>Ga0207134_1058_pt1 | contig 33860 bp, 35 predicted proteins | sample Alteio_BWMinHeat_12_FD_153527 | JGI IMG/M metagenome (GOLD analysis project Ga0207134, IMG submission 153527) | Enriched cells from forest soil in Barre Woods Harvard Forest LTER site, Petersham, Massachusetts, United States -... | ecosystem: Environmental > Terrestrial > Soil > Temperate forest >... | reverse complement strand
TCAAAGGCGGGAACAAAGGATTCGAAGCGGGGCTCGCTGCCATCGAAATGGCTCAACTGTCACGAAAACTTCGCGCCGCTCATTCGAAAGCGGCGTCTGCCGGAAAGCCCCGGCACAAGTAACGTGTCTCTCCGCACAAAATCCCGCGAGTTTGCGATGCAAATGCTGTTCCAGTGGGACATGAGCCAGCAGGATTTCACCAAGCTGGAAGTGAAATTCTGGAAAAGCGCAAAGGCGGCAGACAAGACGCGCGCATTCGCGAACAAACTTTTTGAAGGCGCGGCGAAGGATGTCGCCACGCTGGACGCGATCATCGTCAAGCACGCCGACAACTGGCGGTTCGAACGGCTCGCGGCCATCGATCGCGCCATTTTGCGGCTGGCGATTCATGAAATGAACGGCACGGAGACACCGCCTAGAGTCGTCCTGAACGAAGCTGTGGAATTGGCTAAGAAGTTTTCCTCGGAAGATTCCGGGGCGTTTGTGAATGGGGTCCTCGACGCAGTCCATAAGTCAATGAAAGTAAATTAGTTACAGTTCATTTTCCTTCCTTCATTTTTCCCTATAACAATCATCTCCCAAGGGTGGCGAAACTTTGCTGCTCTAGCTGTGTTTGATTTTGTAAGTGTGGTGGTGAGTTCAGGAATCCTTTCAATAGGAGAGAAGACAATGAAGGCAGAACTCATAGTCCGTCGAGGTGTGTTCGCAGTTGTGTTTGCCGGTTTGCTCGCCGGTAGTGTGTATGCCCAGAGCCAGGATCCGACTCCGCAGCAGCAGGACATTCGGAACGACAAGAAAGACTTTCGAATTGATAAGAAAGACCTGGCGAAGGATCGCGCGGATCGCAACGCCGATCAGCGCGATATCAATCACGACAAACGCGACCTGAGCAAAGACCGCGCCGACCGCAACGCGGACCAGCGGGACATCAATCACGATCGCACGGACCTGAACAAGGACCGCGTGGACCGCAACAAGGACCAGCGCGGCATTAATCACGACAAGGCCCAGCTCGTGCGCGATGACAAGAAATACGGCGTCAACAGCGTGCAGGCGCAAGCCGATCGCCAGGACCTTCACGCGGATCGCGTCGACCGGAATAAGGATCAGCGCGACATTAGTCATGATCGCGCGGATCTGAACAAGGACCGCGTGGATCGCAATGCGGACCAGCGGGACATCAACCACGATAAGAAGGACCTGTCCAAGGACCGCAAAGATCGCAACCAGGACCAGAAGGATATCAACAAGGACAAGAAAGACCTGCACAAGGATCGCAAGGATCTGCGCCACGACAAACGCGGGCACTAAGAGCAGTTTTTAGTTGTCAGTTTTCAGTTATCAGTTTCGGAAAAAAGCAACGAAGGCCGCTCGGAGTTCCTGGGTGGCCTTTGTTTGCTTTCAGTCATTAGTTTCACTACTTAGTGAAAGAAGTCAGATGCGGATGGTGCCTTCGAAGACCTTCGCGGCGGCGCCGCTCACGCGCGGGACGAGTTTCCTTCCACTCTGCGTGACTTCCACTTCGATCCGGCTTGGGCGTCCCATTTCCGCGCCCTGAAGAATGCTCAGAGTGTGGCCGGGCGCTAATTTTCCGTTTCGCACAAGGTACGCGCCCAGCGAACCGGCAGCAGAGCCCGTCCCGGCGTCTTCATAGAGTCCCCAAGGCAGCATGCCGCGGGAAAAAGCTTTGCCATTGCCGCCGAGAGCGAAGCAGTAAGCCATCGTCGCGTTCTTGCCCTGAAGACCCCGGAGTTCAGTCATGTTCATGGCGATTTTGCCCAGCGCAGCGCGATTCCGCAGCGGCACCATCAGGTTGAAGATGCCGGTGGATACAAATTCAGGTTGCAGTTTCGGGTCGAAGTCTTTGGGCGAAATTCCCAGTGCGGAGGCAAGCTTCTTCTTGTTGAATTTCGCAGGCTTGAAGATTGCTTCTTTTTGAGTCATGGTCACGCGCTGCGGGCGGCCGTCCTTGAAGCGAATCTCCACTGGCAAGACACCCGCGCCGGTCTCTTGCAGAATGTGGACGCCGCCATCCTGCGCGGGAACGACGCCCAGCTCCGCGAGCAAGAACCAGGTCCCAATCACCGGATGCCCGGCGAGCTTGAGTTCTTCTTTTGTCGTGAAGATGCGCAACCGCGCGAGGGCTTCCTCTTCCGCCGGCTTTTGCACAAAGACGGTCTCCGAAAGATTCATTTCGCGCGCGATGGCGAGCATTTGGTCGCCCGAAAGTCCGTCACCGTCGGTAAAAACGGCGAGCGGGTTGCCTTCGAAGCGGTTGTTGGTGAAAACGTCGAGGGTGTAGAAGCGGTGTTCCATGGCTGGTCGTCGATCGGCCGCGGGAGCGGATTTCAGATGCGCTCGAGCTGGGCGACAGTCCTTTCGTTGGTGATGTTGCCGGTATTCAACGTCGATTTTGGTTCAATCAGGATAACGTGGACCTCTTCATCCGCAACGGGGCAGTGCTCGACGCCGTGCGGGACGACAATGAATTCGCCTTCGCGCACCACACGTTCACGATCGCGGAATTTCATGCGGAAAGAGCCCTTCACGACGAGAAAAAGCTCGTCTTCGCTATCGTGATGATGCCAGAGAAATTCTCCTTTGAACTTGACGGCTTTCACAAGGCAATTATTGACTTCACCTATGATGCAGGGCCGGTAGTGCTCGGAAATGAGATTGAATTTTTCTTGCAAGTTTATCGTGTTCATGGGGCACCTATAGATTGTGAACCATCTGAGTTACAGCTTCGAGAACGCGGCGAGTCGTTACGGGTTTGGAGGTTTCGCAGTAAACGCGCAAAAGATTCTCGGTTCCGGAAGCGCGGACCATCACCCATCCGACATCACCAAGATAGAGCTTGATGCCGTCCATGTCCTCGCGACGCACCACGGGCAGATCAAGGATACGGGTCAGCTTGGCATCCGAAAAGTGAGCGATGGCTTTTTCTTTTTGGCCTGGTTTCAGATCGAGATCCACGCGGCCGTAATGATACTCGCCGAATTCGGCGGTAAGCACGGCGAGCAGCTCGCCAAGCGATTTGCCATGCCAGGCCATCAATTCCGCGAGGAAGAGCGCGGAAACCGTGGCGTCGCGTTCGGGGATATACAGGTTGGTGCCGATGCCGCCGCTTTCTTCGCCGCCGATTAAAATGTTCTGCTCGAGCATCAACTCGCAGATGTATTTGAAGCCGATGGGCGTTTCGTGGAGCTTGCGGCCGAATTTTGCGGCGAGCTTGTCGATGAGCTTGGTGACGGAAAAAGTCTTTGCGATATCGCCGGGCAGGTTGCGGGTTCCGGCGAGGTGCCAGACGAGCAGCGCAAAGATCTGGTGGGGATTGACGAACGTGCCGTCGCGGTCGATGGCGCCGATACGGTCGCCATCGCCATCGGCGCACAAGCCGGCGTCGAATTTTCCGGCAAGCACCGCTTGCCGCAAGGCTTCGATATGCGGCTCGATCGGTTCCGGGTGCACGCCGCCAAAGCGCGGGTCGCGCGTGCCGCGAATTTCATCGCAGGCGATGCCATTGCGCCGGAAAAGTTCGACGAGCAAGCCGGTTGCCGAGCCATGCATGACATCGGAGACGAAGCGGAACTTCGCCTTCCGCAGCCGTTGCCAATCGACCAGTTTTTCGAGTGTGTCGAGATACGGCGCGCGCGGTTCCAGAGGCTGAATGAGGCTTTTCCGAGGCGGCAGCGGCGGCACGCTTTCTTTCTGTACCACATCGAGATCTTTTTCGATCTGCGCCACAATGGAAGGCAATGCCGAGCTGCCGTAGCTCGCTTTGTACTTGATACCATTCCATTGATACGGATTGTGGCTCGCGGTGATCATCAGGCCGCCTGCCGCTCCGCGTTGCCGCACGAGCAAGGAAACCGCCGGCGTGGGGCAGGGCTTATCCGTCAAGAAAACGGGAGTGCCACTTGCGGAAACCACTTCAGCGGCGGCCGCGGCGATGCCGTCAGATGCGAAGCGATGGTCGTAGCCAATAATGACGCCCTTCCGTGCGTCCTCGCAGCGAACGACGTAACGGGCGATGGCCTGGGCCACAATGCGCGCGTTAGCGAACGTAAAATCTTCCGCGATTACGCCGCGCCAGCCATCGGTTCCAAATTTAATCGCAGTCATAAGGAGGAGAGGGAAGTATACGCGATGCGACATGCCTGCCAAACAGCCGGATTGGCCTGTTGTGGAGGACAGACGGCCTCAGAACGCGGCCCTACAGGAGCTTTCTTAGTTTTTGTTCTTCCAGCCATTTCACGATTTTGCCGACGTCCTGGGCGCGGTCGCGCGGGCAAATGAGCAGCGCGTCGGGCGTATCGACGACGATCAGGTCGTGCACACCGATCAGGGCGGCGATTTTTCCTGGGCAAGAGATGAGATTACCGCGGGCGTCGAGGGCGTAGCCCGGAGTGACGAAGACATTGCCGTCCGAAGAGTTCCTGTCCAGGAGCAGCCCGTGTACGGCTCCCCAGGAACCGATATCGCTCCAGCCCACTTCTGCGGGAATCACAAACACGCGCGAAGGACCTTCTGCCCTGGTCGCTGGCTCCAGGACTGCGTAGTCCACGGAGATATTTTCGAGTTTCCGGTAAATCCCGCGCACTTTGCGTTCGTAATTCCGGGTTCCGATAAATTCAGCGAGCTTTTCCAGCGCGGCGTGCGTCTTAGGCAGAAAACTTTTCAGATTCTCGAGAAACGTGGAAACCCGCCAAAAAAACATCCCGGCATTCCAGTGATAGTTTCCGGAAGCGACGTATTCTTGCGCGAGCTTCAGCTCAGGCTTCTCCGTGAAACGCCTCACGGCAAAAACGGGGAAGCTTTTGGTTCCGATCGGTTCGCCTGTTCTTTCAATGTAGCCGAACCCCGTCTCCGGCCCGGTTGGAGGGATGCCAAGCACCACCATTCGCCCCGGTTCGCGAGCCACGTCGAGGGCGGCGTTCATGATCTCCCGGAACTTTTGCGGCTGTTCGATGTAGTGATCGGCGGGGAGCACCGCCATCAACGCGTCGCCGTGCGCCGCATGCCGGACGTGAATCGCCGCCAGGCCAATCGCCACCGCGGTGTTCAGCCCCATCGGCTCAATCAGCACGCGCTTGCGCCCGGCTGCCGGAACCTGCTTGCGGACCGCGGCGGCCTGTTCCGCATTCGTGACCGTCCAGATGCGCTCGGCGGGAATCAGCGGCTTCAGCCGCGCGACGGTCTGCTGGAGCATCGTGTCCTTGCCGACGATGTTCAAAAGCTGTTTAGGAGTGCGCGTGCGGCTGCGCGGCCAGAAGCGAGTGCCTCGCCCTCCGGCAAGAATCACGGCGTGCACGCTGAGTTTTTCAGTCGCCATCACTGTTTTTCTCTACATCGAGCTTTGGATTGCGCGGAGAAGCTATCAGCACGCTCGTCTTCTTTTTCGGATAGTAACCATGGCTTCCAAGCACAGCAGGAATTAACCAGCACTCCCCCGGTTTGTAGTGAAAATTGCCAGAATTGTATCTACACATATCGTGTGGATTGCAAGACCATCCAACCACTCCTTCGCCTTCCAGAAATACCCACAAACTAAATCGAACAGGCGGGCTAGGTACCATCTTGAAGTGAACTAGCTGGTCAAAATCAAGTATCCGTGTCGAGAAATAGGGACAGTCAACCAGGTATTCCCCGAGTTTTCTGTTGACGATTAGTTGCGGGCGAGGCGCTACTCTTCCACCACTGGCAGAGTTGAAGTTTATAACTTCCATCGCTTTTGCTACGTGGAGCTCGCGCGGCTTCCCGTTGGGATCGCGGCGGTCGTAATCGTAGAGACGATAGGTGAGGTCAGAATATTCTTGCACTTCACATATCACCATGTTCGGACCAATCGTGTGTGGCATTCCCGCTGGAATATAAAATGTATCTCCTGCGTGAACCTCGTGGGATTGAAAAAGATCTTCGAGAGTGTGATCGGCAAGAGCGGAGAGAAACTTTTTCTTTGTCACGCCTTCCTTTAATCCAGCGAGCAATCGCGCATCGGGTTCCGCTGAAACGACATACCACATTTCAGTTTTGCCGCGGCCTCCCGCAGCTCGTTCATGCGCGGTGGCGTATGCGTCATCGGGATGAACCTGAATGGAAAGCTTGTCGGTGGGGAAGATGAATTTCAGAAGGAGAGGAAAGTCGACGTCGCCCTCAAATCTCGAACCACGCCACGGAATGCTCATCTCTTTCCAAGCTTGGCCCAGCGTCCGTCCGGCGAACTGGCCGTTGACGACGTGGCAATCAAGACCAGTCAGCCACGCTTCCCCAATTGGTGACTTAAGATCGTGCATCTCCGGGAAAAGAGGCGCGAGTGAGCGTGCACCCCACAGACGCTCGGAGAATACGGGTTCGATGCGAAATGGCTCGGGAGATATCGGCCAGGCACTCACGTTTTACGCGGCGGCTTCAGCGCGAGAGAAAAAACGTTTGAGGCGGCGAAGCCCTTCGTCGATTCGCTCGATGGAGGTGGCGTAAGAGAACCGCAGGTATCCCGGCGCGCCAAAGGCTTCGCCAGGCACGACGGCTACTTGCACTTTCTCCAGGAGCATTTTGGAAATTTCCGTGCATGTTTTCGCTAGCGCCGGTTTGCCTGGGGCGCTCGAAAGGTGCGCGGAAATATTCGGGAAGGCGTAGAACGCGCCGCCCGGCCATTCGCAGGTTACACCGGGAATCGCGCGCAGGCCTTCTACGATGCGTTTCCTGCGCTTGGCGTACTCGGCGAGCATCACCGGAACGGTCTCCATCGTTCCGCGCATTGCTTCGAGTGCAGCGTATTGCGCAATCGATGTAGCGTTGGAGGTGGACTGGCTTTGCAGCTTGATCAGCGCCTGGATCAGTGCTTCCGGTCCCAGCGTGTAGCCGATGCGCCAGCCGGTCATCGCGAACGTTTTCGAAACCGAGCCGATGATGATAACGTTTTCTTTCGAGCCCGCCGCGCTGGCGATCGAATACGGTTTGTGCGGCTCGTAGGTAAAGTGCGAATAGCACTCATCGCCCATCAGCCAGACGTTGTGCTTTTTGCAGACTGCCAGGATGCGTTCGAACTCATCCGGCGGTACGACGCCGCCTGTGGGATTGCTCGGCGAATTCAGAATCAGCAGGCGGGTCTTTGGCGTAATCGCTTTTTCGATGGCCGCCGCCTTCACGCTGAAGCCTTCCTCCGGCTTCGTCTCCACGAATACCGGCGTCCCCCCCGCGTACTTCACGATGTCCGGGAAGCTCACCCAGTACGGCGCGGGGATAATGACCTCGTGGCCCTGCTGGATCAGCACGCTCATCACGTTGAAGATGGAATGCTTGCCGCCGACGCTCACTACACATTCTTTCGGTTCGTACGACGAGCCGAGCTCGCGCTTGTGCCACGCGCAGATGGCTTCGCGCAACGGCATCACGCCGCCGGTCGGCGTGTATTTCGATTTGTTTTCCTCGATGGCCTTGATCGCCGCTTTCTTGATGTGGTCGGGCGTGGGGAAGTCCGGCTCGCCCGGGCCGAAGTCCGCGACGTCCACGCCGCGCGATTTTAGTTTGTCCGCCTCAGCGATCACCGCGGCGGTCGGCGAAATTTGGATGCGATTGATACGGTCCGTTAGTTGCACCTTGGCTCCTTGAAAAAAAGTATTCAGTTCACGGTAGACAGTTCACAGTCAAGGAACGACAAAGACTCGGCGTGGTTAGCCGGATCGCGAGCTCTCTTCCACTGAAAACTGACCACCGAAAACTGAAGATCAGGAAATAGGATAAAGATCTCCCGTCCAAATTCACTACGAAACTTTGGCGCGCAAGCGTTGCTCGACCACTTCCGGCACGAGGCCTTTGAGCGACGCCCCAAGCCGCGCAATTTCGCGGACCAGCTTCGAGCTCAAGTAGCTGTACGACAAGCCCGGCAGCATGAAAACTGTCTCAAGCCGCGGCTCAAGTTTCCGGTTCATTAGCGCCATCTGCAATTCATATTCGTAGTCGGAAACGGCGCGGATTCCGCGCAAGATAACGCCGGCGCCGCGCTTCCGTGCGTAGTCCACCAGGAGTCCATCGAAAACGTCGATCTCCACGCCCGTCCACTGTTTGGTCACTTCGCGCAGCATTTCGACACGTTCAGTCACGGAAAACAGCGGCTCCTTCTCGGCGTTCCGTAGCACCGCGACGATTAGCAAATCGAACATCTTCTCCCCGCGCTCGATGAGGTCGAGGTGTCCGTTGGTGACCGGGTCAAACGAACCGGGGTAGATGGCAATCGAAGTTTTCATCGTGGAATCACCGGCGCCGCACGTCTCAGCTTATTCTAACTCAGGCGGGGAAAGCCGCAGCTTGTAAACTTAAGGGGAGGCCAATGTGGATTCTTTTCGACGGCAGAAGGAATCCTCTTCGCAGGATGCGGAAGATATGACAGTATGCCGAAGCTGGTGCTACATAGCAGTCATCACAGATTCGGTACCTGCGCGGGAGGATTTTCCGGACAATGGCTCAGAATGCGTGGTTGCGAAGCGCTGGCATACTTGTTTCTTGCGTTTTGATCTACCCGGCGATGACTACAGCTCAACAGCCTACATTGAATCTGATGCCGCTTCCCGCGGGTGCGCAGTCCGGGACGGGGAGCCTGGGAGTAGACTCGTCGTTTTCGGTGGCGTTCACCGGCCACACCGAACCGCGGCTGGAGCGCGCCGGCGAGAGATTCTTACGGCAACTCGCGCGTCAAACGGGTCTCCCGCTCACCCTCAAGCCGGCCAAGACGGGAAAAGCCACACTCGTGATTCAGGCTGATCACGCCAGCAAGGAAATTCAGGAAGTCGGCGAGGACGAGAGCTATGTTCTGGAAGTGACGGCCACGGGCGCAAAGCTTACCGCGCCAACGCCGCTCGGCGCGATGCACGGGCTCCAGACCTTTCTTCAACTCGTGGATGTTTCTCCTGGCGGATTTGCCGCGCCAGCGGTCACAATTCATGACCAGCCGCGCTTCCCCTGGCGCGGTTTGATGATCGATTCCGCCCGCCACTTTATCCCCTTCGACGTCCTCCGCCGGAATATCGACGGCATGGAAGCCGTGAAGATGAACGTTTTTCACTGGCACCTCTCGGAGAATCAGGGCTTCCGCGTCGAGAGCAAGAAATTTCCGAAACTTCACGAGTTGGGCTCCGACAACCTTTACTACACGCAGGATGAGATTCGCGATCTGATTGCGTACGCGAGGGATCGCGGAATTCGCGTGGTGCCGGAATTCGACATGCCTGGCCATAGCACCGCATGGTTCGTCGGACATCCCGAGCTGGCCAGCGGAAAAGGTCCGTACGAAATCGAGCGTCGATGGGGAATTTTCGATCCAGCGATGGACCCGACGAGCGAGAAAGTCTACAAGTTTCTCGATGATCTCATCGGGGAGATGGCCAGGCTTTTTCCGGACCATTACTTTCATATTGGCGGCGACGAGGTGAACGGCAAAGAGTGGGACGCGAATCCGAAGATTCAGGCGTTCATGAAGGCGCATGGAATCAAAAACAACGAAGCGTTGCAGGCGTATTTCAGTGGGCGCGTGCAGAAGCTGGTCACCAAGCACGGGAAAACGGTGGTTGGCTGGGACGAAGTGCTGGTGCCCGGAGTTCCGAAGGATATTGTGATTCAGTCGTGGCGCGGGCAGGCATCGTTGGCGCAAGCGGCAAAGCAAGGCTATCGCGGAATTTTGTCGAACGGGTATTACCTGGATTTGGGATGGTCCGCGGCTCGGCATTATGCGGTGGATCCGATGAGCGGAGATGCGGCCAATCTCTCCGCAGAGGAGAAGCAGCGAATTCTAGGCGGTGAATCGTGCATGTGGGCTGAGTACGTCAGCCCGGAAAATGTGGATTCGCGCATCTGGCCAAGGAATGCCGCGATTGCCGAGCGCTTGTGGTCTCCGCAAGAAGTCCGCGATCCCGCCTCGATGTATGCGCGGTTGGATTTTGTTAGCGCCCGCTTGGAGTGGCTGGGACTTACCCACCGGACCGCTTGGCGCCACATGCTGCAGCGCCTCGCGGGTTCAGCATCGACTGAGGAATTTGCCGGGCTGCGCACTCTCACCGATGTCATCGAACCGGTGAAGGACTATACGCGCGAACGGACGGCTCCGGCTGTGCCGACCAGTGGCACACCGATGAATCGCGTGGTGGATGCGGTTCCTCTCGAGAGCGATGCGGGACGGCGTTTTAATGAACTGGTCGAACAGTTCCTTGCAGCTGCATGCCACGATCCGGCGGCGGAGGCAGGGCTCCGCGCACAACTTACGACTTGGCGCGACAATGACGCAATACTTCAGCCGCTCGCGCAGCGCTCTTTCCTGGTGAAGGAAGTTGCGGCAAATTCGCAGGATCTCTCCGCGCTTGGGGCCGCGGGGCTCGCCGCCCTCGACGCCATCGCAAAGGGGCAGCCGGCTCCGGACTCATGGAAAACGCAACAGCTTGCCATCCTGGAACAGGTGAAAAAGCCGAAGGCGCAGTTGCTGCTGATTCCGGCGCCCGCTGTTCAGAAACTGATCGAGGCTGCGACCGCAGGTAGCGCCTGCTCCACCGCCAAGCCGTAGCCTGAATTGCGCCGATGTAAAAGCTATTTACTTCGCTTCTGCGGGCTGGTTGTGGCAGACGCCGCTGCCGGAATCACGAAATGACTTCCCCTCTTCAGGAATGAATTCCCAAGTGTATTTCCCGGTGGAAAGTGTGAGCTTCAGCACGCCGTACGTACCCCAGTCACGGATTTCGCTGTTCGGGGTGGCGAAGCCGAGTAGATCGTGGCTGCGTCCTCCGGTCCCGGCAACGATTTCGCGGATCCCGTGCACGGGATCGGCATTGCCCTCAGGATCCTGTGGCGCGAAGCGTTCGTAGGAATGTTCGTGTCCCGCAAGAACCAAGTCGGCGTGGGCGGCGTACAGGTCTTCCCAGAGTTGCTTCAGCTCGGGATGTACGGCGTGTTTCTTGAAGAAACCGCTGCTGAAGAGCGCGTGGTGGCCATACGCAAGCATGCACGCGTTTGGGTGCTTCGCAAGATCTTGTTTCAGCCACGTCTCCTGCGGTGAGCCCTGGCCACAACCTCCGAGACCCTGCGCGCTGCAGTTGGTGTTCAAAACGACGATGTGCCACTCGCCAAGATCGTAGCTGTAGTAGCCTTTGTCTGTGGGCCCTGCTTGCGCCCCCCAATATTGGAAATAGCCTGACGCCGTAGGCCCTTCATATTCATGATTCCCCAAAGCAGGCTTTGTCCGGTCTTTGAAGCGGCCCCACGCTGGGTCATAGCAATTCTTGAAGTCTTCCGCGCTCCCATTTTCGTAGGCCAGGTCTCCTGCTGCAAAAACCGTCCCAGGGATTTGTTCGATCAATTTGGCCGTCGCCAGGGCGCCTTCCGGATTTTTGCAACTGGCGATGTCGCCTGCACCGACGAGAACAAAAGCGCGCTCGGGCAACTGCTTTTTGGGCGCTTTGCTACGAGGCGGCTGGGGTCTATCGGTTGACTGAGGCGATTGTGTTTGCGCTCGGACATGTGTTGGAACGAGGAGAACCAGCGATACCAGCCCCCGCACCAATTGACAAGCCAACTTTTTGCGTCTCCCGATGTATCCGAGCATCCATTTCCTCCATCGAAACTCTAGGCTAACATGCTGCGGCGGCAAACTTAACGAATCGCGTTTCGTCATTGAATTTCTGCCATCCGCTGGAACAAGAGACCATTGGCCGAAATTCATTGGAAAACAAGACCAATCTGGTCTTACTATAAGTTACTGGAAAGACAGGGGTTGCATGGGCGATTTTGGAAGCTGGAGGTTGACTTAAGGGAACCTCTAGGGATATACTTCATGTGCGACCGATTCAGTCGCATATCCCAGAGAGTCCAGAAGGTCTCTCGAACGATGTTCAAGCTTTCCAAAAAGGCCGACTACGGACTGATAGCCGTCAAGCACCTTGCTATGCATCGCCAGCAGCATGCTTGCAGCGCCAACGAGATCGCCGAGGAGTACGGCATCTCCGCGACCCTCATGGCTAAGGTGCTGCAGAAACTTGCGCATCGCTTTCTGGTCGTCGCGAAACACGGCTCCAGCGGCGGTTACCAATTGGCGAAGGACCCATCGCAGATCAGCGCGCTGGACGTTATTTCGGCCATTGACGGTCCCGTGTTGATCACTTCGTGCGTGACGAGCCACGGGAATTGCGATGCCACGGAGCGGTGTTCTGTCAAGGAGCCGCTGCGCCGCGTCAACGAAAGTATTTTGAACGTGCTGAGCGCGGTCAGCATTTCGCAATTGAGCGAAGACCCGCACGAGCCAGCGCTCGTTGCGTTGTCGGCCGCCTCACGGCCGCTCGTGAGCACGACTTAGGAGAATAGTGAATATGACTGTAAAGCTGCCGATCTACATGGACAATCACGCAACCACGCCGGTCGATCCGCGCGTCGTCGAAGCGATGCTGCCATATTTCACCGAGAAATTTGGCAACGCCGCGAGCCGCAACCACTCCTTCGGCTGGGCGGGCGAAGAAGCCGTGGAAACCGCGCGCCAGCAGATCGCTTCGCTAATCAACGCTACGCCAAAAGAGATCATCTTCACGAGTGGCGCCACAGAATCCGACAACCTGATGATCAAGGGCATCGCGGAGATGTTCCGCGAAAAGGGCAACCACATCATCACCCAGGCCATCGAGCACAAGGCCGTTCTGGATACCTGCAAGAACCTGGAGAAGCACGGCTTTGAAGTTACCTATCTGCCGGTCCAGCGGGATGGGCGCGTAAACATAGAGGACCTGAAGGCGGCGATTAAGCCCTCAACCATTCTAATCACCATCATGTACGCCAACAACGAAATTGGTGTGATCAACCCGATTGCGGAAATCGGCAAAATCGCCAAGGAACACGGCATCTTCTTCGCCGTCGACGGCGTGCAGGCCGTGGGCAAGGTTCCGGTGGACGTCCAGAAGGACAACATCGACATGCTGGCCATCAGCGGGCACAAGATTTACGGGCCCAAGGGCGTTGGCGCTTTGTATGTGCGCCGCCGCAACCCTCGCGTACAGCTTTCCGCCATCATCGACGGTGGCGGGCACGAGCGCGGCATGCGTTCCGGCACGTTGAACGTTCCCGGCATCGTGGGCCTCGGCAAAGCCTGCGAAATCGCGCAAAAAGAGATGCCGGAGGAAGCGGTACGTATGCTTGGCTTGCGCGAGCGTCTCCGAAAGGGCTTGGAAGCCAAGCTGGACGAGGTTTTCATTAACGGCTCGATGGAGCATCGCCTGCCGAACAACCTGAACATGAGCTTTGCCTATGTGGAAGGAGAATCGCTGCTCATGGGTATTAACGATATCGCGGTGTCCAGCGGTTCCGCCTGTACTTCGGCAACCCTTGAGCCCAGCTACGTACTCAAAGCATTAGGCGTCGGCGAAGACCTCGCTCACACCTCGATTCGATTCGGCCTGGGCCGTTTCAATACGCAGGAGGAAGTCGACTACGTCATCGACAAGATGGTGCAGGTCGTCACCAAGTTGCGTGAACTATCCCCGCTCTACGAAATGGCCAAAGAGGGAATCGACATCTCAAAAATGAAATGGCAAACAGCCTAAAAGGACTGGAAGAGACAACATGGCAAACGAAGGAACAATTCGCATTCATCGCTCCATCGGTGGCACTGGCGCGGCCTTCCGCGTGACGTTTGTGCCCTACGGCGGAGAAGGGGAAGAGGCAGCCGTCGCCGGCGAGCGCTCTTTTCACGAGCTTCAGCAAGTGCGCGCCTTTCTGAAAATGCTCGGGCTCGGCGCGGAGTTCATCAAGGACGCTCTTCGTCAGTTGACCGCGGGCCGTTCGGCTTCCGTGCCGAACGTTTCGCTCACGGACAAAGCAGTCAAGAGCGCTGGTTTCGGGAATCTCGTGAATCTGGCAAGGAGCAACGGCTAATGGCATACAGCGATAAAGTAGTCGATCACTACAACAATCCCCGTAACGTCGGTAGCATGCCGAAAGAAGACCCTAACGTCGGAACGGGTCTCGTAGGCGCACCGGAGTGCGGCGACGTCATGAAGCTGCAGATGAAGATCAATCCGGACACCCAGGTCATTGAAGAAGCCAAGTTCAAGACCTTCGGCTGCGGATCGGCCATCGCCAGCTCCTCGCTCGCCACCGAATGGGTGAAGGGCAAGACGGTCGAAGAGGCCCTTTCGATTAAGAACACGGACATCGTGCGCGAGCTTTCGCTCCCGCCGGTCAAGATTCATTGCTCCGTGCTCGCGGAAGACGCCATCAAGGCCGCCATCGGTGACTGGAAGAAGAAGCACGGCGTCGAAGTGCCGGTCCACGAAAAGGCGTCGCACTAAGCTTTCGGCAGCGCCGCTTCTTGGCTTAGGCTTGTCATCCTGAGCCATCCGATAAGGATGGGCGAACGATCTCAGCGTGACGAGTTCTCGGCTCCTGGCCCGTTGAAGAGGAATTTGAATGGCAACAGAAGTCGCAAGTCCCAACATCGCGAAAATTCACCTGACCGAGCGTGCCGCGCGCAAAATCCGCGAGCTGCTCGAAAAGGATGGCGTTTCGCCTGAACAGGGCGGCCTGCGCGTAGGCGTGCAGGGCGGCGGCTGCTCCGGCCTCTCTTATGCCATGAGGCTGGACACGCAAGCGCGCGACCGCGACAAAATCTTCGAGGAATTCGGCGCGCGCCTCTTCGTGGACCCGAAAAGTTTTCTGTTCCTGAACGGCACGACGCTCGAGTACGAAGAGACGCTGATGCGCCAGGGATTCGTTTTCCAGAATCCCAATGCGGCGCGGAACTGCGGCTGCGGCAGCTCCTTTACGGCCTAGTAGCACAGACTTCAGTCTGTGCTCCTTCGCCTCTGACTCGGTCCAGCGGGGGAAACGCACAGGCGAGCCTGACAAGTGGTTGGCAGCCGCACCCGCCAGCCACTTTTTTTGTGCCTTCTGGGGATTTCTTGAACAACAGTTTATGAGTACCGCCCCCACATCCACGAATCCGCCCCTCGTTTGCTGGAGCTGCCACGAGCGCACGCTCGGCACGCACTTTTGCTCGAGCTGCGGCAAGCTCTTGCAGCTGCCCCGAGCAGTCGACTATTTCGCGCTTTTCGAAATGCCGCGCAAGCTCTGGATCGAAATGAAGGGCCTGGAGCAAAAATTTCTGCAGCTCAGTTGGAAGCTGCATCCCGACAATTTCGTCAACGCGAGTGAGACGGAACGCGATCTCTCCCTCAAGCACAGCTCGGAATTGAACGACGCCTATCGCACGCTGCGTGATCCCGTGGGTCGCGTCGAATATCTCCTGGGAATCGAAGGCGCCCGCAAAGAAGGTGAACACAAGCAGCAGGCGCCACCGGAGCTGCTCGAAGAAGTTTTCGAGCTGAACGAGTCGCTCGATGAACTTCGCGAGGCGAAGGCCTCGGGAGGAGACCTCGCCGCGTTGAAATCACGCCTCGAATCCGCCGAGAAGAATTTTCAGGAAAAACTCGGAGAAGTCGACGCGCAGCTTCAAGTCGCCGCACGCGAATGGGACGCTGCCCTGCAAGCCGACGCCGCCACGCGAAAAAAGGTTATGACGCAACTGAACGAGCTGTTGAATCGCCGCTCTTATATTAGAAATTTGGTGACCAACGTTCAGAAGGAATTGTTGTAGCTCAAACCGTTAGATCCGAGTTTTGCTTTTTGACTGGTAACTGAAAACTAAGCACTGAACACTTAAATGGGACGCATCGTAGGAATCGATCTCGGCACCACCAACAGCCTCGTCGCGTATCTCGACCCGCGGACGAACCAGCCGAAGTGTATTCCGGGCCCTTATGGCAGCACGCTATGTCCTTCGGTGGTTAGCTTGGATGCGGATGGAACCATCGTCGTGGGCGAGGCGGCTCGCAGAAGGCTCCTCACGCAGCCGGAGCGAACCATTTATTCCGTCAAGCGCCTTATGGGCCGCGGCCCTGCCGACGTTCAAAGCGAACTCAACCTCTTTCCGTTTCGCATCGACTCCGCGAGCAAAAACGTCATCCGTGTCATGCTCGGCGATCGAGTTTTCACCCCGCCGGAGATTTCTGCTTTTATCCTGCGCGAACTGAAAAACTGGGCCGAAGCGCATTTCGGCGAAAACGTCGACCGCGCCGTCATCACCGTGCCGGCCTATTTCAACGATGCGCAGCGCCAGGCCACCAAGGACGCCGGGAAAATCGCCGGCCTCGAAGTTCTCCGTCTTGTCAACGAGCCCACTGCGGCGGCGCTCGCCTACGGCCTGCACGAAAAGCAACGCGGCAAAGTTGCGGTCTACGATCTCGGCGGCGGTACATTCGACATCTCTGTCCTCAAGCTTATTTCCACGGCCGAAGGCGATATTTTCCAGGTTCTTTCCACCAATGGAGACACGCACCTGGGCGGCGACGACATCGATAATCTGCTGCAGGCGTTCGCCCACGAACTGATTCTCCAGCGCGATGAAATCGACTTTTCTCCGCATGGCGAACTGGCCCAGGAACTTCGCAAAGCGCTGATCGACGTAAAGCATCAGCTTTCCGAATCGGAGTCGGCCACGCTTCGTTTCCCGCTACCGGACGGCAAAGTGTTCGTTCATGAATTCACGCGCGGTGCGCTCGACGCCCTCATGCGCCCCGTGGTTGACCGCACCATGGGGCCCTTGAAGCAAGCGCTCGCGGACGCGCAGCTCAAGCCCGCGGACATGGACGAAGTCGTGCTCGTCGGCGGCGCCACGCGCACGCCGCTGATTCGCCGCACCGTGCAGGAGTTTTTCGATCGCAAGCCGCACATCGAGCTGAATCCCGACGAAGTCGTGGCGCTTGGGGCCGCCGTGCAGGCCAATATTCTCGACCAGGGCGTCAAAACCATGCTGCTGCTCGATGTCACGCCCCTCTCTCTCGGCATCGAAACTTACGGCGGAGCGGTTGCAAAAATTATTCCGCGCAATTCCACGATACCTGCTAGCGCGCAAGAACTTTACACTACCGGCGTCGACAATCAGACCGGCATCGACATCCACGTCCTTCAGGGCGAACGCGAACTCGCGAAAGACTGCCGCTCCCTTGCGCGCTTCACGCTGCGCGTGCCGCCCGCGCCCGCCGGATTGCCACGCATCGAGGTGAAATTCCTGATCGACGCTAACGGCATCCTCCAGGTTGGCGCCAAGGATCTTCGCACCGGCGAGCAGCATTCCATTGAAGTCCAGCCGAGCTATGGCATCAACGATTCCGAAATCGAGCGCATGCTCGAGGAATCCATCGAATACGCCGAACAGGATTTCGCCGAACGCCAGGTTATCGAAGCCCGCACCGAGTCCGAGGCGATCCTGTCGGCCACCGCCAAAGCGCTAGCCAATCCGCAGTCGGCCTCTTTGCCCGTCGAAGAACGCGCTAAAATCGATTCCAGCGTAGCCGCGTTGCAGGAATCCGTGGCCGGCAGCGACTACAAATTAATTCGCAAGCGTATTGACGAGCTGAATCACGTCACCGAGCACCTAGCGGAATTGTTAATGAATTCGGCAGTTTCTTCGGCGCTAGAAGGCCGCAAACTAGCCGAAGTTTAAGTTTTTTTTGTAGTGGCGCAGCATGCTGCGCCCTACTTGGCGCTGTCAGCGCCGCGAGAATCAGAGGGGGAAACAAAATGGGCGGCAGCAATCCATACATTGAAGAAGTCAAATACAAACCCGCCACGAAGAAATTCAAAGTGACATTTCTTCCCAGCGGCAAGATCATCGAGGTTGATCCGGAGAAAATTCCCTACGGCCACAACGGCCTCCCGGGCAGCATTCTCGACATTTCCGAAGGCATCAAGGCCGGCCTCGACCACGCTTGCGGCGGCGTCTGCGCTTGCTCAACGTGCCACGTCATCGTGAGGGAAGGCCTCGAATCCTGCAACGAAGCCACCGACGCCGAGTTCGACGAATTGGACGAAGCTCCCGGCATCACGCCGAAATCCCGCCTCGGCTGCCAGACCGTGCCCGACGGCACCACTGACATCGTCGTCGAAATCCCCGAGTGGAACAAAAATTACGCCAAGGAATTGGATCACTAACCTGATAACGAGTTGCGAAGATGAAGTTATTTCTCACAGGTATACTTATCTTTTTTTCGGCTAGTTTTTCTGTTGCAGGGCTTCTAATGTTGGTCGCTCCCGCAAAATATCCCAGCCTATATGGCGGATTCGTGCGAGATTCGGTGATCCGACGGGAGACAACGGAGCGAGGGAAGCTTCTGGCGATCCGTATGCAAGGACTCATTTACGTTGCGGGCGGGGCTTTTTTTGCGTTTTTCACTTGGGCTGTTCTGTTGTAATCATTTTTTCCCAGGAGTTCATGATGCCGCCAACATTCGGCTGGGACAATTTCGAAGACATCGCGATCGCCCTCACCGACAGGTTCCCAGACACCGACCCGCTAACCGTGCGCTTCACCGACATGCACAAGTGGATCACCAAGCTTCCCGGCTTCTCCGGCGACCCCGCCGCCTCCAACGAATCCAAACTCGAAGCTATCCAAATGGCCTGGCACGAGGAATTTCAAGACCGCCAGACCTAGCCAATTCCTCCATCGGCACGTTGCCGCGGGCCCGAAAAATTTGGCATAATCGCCTTGTACTGGGGAGGCTGCCTGATGAAAAGCATCCCTTTCCTTTTGCTCGCAGGATTTCTGATCCTGCCAAATTCTCTCTCGCTCGCTCAAGCGCCACAGGAACCTCAACGCCTCCCGGACGGCGGCACCCGCGAGGTCCTGATCAGCATTCTTATCCCGTCCTTGCCGAACGCGCCGTTCACCGCCACCCTGAATACCGAATGGATTCGGCAATTGCCGGACGGCAGCACCATCACCCTGAAGAATCACCGTGCCATCGCCCGTGATGCCGCCGGACGTATCTTCCAGGAACGCCGCGCGCTCGTTCCGGACGACGGCAAGACCAAGTCGGGCGTCACGCAAATCGAGATCAGCGACCCCGTCGCGCACGAACTTTACATTTGCATGCCCCATGGGAGCACCTGCCAGTTGGAAGTGTTTTCTCCGCCGGAGTCTTCGACATACACGCCGCCTGCCAAGACTCACATGGCGCAGGGTTCATCGTCGGAATCAGTGGACCTTGGCAAGCAGTCCGTCGGTGGGCTCGAAACGGTCGGCACGCGAGAGACGACGATCATTCCCGCCGGCACGATCGGAAACAACAGCCCGCTCCTGTCCAAGCGGGAGTTTTGGTTTTCGCCCCGGCTCGGCGTAAACCTCATCAGCAAGCGGCAAGATCCGTTATCCGGCACGCAAAACTTCGAAGTTTCGGACATCGCCTTGGGTGATCCTGACGCCAAACTCTTTGAAGTGCCGAGTGGCTTCAGGGTCTTGGACCTGCGAAAGCCCCCGGAGATCTCTTCTCCTTCGGTATCCTCACCTAATTGATCGGGAGTCGAGCGATCTCCCCCACTTTCGATGACGATTCCTGTCCTAGGAGCACCGCGGCGATTCGAGGATTCGTCTGCCGTGCTTGTCGGCGCACGCCAATTCCCGTATCCTAGAATCGTTCCGTTCCTCGCCCGGTGGCGCTATGGTGCAACGGTTAGCACGTAGCCCTTTCAAGGCTAAAATACGGGTTCGATTCCCGTTAGCGCTACCAACTGAGTTCGAGATTTTTTCCGTCTTGCACGGCTGGCAGTTGACCAGTTGTAACTTCGGGCCATCATCCGCCGCCAGTTCCCCAATGGCATATTTCATGACACTCTTTTTCGAGGGGCCCCTTTGAGCTACGCCGAAAAGCATCTCATCGCGGGCGAAACCGTGCAGTACGAGACCCGGCTTCACTGGATTGTGATGTTGGGGCATGCGCTGATCGCCGCAGTTCTCGCGCTGGTTGGGGTCAGCCTGCTCATCACGCCGTGGAGTTCTGTAAACAGCGGCGCAGCTTCTTCTGCCGGTGCGCTGCGATGGGTGGGCGTCGCTTGTGTGGTGGTAGCAACGATCTTTTTCGGAATTGGTTTTGTGCGCCGCAGCGCTACGGAGATGGCCGTTACCAATAAAAGAGTCATCGTAAAGTCGGGGCTCGCAAATCGCCGCACTATCGAGCTTCTTTTGCCAAGAATCGAAAGCATCGCCATCGAGGAGCCCGCGCTGGGCAGGCTCCTGGGCTACGGAACGGTAATCGTGAGGGGCACGGGTGGCACGCCCGAAGTGTTTCCTCAGATTGCGCGGCCACTGGAATTCAGAGAGCAAGTCCAGCGCCAGATCGCCGGGGAACCAAAATCTTCCTGAGCGATTTCGTCTTGCGCCGAGCGAGATGGAAATGACAGGTACCAGGGAGTAGAATTTAGAAGGACAAGATTTGGAAAGATTAGAAACTCATTGTTAGGGAGAATTTCGCGAATGGCAAATCTGATGCGCACATCCAATCCAGCACTGAATGAAAAGGCATTCAAAGGCCAGGTCACTTTCGGCGAAGCGATGACGCTGCAAGGCACTGTCAACAAGACGGGCCTCCTCCTGCTCTTCGTCGTGGCCACGGCCGCGTGGACCTGGGGCCTGTCTCATTCCCAAGCGCCCGAGGCGGCCATTCCGTGGATGATAGGCGGCATTCTCGGCGGCTTCATCGTAGCGCTGGTTACCGTCTTCAAACCAAATTGGGCTCCGCTCACCGCCCCGCTCTACGCGCTCCTCGAAGGTCTGGCGCTGGGCGGCATCTCCGCCATGTTCGAGCGCACCTACCCGGGGGTCGCGATGCAAGCCGTAGGCCTCACGTTTGGTACGCTTTTCGTCATGCTGCTCGCCTATAAGACCGGAATGATTCGCGCAACGCAAGGTTTCAAGCTCGGCGTGATCGCCGCTACCGGCGGCATCGCGATTCTCTATCTCGTGGAGATGGTTCTTGGCGGTTTCTTCCACATTCAGGTCCCGGCGATCAACGGCAGCGGCGTTGTGGGAATCGGCTTCAGCCTCTTTGTGGTCGTCATTGCCGCATTAAATCTGGTTCTCGATTTCGACATGATCGAAACTGGCGTGCGGAATGGCGCGCCCAAGTTCATGGAGTGGTACGGCGCGTTCGGCCTGATGGTCACGCTCATCTGGCTCTATCTGGAAATTCTCCGCCTGCTCGGCAAGATGCGCCGCAGATAAGCGAAAGCATTGACCAGCGGACGATCCATCATCGAAAAGCCCGTCCTCACAAATCGTTTCGTGGAGGCGCTTGGATACGCGGCGGAACTGCATCTGCACCAGCGCCGCAAGGGTAAAGGCCAGCCGTATGTCGGCCACTTGCTCGGCGTTGCGGCCATCGTCATTCAACACGGCGGCGGTGAAGATCAAGTCATCGCGGCGCTGTTGCATGATGCCGTTGAAGATCAGGGCGGCCTCCCGCGCCTCGACGAAATCCGCGAAAAATTCGGTGGTCGCGTTGCGCATATCGTCGACGGCTGTACGGATTCTTACGAAGTCTCCGGCGAAAAACGGGAATGGGGCGAAAGAAAACGCGCCTACATCGAGAAGGTAGCGCATGAGGCCGAAGATGTCCGTCTGGTTTCCGCCGCCGACAAACTGGCCAACGCCCGCGAAATCCTCTCCGACTATCGCGTGGAAGGCGATGCCGTCTTCCACCGCTTCACCGGCCGCAAGGTCGGCACGCTCTGGTACTACCGCACACTTGTCAATGTTTTCCGCAAGGCGGGCTCAAACCCACTCATCGACGAACTCGACCGAGTCGTGACGGAACTCGAATCCCTCGCCAAGTAGGTGCGCAGCACCTGTCCCGGCGCTGTCGGGATGCTGCGCCCCCGCGATTCAAAACGTGAGCCGCAAGTTCGCCGAAACGCTCCGCGGTATTCCCAGCGCAGTTCCGGAAAACAGACTCGCAAAATTAATCACATTAAGCCGATTGGCTAAGTTCGCCGCCTGAATCTGCAGCGCGGCGCTCCTCGATTCCTTGTGATAGATTTCCGCACCTGCGGCCACGTCGAGGGAAAAATTCGGCCGCACCCGGCCACGAGCCAGATCCACGCGATTCAGAATCTCTTGTCCGTAAGCCGCCAGTAGGTCACTGACGTTGGCGTTGCCAATATCCGCCGGCAAACCGCTGCCGTACTGCGCGCCCATCGCCAGCCAGGAGCGCCGCGGTGCTTGAAAACGCACGCGAGCGCGCAACGAATTCCGTTGATCCTGCGTCACGGCGAATCTGCTCGTATCCGTCAGCGCATTTGCCGCATCGTTTCCTAGGAACAACCCGCCGGTGATCGGCCCTTGTCCGTAGCCGGACTGGTTCGCATAGCTCAGGTATCCGGAGAAGCGTCCCCACTGCGGGACTTCCACGCGGACTTCTTCTCCGAAGACCCGTGCCTTCGCGAACGCAATCGGAAAGCTCACGCCCGTATCCAGCAGCACATCGTCATCGGAATAGTGGCGAAAATCCCGGCGGAAAACGTTGGCATCCAAGCGCAGCTTGCCAAAGAATGCTTTCGTCACTCCGCCTTCGTAAAAGTTCCCGCGCCCCGGCCTCACGGGCAATCGCAACACCGAAGGGCTGATGGCATCGAGAAGCGGCGAACTCGCGAGAAGCAGATTCTCAATGGCGGGCGTTTGAAAAACGCGATCGTACGAAGCATGAAGCAGCAGGTTGAGCGCCGGAACGAATCTCGATACTCCGATTCTCGGGCTCCATGCAGATTCGCGTACCACAAATCCGTAATGATCGAGCCTCAATCCCGCACTGACGTTCCACGGGCCCAGGCGCATCTGGTCCTGCACGTAAATCGAAGGCTCGACATCCCATTTCTGTTGATAAGGAAACGAAAGGTTCAGTTGCGTCCCAGGATCGAATTGAGTCGGATCGGTTATCGCGTACTGCAGCGTCTCATGTACCGGGCTGAAAATACCGTCTACGCCCGTTTTCCAATCGTGATGTCCGTGGTGCCCCGCGAGGTCGGCGCGCAGATATCCTTCGCGGTAGCCGCGGTCCTGCGAAACGATCACCGGCGTGGCCTGCGCGTTTGACGCCAGCATTGCGCTTGAATCCCGCACGCTTCCCGAAAAGCTCAGAAACAATTCAGGCGAAATCGTGTGCTGGAAGTAGATCTGTCCGCTCGTCTCTGTGTTCTGGATATCCTGCCGCTGGCCGGCTTGCTGCTGCACAAGCTCGTTCGGCACCAGAAAGCGGACGACATTGTGTATCACGCTCACGCGCAACCGGTCGCTCGTTGAGAAATCCCGCTCGTAGGAAGCTGAGAACCCGGCGGCATTTCCCCGGTTCGTGTAATTCCCCAGCACTGGAGGATCCAAGTAGCGGTCCGTATGAAATCCCTCGCCGCCGGCCGAAAACCGCTCTGCCTCCCGCGCATAGGAAAGTCCCGCGGCTCCATTCAGCGTGGAGAAAGTTCCGCCGCCCGCGTCGAACCGCCCATGCCATCCCGCTTGGACATCTTTTTTGGTTGTGACTTCGACGATGCCGCCCAATTTCCGCCCATATTCCGCCGGAAAACTTGCCGTCAGCACGCGCAAGGACTCGACTTCGCTCGCATCAAACGAAGGCGCAAACGCGGGCGAACGATTCTGCGTCAGCGGCAGCCCGTCCACCACGAATTGCACATCGTATTCCGAACCTCGTGGATGAAGCACGCCATTGGCTTCATACAACCATCCCGGTTGTTCGGACACCAAGTCCAGCAGTTCGCGCCCCGGCTGCGCCGCATCATGTTCCTCGATCGCTTGCCGCCCGATGGAGTACAGCGATCCGGTTGAATAGGGATCTACCAGCGTGGCCGAATCATTCACCTCAACCCGTGTCGTCAACGGCGCAACCCCCAGTGTCACGGCCACGCGCACCGGCACCTCAGAGCGAATTTCAACCAGATCGCTCCACGGCGCGAATCCTTCCGCGTGCAAACTCAGCCGGTAGACTCCAAACGGAAGGTCCTGCGCAACGTAGCGTCCTTCGGATCCCGCGACAAAAGTTCTGCGAAACCCATTGGCCTCGCTAACCAGCTCGCCGCTGGGCGATAGCGCGGTCCCGTGCGGATCATGTACCTCAAGCCGGAGTTCGCCCCGCACGCGCTGCGCCCACGCGTTCAACGCGCACAAAAAGAAGAGCGTGAAGATTGCGATGATCCGCATTTTCTTCGAGTGAAACATTTCTATCGGCCGCTCTCGGCAGCCATCTCAAGCCGTTCTGTTCGCACCGTTGCCTTTGAAAACGTCATCCGCCTCATTGATTCACGTTAGCACGGTCTGGATTTCGTCTTGTATCCTCCGGCGGACCTCGCCTGTAAAATGCAAACACAGTCTGTCGGCCGCCGCACTTGCCGTCTGTCTGACCTTCCGGCAGAATACCCTTTGCCATAGGTGTAAATTTCATGAATACCCACTCCGGCCCCGCCAATCTGCTCTTCACGGTCGGTCATTCAAATCTCGAACTGGAAGTCTTTCTCGCCCTCCTTGCGCAGCGTGGTGTCCAGTCGCTGTGCGATGTCCGCAGCCGCCCCGCCAGTTTTCGTTTTCCGCAATTCAATCGCGAGCCGCTGGAGGCGGGTCTTTCATCGGCCGGCATCCGCTACGAATTTCTCGGGGAAGCTCTGGGCGGCAGGCCCGCTGATCCGCGCGTCTACCGGGAAAACGGGCTCGTTGACTACGCCGCGCGCCGCCGCTCCCCGGATTTCGCCGAAGGCATAGATCGCGCCCTCGCCCTCTCCCGGACCAACGTCACAGCCCTCATGTGTGCCGAGGAAGATCCACTGCAATGCCATCGCTTCCTGATGATCTGCCCTGCGCTCCTGGACCGCGGCGCCACGCCCGCCCACATTCGTCGCGGCGGCGTCCTCGAATCCCAACGCGACGCCGAGGATCGCCTCCTCGTCCTCCACGGCTTCGACGACGTTACCAGCACCTCGCTGTTCGTCTCCGGCCGTGATGCCGCTCTCAGTGACGCCATGGTTCTTCAGTCGAAGGACTTTGCATTCCGCGCCTCTCCCGAAGCTGCCGAGTATTTCTGAACATGATGCAACGTCTCCTCTGCACCATCGGCTTTACCGGAAAAACCGCCCAGGAATTCTTCACTCTGCTCTCGGACGCCGGCGTCCAGCAAGTCATCGACGTGCGTCAGAATCGCAGCGGCCAGCTCTCGGGATTCTCCAAACATCCCGACCTCTCCTTCTTTCTGAGAAAAATCGCCGGAATGGAATACCTGCATGAGCCGCTGCTTACCCCTCCGCCGGAACTTCTCAAGACGTATCGCCACACGAAAGATTGGCCCGCCTATGAGGCGGATTTTCTCACAGTGATGAAAGAGCGCCGTGTCCCCGCAAGTCTCGACACGACTTCGTGGTCTCCCCAAGTCTCTCTTCTCTGTTCCGAACCCGGCCCGGAGAAATGTCATCGCCGCCTCGTCGCCGATCTTCTCGCCGGCTACTGGCACGAGCAAGGTTACGCAGTCGAAATTCGCCATCTCGTCTCGTCGCCCCACAGGCCTGCAAAGCCCCGGCGCAAGTCAGGCGGCGTTGCCTCATGACGAAACTGCTCATTACCGAGATTACGCGCATGGGCCCGGCCTTTTGCGTCATTGGCCTGCAGCGCGAGCGGGAAAAAATTCAATCGATCCGGCCGGTGCCCGCATTTACCAACGGCTGGAAGAACTTTCCACACCAACGCGGCGACATCCTCGAATGCTCCCTCGTACCGTTTCCCGGAGCGAAACCCCATGTCGAAGACCGCGTTTCAACCCGCGGCTTCCAGAAATCATCCGCATTGCGCGAAGCTGAAACCGTCACGTTTCTCCGCAAAGCGGAAATGGCGCAATCCTTGCCGGATCTCTTCGACTGCCCTGTCCACGAAAATAAGAAAGGTAGTGGTCTCTTCGCGATGCCGCACGAGGCCAAACGCTCGATCTGCGGTTGCGAAACGCAGAATCTCCGGCTGGGGCTCTGCGCCAACGAACTCCGCGCCACGCTCGCGCTCCCTTCCGGAGAAGCCTTGCGCGATCTTCCCGTTGTCGACCGCGACTGGCGCGACTTCATCGAAGCCTCTCTCTCTCCTGTCCGCGGCGCCAATCGCGCCGCTCGCCTCGATCGCTTCTTGAATTCGCAATTCCACTACAAGATCATGTCTTGTCCGCACCACTTCATCCGGCTCGGCCTTACGAGGCCGTTTCATGATCTCTGCTGGTTAATGCTGGACACCTTGTTCCCGCTGCCCAGGGCGGAGTGGCTCGAGGAGTTTTGATGACCCGGCCCTCCAATACTCGCTCAGGTGAAAAAGATCCCTTGCGCCGCCTTGTCGAAGAATGCTTTCAGCGGGAGGCCGGTTTGTCCGTCCCAATCCCCGATGAAAACACGGACTTGATTGAATCCGGCATTCTTGATTCCATGGGCTGGGTAAGTTTTCTCCGAGCCGTCGAATCTGCAAGCGGGGGTGGCGAATTTGGTTCCAGTCTCAGCGAGCGTTCTGCCAGCTTCGCGGCCGTCTTGGCGGCGTTGCGCAGCCGCGGGTCCGTCGTTACCGATGTGAGCCAGTATGAAGCAGCGCCAAACGCTTCAAAGACCGTAGTCCCTGCAATCCTAACCGGGTCGTCCGCGGCAGTGGGTTCGCGCATAGTTCCCTCCGAGGAAGTCGATCGCGCTTTCGGCATGCCCGCCGGAAAATTGCGCAGCCGTGCCGGTATCGAATCTCTCGCCTACGTCGCCGAAAGCGAGAACGAGCTAACACTCGCCGCAAAAGCCGCACAGGAAGCGTTGCGCGCAGCTGCATGCGGAGCGCAACAGCTCGATTGGATCGTTGCCACCGGCGAAACGCATCACGATTACCCTTCGCTTTCGGCGCAACTTCATTCTCGATTGCTCGTCCGTGAAAATTGCGGCGCCCTGGATGTCGGTGGCGCCTGCCTCGGTTTGCTCAACGCATTGGTGTTCGCACAATCTCTGATCGGATCGGGACAGGCTCGGACCGTCGCCGTCGTCACCTCCGATGTCCACAGCCGGACACTCACTCCCGGCCGGGTCGCCGGCGAATTTGGAGGTTTGTTTGGCGACGGCGCCAGTGCTTTCGTCCTTCGAAGCGCAGCTGGTAACGATTCCAACGAAGGCTATCGCCTCGGTGAATTCCTCTTCGGTTGCGCAGGCCAGTACGCTGCCGCCATCCAGGTCAGTGATACGAGGGATGGCGGCCTCACCGTGCAGTTCGACGGCGAAGCCCTTTCTCGCGCGGCGATCACCCGCATGGAAAAAGTTCTCGCATCCGTCGAGATGCGCAGCGGCATCCCGCGCGGCTCCGTCGGGGGTTTTGCGACGCACCAACCGAACCCTCGCCTCGTGGCCCTGCTCGCCAAGCAGTCCGGCGTTTCCCCCAGCACTTTTCCGCCGATCGCCCAAGTTTCCGGCAATCTCGGCTCGTCCACGTGCGGCGCAGCCCTGCATCAAGCTTTGCGAAGTGCTTCGAAGCAAGCACGCCACGATCGCCGCCCGATTTTTCTTGCCTCGCTCGGTCCCGGCCTTCTGTTCGGTGGCGGCTGGCTCACTCCACACGTTTGAGCTGTTTGTCCTACTTCGTGACCGGCGCGCAAACCAATACACGTGCGCCACAACCACAACCCTCAAGACGCAACACTCGAGTCGCAAAATTCAAGACGATGAAACAAGAGCTAGAGAAAAAAAACCAAAGACCAAAGACCAGAACCTATTTCAAGACTCCCACTTGACCCTTCAAAGTCATTGATTCTAGAAATTCGGAATGACGTAGTGAAATGCCTTCTAAAGACTGAAAACTGACTGTCCTCAAGGCCCAGGCCGCGTCCGAGCCGTGAAACTTACGTCTACAGCGGGCACGACGCATCCTTTCAGCGCCGGCCAGCCCGGATCGCTAACCGTATTTCGGCAGAGCGAAACAATGGCGTTCTCGAACTGCGAAGGACCAACCGCGCCATTCAGCGCTTCCGCATAAACGGTGTAACTGTGCCCCACTGCCAGGCCGTCGATCTCATACGTGCCGTCAAATTGCGCCGGACCCGGAGCCGTACAGCTCCACCCGCCGACCGGAATGCCCGCTGCTCGTTACCGTAGCTTGAAACGGTTGTGTCGCCCCGAGTTCCACGCTTGCGGGATTCGGCGTCAAGGCCAGCGTGATGTCGCTCGTGATTGCCAACGTGCCCGTTTCGTTACTGCCGCTATAAATGTCGCCTGGCCGCCAAGCAAAACCGATCCATTCGTTGGTGTTACGGTCACTACAATGGATGGAGGAGGCGGAGGTGGCGGCGACAGCGACGAGCCTGCTGCCCCGCAGCCGATCGTCCACGCTCCCTCGCCAAGTAGTGCGATGACGACAATCGTCGATGTCCTTGATCTTTTTCCGTTGCTTCTCGAGAGGGGCCGCATGCCCTCCCCAAAGCAGGCGAAGGGCCAGCGAAAAAAGAGAAATTGAAAATGAGGATTACGCAGACCGTCTCAGAAAACTTCCGCTAAGAAGCAGCATCGAATCAATAGATTGCCGTGTTCCAAACGTCGTGTGCTACATGTAAGCGCATCGCAAAAAAGGTGCTCTCTGCCTCAACTCGGCCAAACCTCGTTCTGATTTGGAACCAGGCGGAGGAGCGCTGTTTCATATTGGGACCGCCGCTCGGCGCAAATTCCTGCGTTGACTTCTTCCGCCGCGCCTCCAATAATCCGCCCATGCCTCGCCCCGATGCCGTCCGCCGCGTCAAGAGCTACTCCGCCGCCGACGGCTATGTCTATCAGTACTACTTCTTCGAAGGCAATCGTGCGCAAAGGGGTGGCAGTCCCAGTGGCGAGTTTACTTACGTGATCTCCGCCGACCGCCGCTCCGCATTCCCCTTCAAAATCTTCGTCAGACAATCGGCACTGGACGCCTGGGCGAAGCAGAACGGCCGCCCGCTCACGAGCAGCGAGGAATATGCCGTCGCCAAAATGCGCCTTTTTCAGGCTTTCGACGAAGGTTCCGTCCAAGCCCCACCGGAGGGTCAGCAGCCCCGGGAAGTCGTCGTCGACGAATCCAATCTCGAAGATCTGCTCGGACGATTGGGCATCTAGCCCGGAATATCTCAATTATCCGGAACCGCCGATTCGCACTGAACCAATCCGCGGGTGGCGGCGTCTGGTTAGGTGTATGGGGAGGACGCGCGTTCGAGGCTCGCGCACGATAACAAATGCAGGAGCTGGTTCTGGTCCAACCAGGTCGCACGGTCGGGGATGAGCTGGAGCGCGAAGCGGCCCAGGCTGATACGAGGCGCGAATTCGAGCAGCGCCTCGCCGAGTGCGGCCCGCTCGCCTATCGTGTGGCTCGCGGCGTCTTGCGCAACACAGCCGACGCCGAAGACGTAGCCCAGGAAGCCTTGCTGCGCGCCTATCGCAAGTTCCATCGCCTGCGCGATCGCAACCGCTTCCGCGCCTGGCTCGTTCGCATCGCGTTTCGTCTCGCGCTCGACCGTTTGCGCTCCGGGAAACGCCGCGAACTCCGTGACACGCTTTGGTCGCAACCGCAGCGCCAGCCGCCTGCGGCGACTGCCGAAGATCTTGCCGTTTCGAACGAGTTCCAGGCGCATCTCGAGGGCGCCCTTGCGGAATTGCCGGAGAAATTGCGCCTGGTCCTTTTGCTCGTGGCCATGGAAGGCCACACCATCGACGAAATCGCCGCTATGACCGGTGTTTCTGCCGGCACGGTTAAGTCCAGAATTTTCTATGCGCGAAGACAGTTAGCGGAGAAGTTGCGATGCCATGCAAGCATTATAAAAACGCGTTGATCGAAGCTGCAGCTAGCAGCGCCGAGCCGCAAGCTGATCTGCGCGCGCACCTAGATGCGTGCGCTGCCTGCCGCGCCGCGTTCGAACAAGAACAATCCCTCTTCGCCTCCATCGATGCCGGCCTTCACGTTACTGCAAACACCGAAGTGCCCGCCTCACTTTTGCCGCGCGTCCGTGCCCGCCTCGACGAAGAAGCCAATTCGAAGCGTCGCTGGACTGCAAACTGGTTCACATTGGCAAGTGCCGCACTCGTGGTCGTTGCTTTCTTCGGAGCACGCGCCGTTTGGCGCGCAAATTTCGCAGAGAAACCAGTCGAGACGGCAGGGACAACGAGTGTGCCGCCGCGGGTGACACCGCCGCCACAGCAACAAAACCCCCTAGTCGTACCACCGGTGGGGAAGAATTCTGTCTCGCAGCGTCAACCCGCTATCGCCAAGAACGCTCTGGCGGCCGAAAGGCTGGTCAATGGAAAGACCATGCCGGAAGTGCTGGTTCCTCGCGATCAAGAAGTCTTGCTAGCCGAGTACGCCGAGCAGTGGCGTTTTCACAAGCGCACTCCTCTTCTCGCTCAAGATTCCGACGCGACAATTTTAGCGCCCTTGCAAGTTGCTCAGATCCAAATTGCCGAGCTTGACGTCAAGCTCTTAGCGGAAGAGAAGTAGCCATGAATTCTGCGGAAACAATTCGACTCAGAAACTATTCGCAGCACTCAGGAGGAATGCAATGAAGAGAGTATCCGATTTGCTTTTACTCTGCGCGCTCTGTCTGCCCATAGTCCAAATGCGCGCCCAGGAAAAGCCCAAGACTGAGGAGCGCGTGAGAGTTCCAACTCCCATCAAGGTGCAGATTGTCTTTACCGAGTACGAAGGCGACAAGAAGATTTCCAGCATGCCGTATTCGTTCACCGTGATTTCCGATGAAAAGGTGGGCGGTAGGTACTCAACGAGTCTTCGAACTGGCATCCGCGTGCCCATCGAGACGGACGGCAAGGACCAGAAAACCACCTACCTGGACATCGGTTCAAACATCGATTGCGGCATCGAGACCGGAGAAGATGGCCGCTTTCATCTCTTTTTGATCTTCGATCGGTCCGCGCTCTACCCCAACAAGTCCGCCGAGGGTGAGAGACTCGTTGCCGACCCAGGAGGCCTGCCGCTCGTCCGCCAATTTAGAACGTCCGAAAACCTAATTTTGAAGGATGGACAAACCTCGGAGAATCTCTTGTCCACAGATCCGCTCAACGGCCACACGCTGCGCGTCTCCGTCACCATCAATGTGCAGAAGTAAGGAGAGATACTTCTAACTTTTCGCAAGCACTGCTGCGAATGCCGAAGTCAAATCCGCGTGCAAAAACCGGTACCCAAGTTTTTCAATCGCTCGTGGCAGAACGCGCTGGCTGGACAACAGCAGCGCGTCGGCCATTTCACCCAGCGCCAGCCGCAGCGCAAACGCCGGAGCAGGAAAGACCGCCGGCCGGTGCATCACCTTTGCAAGCACCTTTGTGAACTCCGCGTTTTGCAATGGCTGTGTCGACACGATGTTCACGGCGCCTCTTATTGAGGCGTTCTCAATCGCAAATCGCAAAATTCCGACGACGTCCTCGAGCGTCACCCAAGACATCCACTGCTGTCCGGAACCTAATTTTCCCCCAACGCCAATCTTGAATGGCAGCATCATCTTCGGCAGCGCACCGCCCTCGCGCGCCAAAATAATCCCGAACCGCGCCAGCACCACTCGAATCCCCAGCGCCTCGGCCTTCCGCGCTTCCCCTTCCCACTCCTGCCCCAGACCCGCAAGAAAATCCCCACCCGGCTTGCTGTCCTCCGTCAGCGTTTCGTCGCCGCGATCGCCGTAATATCCAATCGCGGACGCCGACACCAGGACGCTCGGCCGCGCATTCATCTTAGCCAGCGCTCCTATCAACGCGCGCGTTGTATCAATCCGGCTCGAGCGCAGCAGCGCTTTCCTTTGCGTCGACCAGCGCCCATCCGCAATCGATGCCCCCGCCAGGTTCACAACCGCATCGGCGCCCACCCCCGCGCCGCCCAATTCTCCCGTCGCCGGATTCCACGCCACAACAAACCCTTCTTTCGCCCCTTCGCCGCCCGCACTCTGCGGCCGAACCAATCGGCAAACGGTATGCCCACCCCACGCCAGCGCGCTCGCCAGCGCCGTCCCCACCAACCCCGACGAGCCCGTTACCAGAATCTTCATCTTTTTCCTTTTCGCTCTTCTTTGGATGGCGCGGACGAAAGACCATCTCCCTGCACGCTACGCAACTTGCTCTCAACGGTCAAGCAATCGAAATCTTCAAATCTTAGCTCGCTGATGAAGTCGTCGAATTCTCCGTCGTCCTAATCAGACCGAGAACTGCAACGTTCGGGATTGCACACGCTCAAACCCGTGCCACTGGCCCCCCTCAAGCAGTGCAGGTTACAATTCCCCTGTGCCACCTGTCTCACGATCCATTCGCGTCACCGTCCTCTTTTTCGGCCGCCTCAAGGAACTCACCGGCCATGCCGAAGACTCCGCCGAGTTCGCCGACGCCGCGACGATCGAGCAACTTTTCGCTCTCTATTCGGCACGCCACCCCGAGCTCGCAAAATACCGCTCCTCGGTGGTCGCTTCGCGCAACCAGGAGTTCGCCGCCTGGGATACCCCTCTCCGCTCCGGCGATGAAGTCGCGTTTCTCCCTCCCGTAAGCGGCGGCTGACGCATCAATATGGCGACACTCCCTCACGATGACATCTATCAATTGGTTCGCGAGCCCCTCGACATAGCCGCGCTGGCACGCCACGTGCGCGCGCCCGAAGATGGCGCCGCCGTCACTTTCGACGGTTTCGTCCGCAACCAGTCCCACAATCGTCCGACTCTCTATCTGGACTACGAAGCCTACGAATCCATGGCCCTCGCCAAAATGCGCGAAATCGGCTTTCAGCTCCACGAAAAATACTCTATCCATCGCGTCGCCATGGTTCACCGGCTCGGGCGCCTCGAGATCGGCGAAACCAGCGTATTCATTGCCGTCAGCGCCCCGCACCGCGCCGCCGCCTTTGACGCCTGCCGCTTTGCCATCGACACCCTCAAGCGCACCGTCCCCATCTGGAAAAAGGAGTACTTCGCAGACGGCGCCGTCTGGGCGGACGGTGAACTGCCCCCCACGCCAGCGGCGACGCCGCGCGCGAAACCTGCATCTTAACTCCTAATGTCGATGACATCCTTTCGCCCCTACTCCACGTTGCTCCTCGCCGTCCCAGCGATGCTCTTCGCCGGGGTCGCGTTCAGCCAGGACCAGTCCGACCGTCCGCCCTGGGCGCGGAAGTCGAAGTCGACCGCTACCGTCAACTCGACTTCCAAATCGAGTACGCCTTCCACCGCTACCGCGGCCCCCGCTTCGTCTCCGGACGGCGAACCCGGAAAAATCGTCCAGCCCACGCCGCCGTTCCCCGCGAACGATCCACAAGACGCCGCTGGCCAGCGCGGCCGCATCCGCGTCAACGTCAATCTCGTCAATGTTCTCGTTAGCGTCCTCGACGAAAAGAACCGGCCCGCTTCGGACCTTCCCAGGGAGGCTTTCCAGCTATTTGAAGAAGGCGTTGAGCAGAAGATTGACAAATTCGAGTCGGAAACTTCGCAGCCGCTGGACCTGGCCATCATGATCGACTCCAGTCTCAGCGCCCACAAGGAGATTAGCTTTGAGCAGGAAGCCGCCGCGCACTTTATCCGCCAGGTGCTGCGCCCGGGCGATCGCCTCTCCGTGTTCGCGTTCGACGAAGATGTAAGACAGCTCGCAGGGTTCTCAGATAACGTCCCCGAGCTGCAAGCTGCCGTCCGCAAGATGCCGGCCGGTGCCGGCACTTCGATTTACGACGCCGTGCTTCTCGGTTCGCGCGCCCTCGAACGCCGTGGCGACGACCGCCGCCGCGTCATCATCCTCGTTACCGACGCCGGCGAAACCACCAGCACCTCCGACTTTGACGCCGCACGCAAGGCAGCCGTCCGCTCCAACTCGCTCCTCTACACTATCGTCATCCGCCCGGTGAAAAACGAAAGCGGCCGCAACACCGCCGGTGAACACGCCCTCGAAACCATGACCGACACCACCGGCGGCGCCATGTTCTATCCCGATACGGCCCAGGAGCTGGGCGCCATCTTCGATCGCATCGACCG
>Ga0207134_1057_pt1 | contig 33878 bp, 35 predicted proteins | sample Alteio_BWMinHeat_12_FD_153527 | JGI IMG/M metagenome (GOLD analysis project Ga0207134, IMG submission 153527) | Enriched cells from forest soil in Barre Woods Harvard Forest LTER site, Petersham, Massachusetts, United States -... | ecosystem: Environmental > Terrestrial > Soil > Temperate forest >... | reverse complement strand
CATATATTGCTGCCATAGCAGTAAATAATGGCTGTTTTTAAGAAAAAATCTAAATAAACACTGTATTCTTATTAAAAATACTGCTATAACAGTAATATGAACTCACAAATTATTGCCAAAATTGTTCGTAGTCACCGAAAACTAAGCGGGTTATCCCAATTGGAATTAGCTAATTTAGCAGGCGTTGGAAAAACCGTTGTCTTTGATATCGAAAAAGGCAAAGAAACCATCCAATTAAATAGTTTGCTGAAAGTATTAGAAGCGTTAAACATTAAAATGAAATTAGAAACACCACTCACCTTATTAAAGAGATCATAAAATGAAAGCACGCGTTTTAGTGAATGAAAAAGCGGCCGGTGTTTTAGAAAAAATAAAACAAGATCATTACCGGTTTACGTATGAGGATAACTATGAAGGCCCTCCTGTTTCGCTCACTATGCCGCTCCAAAAAAATGCTTATGAATTTGATCGATTCCCGCCTTTTTTTGAAGGGTTGTTACCTGAAGGCATTATGCTTGAAGCTTTATTACGAAAATATAAGCTGGATAAAAATGATTATTTTGGACAATTAATAAAAGTTGGGCAAGATGTTGTTGGTGCAGTCACTCTTGAGGAAATGGAATGAAACGCTGCCCTATTACTTATGAGGTCATTAAAACTAACCAAAACTATTCAGAACGCGGATTGCGTTTATTATCTCCACAGCTAAAAAACTTGAATCCCCTAGATTTAACTGCTGCTGAATTGCGTAGTGAAGCGATCGCCCGTGCTGGCAAAATGTCTGTCCAAGGCGTACAAACAAAATTAAGCGCGCAACTTAAAATCAAAGCAGAATGTTTACAAATTGTGGATCAAAACGGTCATTATATTTTAAAACCGCAAAGCGATCATTATCCGGAATTACCTGAAAACGAAGCTATCACCATGACGCTTGCTGCAAAAATGAATATAGAAGTTCCTGTGCATGGTTTAGTTTATGATAAAGACAAAAGCATGACGTATTTTATCAAAAGATTTGATCGCGCAGGACATACCCAAAAATTAGCCGTAGAAGATTTTGCCCAGTTATTAGGCTTAGATCGTAATACTAAATACGATAGCTCCATGGAAAAAATTGTCACGGTAATCGAAAATTTTTGTACTTTCCCGAAAATTGAACTGGTTAAATTATTTAAATTAACCCTATTTAATTTTTTAGTGGGCAATGAAGATATGCACGTTAAAAACTTTTCGCTGATTACGCGAGATCAAAAAGTTACACTATCCCCTGCTTATGATTTATTAAATACAACGATTGCGCAAAAAAATACGAAAGAAGAACTAGCACTGTCTTTAAATGGCAAAAAGAATAACTTAAGAAAAAAAGATTTTTTTGAATATTTTGCGGCTAATCGTTTAGGACTAAATCAAACAATGATTAACCAAGTCATAGAAGAATTTCATAAAAACATTCCTATTTTTGAGCCTGCCATTACGAATAGTTTTTTATCGAAAAAAATGCAAGAAAAATATCTTGGTTTACTTAACGAAAGACTCGAACGTTTGGAGTTTAAATAAATGCAGGCACGAATCGATGCGCTTACCGCTCTAAATCCAGGAACTAAAGAGCTTCAAACCTACAAAGATTTCAATGAAGAACAAAAACAAGCAAAAATCGAACGAATTGCCAAGTATCAACAAGATGTAGAAAAGGGAGTAATAATAAACGGTGAGTATAGAGCAAATTTAGCGCGCATCGGGATAGATGAAAATGGAGCCGCTATCCCTTCTCCACCCGATTATTGCGAAGGAGATGATATTTGCGGTATTTTTGAAATAAAAGGCAAGCGCCCTACCCAAGAAGACAGGGTCTATGCAGAACGCGATTTTTCTGAATTAGAAGAAGTAAGCACTTCAGAAATTAAATTTCTTTTACGAAAATATTTTAAAAGCTTACAAGAACACTGTGGAAAATACAAAAACGAAGGCGCCACAGTTATTTGTACTGCTTCTCGCACTTACCTAGAAAAAAATAAAATAATATTAGAAATACAAACTGCACATGTCGGTGATAGTGAAGCTTATTTATTTACGATTAATGAGGCGACGGGAGAATGCGTTCATTCTGAAAAACTCAATGGAACCCATCATTTAAAACATAATGATAATCTCAACACAAAAGATTACAGACTTTCCATGTATCGCTCGATAGGTGATTGCATATTTGAAGGAACTGAATCACCTCGCACTAAAAAGCCCTACTCGCATGAACCGGATCTCACTCTAGTAAAGCATGAATTAAAACCTGGCGAAGTTACCTTTAGTTTAGTCAATTGTGATGGTCTTACCGAATCAAAATTAACGCTAAAGGACATAAGCGACATTATTGCAAAGAATCATAAAAAACCTCCCGCGGAAATTGCCTTTCAATTAGGTAAAGCCGCATACAGTCGAGGCACAGGAGATAATACATCCTTGATGCTAACACGTATTCATGAACCCGAGATCAAGGACTTTGAATCTTTTACTGAATTTAAACTTTTGGCCGACGGACACGGCGGGATCGCTGCCGCACAAACTATTCAAGATTATGCACCCAAATTTGAAAAAATGGTCAGTCATTATATTCAGAATCGAGAAAAAATCAGCGCAGAGATTCAAGAACTAAAAAAATTATTTGATAATTTTCAAGAACAAATACTCTGTGTTATTTGTCCCGAAAAATCTGACTATGTTCGAAGCATTCGAGAAAAAGGCGATTATGAACAATGCGAAAAGCTAAATAAGGAACTGAGGAGATATTTAGCAAAGCGCCCCAGTTTAGCTGAAAAAACTGAAATTTACTTTAAAATTGAGGATTCCCTCTTACAACCTTTACGCGCCAAAAAATTAGAACCGCATCACCAATTGCAATTTTTTACCGCATTTCTAGATAGCTTTTCAAAGAAAAACGCACCCCAGCGAGGATGGTTTGATTTTGGATTTTGGGAAAATGATTCTTCTGATTTTTTGATTCAAGATCTCGCAAGACAAGCAAAAGCACAAATTCAAACCATCGAAGCGTATATAAATCTACCCGCTTCGGAGGAAGAATTAAAAGCCAGTGGCGGAAGACGTCTTTAGGAATGCATATACCCAATAACACGTCGAACACCCCAAATATTATTTTGATAAAAACAAGAAGTAAAATCGCGATAATCAGGCCCTTGATAATGACTATCAATAATAACCCAATCCCCTACTTGTGGTTGCCAATTCGTCGGACATATGGATTCTGGGGCAATTTGAGTTGGGTTAATATCATCAGGACCGTAACCTACTTTTTGTCCCGTCCATGTAATAACGTGAGTAACAACAGAGGTTGGATTATTACCATCACCTTTCCCACTCCCCGGAGGAAAAGCTAAATAGAGTAAGTCACCCGGTTTTAATAAATTCAACATGGCGGGTGTGATATTACTGGGAGTGTTTACTGGAAAATGAGAATCTGAAGTGGGCGGCTGGTCATTCAAAAATACGGAAAAATAACCATTAAGGCTCGGGTTAGGATTCGATCCACCACCGCAATAATCGTTAGGTGATCCTGATCTTGTTTCTACCGATCCATCTTTGCATAACAACAAACCTGCGGGGTCATTAGCAGGAGTTGAATACGTTGGTATTCCTAATATACTTCCAGAGGTTTGTGTATTCGGCAGTAAGAAATCTTGTGCATGACCCACATTCGATTGCCCTGCTTGATAACCCGTATCGCTATTAAACTGAATACCAAAAGAAAAATTGTACACAAATGACGTGAAATCACTACAATCAACACCATACCACATACGATTTTGATTCACCCAAGTATTCACCGTTTCAGATCCTGTGCCGCTATAATTCCATCTTATTTGCTGGCCATAGTTAGCTGGCGCTAAGCTAGTTGCATTACTGCAATAGCCCCCATCAGAGGTTCCTATAGCAGATCGCGGACTCCCATAACTAGTTATTGGCGTATAAAAATCGGTGACATGATGATGGCAATAATTTAATTTTTGACTCACCCAAAAACTTTCTGCAGCAATTAGACGACTTCGCATCCAATTAATGGCGTTTGAATTGGAAGGATCTTCTGTTGGGCAGACAGTGAGATTGGGATTAGAAGGACTTAAAAATAATTGATTTCGAGCAGGACCCCAAGAATAAATAGTACCAGGGTCAATCGTGCCTGAATCAAAAGGCTGTGTTAATTCATAACTAAAATTGTTTTCATTCCCAGTACAAGTTTGCGCAACAGGTCCTGGTGTCACTTGTGTTAAAAGCTGATCTGACTGATAAGGTTGAGAACAAAGTAAGTTCCCCGCTGTACAAATGATTGGTCCGCCATTTAAACTACTATTCACGTAGCTATCAAAGTGTAACTCTATCAAACACAAACTTCCGGGGCTATTTAATGCTGTAAGATTATTACAATAATCAGGTCCAGGATTTGAGACTTGTGTAATACCGGCAGGCAAATGAGTTAAAACAATATTATTTAGTATCCTGTTGCTATTATTAATGACTTGATAAATAGCAGTACCGGACTGACCTTGCACCAATTGAGGCGTGATTTTTGTATTAGAGGTAATAAGAAAAATAGGTGTGTCACTAAAGCTATTAACGCTTATCATACTTAACATTAAGCCACTTAATGTTTTAAAATATTTATTCATGGTGATTTCCTTATCCTAAAAAGCTAATTCGCAGCAAAACTTCATTTACATAGATAGGTGTATTACTAATAGTATGAGTACCGATTTGAGATGGCGTAACGCCAAGACTTGCGCTCCCTAAATCAACAAACCGATAACCTAAGCCCAGCCGCCAATGATTAGTTATATCTAAATCTATGCCTAATCCAAGAGAATAAGAAAATGCGTTTGTTGTATGATTTCCAAAAGGCGGAGTTAATGATACATCTGCGGTAGATGCAGGAGTTTCTGTGTAATTATAAGCTTTATTAAAAGCTTCACCTAAACTTACTGCAAGATAAGGGTGCCAAATTTGGCAAAAAGCATAAAGCAATTTAGCATCAATCGAAATACGACGACTGATAATTTGATATTGATAATTTAAATTATTAAAAGCCGGATCCGAAAATTGATACACCGTTCCACTTTCAACAAATGGACTATTTTGAAAATAACTCAAACCAATCTGTCCCGACCAATTTTGCAATAGAAGAGCTTCGCCGCCCAAAAACAAACCCGAATCAAAGTCAGTATCCGAGTGACTACCGCCCACATAAGAATTTTGAAAACTACCAAAATTGATTGAAGTAGATGAACGCATATTGGCATTAGCAAAGCCTGAAGATAAGGTGAAAACGGGACGCAAAGCAGCTAAAGAAACAATGGGAATAAAAAGAAAAACCCCCGCCAGCAAAATCCGTTTTTGCATACTTCTATCCTAGTATAGTAATTGGCTACTACACTAGCATGACTTTTTAATAAAAGTCAAAGCAACTCCAAAACCAATTAACGATACACCTAAGAGTTTTGCTATATATTTTTCAGCTTTTTCTAGACCTTTTTTGATTGGAGGATGTGACAAAATAATCGTTAACACACAAAACCAAGTGGTTGCAACAAAAAATATTTCCAATCCATAAATAACTTCCCAATACATCGGGGTATTTGGTTTAATCAAGACGGTAAAAATGGATAGAAAAAATAAAGTCGCTTTAGGATTAAGTAAATTGCATAAAAAACCTTGTCTAAAGGATTTCAAATTGGACTGAGAGGTTTTTTTAACTTTCTCATCGGCTGAAAAAATTTTCTCAGCTTGTTTAGCCAACAACGCATTTATTCCCAAGTAAATTAAATAACCCGCACCTACGTATTTAATTAAACAAAATAACAACAATGACTTGGCAATCACTAGCGCCAAACCCAGCACACAATAAGTCATGTGCACTAAAATAGCGGCGCCCACACCTAAAGAGGTAAAATACCCTGATTTTCTTGAATGAAAAATCGTATTTTGAGTCACGATGGCAAAATCGGGACCTGGTAACATTGCTCCTAATAAAGCAATAAGGGCAATTGAAAAAAATTGAGCGATCATTGAGGAACCCTCCTTAAATTAGCTAATTTGACCATGCTTTTCGAAAGCTCTGTATCTTCAATGGAGAAACGAGATCCAAACATGGGCTCCATGATTTTATTACGTAATTTAAAAAATGAATAACCCGATACTATCAAAAGTGCTCCAGTAAAAGGTAACCGTCGCAGGTTAGCTGATATAAGATCTTGACTACATTGACGAAAACTTTCAGCAAGTAAACCACTATTTAATAGGATAAGCCATGGAATGATTGATTCAAAATTCACGGCTCTTTGTTTAAATTGTTTTGATTTCTTTATGTAATCATCGCAGACCTCTTGGGTCGGCAATCGCGTCACCAGATAAAAAGTTTGCATTAATATATCGATTTGCGCCTCAATATGTTCAGGATGTCGTTGACGTCGTTTTTCTATTTCCTCAACAATTTTGGTGACCTGTTTTCTTTCTTCAGTGAGCGAGGTAAAGAGACTCCATAATTTAATTTTAAATTTTGTAAAACGATATTGATTGCCAATAGTTGAATTTTGTAACATTTGAATTTTGTAGTGTTTCGCACGAAAATAGATATCCCAAGGAGAAAGTGTTAACAAAGGAATACAGAAAATTCCATTTTTTTCTAAGCGATTGAACAAACAATAATAAGGACCTTGTTGGAATAATTTAATTCCTGCTTGCTCCAGTGCAAAAGCAGATGCTTGCGCACAATTGTGATCAAGAACATGGTATTGTGATGGATCATCAAACTCTGATTTTTTCATCAGAGCGTGCCAAACAGAAAAAGAAATATTTGTTTTGAAAGTAACATACGGATCATCATCGCATCGATCAGAAGCGGAACAATTCCTTAAACTACGAAAGCAGTCTGTGTGCATGAATCTCGCACCACGCTCATTCTGTTTTGTAGACTCAGAAGACCAAGCATCAACATAGGCACAAGGTCCGGGGGCTGGTTTAATGGTAAGTCTGATAAACATATATTTTAAAAGGACCTAAAAGGTGTAAATATACGCTATTTTATACTAGAAAAGTAGACGAACGCTCTATATAATGAGCAAAAATAGACAAATTCAAGGGTTTTTGTTATGAAAAAGAAAATATTTTTATCGGTTGCTTTGCTTGGGATTGGATTTTTGGGTCTTATAGATGTTGCTTATTCACATCCCCCGCTTCTTAATTTAACTTGCGAAAAAAATGCACTTACCGCTTACTACAATGATTTAAAACCTAATGAAAGTGAATATTTAAAAGATGTGCAAACGGTCATTGATAAGGCCGAAGCTTATATGAATCAAAAAGTGCCTGCGACTATGGATAAGCAGTCAGTAGAAGCCCATAAATATGCCATGGTGCTTGATATTGATGATACTAGCCTATCGAATTATCCTACTATAAAGGCAAGAGATTTCTCAAGCTCCCATTCGCAGATTGATGAGACTTATCATACGACAACTAGCCCTGCTGTTGCTCCTGTTTTAGCGCTTTACAATAAAGCGATACAAAAAGGAATAACCGTATTTTTTATTACCGGTAGAAAATTAGAATCCAGAAATCCACTTTCAGAAGACATTAGTCCATTCACAATCCAAACTCTACATAATGCGGGGTTTAATGGTGAAATCCTACTTGATAAGAATTTATATATGGCACATAACGAGGAAGATGTGAAACTACATTCTTCCGAATATAAAACAAAAATTCGCCATAAACTGATGAGTGAGGGATATATCCTTCTAGTTAATATTGGCGATCAAGATTCTGATTTTGAAGATAGCAACCCTCGTCAGGAAGGAAATTTTAAGGTACCCAATTATTTATATACCACTTCATCGACTTTATGCGATCAATCTACGCTTTGCGCTCAATAAGTTAAGAAGCAAAGGCAAAGGGGTCATACCCCATTTATGCATTTAAAGCCCGCAATATTTTTTTCACCCAAATTAACGCACCCTAGTACTTGCTTACCCAGAAGTGATTCTGGCGTGTAATGCACAGTGACTTGAGCGGAGGTTTGTTTGATTCCAATTTCGGATCCAAAATCAACCCATACTTTATAGGCTGGTTTTTTAGCACGTGGAAAAGGTTCAACTTTAGTAACCGTACCCGATCTAAAATCAACTTTTTCAAATTCTTCATAGGAAATTGACATATTTTAATCCATTCATATCATCTGACCGTTTTGCCTCAAAGGGTTTGAAAATAATAATCGCTGTATTTCTAAATCACAAGAAAAACTCGGGACGAACAATGACAGAGAACTCATTATTTCTCACACTTGACATAACTAATTCCTCATGTTATCAAGCGTACGACATAAAAATACGATTAAAAAGCGAGGAGAAATAAGATGAGTCACTCAAGACACGTTGGAGCTAAATTAACGGATGAAGCCATTCGATCCATTTATCTTGAGTTTGTGAATAGCCAAGAAAAAATAATGCAAGAAAACAAACAGGACGATTTCAGACCCAAAGAATATGAGGAAGAACACCTGCTTGCTTTGGAAGAAAAAGGTTTAGCATTAGATAGAAAGACAAGACATCTCTTTCAAAGTAAATATCCAGCCGCAGATCTTTTTGAAAATCCAGAAACAGATGAAAGAAATCATCTTGCTGGCGTCATTTTGGATTGGGCACGCGTCAGAGTTTATTTAGTGGAAGCTGGCCATAATAAAATATCCTATCGTGAACTCGAAGAAACCTTTGATAAAGCGATTAAGCTCTTTGCATCCCCTGCAGAAAGCCGTGAAGCCCAAAAAACAAAAGATAAATTACTTGCCTTAAATAATCCATCCAAAAAACGGGCTGCTTCATCTACTGGAGATATTAATAAATTGCTACCACAAGAATCACGACCTCGAGCTCCGGCACCATCATCCATTCTAGCCTTACTTCCTTCTGCCATTGCAGAAATTGAAACAGCTAGAGCAGCTTCTGCAGCAGAAAGAGTGGAAACTCCCGAGATTGCGACTAGCTCACAATCTTTAAAAAGACAGCGATATGGAAAAAGCTAGCCTCTTCTGAGTTTTCTGCGCCTGGCGACTTAATGTCTTATCCCAAGGTGAATAAACACGTATACCCCGTTTTCCACCCTTACCATTAGTAGATAATATCAAATGACATTATGTATTTTAAAAATACATTGTCAAAGTAATTCTTGATGCGCCTCTAATTTTCTATATCATACCAAAAAAACTATAGACGAGGGGTTGACCATGGCTGCAAGCGGCGGAACTGAATTAGATCTAATCAAACGATTTCAAGATTTAGCCCAAGAAACTTGCCTACCTGAAGAATCCATCAAAAGACTTCAGCAAATCTCTGAAAAATTAACCCTTCTCTTGGATAATCTTAAAAAAACCGCTTCTAAAACGATCGAACAAGAAAACCTCATTCGCCAACTTAAACGTTTTAATATCATTGTGCATGCAGTCATTGTCGTTAAAGTCTTCGAAGATACTATAGAGCATGGGCCTCGCTATGCCGGTCTAGGCCAAAAAGCGTTTGCGCGAGTGGAAGAAAATTTTGCAAATTGGGAACAAGACGATGAAGTACGAGATTATGCTTATAAAGCGCGAGATGCAGAATCTTATCAAGTCGCTGTCGCAACTTCAGAAGAAAAAGATGGCTTAAAGCACGATATTCTGACTCAACGACATACAGCGCTTCTGAGCCTTCATCAGACCTCTCCCTCAAAAAAATTATTACATCTTAGAAATTTTATTAACACAATACAATTTGGAGTAAGAAATTTTACAGCAGATAATCTCGAACAATCCTATAACGATGCATTTGAAAATTTATTTAAGCTTGATAAAAACAATCAAGAGGGATGGTTTCCACCCAAGTCAAAAGAAGCACAGTATTCAGACTTTATGACTGGATCTTTAAGTGCTTATTTATCCTTTAAACAACTCGGCAGAGCCAATTTTATTCCCGAACAACGCGAATATCTATTTTATGGCTCTATGGGCTTACACGTTCTGGCCGAATATTTTATGGAGGTAGTGGTTAATTTTGAACCCTTGCTTGCCTCTCCCGATCTCACTTCCTTTGATCCTGACCAACGTTTACTTTATTTACACTCGCAAAATATTATTCTATTTTTCAATTTATATTATCTCTCCCAAGAATGGATAGAAAAGCGCAGAAAAGGTAATAATAAAAACTATGTACCCGACTATTTCAAACCGGATGAGCTTAAAAATAAATTATTTATTCGCTTACGACAGTATCTAGCAAAACTTAAAGCGGCCGGTGTCAAACAGTTAAAATTTATCCCCGAAGATAAAGTTGAATTACAGAAATTAGCACAATCGGATGCAGTGATTAATCTAGACGACTTATTGCAAAACGTTAATAAATTAATGCCCCATTTAAGAGAAAGACCCGAGATCAATCTGGCTGAAAAAAAAGAAGATCCTCAGAGCTTTATTGATAGGCATTGCGCACATATCCATACCCTAACACATAAGGCTTTACAAACTTCTGAAATTTCCCCGGAAACATTTAAAAACCTCACAAAATATTATGTTCAAATTCATCCCATTGTATTACTTAGAATGGAAAACCAAATAAAAGACATTGATCATGTTTTAGAAAAACTTAATCTAATTTTGTTCTCGACTTTGGTGGTTGTCATATTCAATAAAGCGATTGCACAAAACCAATACGAAGATTTTCAACTCATGTCTGAAGCATTTGAATATGTAGAAAAACATGAACCTTATTGGCATATTGACTCCGAAACAAAAGATTTTGCTTACCGTGCTATTCATGCTTTTCTACACGCAGTCTTTATACACGATGATGCTCGAATAAAAGACGTTTCTAATCATAATAATATTCCTGCTCTTCCCCATACTTTAATAGCTAGATCGTTTACCCATTACTCTTTATTTGCAGTGAGATCGGCACTGTTAAAAAATAATTACAAATTAGCACGGGAGATCATTGACTATGCTTTAGACGAAGATTTTTCTAATGTAAGTATAGCCCATGCACAATTTGTAGTGCGTTCTCTGCATTCATTTACCAATTTTCACGAGAAATATAAAGACCCTATACCTGCTGAAGAAGAATTTAGAGAAGCAGCACTACTCCACATTAGCAATAATTTACAAAATTTTGATACCATTTTAAAATATTTTTGTGTGCTAATTGCTCAGCCCGAAGGACTTAAAGAAATTGAAATTGATGGACGTATTAGTTATTTATATACACAAACTCTTTTTCAGCTTTTTATGACTTTAGATATTCTTAAAAAATATTTAAAACTAAAAAAAGACGATATCCTGGTTCACTCTCTACTTGAAAATACCTTAGCGATTTTAACCGCTTATCTAGATTACTTAACAGATTTAAAAGAAGATAAATTAACTTATTTTCCTGAAGTAAGAAAAGAATTAGCGAATTTATTAGGCGGGAAATCCATTGACACCGTACAAGGGCTTAAAGACCATGTCAAAAAATTTAGACATGAATTAATTCCTCTGAGAACCCTTCCTCTTGAAAAACTTAAAGCGATTGCTGCAAAACCGCAATCCACACCCGCGGATACTCGTGTAGCTGCGATTGCTTACTATTTAATAGGAATAATGGTCGAACAAAATCATAATGGCATGATGAACAGGACCCTCGCGCTCGAAGAAAAAGGATTATCCCCAGAACTTTGCGTATTAATGACCGCCGAAAGATTTTATCAACGTGCTTTGACCACTCTACCAGGCTATGAAGAGCCAAGAGAAAGACTTAAAATGATTCATCACACTATGATTGTGAGAGGAATTAGATTATTTAAACCTGCAGAAGAGAAAGGATCCGCTAGCCCGGCTTCACCTCAAAAACTGGCCCCATTCTAATTAGGAGCACCGGCAGATCCTAAGGGTAATCTTATATTGCCTACCACTAGTTTGCAGTATGAGAGGTTAGTTGTTCGAATGATATAGCCAAGTGCTATCAGTCAACCGGAAAACCTAAATTATTATTTTCTATGCGCCAAAACTTTTTCTTACATTCTCTATGTGTTGTTCTTTCACTGAAGAATCTAACTGCGTATAAGGATAAATTTTGCTATACATATTGTTTATTTCTGTTTCAGAATAAATTTCTGCTGATATCTGATTGCAGATTTGAGCAACAACAAATGCAATGTTAGAGTGATTTGTGACACTAACATCATGACTTTTTATTGTAATATCTTTAAGAACACATTTATCGGAAAAAACAATGATAGATTGTATAGGTATATTTTTACCAATAAGATTTTTTAAGTGTCTTATGTGCGATGCATTTTGCATTATCGGATTATAAAAATACTCTTTATGGCAGCGACCTCGCCCTTGTGGTAGGGTTTGCGTCCAATTGTTTTGTGCTTCGTGGCCAAAAATCCAACCACTATAATTTTTACACTCAAACACAAATAAACCTTTTGCGCATATCAAAATCACGTCAACTTCTGTTGTTCCATTATGTTTTCTTGGTACGAAAACATTAAATAAGAATTTGCCGCCATTATCTTCAAAATGACGCAAGCATTCGTAAGTTAAGTACTCAGCATATTTGCCTTTATCGTATTTGACAGAGGAATACGGATTTTTTGTTATTTGATAATATGCTCCTTCTTTGTATTGGCTGTCTTTATGCGAGAGAAAGCAAAGGATTAAGATTAATATAGCAAATAAAATAATTATAAATACTTCCATTTGAAACCTATTTAAATTTAAATTAATACCCTCCTTTATTTATGATTCCTTGATGGAAAATGCGTGAGAACTAATAGGGTCAAGCATCAATACTGCTATGCGCTTTTATCCATTCCGCAAGTTTTTTCTTGTCAACTTTTTTTTCAGCAACTTCAACTATAATATCTTCAATCTCTTCATTTAACGCCATTAACCTTATTCCATTAAGAATAAGAAAAGTTACCATGCTAACCATTGCAGTACGTTTATTTCCATCATTGAAAGTATGCCCACAAGCAATTGCGATGGCATACAAAGCGGCCACTTCGTAAATGTCTGAGACATAATCATAAGCAATATGATTATCGATACGTTTCAATGCTGAAACCAAAGGCCGACTTTCACAAAAACCTGGCAACCCTATTGATTCAGACAAAATCATTTCGTGGATTTCAATAACATCATTTTCGCTTAATGTCTTCTTTATTGTTATTGCCATAATAATTAGCGATGAGCTAGATTTTTAATTGCAGCACTGTATTGTTTCATTACTTTTTTTGCTGCTGATTTCAATTCTTTTTGCGTAGGACGTGTTTGGGTAACGGTCTCAATTTTTTTGATAGGTTTTCGTTTTATAACTTTGGTTTTAGCAGCATTGGCTTTCAAAGCCGGCTTAGCCTTTGATTTAGACACAGTAGTTTTTTTAGAAACTTTCTTTTTTATACCACCCATGCTTTTTTCCTCTTTGGATTCTTACCTTAAAGTATAGCGTTTATTTTAATACTTGTGTTCAGAAAGTTAGGCCGAGAAGCCCAATGCCATCTCATTGATTTAAATATATTTTTTCCTGCCGACGCGCAGAATCGAACTGCGGACCTACTGATTACGAATCAGTTGCTCTACCATCTGAGCTACGTCGGCGGGTATATCTTTAGAAGCCAGAATCTTAAGACAAATGGGTGGGTTGCGCAAGAAAAATGCCAGCCTAACAGGCTGGTATACAAAAGATTTCGGGGGGATTAGTGTATATCTTGATCAAATCTTTCACTTACGCTGGCTTTTCTTTTCTTCAGGCTGAGGGTCTTTATGTTCTGCCTTCTTTTCAGGATTTTTTAACCACATCGAAGCCTCATTCAAGGTGGTTTTTGTTTGCGTCAAATTTTCACGGCCAAAACAATTCAGCACCCAATCTGCTAAACTTCTAAATAAACGAGCAAGTGTATTATTATGTCGATGTTTGTTAATACCCAACTCATCAGCATAACCGTTTAATGTGCTCACCATATCAGATCGCAATATTTCTAGGTCCCGATCATTTAAATAATCGCTAATATTCTGATCTAAATCCTGCAATGCAATTTCTAAATATTCTGCTTTGTCTAGGCCACTCTCTTTGAAATAACCCCCCTCATCTTTGGATAAACGATCATATTCTTTTTGAATGACATCAATAACATTATCATAAATAGGTACAAGTTCACTGTAGTACCGTTTTCGTTGTATTTTTACAACCTCATTCCAAATCACTTTGGGCAACGGATCTGATTCATTGATCGCAACAAGCCAAGAAAAATTTCCTTCATCAAGGTTTTGTAAATGCTTGATTGCATCATCACGAAAAAGGGGATTATTAAAATATTCAATAAGTTTTTTAATATCCTTAGGGTATTTTAAAGCCCCCCAATTTATATTTTCCGGTTTGCGCTGCATTTTAGCCTCGTTTATATCTCTTTCTTACAGTATAGACGATCTTGGGTAAAATAATCTTAAAATAGAGAGTATTAATTAATATTGATTTTACTAAAGAAAATTCTTGCATCCTTCGTTGAAACCCGCTATAAATTCCAAACCTTTCAAGTTACCAAGTTTTTTCCGAATTATTCTAAACATCCCCACACCTATTTATTTTTATTCATTTTTTTGTAAGGAATTTTTATGGCCTTTAAACAGGACGGCTTTTCTTTAATCGAACTTATGATTGTGGTCGCAATTATCGGGATTTTAACCGCTATTGCACTCCCCTCTTATCAGAAATATACCGAGCGGGCACGGTTTGCAGAAGTGATGGTTGCAGCTGAGCCTTTTAAAACTGCGATTGCTTTGGCACTACAAGAAGGCGCTAAAACTTCTGAATTACAATTGGGGAAAAATGATATTCCCACGGCTCCTCTTCCTACCAAAAATTTAGCGGAGCTTAATGTAGAAAATGGTGTCATTACTGCAAGTTCTACGGATGCGGCAGGCGATGCAACTTATGTACTTTCACCTAGCAGTGATGGAAGCCAATGGAAAGTATCGGGAAGTTGTGTTGAGGCAAGACTTTGTTCTACGTAAATAGGAATTGAATATGGAAAATCAAGATCCATTAATTATATTAGTCAATAATATGATTTTACAGGCGGTAAAACAAAAAGCGTCTGATATACATATTGAGCCTTATATTAATCATTATAGGGTTCGTTATAGACAATGTGGAATTTTATATGAAATGACTGAAATTCCTAGAACCTTGTCTGAACGATTTATTACAAGATTAAAAGTCTTGGCGAAATTAGATATTTCAGAAAGACGATTGCCACAAGATGGAAGGTTCAATTTAGCACAAACTGATGTGCGTATTAATACTTGCCCGACTTTGTTGGGTGAAAAAATTGTTTTACGATTATTAAATTCTCATCCCGTTTCTTTAAATATTCATACTTTAGGTTTTACAGAAAACCAGAAAAATTTATTTACTAAAACTCTCACTAAACCCCAAGGAATGATTTTAGTGGCGGGGCCTACGGGTTGTGGAAAAACAGTGACGCTTTATTCGGGTTTGCAATTATTAAACACTTCGGAAAGAAATATTTCTACTGTTGAAGATCCGGTGGAAATTCATTTGCCAGGAATTAATCAAGTCAATGTGCAACCTAAAATTGGCTTAACTTTTTCTTCAGTACTTAAAACCTTTTTACGCCAAGATCCGGATGTCATTATGGTGGGTGAAATTCGTGATGTAGAAACTGCAACCATTGCCATTCAAGCAGCACAAACAGGGCATTTGGTTTTATCGACTTTACATGCCAATAGCGCAAAAGAAGCTTTCACGCGGCTTTTATCGATGGGAATTTCAGAATATCACTTAAGACATTCTCTATCTTTAGTTATTGCCCAACGCTTGATTCGATCACTGTGTGTGCATTGCAAACAACCTGAGACCATTACACATGACAAACTGGCGCCTTTTTATCGCGCTAAAGGTTGTGAACAATGTTTACAGGGTTATGAAGGACGTATAGGGATTTATGAAACATTGTTACTTAGCTCTCAGGAAGACTACATCCCCTTAAGAGAAGCGGGATTTGCTTTGGTGACACAAGGTTTAACGAGTCTTGAAGAATTTCACCGAGTGATGGGTCATGAGTGATTTAGTATTATTTTTTAAACAACTCAGCACGTTAATTTCAGCTAATATTCCCCTATTGCAAAGCTGTAAATTACTCTTAAGCTCACAAAAAAAATCTCGATTACATCCCGTCACTTTGGCTTTGATTAAAAAAATTGAAGGAGGCCAGGGACTTTCACAAGGTTTGCGAGAATTTCCGCAGATTTTTAGTGAGTTAATCACAGAATTAATTTATATAGGTGAATATTCTGGAACGCTTGAAATCATATTAAATCAAGTCACTTTATTATTAGAAAAATCAGCCGCTATTCGCAATCAAATTAAACAAGCTTTATTTTATCCTGCGATAGTATTAATTTTTTCAATTCTGGTTTGTTTAAGCATGCTTATTTTTATTGTCCCGCGATTTGCTGAGTTTTTTGATCATATCCACGGCCAAATACCGCCCTTTACTTTATTTATTATTCATTTATCTAAAACTTTTAGAGAAAAATATACTCTGATTATTTTTTTACTTGCTGGCTTTTGTTGGGTTTTAAAAATCAATAAACATGCGTTGATACATTTACCTATGATTCGTTATTTTTCGCATAAATTTTTTATCCTACAATTTTCTAGAAATTTATCTATTTTATATACGGCTGGAATTAACATCAGCGATGGTTTGCAAATGATTGCGCGAACCTATGCTTTTCCTGAATTTAGGGCGCTAGTATTAGAAATAAATTCAAAAGTCTTAACTGGGCAGCAATTACACATGGCCATGGAGTCCTGTGCTATTTTTACCCCTGCGGAAATCCAACTCATAAAAATCGGCGAAGAATCAGGAAAATTGCAAAAAATGCTGGATACTTTGACTGAAATAAATGAAGCTGAAATCGAGCGTTGGATTAAACGCATGAATCAACTCTTAGAACCCTTGATTATGGTCATTCTTGGTGTTTTAATCGGAGGACTATTAGTTGCGATGTACTTACCAATTTTTAACCTGGGAATGACACTAAATGGATATAATTAATTTTTTAGCAGATAACCCAGATATTTTCTTAATCGTGGTCGCGGGCTTCTCACTCATTATTGGTAGTTTTTTAAATGTAGTGATTTATCGATTACCGCGCATCATGATGAATCAATGGGGACAAGAGTGTAGAGAATATTTGGGTTTGAAATCCACCCATGAGGATGTAGAGAAACTAAATCTTTATTTACCCCCTTCACACTGCCCTTCCTGTAAAAAAAGACTTAAACTTTGGCACAATATTCCAATTATTAGTTATTTAGTCTTAAGAGGAAAATGTGCTTATTGTGAAGCAAGAATCTCGATACGCTATCCTATTGTTGAATTACTTTGCTGTATAACCTCAGTTTATGTCGCTTGGCGTTTTGGTATTACTTATCAAACAGCTGGGGCTTTATTATTCACCTGGATATTGATTTGTTTGACGTTTATTGATTTAGATTATCATTTGCTGCCCGATCAATTAACGTTTTTATTATTATGGATCGGATTGTTACTCAGTATTTTTAGCATATTTACCGATACCCATAGTGCGATTTTTGGGGCAGTCGGTGGCTATCTTATTTTTTATATTACCCAAGCAGTGTTTCAATTAGTCACGGGTAAAGTCGGCATGGGTCAGGGAGACTTTAAATTTCTAGCCGGATTAGGGGCTTTTTTAGGCTGGCAACAATTACCCATTATTATTCTTTTGGCCTCTGTCATAGGAATTATTTTTGGCTTAACGCATATGATTATTAAGCGCCGCTTTAAAAGCGTGCCACTCCCCTTCGGTCCTTATCTCACAATCGCTGGCTGGATTAGTTTGATTTGGGGACCTGAAATCCTACAAATGTATATTAAGCATATGACCTAATTATGTTAGTGATAGGCTTAACAGGGGGCATAGGCAGCGGAAAATCAACGGTTGCTAAATTATTTGAAGATTTGGGCGTAACCATTATTGATGCGGATATCATCACTCGTGACTTAACCTGCAAAGATCAACCCGCCTTAAAAGAGATTGTTAAGCATTTCGGACTAGATATTTTAACTAAAGATCGAACCCTAGACCGCGCTAAACTTAGAAAAATCATTTTTGAGCGCGTGGAAGAAAAAGACTGGCTAGAAAAACTACTCCATCCTCTAGTTCGAACCGAAATGTTCAATCAAGCATTGAATGCCACATCCAGTTATTGTATTGCCGTGATTCCTTTACTCTTGGAAACAGAAAAAAACCCCCTAATAAACCGCATATTGGTAGTCGATGCCCCTGAAGAACTACAGTTAGCGCGAGCTAAAACCAGAGACCAGGCTTCGCATGATGAGATCACCGCTATTATTAAAACCCAATTAAACCGCCAATCACGCCTATCTCATGCCGATGACGTCATAGACAACAGCGGGACCCTAGAATCTCTCAAAGACCAGGTTCAAGAGCTCCATCAGAAATACTTATCCCTTTAAGCTAAAACCCATGTTATCATTGTAAAAATTTCAACCCAAATGAATGAATGGTACGATGGCTGACGCTGTTATTTACGAGCAACCCCTCCATGAATTAACTCGTGTCTGTTTACGACTTGAGCAGTTATTCTTCCAACTGGATCATTACCTAAAAGACGAAACCCATTTTGGCACCCGCAGTGTTATTACCGCCATTATTAATATTTTGCATCTCTTAGATAGACCCGATTTAAAAGCCAAATTGGCTAAAGAATTATCACATCAAATATCTGCTTTATTACAGCTAGAAGACACCCCAGAAATTGATAAAGAAAAGCTCAATGTGATCTTACATCAGCTCAATGACTTAGTACGCTGTTTTATCGATAGCAGCGGTAAAATAGGCCAGCCACTTCGTGAGCTAGAATTACTGAATAACTTACGCCTACATTTAGCGAGTGCTGGCGGTGGCTGTAGTTTTGATATACCCGTTTATCATTATTGGTTAGCCCAACCTTTTCAAACCCGACAAGAGACGATTAAATCCTGGTTAGAAGAATTTAGCAAAATCCGTCTAGCTATAGATTTATTATTAAAATTAACCCGCGAAGGCGCAAGAATACAATCCAAAACGGCTGAGCATGGTTTTTACCAAGAATTATTAGACCCGCAAGCCAATTTACGTCTAGTTCGCGTAGCCGTTCCAAATAATATTGCTGCTTATCCTGAAGTTAGTGTCGGAAGACATTTTTTAAGTGTACGCTTTTACAATCCCACTATTCATGAACGCCCCACCCAATCTGCACAAGATATTGCTTTTGGAATTTCCTACTGTAATGTTTAGAGAAAAGAGCTTATGACTAAAATTAAAAAAGAAGATATTGTTTGCCCTACGTGCGCCAAAGAAAAAACTTGGAATCCTGAAAACAAATTCCGCCCTTTTTGTTCGGATCGCTGTAGATTAATCGATTTGGGTGAGTGGGCAAGCGATTCGCGAAAACTACCGGGTGACCCTGTTCCACCGGATGAGTTTGGAGAGGATAAATAATTAATCCCTCGACGCGGTAGGTTTAAAGACAACCGAACTATCCACAGCAACTGCTTGAACTCTTGCCTTTTGGAAAAACCGTGGCACCGTTGTTTTTAAGTGCGTGCATAGTTTTTTAATATTGGGCGCAAGTGAACAATCTTCTCCTAAAAAATTAGCTAGAACTTCAAAAGGAATTTGTAAATTCTTTTGGTTATACAATTGAGCCACGGCGATTGCGACTGGAAGAAAAGATATTCTATGGTTTCTATCAATATAAGAGAAGCATTGGTTTCTTAAGCGCAGTTGTTCCACAGTATAGGTTGGATGATGGCTAAGACCTAACTGCATAACACTGGTGTTAGTTTTTAATCCATCGGCTAAGGCCAGAAATGCACTCTCTGAAAAATTAGTTCTAGTAAGATCTAATCTGACAAGAGAGTTTTTGGCTAACAACATTTTTAAATTGGGAGCCATTTCATCCCCAGAGTCCCCTGCGGCCAATGTTAAACGCTCTAAAGGACATGGAGATGCCGCCAAGGCGCGCACAACGGGCCGCGCAAGACTTTCATCATTAGGACAATAAGTGAATGTTTTTAAAGATTGTGATGCCGCTATAAGTGAAACAAGCTCTGAGGTGACATCCTCGTCTAGGTCATGATAAATGTTTAATTCTACCAACTTAGGATTGAGCGTGAGAGCTCTTAATATAGCCATTTGAACTTCTTTATCCATCGAAGTTCCACCGGAGGGAAGTGTAAATTTAGAGTGAAAATTCGCCGGATGAGAAAGCACGCTTTCGAAGAAGCGTTTCCAAGCCTCACCTTGATAGTGGGCCTTGGTAATATTTTCACTTCCGAAATAGATTTGTAAATAATAGTGCGCATCTCTTTCAGCGCTCGTATAAATCCGCGCTAATTCTGCAATATCTTTATCGGTATAATGTTCACATTCGGGAAAATGTGGCCACGCATGATGAAAATTACCAATTACTCTTTCACGAGCTTTGAGCACTTCACAATCAAGAATTTTTAAACGAATATCCACAAATATTCTTCTGTATTTAAGGCGAATAAAGGGATCAACTTCCTCTGCCGACAAATGTTTACCCGAAAAGCTAACAACATGTTGCGTCATAGGCTTAAAACTTTGGCATAACCGCAGCATAACTTCCGCTTGCGCTACGGTTAATTCTTGATGACTAAAATCATAATATGTTCCCGAACTCTGGCAAGCGTTTAGAATATCGTTAAACATCTCAGCGGGTAACGGAACTTCAATCGTTAAATTATAAACTTGGTTCCCTCTTAATAAATCACCTAATAATTTTAATAAAGCTGGATTGGGTACGATTTTAATATAAATAACCCATTCTTGGGGTTTTTCATAAAGTTCGGAGAGCATTTGATCTGTTTCGGGTTTTTCTTCTACCGTAGCGTCTTTTGCTTTTAGCTCCTCTAAAATGGCCTTTTTAAAATCGGCTAGAGAAAGCATTTTTTTAAAGCTAGCCTCTACTGCTGCAAGTTTTATTCTGAGTATTTCTATTTGAGAAGGGGTCCAGTCTTCATCGAGAGTAATTTTTGACCCCAACTCTTTATTTTCTAACGGATGGGTATGAGCCAAAGTCTCTAAAAAAGCGATCGTTTCGTCAAATCTCGTTTTGCCGCTGCTAACCATAGGAATAATCTCGATTTTTTTGTTTATTTGGCGTGAAAATATAGCATAAAAAGACCCATTTGTCAGACACTCTCTTAAGGTTTCCTTAAGCTTTTCTCTGTAAAATTCACCTCAACGTTTATCAAACGAATTATAACAAGAGGCTTAGAATGGCTGCAGCAAGAGGAGTGGAAGTTGAAGCAAAAGAAGAAGTTTTTAATCAACTTCCTCCTGCAGAAAATTTATTTCCCACCTACCCTCAGGAAGAGTTAATAACAAAATATAGCGATCTACTACGAAAGATATTAAATTATAATGCGTTTTTTGGCTTTATTATTCCCTTAGGGGATGATGGATTTGCTGTATACGACTATTCTATAGGACATAGAGGTTACATTTTAGCCGTTTATTCCCTCCAGGATAATGAAATAAAATGCGTAAGTTCTACCCCTTTTTCGAGGAATATTAGGTATGACAGCATGTCATTTCATATTCCCGAAGCAGAAAAACCCGGCGTCCTGGTTTGCGCTAGAGGAGGGGAAGTGCACTTCTATGAAAAACAAGCGAATGGTAAGTTTGTACGGGAAAACAAACACTTGCAACGAGAAACCCACAGCGATATACACGACAACCATGCAGACTGTTTATACTACCTATCGAATAAAGAAGTACTATACTATACGAATTGCGGGTTATATAAAATTGATGTGAGCAAACGTTCCTTTTCAAAAGAGAGAGTCATTAATACCAGCGGCGCGGCTCGTAACTACGCCTATTTATTCAATCACGAAGGACCGCCCGATGAAGTTTTGCAAGTGCATTGCGTGATACCTGAATTAGATATTGCTGTATTTAGCGCATCAACCACTGTTTTTTGCTTATTACAGCTCTCTACTATGAAGACGTTATATTTATTAGAGCAATCCCATCAACTACCTTCACAATATCGACCCAGAGCTACCTTCAGTGCAATCCAAAAGACTGGCGAATTTTGGTTTCAAGTCGTCGATCATAGAGGGTTCTACATAAAATGTGACTCGTTATTAAAAGATTTTCTTAACTCGGGCCGTGCCTTATCTACATCCGCAGCAATAAAAGAAGGCTTAGAATTCTCGGGAGTAAACGATGCATTAAATGAGCTTACGGGTATTATTTGTGGATACCGCGAAGATTTCTTCCCCTTTGCGGAAGAAAAAACTCGCGTATCCCAGGAACAATCCGCTTGCTTAAAAGAAACCTTGGAATATTTTACTAATCGTTATGGTTTCTATGTCAAAGCCGATTTTTATGCAAAACTCGATAATTTTGTGCAATGTCTTGTAGCGCTTACCCAAGAAAAACCTTTACCAGCAGATAGCTTTCCTGCCCCACAATATAATTTTCTTTTATTCTCCTGCCCTGTATCAAACGGTAATTATGAAGCCCTACGTCAGAAATTTAGTAAAGTGAGTACTGCGATGGCAAAATATTTTATTGAATTTCAGCTGCCGGTCTATAAAGCCGGGAAAGAGACCAAAAACATCATCGCTGCAATGATTTTGGAGCGTCTTGAAATAGCAAAACGCCAGCACATTCGTCGACCTTTTTAAGGAGAAAAAATGTTTATACAAATTAAATATCCACCGGAGAGCATTTATCTCTATGCTTGGGCTGGTTTAAAAGAAGAACCTTATATACATGAAGAAAAACCCATTCGCTCGATTAAATTTTATCATGCAGGAAATCAAAAATGTTTAACTTTTCGCTCCCCTTCCGAGCAAAAAGATGATGATAATTGCATTACCTTTGAAACGAATCAAATAAGTTTTAAAGAATTTTGTGGCAAACTTTTTCAACACCAAGAAAAATTACAAGGCACCTGGGGGCCACGTAATAATTGTGCGGATGCTACGATTCTTGCATTACGTACAGCTCACATTCCAATTTCTGAACCCTCTTTTGGTTATACTTCTCCACGCAATGTATTCAATGAAGTTAAAAAAATAAAATTAAATCAATTAGAAACTTCTGGGAAAATAATAGAATATAAGCAAACAAGGCGAACGTTGCGTACTTGGCTCACGCATCATAATCGCCCTACAAACCCTGCAGTTGAAACTATTCTTAATGAAATTGATCAAAGAGAAAAAAAGCGCCCTGAAAATCATGAAGACTATGCGTTGGTTTTATTTAAAACCTATCAATTAGTCACTCTGCAACTGAACCCAGAAGAAATCAGCGCGTATAATCAATTGGCCAAACGTTTTGAGCGCCGTTATTTCGCAACCAAACGATTTAATCCAGAAAATTTGGCTTGGGTTTATTTTATTCTGTCCGCAACATTAATCGGCGTAGCACTTTGGGAGTTGCCTGGAACTCCCTTGAATCAATTATTAAATCAACCACAGGGTCTGATTTGTTTAATGGGCGGAATTGGAATGTTTCATCTCTTTAGTAAAACTCACGTAGAAATGAACGGCCGCAAACATTTTGTTCCCACAAAACTATCGACGGAAATGCAAGAGCTTGCCCAACAGTTTAGACCGAGAAACTAAATAGATAGCTTTTGATCAACCACCACTGTTCCTGCAGCACTTGCGAGTGGAGACGGCATTACCCCTACTTTACTAATCACCGCCATTTCTGAAGACGGCTGTAATAATTTTTCCTTAACATCAGCCAACGCAGGCGCCGGCTTAGCTAATTTCATCCTGACAACATAATCTTCTGACTTCATAGGAAATGTTTGAAAACCTATCCCATCGTAAATATCTTCTCGCTTATCTGCTGCGATGATTAAAAGATAATTTTGTTTTACCAGAGCACATACTTTATTGACTAGATAGGCTAATAAAAATTTGCTCCTAGTTTTTGCATCACCTTGAAATTTATCAAGCGGCAATATCTCTTGATTGACTGTTTCATCCGATAAATACATAAATTCATTTCCCATGAACAACCCTCTAACAATGCCACAAAGACGCTGTTGTTGGTCTAACATAGCAATAGTGGTGACATGGTGATTATTGAAACGAGCTTTTTTACCCTGAATGTCTTCTTGGTTATATTCAATCATCTTCTCAGGGGTAAAGTCAGCATGCTTTGCTAAAAAAACTAATATTTCCTCATAGGGGTTTTGAGGCGGCAATTTTTTTGTAAGACTTGCAATGCCAACAATGATTTCTTTTGTCTGATCTAATTCCCTTACTAAATCTTTATATTCATCCAAAATCGACGCGGTAGTTTTTTCTAAATCAGCACGGCTTGCTTGGCGTAGACGTTTAAAGCCTGCATTTTGCGCCAAAATATATTCTGGCAAATCAACGCCGGGAGGCACAACTAAAAATTCTTTTCCGCCAATTTGTTCTTGTAATGCTTTTGATAAGGATTCTAAAACTGCAGGCGCCGCTGCACCTAATTTAGCAATAGTATTTTTATCTATTACCGCTGCGAGGGTATTATCCATAGGGTCTAAAGGAAGATTCGCAAGAATAGTATGATCATTTAAATCTAAAATTTGGATAGAGTAAGTATTCGCATTTTGCGCAACGAGCTCAATCGAATAATTCCCGACGGTAGTTAATACTTTTCTCGATAATGCCATGTGATCACTCCTCTTTTTCCACTATTATTTAGCCGCGAATAATAACACAAAAAAACCATTTTATGGCTATACTTTAAGCATAAAATGAGGATAAGAATAGGATGCCAAAATCAGCCAGTCCTAAAATTTACTTATTAAACAATGTAGATACCAATAGGTTCACTCGCGCTTGTGTGGGATGTTTGGTATTAAGCCAAGATAACAAAATTGTACTGCAACAACGAGATGATAATTGTCATAGGTTTCCAGGGGCCTTAGCGACCTTTGGCGGAGGTATAGAGCCCGGAGAAAGCCCCATGCAAGCCCTCATTCGAGAACTAAAAGAGGAACTAGGTGCCAATGTGCAAGCAGCCGATGTGATAAGCCTCGGCGCACTTACTGAAACAGAAACAAACTTTAGAGAAGTAGTTTACGTCTATTTCTGGCACGACAAAAAAGGCACTATCACGGGTTGCTATGAGGGAAAAGCAAATTACTATAGCAATCCGCTCGATGCGCTAAAGCACCGAAAAGTAATGAATGATGTGCGTTGGACTCTGCAAGAATGCAAAAAAAAGAAATTATTAAAATAAATAATCACATTTATTGTTCTTGTCGCTGGATCCCGCGCACGGAGGCGCGGGACGACGGGTAGTTACCAAGGATTGCCTGTAATATTGGAACTGCAATCAAATGAAGCATTTCCTGAGACCTTGCAACTAATAGCCTGCACTTTTGAGGTGATAGTATAGACGTAAGATTTGGGTCCCTCGCTCGGATGAGTTGTGATTGTCCCAGCACAAACCAAGGTCCAATGTTTGTTTAGGTTTGTAGGATCATTGGGCTGAACTAATGCACCTTCAGTAGCTTGCGGACTCATCACTTCAACCGTATCTTGTTTTTCGGTTGAAAAAGTATATTGGGTGTCACCTAATCCGATGATCTTTTCCGTAGCAGGAAGAAGGATTACTATCTCACCATTATATTTAAATCGCATAAGTCCACTCCAAGTGTCTTCTGCTGTTAATGGGGCATTGTATGGATGATGAACCGAGTCACAGATAACCTGTATATCTTGAACCGCGGCCATGACTATAGGACTAAAGATGGTCATTGCCAAAATTAAAAATAATAAAATCTTTTTCATGTTCGTCTCCTATTTCTCACTGATTTTTCTGGTGGTTTAGTTTCCGGTTCTTTTAGGGTTTTACCATGGATTGGCGCACCACGCAAAACTTGAGTTGCTTGTATATTCGCTTGGTCTGGATTTTCACGAATTGATTTGATATTCACACCCAATACTGCAAGATCTTTTTCGAGGGTTTTAACTTTCAGGCTCACTTCTTTTATTACAGAATGTTTACGAATAAGATTTTCAACTCTATCATGATAATCTTTGGGAACTTGTCCAATATCATTATTAGATCTTCGGATATCATTATTTAAATTCATAAATTCTAAGGTTAAAAAATTACGAAGTTTATAGAGCTCTACAAGCTCTTTCACGCCTGTGGCTGCTGATGTTGATGGAATCGCAATTACTTTTTTTCTTGGCATATAAAAACCCTCATAGCGGTTTTTATATAAGTATAGTTCGAAGTAGCAGAATGGGGGATTTTGCGATAGATTAAATTTAATGTAAAATCAATAAGTTAAATATATTTAAATAAATAATTTTTCTAAGACCGGCTTATTTCCTTCAGGAAAAGTATATTGCGATAGTTCTTGGATATTAACCCACCTCACTAACTGCCCTTCCATGCCTTTGGCTTCGCCTGAAAACTCTTCTACTAACCAAAAATCTAGCGTAACGCTACGATCCACATAATCATAATGTGTTTTTAACCAGGGACTCGCCGAAATTATATGTAAATTCACTTCTTCTAAAATTTCTCTTTGCAGTGCTTTAAAAATAGATTCATTTTTTTCTATTTTTCCGCCGGGAAATTCCCATAAACCCGCCGCATATTTTCCTTTGGGTCTTTCTGCAATTAAAATTTTATTTTCAGTATTTTTTATAATTGCAGCCGCAACGTGCATAGATTAAAACATTCCATGACACTGCTTATATTTTTTACCAGAACCACAAGGGCAAGGATCATTACGACCTACTTTAGGTTCAGTACGCACCATAGGCTCAGCTGATGCAAGAACGGCAACTTCATCCTCTTGTTCAGGCTGCATCGCGTTCACTTCATTGTGTTGAAACTGCATGTTTTGCGGTGAAGATTCACGTCGTTCTGCTTCCATCCGCTCGATTTCTTCTTTGGCTTTGACTTCAAATTTACTGAGCAAAGAAATCACTTGGTAATTAATTTTATCTAGCATATCCACGAACAATTCATACGCTTCGCGTTTGTATTCTTGCTTTGGATTTTTTTGCGCAAATCCTCTTAAATGTATCCCTTGACGTAAATAATCCATCGCTGCTAAATGTTCACGCCAATGGGTATCTAACATTTGCAACATAACGGCTTTTTCAAAATGACGCATGACCGAAGGCTCAACTCGGCTTTCTTTTTCATGATAAATATCATCAAACGCTTTTTGAATACGTTCACGTAAATTTTCTTCGTGTAAATTCTCTTCTTTTTCTAGCCAGTCTTTAATCGGTAATTTTAAATTAAAATCTGCGTCTAGACGTTGTTCTAGTCCTGCAATATCCCACTGCTCTTCCATACTTTGTGCAGGGATAAAAACATCAATCACATGTCCTACCACTTTGTGACGCATTTCTTTAACCATTTCTTCTAATGATGTTGCTGATAACACTTCATTACGTTGAAAATAAATCACTTTACGTTGTTCATTCGCCACATCATCGTATTCTAATAATTGTTTACGAATATCAAAATTGTGCGCTTCTACTTTACGTTGCGCGCCTTCAATACGGTTAGATAACATACGTGATTCGAGTGCCGCACCTTTTTCCATGCCTATGCGTTGCATAATAGCAGTTAAACGATCGCCACCGAAAATTCGCAATAAGTTATCTTGTAAGGATAAATAAAATCGAGTCTTACCAGGATCACCTTGACGACCGGATCGACCGCGTAATTGATTATCTATACGACGTGATTCATGGCGTTCTGTGCCCAATACATATAAACCACCAGACTTCACCACTTGATCATGACGCTCTTGCCAAGCGGTTAGATCTTGGCCCGCTTTACCGCCGCCCAATACAATATCCGTACCACGGCCTGCCATATTAGTTGCAATGGTAATGCTTCCTGGACGCCCTGCTTCTGCAATAATTTGCGCTTCTTGTTCGTGGAATTTTGCATTTAATACTTGATGCACTAAATTTTCTTTTTTGAGTAAGCCCGAAAGATATTCTGAAGTTTCAATCGAAGTCGTGCCCACTAACATAGGCTGCCCAATCGCATGAACTTTTTTAATATCTTGTACAATCGCAGCAAATTTCTCATCTGTGGACATATAAACAAAATCAGCCTGATCATTTCGAACCATCGGTTGATGCGTTGGAATAACAATGACTTCCAACCCATAAATTTGCTGGAATTCATAAGCTTCAGTGTCAGCTGTTCCAGTCATTCCGGATAATTTTTTATAAAGTCTGAAAAAATTTTGGAAAGTAATAGAAGCCAGCGTTTGGTTTTCTTGGCGAATATTAACGTTTTCTCGCGCTTCAACGGCTTGATGTAAGCCATCCGACCAACGTCTACCCGGCATGGTACGCCCGGTATGCTCATCGACAATCACGACTTCGCCGTTTTGGACAATATAATCAACATCGCGTTGGAATGCGTTATGCGCACGTAAAGCAGCATTTAAGTGATGCATCAAAATAATATTTTGCGCATCATACAAACTTTCCCCATCACGTAATAAACCAGCTTTGGTTAACAATTCTTCGACGTGTTGATGACCGCTTTCAGATAAATGCGCTTGCTTGGTTTTTTCATCCACATAAAAATCGCCCACGCTTTCTTTTTGTTCTTGTCTTTGTAATTCGGGAATTAATTTATTAATCGCGATATACATATCGGTACTATCTTCTGCAGCACCAGAAATAATCAGCGGCGTACGCGCCTCATCAATCAAAATAGAATCGACTTCATCCACAATCGCAAAATTTAACGGACGTTGTACTTTATCTTGCAAAGTAAACGCCATATTATCGCGCAAATAATCAAAGCCAAATTCATTATTAGTGCCATAAGTAATATCCGAAGCATAAGCCGCTTGCTTATCCGGCACCGACATATTAGGCAAAATAACCCCAACGGATAACCCTAAAAAGCTATAAATCGGCCCCATCCATTCCGCATCACGTTTGGCTAAATAGTCATTCACCGTAACAACATGCACCCCTTGACCGGTTAAAGCGTTTAAGAACGCTGCCAAGGTAGACATTAAGGTTTTACCCTCACCCGTACGCATTTCGGCAATATTGCCACCATGCAGCACCATACCGCCAATTAACTGCACATCAAAATGACGCATCCCCAAGGTACGTTTACTGACCTCACGAACGACCGCAAAAGCATCTGGTAAAATATCGTCCAATGTCTCGCCCCGCTCTAGCCTTTGACGCAGCTCACCCGTCTTAGCCTGCAAGGCCGGGTCTGTTAAAGAGGCCAAAGATTTTTCAAGCGCATTGATTTTGACGACATTTTTCTGTAAACGATTAATAACACGCGAATTGCGGTTACCAAATATTTTAGCAAATAAGTTAGTTAGCATAGTTTTGGCATAGTACTTTTATGAGGAAAATAGCTTGAAAGGATCGCTTAATTTGCGTGAAAAGTCAATTGGATAAGTCCCGTCTTTGTTGCATAAACTGTATTAGGCTTTTATGCCATTAGGACGAGGGCGCCCACGAGGGGCGCCCCTACACTTCTTGCCTAAATAGAGGTCTGTGATTTAGGCAAGACTCAGGTGTCAGACGTCAACATTACCAAGCTTCAGGGAACTTGGTAATGTCCGTCGTCCCAAAAAATCTTCATCCTGTGAATATGACAAAAAAAATAATATTTCATGAAGATTTGTTTGGGATCTAGGGACAAGAATACTTAACCTAAGTTTTTTATTGAGTTGATTAGAACACTTTTTAGTATGGGTTACTTAGCAGCGTCCTATTAAATTCTAACATTTTCGCTATCCTCCCCTAGATCCCAAATAATTTTCCGATCATCTACCAGTCTTCGGTAAACTTCTTAGACGGAAAATTTTTGGGACGACGATGGGTGAATTTCATCAAGATTACCTACAATGTTGACGCCTGACCCCTCTTACTTTGTAGCCAGATTGAATTCTTTTGGCAAATTTTTGCTATTTGAGATTTGGAGAAGCGCTAGGTTTCTGGACTGTATGTCTGTGTATAGCTCTCTCAAGCTGTTCTATAGAAAGCTGCAATTTATTAGGATTAGGTCCAGCGGGTAAACACATGAATTGTTCGAAAGCTTTTAACGTGTCTTCTGAGCCCTGTATTTTTTCATGTGTTCTACGATATAAACGATCTTGATAATTATTCAACACGTTAACCAGTGCTTTTTTGAGCTCATTTAGAACATGGGAAGTCGTTGCTTCTTTAGGTTTTTGTTCAACCTCAAGGATCAACTTTAATAATTTATCTAAATCAGTGCTCTGAAATAGGGATAAATCTTGAGGCTTAGGCTCTTTTGGCTTCACCCCTTCTAAAGCCAGAAAACTTTGCACAAAATCTTTAACTTGCTTAAAGTCAGCTATAAAATGTTTTTCTTCACTTACTCCAGCCCCAGATTCTAAATAACTTAAGGTAATATCTATAACATCACTAGGCAAATCACGCTCAAATAAACCCTCTTCTGCTGCACGCAGCATGGAATAATATTTTTCAACACGAGTAAAATGATATAGATCAAACTTATCCATGCCGAACTTCATAGCACATAAACCTCCATCTGCTAACACTTGTAAACGGTGATAACTACAGTTGGGGACAAGAGCGCGGGCAACAACATTAGCAGGATCAGAGAAATCAACAATGCTTAATTTTTTCTTTTCCTGAATTACTATTGATCCATCGGGTAACATGCATACGGGAGCTAATGAATCTACATCCACAGGGATCCTAAAAGTATTGATAGGGTCTGGATTTCGCAAATCCCAATCCTGTATAATAATCTGACAATGAAGATCCGATCGCTCACCTTCTGCAACAAAATAAGCTGATCTAAATCGAAAACTACGCCCCAAATTCCATATTTGAGGCTCGGCAAATGGCATCAGCTCAGCATCTTTGTCAGTATTATAAGTTCTAAGCACAACATCGAGTGATTCCACATTCCTTAACTCAAGTTTAATATCCGACCCAAAATTCACTTTAATCAAATACATTTCATTTTTATCAGGATTTAAGATTGCTATCCTCGCATCATACACATCTACCTTCATCTCCACTCTCTGTAGCATTTTTTTTGTTAATAAACTCCAACACTCTGTCCTATCCCACAATTGACAAATTACTTGCCGCTCGCCTGGAAAAAATGCCGCAGCATACACTCTTTCTCCCATACGAATGGTAGACAATATAGGATAAAATGATTTACTGGGATCAATTAAATGAACATCGCCAGAGGAAAGCCCGATAAGAATTGTATTATCAGAGCACGGCAACATAAAACTTGGAATGATTTGACTTTGAAAAGTTATTACGAGATGTTCCCTTTTTCGTTTTAGATCGATCGCCCAAATGTGAATAGCATCAGATCCTTCAAAAGTGCAAACAACTAAAGTCTGATTAGATAAGAGCACTTCATCTATTAGAGACCCACGAATCGCCGTATTGCCGACAAAATGCGACGAAATCTCAGGATTTTTTTCTTCCTCTACTTTTTTAATAATAATTTTTCGATTACTTGCCATGGGAAGAATCCTTAAGATGAGATCCTAATCTCTCCAAAGCTTCCCGCAGATCGCTTGTCTCCATTTTTTCTGCTATCTCTAAGATTTGTTTAGCATTTTCTTTAGATATTAGATTAGCCATTTTCACCGGCGCTTTTTTTTGATACCGCGGTGGTTTAATTTTACAGTCTATTTTTTGCAAATTTTTAAAATCAGGATACTGTTTTAATTTTTTTATAACTTCAGGAATTAAAAAACTAAGACGCATAGACCAATGCGCGTTATCAGAGACTACAATTAAAGTAGTGCCGGTTAAGCGCACGATTTTACAATGTTCAATTAAGTTAGCCTGATTTTCTTTAGGGAGGGATTCTTTAAACCAACTATTCCAACGATTTAACTTTTCAACTTCTTTTAATATCACCTGCAAACCTTGATTTGCCGGTGATATTAAATTCTTGATCGATTGCTGGGACATTAGCCTTCTAGCGCTAAGATAGGTTTTAAATAAGAGATAGGAGCTTCGGAGGCATCTTCAAACGTTACATATTCCCACGCTTCTTGATGGCGTAAGAGTTTACGAAGCAACTTGTTATTTAAAGCATGGCCGGATTTATGACCGCTGAAAGCGCCAATTAAGCTTGAGCCTAGTAAATATAAATCGCCAACCGCATCTAAAATCTTATGTTTTACAAATTCATCTTCGTAACGTAAACCGTCTTCGTTGAGTACACGAAAATCATCGATACCAATGCCGTTATCTAAACTCGCGCCACGTGCTAAATTCATAGAACGTAAGCGTTCGATATCTGACATAAAACCAAAGGTACGTGCACGGCTCACTTCTTTGACATAAGAAGTACTAGAAAAATCTAAGGTAGCTTTGCTGCTATGCATTTTGAAAACGGGATGATTAAATTCGATAGAAAATGCAACTTTGAAACCATTAAAAGGTTCAAAACACGCCCACTTATCACCGTCTTTCACGCGGATTTTTTTCTTAATGCGAATAAAACGTTTCGCCACATTTTGTTCTTTAATACCTGCTGATTGAACTAAGAAAACAAAAGGACCCGCACTGCCATCCATAATAGGAATTTCAGAAGCATTCACATCGACATAAGCATTATCAATTCCTAAACCTGCTAAGGCTGAAAGTAAATGCTCGACGGTTGCAACTCGCGCATTACCTTTTACTAAAGAAGTGGATAAAGTCGTATCGCCTACGTTTTCTGCTAAGGCTTGAATGGATACGATGGGATTTAAATCGACTCGTTGGAAAACAATACCCGTATTGGGTGGAGCTGGTCGTAAAGTTAATTCAGCGCGCTCACCGCTATGAAGTGTAATGCCGGTGGCTTGAATAACATTTTTAAGCGTTCGTTGTTTGATCATTCCTAATCCATATTTATCAGATTCGTATTGGTTAATAGTAACACAATTATTTTTCTTTATCAGTAAAGCCTCTAGCCCTCTACCTCTTCCTTGCGGCGCAAGAAAGCTGGGATGTCTAAATAATCTACATCTTGTACCGGATCCACCGCTGGTTTACTACGTGTAGCAGGTTGTGCTGCGGCAGGTGTAGTGTTATGGCGACGCATAATAGCAGGCTTTTCTAAATGCTGGTAGTCTAAAGTTCCATCAGTACGGTTAGAATCTGTTAATTTAATGGTCGATCCAGTTTGGGTAGTTTGTTTGCGACCCAATCCTGTCACAATCACTGTTACTCGTACTTCATCGCGTAATTCTGGATCAATTACAGTACCCACCACAACAGTTGCGCTATCGGAGGATATGCTCTTAATCGCATCACCCACTTCTTCAAATTCACCAATAGACATATCTAAACCTGCTGTGATATTCACTAACACACCACGAGCGCCGGTCATATCGACATCTTCTAATAACGGGCTTGAAATAGCAGCTTCTGCGGCTAAGCGTGCACGATTTTCACCGGATGCAACGCCTGTACCCATCATCGCCATACCCATTTCTGACATCACGGTACGTACGTCTGCAAAATCGACGTTAATTAAACCGGGACGCGTAATTAATTCTGCAATGCCTTGAACTGCGCCATGTAAAACATCATTAGCGGTTTTAAATGCATTCACTAAAGAAACGTTTTTACCTAACACGCTTAATAATTTGTTATTAGGAATCGTAATCAATGAATCAACATATTGGCTTAAAGATGCAATGCCT
>Ga0207134_1056_pt1 | contig 34335 bp, 35 predicted proteins | sample Alteio_BWMinHeat_12_FD_153527 | JGI IMG/M metagenome (GOLD analysis project Ga0207134, IMG submission 153527) | Enriched cells from forest soil in Barre Woods Harvard Forest LTER site, Petersham, Massachusetts, United States -... | ecosystem: Environmental > Terrestrial > Soil > Temperate forest >... | reverse complement strand
CGTCTCGAAGCTGACGCCAAAGAGTGTGGTTGATTTCTACAACAGCGTCGCTGTCCCGAACAACATGGTTCTGGCTGTTTTTGGCGACGTCGATCCCAAGCAGATTACGTCACTCATCGAAAAGGATCTGGGCGACCTGAAGTCCGGAACCGCCGCATCCCCCGACCTGCAGCCACCTGCGCTGGTCAAGTCGATCCGCGCCGTGCAAAACGAGGATAAGGAGCAGGCCGTCATCATCATCAGCTACCCTGCCGTCGACTTGAAGAACCCCGACCGTTTTGCCATCGAGGTGATGGATACGGCCATTTCGGGAATGGGTTCGCGCCTCTTCACTCGCCTGCGCGAACAACTCGCGTTATGTTACTATGTTGGCGTCAATGAATTCCTCGGGCTGGCCCCGGGATTCATTTATTTCTATGTTGGCACCGAACCCGCCAAGGCGGACCAGGCCGAAAAGGAGCTCTTCAATGAAATCGACAAGGTTCGAACACAGGGCATCACTGAGGAGGAGCTTGCCAAGGCCAAGAATGTGATCCTCGGCGAGCGGGCAATGCAGCGGCAGAACCTGGGCGAGCTGGCCACGCAATCGGCCCTCGATGAGCTCTACGGACTCGGCTTCAACGCCTACAATGACCAGGAAGCCCAGTACCGCGCGGTGACCCTCGAGGACGTCAAGAAGGCGGCGCAGAAGTATCTTTCGAAAGACAAGTTTGTCGTGACGGTCGTCAAACCCAAGTAGATATGCCTCCGGAGAAGAGGTTCAACGGGTTTGCCCACTATGTTCCTTTTTTCGTCTTCATCGTCCTAACATTCGTCCAGGACAAGGGGCCATGGAAATGGTGGCCGGCCGCTGTCTACGTTTCCAAAACAATCGTCACCGCCGGGCTGCTCTGGAAGTTCCGCAAGTTCTATACGGAACTGGGCTGCAAATTCCACTGGAGCGCCGTGGTCTCCGGTTTGGTCGTGATCTGGGTCTGGATTGGATCAGACAACCTGTACCCGCACCTCGGCCAGGGCGGTTTTGATCCCACACTCATCCGCGACGATGGCATGCGAATGGCATCGGTCTTCTTCCGGCTGACCGGGGCGGTCCTGGTCGTGCCTATCATGGAAGAGTTGTTCTTCCGTTCGTGGATGGCGCGCTGGATCATCAACCCCGATTTCGCGAGTATTCCCGTCGGCACGTTCACATGGCCGTCGCTGTTGATCACGACCACGCTCTTCACTCTCGGCCACCACCAGTGGCTTCCCGCCATCTTCGCCGGCCTCGTCTTCCACGCGCACGTCCTCTGGAGCAAGCGGCTCAACGAAGCCGTGGTGTCGCACGCGGTGGCAAACCTCGCGCTGGGAATCTATGTTCTCCAAACACAGCGATGGGACTTCTGGTGATTTGTTAACCGCGAAGGACGCGAAGGAATATTTTAACAAGGAATGCATGAAATCAGGAATGTTGTATTTCTGGGTTCTCGTCCTCGCCTCCGTTCCCATGCATGCGAAACAAACCATTGAAGGCCGGGTTGCTGAGTATGGTGCGAAAGTCGACGAGCGTCTCAAACCATTATTCGAATCCAAGGGTGTCCCCTATCCGCCCGCCCAGCTGGCATTGATTGGACTCAAACAGGAAGGCTTCCTCCAAGTTTATGCGGCCGGCAAAGACGGAACCTTCCATCACATCAAAACCTATCCGATCCTCGCAGCCAGCGGAGGTTTGGGGCCCAAACAACGCGAGGGGGATTCCAGGTTCCCGAAGGCTTTTACCGAATTGAACTGCTCAATCCAAACAGCCACTTCCATCTCTCCCTCCGGGTGAACTATCCCAATGAGTTCGACCGGAAGATGGCGAAGGCTGATGGTCGTACGGAACTGGGTGGTGATATCATGATCCACGGCAGTCACTACTCAATCGGCTGCCTGGCCATGGGCGATCCCGCATCAGAAGATCTGTTCGTGCTGGCCGCAAAAACCGGCCTCAAAAATATTTCGGTAATACTCAGCCCCGTCGATTTCCGCGTCCGTGACCTGCCCGCTGGAATCAATGGCCTTCCCAGGTGGACGAAGGCGTTGTACCAATCGATTCGCGAGGAGTTGGGAAAATATCCCTACCCTGGGAAAAAATAATTTCGCAAGATTCGTAGTAAGTTCGGTAGAACGGACTAGAAATTGAATAGATGATAATAGGAAAAACTGAGGCTAGAGCAAGAAACGAGGACTGGAGAAAATCAGAATAAAGCTAAACGCTTTAAAATGAAGCAGTTGCTATGCGAAGACTAGACAACCTTTAGGCTCTGGAATGGGACGACCTAGCTCCTTGGCAGTTTCAAGCCACTCTTGGACGACAGTCTCTAGGTTTTCAAGAGCTTCAACGTAAGTTGAACCATCAGCGGTACAGACGGGAAGTTCGGGGACTTCGGCGATAAAAGCCTTATCCTCCCTACTCCAGTAAATTATGATTTCGTATTTAGTTTTCATCGTCGAATCCCAGGTGGTATTTCAGGATCACGTTGCGAACCGGCTTCACTTGGTATGTCTTACTTTTGTTCTTCGCCCGTATGGATCGTAGTCTTCCCGGGGCGCATCTACGAATCCGTAGAGTCCGGTAGGTAGTCCAATCTCACCCCATTATCAAAGAACACGATTCGTGGTAGACCCTCAGAGGACTGGTTCGAATCGGAGAAATAAGAGTAGAAGAAAACAGCAGCCAGGACAAGACTAGCCCGATGGACTTTTACAATCAGCGAAACTTGCTCAAGGGAATAACAGCAAAATGACGCCTTAATTAGCATTTGATCCTCCATTTTATGAGGATTATTGTTCTCTATAGATGAATGAGAAAATCAGCAGTTCGATTGATGTGCTTGGAGGCACCCGTGTTTTTACGGGCACTCGCGTTCCAGTTCAGACACTTCTAGACTATCTGGAAGCTGATCAATCTATTCATAACTTTCTAGAAGACTTCCCAACAGTAACTCACGAACAGGCTGTTGAGGTTCTACACGCGGCAAGGGAACTACTTCTTCACGCAAGTTAAGCCGTGAAAATCCTTTTGGATGAATGCCTGCCACGCAGGCTCAAGTCGCTTTTTGGCAATCATAAGGTAACAACCGTCCCCGAAGCAGGTTGGGCAGGAACCAAAAACGGGGCTTTGCTTGGATTGGCTGAAAAAGAGTTCGATGTATCTATCACCATCGATCAAAATCTTCAATATCAGCAAAACTTGAAAGGGCGATCGATTGCCATCGTGCTTTTGGTTGCACCAAGCAGCAACTACGAAGTTCTTGAAAAATTGGTTCCCGAAATTTTATCGGTATTGCCTTCAATCAAACCCGGTCAGATCACACAAGTTTCGGCAACTTCCTCACCTTAACTCGTTAAACCATCGGCGGGTTTACGTCGATTTACGTAAGCATGCCGATACGTAGCGGGTGATGGTCAGGGACGCTGATCCGTTGATGAGAGGGCTTTTCCGTGTCCAAAATGATATGGCTGCCCCTTTGATGGACTTCAACGTAATCCCAATCGCGGCAGAGCATCTTGGCGAACTCCCGACCGCTGAGGTCAGTGGGAACTTTCATCCGCAAGCCAGAACTTCGTCTCGAACCAAATGAAGGCGAACCACCGAAGGAACTTTATCAGGCTGATCAAAGTAATAAGCCTCAGTTGCTTCTTTCACATTGCGGCGAAGCTCATCCCAAGTGTCAGCCTGAGTAAAAAATTCCCTCGGTTAGACACTCGGCAACATAGCCGCCGTCTGCTTCCTGGGTGATTTCAAAGACGAGTTCGTTCATGCCCTATAATGTATGACATTTAACGGGGGCGAGGCAAGAGCTACAGAAACGCTCGTTTTACGGCATGTTCCGCGCAAGTCGCGGTCATTTTGTGCGAGTCTACGAGCCGTACTTTTTGGTGAACTTCACTTTATTCTCTTCCGGCTCCGAATGCTTCGATTCGGCGGGCGCGGGAGTGGAAGGTTTTGCCGAAGCCAATGCCGGCTCGGGAGATTTTGCGGCGGGCTGTGCGGCCACTTGCTTCTGAGCCTGTTCGACCGCCTTTTCCGTGGTCTCGGCTTCCTTGCGCATTTCATTGGCCTTGGAGAAGTCCCCTGTGACAGAGGCTTCTTCGACGTAAAGCATTTGCAGGTCCGAAATGGCGCGACCAATCTGCTGTTGTGCATCCGGCGGCAGTTTCCCCGAACTTTTTTCGCGCAAGGTCTGCAAAAGGTCGATCAAGAGCTCCGCCGCCTCGAGGTTCCGGAAGGTCTGGCCGGAGTCGGGATGAGGCACTTTACCCAGCATCGCCGCGGTGTTGCTGATGAGCAGGTTTGCCATCATGCTGACCGTCTGCATGTAAAGTTCAGGTGTTTCAATCGGCGCGGCGGCCGCTTTGGGCGGTGTCTGCCCCGCCTCGGATTTCTTCTGTTTATCAAAAATAGCCATATTTGTTGTCGCAAGGGTGTAACCGATGACGCGGTGAATCAAGCAAATAGGCGCCTTTTAAATGAGGAGATTTATTTTTGACTCATCGGAGTGGGTATGCCAACTTCCCCGTTCCTCGTTTCGGGTCGGTAGCTCAGTTGGTAGAGCAGTGCCCTTTTAAGGCATTGGTCCTGGGTTCGAGTCCCAGCCGACCCACTTTTTCCTTCGGATTGCTGCGTCTTCAAAGTCTTGCTCAGCCTGCCGGAAATACCTCGGTGTCGTGTTTTTGCGTAAAGCTTTACGCTGTTTTCAGGTTCAAAACCCCAAAAAACCACTGAAAACAGCCTATTCGAAAAGAAAAGTTTCCAATTTTTGTAAAATCATTGGGTCTTAAAGATCAATTCCGGTTGAAAACAGGTCGAGATAACCTACCTTACAATATGGTTTCCCGAACTCCATACCATAACGTATGGGGCTGGGTGACGCGTCCCACACCCGGCTTCATTTGGTTATTCACGGCGTTCCTTTGCGTCTTTGTCGTGCAGTCCATCTTCCAACTCGCGCAGTCGGTTCCGGTGACGACCTTTAACGAGATGTTCGGTCTCAGCATCGCGGGAATCCAAAAGGGTTATGTATGGCAACTCCTGAGCTACGGGTTTCTCCACCAGGACATCATGCATCTTTTGCTCAACGTCTTCCTCCTCTACCTGGTCGCCTATGAAGTGGAATACCAGATCGGCGTCCGCCACTTTATCTGTCTCTTCATCACCGGCATCCTTGCCGGCGGTTTGCTCTGGCTCGGCGCCGAGCACATGAAGGGGGGCGGAAATACGACGCTGGTGATGATGGGATGTTCCGGCGGCGTTTTCGCCACAATCTTCGGGTTTATCACGATGTTCCCCGAGCGCCCTGTCGGCCTCCTGGGAGGGCTCAAGGCAAAGTACCTCGGCGTGGTCCTCACAACGATCGCGATCTACTTTATCATCTTCCCGTCCAATACGGTTGCGCACATGGCGCACCTGGGCGGAATCCTCGCCGGCATCGCCTATCTGAAGATCCTCAGCTATCAGTGGCGGGTCGACATCGGCATCAGCCCGCGCAAAACGGGCAATGCGCGGAGGCGCACCGAGCGGAGCGTTTCCCGGACCGAATTCATCAATGAGAAGGTAGACCCCATCCTCGACAAAATCGCCGAAAAAGGGATGTCCAGCCTCAGTGATGAGGAACGCCGGATCCTCGATGAGGCACGCGAGCGGCTCAGTACCAAGCGGGTGGCCTGATCAGTTCATCTTGCCCGTCAACTTAGTCTTCCTGTTTTCAACATCTTCAAGTCGCGCTTCGAGCCTGGCACATTCCTCTTCTTTGGCCTTCAGTTTCTCAAGAACCCGCCAGTGAGTCATTGCATGGCGAATGGTACGCTCGAGAACACCCGTGCCGGTCTGGCCTTTGGTAAGATAGTCCATCGCGCCGCATCGAATTGCCTCCACATCGATCTTGTAGTCCCCCTGCCCAGTCATCATGATCACGGGCTTGCGGCAACCCTTTTGAAAAGCCTCCTTCATCAGCTCCAGGCCGCTATCCGGCCCGAGGTGGTTATCCACGAGACAAACATCATACTGGCCGTCCAACATCGCCCCCAAGCCCTCCCGGTAATTCGATATCCATTGGAAGTCGTATTTTTGGCTCTCAACCTTGGAAAGCATCACGCAGGTCAGAAAAAAGTCGCTCTCGTCATCGTCGATCATCAATATCCGGATGACGTCGGGCTTGGAATCTTGATCTTGGCTGTCCAATTTTAACCTCCCTGTTCTCCTTTCATATTAATTTACCGCAGGATGCAAAAGCTCTCAAATAGTGATTTTTTTGACTCGATACTTATAACTTGAAATCTGAAACTGACTATTATTCATGCAAGCCTTTTGGGAACGATGGAAAGACGCGACCGCAGGCCTCCCCTCCAACAAGGCTCCACCCAATACCGCTGAAACCCATCAACTCCTCACCAGAGTTTTCCGCTTTGCCCCCGCCCAGGCAGAGTTTCTGCTCTCGAATCCCGACTGCCTCAAAAGCCTCCTGGACACAGGATTGCTCGAGCGCGAGCGGACCCACGCCCAGATCCGGCAGTCGTGCGCGGAATTTATCCGTCAAAAGCAAGATGATCCGCTGGCGGCCCTCCGGCTTTGGAAACGGCGCGAATTCTTCAGGATCGCGGTCCGTGACCTCCTGAACAAAGCCGGCGTTGAAGAGATCATGGCTGAACTGTCGGCGCTCGCATCGGTTTGCGTCCAATCGGTCCTCGATACGGTATGGGAGCGACTCGCCGCAAAGCTTCCTGCGCCCAAAACGCCCTTCGCCGTCCTCGGCCTGGGCAAACTCGGCGGCAGCGAACTCAATTACAACTCGGACATCGACCTCATCTATATCTACGAGGAAGAGGGCCAGGCCGGACGCATAACGCACCACGAATGGTTTGTCCGGCTGGCACAGTCGCTCACGCAAGAGCTCACGCGGATGGATGCGCATGGAAGTCTGTTTCGCGTCGACCTCCGCCTGCGCCCCGAGGGAAGCTCCGGCCCAATCGTCCATTCTCTCGAGAGTTGCGAGCACTACTACGCCGCATTCGGAGAAACTTGGGAGCGGCTCGCACTCAGCAAGGCGCGCGGGGTAGCCGGCGACAACGAGCTCGCCTACGAATTCTGCCAGCGGCTCCAACCTTTCATCTATCCCCGCTCCATTTCTCGCTCCGTCGTCGATGAGATCTACCAGATCAAGAAGCGCATCGAGGAAGAGGTCGTCGGCCAGGGAGCCCTGGAAAGACACGTCAAACTCGGCCGCGGCGGCATCCGCGAAATTGAATTCACCACCCAAACCCTCCAGCTCCTCCACGGCGCACGTCACCCTTTTTTACATGAAGCCAGCACACTCAAAAGCCTTCAAGCGCTCCACCGCACCGAACTGATGAGCCGTGATACCCTCGACGAACTCGTCTCAGCCTACCGCTGCTTCCGGATGGTCGAACATCGTCTCCAGATGCGCTACGATCTTCAAACGCACACCCTGCCTCCGGATTGGGAAAAATCGCCTGACCTCTTCGAAAGCCTCAACTATCCCTCTGCGGAAGCCTTTGTTTCAGAGCTCAAAGAGCATCAGAACCGGGTGCGAAAGGTTTTTTCGGCGCTGCTGGAGGACGATCCCAACCGTCCGGCTGCCGCATTCGACTGGCCGGAAAAACCCACTGAAGCAATCCTCCATGAACTTTCCGCGTGCGGAATCAAAAATACCGGTGACGCGTACATGACACTCCACGCACTCGCTCATGGCCCCGAATTTGTCCACACCTCCTCACGCACCAAAATACTTTTTGACCGGCTTTGGCCGATCATTCGTGAACAGCTCCCGCGCGAAGCGCGGCCCGAACTCTGCCTCAACCAGCTCGAGCGCTTCACGGAAGCCTATGGAACGCGTTCAGCGCTTTTCGAAATTCTTCTCAGGAGACCGAAGCTGCTGGAAATCCTTTTCTTGATTTTCGACAACAGCCGCTATCTCACCGACACCATCATTCGCCACCCGGAATTTATCGAGGATATCGCCCTCACGGGCACGCTCGATTACCAGAAGACACCGCAAGACGTCGCAAAAGAAATTCATTCGATGATCGACGCAGACCTTCCCCTGGAAAGGGTCCTTCGTCTCACCAAGCGCAGCGAGTTGTTGCGCATCGAACTTCGCGCGATGATGGGCAAGGCCGGCCTCGATGTGACGATGCAGGAATGGTCAGAGCTTGCCGAGGTTTGCCTCAACGAAGCGGCCACGGCCGCCGGCGCTGCGCCGGATTTCGCCGTCATCGCCATGGGAAAATTCGGCGGCAAGGAGCTTTCCAATGGATCGGACCTCGACATCCTCTTCGTTGGAGAGGACGTCAAGAAGGCCGTCCGGGTCATCAAAATCATGAATGAAACGACCGAGGATGGAATTGTGTTCCCCATAGACGCGCGCCTGCGACCCTATGGCAACGACGGCCTGCTTTCGGTTCCTCTTTCAACCTATCAGGATTATTACGCGAACAAGGCGCAGTTTTGGGAGAAGCTGGCACTGACACGGGCAAGACCCGTGGTTGGCAACCTGGAGATCCGCTCGCAGTTTGAAGCGTTAATCGCGCAAACCATCTACCAACAGCCGATCAATGCCGGGGAACTCGCCGAAATTTTTGGAATGCGCGCCCGAATCGAGAAGGAGCGCGCCACCCACACTCCCGGTTTCAGCGCGGATTACAAAACCGGCAAGGGCGGACTTGTCGACCTGGAATTCATGGCCCAGACGCTTCAACTCCTCCACGGGCACAAAGACCCTGCCTGGCGCGCTACTAATACGATTACTATCCTGAAACTTCACAACAATTTGAAGCTCGTCGAAAACTATCTCTTCCTTCGAAAGATGGAATTCTCCCTGCGCCGTTTCCATCTCACTGAGGAATCGAGCATCCCACGCGACGAGGAACAGCAATGGATCCTCGCCCGTCACATGGGGTTCAAGGATTTTGCGTCGTTTTTAAAGGTCTATGAGCCGATCCTGGAAGAAAACCGCAGGGTGTGGGATGAGTTTAAAACATCCGTTACGAGCAAAAGCTGATTTTATTTCTCGCAGAGCCCGCAGAGAACATCCCAGAAAACGCTACGGCTTTCTCCCAATTCATTTTCGAACTCGCGAAGTTTACCCACCAGTTTGCTAGGCCGGGAACACACCGGCATTTTATACTGAAAGCGGTGGTGTTCCCGCAGATCGCGAGCATTGTCGAAGGATCTCTAATTATTATCTAAAAAACCGATAGAGACCGTAACCGAACATGGAAATGACAAAAGTAAGGGTCACTATAAATCCTGGCGTTTGAACACCTCGCTCAAGCCACGGGAGATGCGAGTATTCCTTTGGCGCAAACAGGCAATCGGCGAGATAAAAAAGACCGCCCATGACAAGACCTGCCGCAGTGCTGATCAACCCTCTACGGATGCTAAAATTCGGATTGTTCATTGGAAAATCTCATTGCCTCGCTCAGCTACTGCACCTTGAGCTGCCGTAACTCTTCGACAAGCGTTCCTTCGGATGCAAACTTGCCAGCATGCGTCTGGATGTCTGATATTTTCCACGAGCCATTCTCGAGCGTGAGCACGGCTGTCATCACACGCTTGTCGCCGGGATACTGAGTATCAGGCCCCCACTTGCAGTTGATCGTGACCAGAGCCTGAGACAGTGTCTGCTGGGATTTTGTGATCTCAAACGAAGTCGGCGGATCCCAAGCGCCGAGGAAGGTCTTGTTGTCCGGCAAATCGATCTTTTCGTCGGGATGCGCTTTGACGGACTTATTCGCCGCTTCTGTGGCCGAGGCGAGAAGCTTGCGGAGAGGTTTCGCGAGCCAATGGCCCTGTGCTTTTGAATCAGTCGAAATGTCGTTCTTGGAAGAGAGAAGGTAATGAAAAAATTCTTTAGTAACGACTTCAGGCGGATTCGTCTCTGCCTGAGCGTGCAGGGCGAAGGAAAGAAAAAGAACGAAGACGAATCGATTGATCATGGCTTCGGATTCGTTTTATGCCTTCCAGCGGCCAAAGAAGCCTGTGCTAAACCACTCTGCCAATTTGCTCGGAGTCCCGGGACTTCTGCCTGCGCTTGTAGCGGCGCTCGGAGATGGTCCAGGTGAGGAAGCCAACGAGCAGACCAAAGATGGGAAAGAGAATGAGGTTCATGATCAGGCTCAAGATCGGAAATCCCTCGCCCTTGTGGTAGAGATCAAAGACGATTTTGAAGATCGCGATTGGAAGGCCGACGCCGAGAACACCATAGTACCAGACAAAGTGGGATTTGCCTTGTGCGCGCACTTGCGCCCAGCGCGTGGTATGCGGCGCCTTTCGAAGCTTTCGAGTACCGTTGGAAATGATCGCCATTATTTTGTCTCGGGTTTGAAAGGAGGAATTTAGGCCTCCCGCCGCTGGGATGCAACCTTCCTACGAATATATTTGGACGCCCTTCTTGAGGAATTCTTCACTTTTTTCCCGCATTCCCTCGGAAAGGGCAGCCTTTTCGTCCACGCCTTTCTGTGCCGCGTACTGGCGGACATCCTCGGTTATTTTCATGCTGCAGAAGTGCGGCCCGCACATCGAGCAAAAGTGCGCCGTCTTGGCGCCGTCCTGCGGAAGCGTCTCGTCGTGAAACTCGCGCGCCGTGACCGGATCGAGCGAGAGGTTGAACTGGTCCTCCCAGCGAAATTCAAAGCGCGCCTTCGACAGTGCGTTGTCCCAATGCTGGGCGCCCGGATGCCCCTTGGCGAGGTCGGCCGCATGAGCGGCGATTTTGTACGCCATCACGCCATCCTTCACATCCTTCTTGTTGGGCAGCCCAAGGTGCTCCTTCGGCGTGACGTAACAAAGCATCGCGCAGCCGAACCATCCGATCATCGCGGCCCCGATGCCGCTGGTGATGTGATCGTAACCTGGCGCAATATCGGTCGTCAGCGGTCCAAGCGTATAAAAGGGAGCCTCATGGCAGTGCTTCAACTGAAGGTCCATGTTTTCCTTGATGAGCTGCATCGGCACGTGACCAGGCCCTTCGACCATCACCTGGCAGTCGGTCTCCCAAGCAATCTTTGTCAACTCGCCAAGCGTCTCCAACTCCCCAAGCTGGGCGCCATCATTGGCGTCGGCAATCGCGCCCGGACGCAGACCATCGCCCAGTGAAAATGAGATGTCGTATGCCCGCATAATCTCGCAGATCTCCCGAAAATTCGTGTAGAGGAAATTTTCCTGGTGATGCGAGAGGCACCACTTGGCCAGAATGCTGCCACCGCGGCTGACGATGCCGCACGCGCGTCTGGCGGTGAGCGGAACGTAACGCAGAAGCACGCCCGCATGAATCGTGAAATAATCGACGCCCTGCTCCGCCTGTTCGATCAGGGTGTCCCTGAAAATTTCCCACGTCAGTTCTTCGGCCTTGCCTCCAACTTTTTCCAGCGCCTGGTAAATGGGCACCGTTCCGATTGGGACCGGTGCGTTGCGCAAAATCCATTCGCGGGTCTCGTGGATGTTCTTGCCGGTCGACAGGTCCATCACCGTGTCGGCGCCCCACTTGGTGGACCAGCGCATCTTCTCAACCTCCTCTTCGATGCTTGAGGCGACAGCGGAGTTGCCGATGTTGGCGTTGATCTTCACCAGAAAGTTCCGGCCGATGATCATCGGTTCGCTTTCCGGATGGTTGATGTTTGATGGAATGATCGCGCGGCCCCGCGCCACCTCGTCCCGGACAAACTCCGGCGTGATGTGCCTGGGGATTGCCGCGCCAAACGATTCGCCGGAATGTTGCTGGTTCAAAACATTCCGGGCACCGTCCGCATTTTGCACCGCTTCGTACGCAGCCCGTCGTCCGAGGTTCTCGCGGATCGCGACAAATTCCATTTCAGGTGTGACGATTCCCTTCCTTGCATAATGCATCTGAGTCACGTTGCAGCCGGGCCTGGCGCGCAGGGGTTTGCGCCGGAGGCCGGGGAAAATCCGGAGACGGTGGCGAATTTCCTGCTTGCTGGCGTACTCGGCATGGACCCGCGAGAGATATCCGTTGTCCTTTGGCTGAACCTGGCGGCCCTCGTACTCCTCAACATCACCACGAGAGAGAACCCACGGACGCCGCAGCGCGGGAAGCCCTCTTTTAATGTCGTATTGGGCGTTGGGATCTCCCCACGGCCCGCTGCAATCGTACAAGCGCACGGGCTCATTCACTTCCACCACATTGCCCTGACCATCTCTTGTTGGCGACAGCGACACTTCGCGAAAAGGAACCTTCACTCCCGGATGCCCACCTTCGACATAAACTCTGCTGCTGTTCGGGAGCTGGTCCTTGGAAGTCAGCGATTTTTTCTTCAATCGTGTCTTCTTCGACTTCTGCGATTTATGAAGTGGTTGAATCATAGTGTCTCCCCTCGTTTTTTAAACCAAAACCGAAAACCCAATATTTTTTAGCCATCCATATTCATCCGTGGATTTCCGTGGCTCGATATTTCCAAAATAAAATACAAATAAAAAAACGTTTTGGCAGGAAGCCAAAACGTTTTGAAGTTTGACTCCCTGCGTCGGCATAACCCGCATCAGGTTCAAAGGGTCAGCTAGTCTACCACTTCGCGGCTTCTCCGCGCGAAATGACAGTCAGCTTTCTCAGTCCTTTCGGACTCCCCCGTCCTAAAAATGTGAATGTAGAGTATCGCAGTCGGGAGGCGCGAGTCAAACCTTGGATATTCGACCTACAACCTGCGAAATGAAACCTACGCCTTCTTGCTGGGCTCGAAGGACTTGCCACAGCCGCAGGAGCGCTCGGCATTGGGATTGATGATGCGAAAGCCCGCGCCGGAAAGACTGTCATCATAATCGACCATGGAGTCACCCAGAAACTTGAGGCTTTCCGGGTCGATTACAACCTGGGCCCCGTCCCGGGTGACAACCTCGTCACCTTCCCGTTTGGTTCCAAGTCCCAGGTTGTATTGCATCCCGGAACAGCCGCCATTCTCGACGGAAAGCCGAAGGGCATCTCCCTCGCCTCGCGCCTTGATGAGCTCCTTGATCTGGCTGGCTGCTCTTTGGCTGAGTGTGATCATCTCCCTATAAGATACGGGATTCGGAAGGGCACGTCCAGAGGGAGTTTATTGACGGGCAGGAGCATGCGAAAGCCGCTCGGCGATCACGTCTTCGAGTTCCGCAAGCCGGAAGGGCTTGGCAATCCAGGCCGCGCCAGTCGAATCGAGAAACCTCAAAGTCTCCGCGCAGTTGGTGTCACCCGTGATGAAGATGAACCGCTTTTTCAGGTGCGGTTTTTCAGCGCTGATTTTTTCGAAAAGCGTCTTCCCATCCATCGGCGCCATCTTCAGGTCGCAAATAATCAGATCAAAATCCTTGCGCTGGAGCAACCGGTAGGCCACCTGGCCGTTCATCGCGCCTTCGACATAAAATTTGTCGTCCGGAAGCAGCTCGCAAAAAAGGTCCTGAATGGAGACCTCGTCGTCGATGACGAGCACGTGATGGTGACCGGTCAGTTCCTTCAGATTCTTCAACCCTGACCAGATTTGTTCCTTGTCGTGCTTCTCCGTCGGCATCCTGCAAATCGCCGGCAACTCGACTGTAAAGACCGATCCTCCGTCCGGGCTGCTTTCCACATACAAGTGGCCGAGATGGTTCTTGATGATGCTGTAAGAAATCGAAAGGCCAAGCCCCGTCCCTTCTCCTTCCACCTTGGTCGTGAAAAACGGGTCAAAGATCCGCCCAATCAACTCCTTCGGAATGCCACGCCCGTTGTCGATGATCTGGATCCGGATGACACCATCCCCCTCTTCCGTCCGGATACGCAGCGACTTCTTCTGAATCTTCTCCATCGCATGTGCGGAGTTATTGATCAGATTGAGGAACACCTGCTCCAGCTGGATTGCGTCGGCGTAACAACCAGAAATGTGGTGGGCAAACTCCTTTTGAACCGTAATGCCCGAAACTTTGAGCTCATACTCCCGCAGGTCCAGACACGTTTTGATGACGTCATGGATATTGAGCGGCTTTTTCTCAGCCGGGTGGCGACGGGCAAACGTAAGGAAATTTCTGACAATTCGCGCCGCCCGCTCACTTTCATGCTGAACCTTGATCAGGTCGCTGCGCGTCTTTTCGTCCACATGCGGGCGCTGGGCGATCAGCTGCGAGTATCCGACGATGACAGAAAGCGGATTGTTCAGTTCGTGCGCGACGCCGGAAATCAACTGGCCGAGCGCGGAAAGCTTCTCCGCTTGCTGCAGTTTCTGCTCGAGCGTCCGCATTTCAGTCACCTCTCGCAGGAAAATCTCCACAGTCGAGCTCCCATTGTTTCGCACGAGCGTGGCGGCCCCTTCGGCGAAGACAATTCCGCCGTCCTTGCGTTCGATGGGCAGATTTCCGATCGTGTCAAGAAGGCTTTGAAACTTCGCCAAATCCTGGACCATTTCCTTCTCCTTGCCGCGGAGCCACGGGCAAAGGGAGACCAGGTTCAGCTTCTGAAGTTCCCATCGCGGGTAACCGGTCAGTTTTTCCGCGGAACGGTTCGCGTCTTCGACACCCATCGTCGTGGGATCACAAATGATGATGGCATCGGAGGCATGGTCAAAAAGATTGGTGTATTTCTGCTCGGTCACCTGGGCGCGGCGCTTGAGCGATTTGGTTTCGCGAATCGTCGTCTTCATCTGTTCGCGAAGATACTTGGTTTCACTGCGCGTCTCCTCAAGCACCAGGATGATCATGGCGACCGCCATTTCGAGCTGGATCGCCGACGCTGTCACGAAAACCGTCGAGGTATAGAAAGGGTTCTGCGCCGATATCGGGTACGCCAGCATCTGAAAGCCCCAGAGCAGGAAGCCTGCCATCAGCAGCCAGGCTCCTATGTACTTCTCCTGAATCCGTTTCTGAAGATAATACCCGGCGGTGCACCAGCTTGTCAGGGCGAGGAAACAGAAGAAAAAGACTGAAAGCCAGTAACGGCTCTCGGGAAGATTGCGAACGGCGAAATTGCCCAGCAGGATCAACACAAGAAAACCCGCAAGCCGGCGCTTGCCGCGTGTCTCTCCTGAAAATCGGACAGTGCCGCAAAAAAGAAAGAATGCGCAGCACCCGAGCGCAATCAGTTTGAGCCACTCCATGTGCTCCTTGTCCGTCGTCTGAAGGAAGTAGAGCCAGCCAACAATCCAGATGGCATAGAAGCACCAGGCCCATGTCCAAAGCGAGAAGTAGCTCCGCCGCGTGTATCGGTTCAGGTAGGCAAAAAGCCCGATCAGGACAAGTGTCGAAAAAAGCGAGAGAATCAGTGAGCCTTTCACCCACTCAGGCGGGAAATAAAGATCGATCGCGTAATTTAATTGATTCAACGTCCGCTCCGACCTAAAAACAGGTTGGGTTGTACACCAGCTATAACGTCAGGATGGCCCCAGAATTGTTCCCGCACGGATCCCAAACCCTTAGAGACGATTAACTTATGCACATTCACTCCTCCGCGCAACCGCTCGTTCAGGCTAAAACGGATATTTTGCTGGTTTTTTTCCCGGAAAATCCGAAAGCGGGGAAAAGTCTTCCGGAGGCTGTCAGCTTTTTTTTACGAGAGTTTGAAAAAACAAAACAATTTTCCGGCAAGAAGGGTGAAGCGATATGGGTACACCGGCCCAAAGGGCTTCAGTCGGAGTGGCTCCTGTTGTTTGGTCTTGGAAATATTTCGAAGATCGATGAAACCACATTGATCGCGCGCATCGGCCACGGAATCAGGGTCTCTCTCTCCAAGAAACGGCCCGCGGTGGCTATCGGCTTTCATGATGTGAAGGTTCCACCCGCCTCCCTGGTCAATCTCACGGGCATCGCGGCCCATCACGCAGCCTACCAATTCGACCAATACAAGCCCGAGCCGGGAACCAAGCCAGCTTTCGAACCCAAAATCACCATTCATGGGGGACGGGTCGCGTCGCCTCTCAAGGAGATCAACGCGATCGGTGACGCCATATCGTACGCGAAGAATATCGCCAACCAGCCGCCCAATGTGATCACGCCCGCGACACTCGCGAAGGAAGCCGTGACACTTGGCAAAAAATTCAAGCTGTCTGTTGCGGTCTGGGACGAACAGCGGCTCAAGAAGGAAGGCTTCGGCGGCATTCTTGCCGTCGGCAATGGCAGCGAGAACAGCCCTCGTTTCATCCGGATCGATTACCGCGGCGGGCGAAGCGGCGCCGCGCCGGTGTGTGTGGTCGGCAAAGCGATCACCTTCGACAGCGGCGGCATTTCGATCAAACCGAGCGATCGGATGGATGAAATGAAATTCGACAAATGCGGCGGGGTTGCCGTGCTCGGAATCCTGCGGGCTGTTGCAACGCTGAAATTGAAGATCAACGTGACCGGCCTGATCGCAAGTGCGGAAAATCTTCCATCGAGCACCGCTTACCGACCCGGCGATCTCGTTAAAAATCTTTCCGGAAAATATATCGAAGTTCTCAACACCGACGCGGAAGGCCGGATCGTTTTGTCTGATGCACTCACATACGCATCGCGCCTGAAACCGCGCGCGATCGTCGACCTGGCGACGCTCACCGGCGCGTGCATCGTTGCGCTCGGAAGCGAGGCGGCGGGCCTCATGGGCAACGACGCCCGGCTCATTGCGCAACTTGAAAAGGCCGCGGAACACTCCGGTGAGAGGCTGTGGCAGCTTCCGCTCTACACCGAGTTTCATGACAAGGTCAAAAGCGACATCGGATTTGTGAAAAACACCGCCGGGCGTGAAGGAGGCACCTCCACGGCCGCGACCTTCCTGAATGCGTTTGTTGAGGACTCGATTCCCTGGGCACATCTCGACATCGCGGGCACCGCCTGGACGACGAAGGAGGAATCGCATCGCGCGAAGGGCGCTACTGGCTTTGGCGTGGGCGTTGTGGTCGAATGGCTGAGAGGCCTGAGATGAAGTTCGCGGCAACCGAGCTCCTGGAGCTTAAACATGTTCCGTTCCCGGAGCTGTTCGAAGGGTCACAGCCCGTTTGGACGGTCCTCGCCCGAATCCAGCCGTTCTTCGGCGCTCACGCGCGCTCTGAAATCCTTGGCCGTGTCGATCCCCGAGCCACCATCATCGGCGAGGTCTTCATCGGCGAGGGGACCGTGGTCGAGGCCAATTCCCTCATCCGCGGCCCCGCTTACATCGGCAAGAACTGCGAGGTCCGCAGTGGCGCATACATTCGCGGCAATTTTATCGCCGGAAACGGCTGCATCCTCGGTAACAGTTGCGAGTTCAAAAATTCGATTCTCTTCGACGAGGCGGCGGTTCCTCACTTTTCTTATGTTGGCGATTCGATTCTCGGCCACAAGGCCCACCTCGGGGCAGGCGTGACGCTTTCGAACGTCAAACTGATACCCGGTAACGTCGAAGTCCATGTCGACGGCGAAAGCATCGACTCGGGCTTGCGGAAATTCGGAGCGATCATCGGTGACCATGCCGAAGTCGGCTGCAATTGTGTCCTGAACCCCGGCTCAATCATCGGCCGACGCTCGGCGCTCTACCCCAACCTCTCCTGGCGCGGTGTCTGCCCACCCGACTCGGTCGTGAAGCTGAAACAGGAATTCTTGGTCACCGAAATCAAGAGAAAATCCTCATCGGGATGAGCTATTCCCTGAAGGACAAGGTGGTCATCATAACCGGCGCGTCGATGGGAATCGGTCGTGCGCTTGCGCTCGAACTGGCAAAAAAGAAATCCAAACTCGTGCTCGCGGCACGTTCCACCGAAAAACTTTACCAGCTACAGATCGAGATCGAGCGCGGCGGAATCGAATGCATGGTTGCGCCAACTGATGTCACCAACCCGGCAGCGATCACCCAACTGATCGCAGACACGGTCGCGCGTTTTGGCGGCATCGACGTTCTGATCAACAACGCGGGCTACGGCCTCTGGGGCCTCGTCGAAAAACTCCCCATGGAGGAGATCCGGAATGTTTTCGAGACCAACCTTTTCGGCGCAATCGCCATGATCAAGGGGGTCATTCCCGAAATGAAAAAGCGCGGCGCCGGTCAGATCATCAACATCGAATCCGTCGTCGCCCTCCGATCCCTCCCTGGATCGGGTGCTTACTGTGCCACCAAGCATGCCCTTCACGCCTTCAGTGAAGCGATGCGGGTTGAGTTGGCGCCCGACCACATTCACGTTTGTTCGTTCTGCCCCGGGATCACGGAATCGGATTTTTCGAAAAATCGCGTGGAGATCGATTTCCACACCGAGTTTTCAAAGGCGCTTTCCATCTCATCTGAGCGCACTGCCGTTCTCATCGTTCGCGCAATCGAGCGAAAGCGGAGCCAGGTGGTAACCACGCTGAGCGGAAAATTCCTGCATGTCGCCCAACGAATTTCCCCCCGGCTGGTCGACTGGTTTGTCATCACAGGCCAAAAGCTGGGGATTGCGTCCTGAAGCGGATTGGTCGTGGTTCGTGCAACTTTTTTGATCGCCAGTTGTTTCATCTCCGGAGATGCTCGTGGGAGTCCTCCGGCAACCGCCCCTGCCATGAAGCCCACCACCGCCAGTCGACATCGGAAGAATTCCCCCAACATCCACCGGATGGTTTTTCCGGCGCTGGCCATCGCCCTGCTCATCACCGGTTGCGTCAAACAGGAAGCACAGGGCGAGCAGACCACGTTCCTGTTTGAGACATGGACCTGCTGGGTCGGTGTCGCGACTGGATTGTTGATGGTTCTCATTGGGCTGGCCCTCGAAAAAAAGATCCTTCTGAAAATGCTCCTCGTCCCCGGAGGCCTGATCATCGCCCTCTTATCGCCCAACACCCTTTTCCAATATGTGAAGGTCGATTCCGACCAGCTTGAAGTCTTCGCGAGGTCTTGGTGGACATCGGGCAAACAAACCGTCCACTTTTCGCAACTCAATGAGATCCGGCGAGTCACCGAGAAACAGGACGGTTTTTTAGAAAGCCTTACTCCTGCACGCTCCTATCTTTGCATCCTGAAAGTGGGTGGCAGCGAGAAAATCGTCCGAGGCCGCCTGGTTGAAAAAGCCGAAGACCTGATTCTTGAAAAGGCCATCGCCAAAGGAGTCCTCATCAGCGGGGAGTGGACGGATTTGGACGAATCTTCCCCCCCATAATCACCCGTGGATTGACAAGGCGTTCAAAAAAACGCCTAGACAAAGCCTCTCACGAGGTCGAAACTTATATTTTCGTGACCAGCGGACTCTACGCGCTATGGGAACGGCCCAGCTCATTTCACCTCACGAGTTGAAGAATTGGATCGATGCCGGGAAGGAATTCCTGCTCATCGACGTCCTGCCGGAGGAATATTACTCCGAGAAACATATCCCCAGCGCCAAGAATGCTTGCGTCTATGAGGTTTCATTTCTCGACCAGATCGCCGAGCTCTCCCCCGACAAGAACAAGCCGATCGTCGTTTATGGCCCCAGCGCGCGATCGCTCTCTTCCACCACGGCCGCTGAAAAGCTTCTCAAGCAGGGTTATGTTGAGGTTTACGACTATCAGGGTGGGACCGTCGAATGGGAATTGCTCAAGTACCCGATCGATGGCGAGTCACCGCGGAATGGCGTGAACGAAAACGACTCGTCGGTATCGACCCTCGGGGGCAGCCTCGCAGTCGACCTGAAAAAAAGCAAAGCGCTCTGGATCGGGCGAAACCTTGTCAACCAGCACTACGGCTCCATTCGGATTGCGCGAGGCGAAATCAACATCGAGGATGGCACGCTTGCCGGGGCTCATTTCCTCTTCGACATGACTTCGATGCAATGCAATGACATCGCCGACCTCGACCTGAACAAGCTATTGGTCGAGCACCTCACCTCCGAGGATTTTTTTGATGTCCAGCGCCACCCATCCGCAGAGTTCGTCATGACCCAGGCCATTCGCAGGGATGAAGAAACGCCCGGCCGTCCAAATTATTTTGTCTCCGGCAACCTCACCATCAAGGGGATCACCCATGAAGTCGAGTTTCCCACCTTCGCCGGAGAACTGGAGGATGGCTCCTGGGCTGCACAGGCTTACTTCGACATCGATCGCACCGACTGGAAAGTCCTCTATGGCTCCGGGAAGTTTTTCGAAAAACTCGGCAAGCACCTCGTCAACGACTTCATTACGATACAGTTATCGGTCATTGCCAGACCATGACCGTGCCTTGAACTTCAATATTGGGTGTTTCGTTCTGATTTTTCCCGTGGACACCTCCGAATCAACGACGGTAAAATTGCACCATCATGAGGCGATTTTTTGAAAAATGTGCCCTGTCAGCATCTTTTATTGCGTTGATGACACTTGGATCCGGCTGCGATAAACCTGATGCAGGCCCGGAAACTCCGGAAGTGGCACGGAAAATTCAGACGGAAAATATTAAAATTCCGGAAACCAACGCACCGGCGCATACCGCTGCCATCGAGATCACCGATGGCGACCGGGCCTACTGGGCAGCCTATTGCAAACAATTCGGTTTTGGTGACAACTTTTATCTCGATGGCCGCGTGATCCTGGTAGACCTTCCCAGAGCTGGCGTAACCGATCCACTGTTGATCGACATTCACAACACCACGGTCAAAGCGTTCGACAGCATGGGGAAGGAGCTGGACGCGGCTGCGCGCAATGATCCGTCAGCGGCCCACCCCAGTGCCCTCCAAACCAAAACCGCCCAGCTTTTGAAGCCGAAGCTCGACAAGGCAGCCGCGAAATACGGCATTCCGCAGAACATTCAGGAAAAAAGCCCGTTGTTCAACGGGACGAACAATCTGCAGCAAACAAACTAACTGCGTTTCCGTCTTTTGACCTTCAACTGTGCAAGCGACCTCAACAGCGTCGCCTGAACGGCGGCTGTATCCTCGGCGGACAATTTCTCGGCCATCGCCGCCTGCGCTCTCTTGATGGCGGCCTCGACCGCGGCCTCGTCGATGTCGGCCTCCTTCACGGCCATGTCGGTCATCACTGAAACACGCTGGCCAGTGATCTCGGCAACCCCCGAACCCACCGCGAGCACAAAATCGCGGCCTTCGTTGGTCACTTTGAACTCGCCGGGAACAATCTCGGTGAGGAGCGCGACGTGGTTCGGATAAACGCCCATCTCGCCCATCTTGCCGGGCAACTCGACGTAGTCGATGTCCTCCGAGTAAGTCCGCTCCTCGGGTGTCACGATTTCCAGTCTAAGTTTAGTCGCCATAATGCTGTTTCTCTACCCCGTAACCCTTACCCCTTGCTTTCCCGCACCTGGTCGATGCCGCCCTTCATGTAGAAGTTGCCCTCGGGCACATCGTCGTATTTGCCTTCGAGAATCTCCTTGAAGCCGCGGACCGTCTCTTTGACCGATACATACTGTCCCTTGGTGCCGGTGAATACTTCGGCAACGTGAAACGGCTGGGAAAGGAAGCGCTGGATCTTGCGCGCGCGAAACACCGTCAGCTTGTCCTCGGGGCTGAGCTCGTCCATGCCGAGAATTGCGATGATGTCCTGCAAATCCTTGTAACGCTGCAACACACGCTGGACACCGCGCGCCACGTCGTAGTGTTCCTGCCCGATGATCTCCGGCGCAAGCGCCTTCGATGTCGAGGCAAGCGGGTCAACGGCCGGATAAATGCCCAGCTCGGCGATCGATCGCTCGAGCACGATCGTCGAGTCGAGGTGTGCAAACGTATTCGCCGGCGCCGGGTCGGTCAAGTCGTCGGCCGGAACGTACACGGCCTGAAATGAGGTGATGGACCCCTTTTTCGTCGAAGTGATGCGTTCCTGCATGTCGCCCATCTCCTGGGCCAGTGTCGGCTGGTAACCGACGGCGCTCGGAGTGCGTCCCAGCAGCGCGGACACTTCGGCGCCGGCCTGCGAAAAACGGAAGACGTTGTCGATGAACAACAACACGTCCTGATTCTTCTCGTCGCGGAAATATTCGGTCATTGCCAGCGCCGAAAGACCGACGCGGAGACGCGCGCCAGGCGGCTCGTTCATTTGTCCGTAAACAAGCGCCACCTTCGAAGCGGAGAGATCTTTCTGGTTGATGACGCCGGATTCGGACATTTCATTATAAAGGTCGTTGCCTTCGCGCGTGCGCTCGCCGACGCCAGCGAAAACGGAGTATCCGCCGTGGCCCTTGGCGATGTTGTTGATCAGTTCCATGATGACGACGGTCTTGCCGACGCCGGCGCCGCCGAATGCGCCGACTTTTCCACCCTTCACGAATGGGCAGATCAGATCAATGACCTTGATGCCGGTCTCGAGAACCTGCGGCGTCACGTTCTGGTCAATCAGCGGAGGAGCCTTACGGTGAATCGGGTAGCGTTTTTCAAATTTGACGGGGCCCCGCTCGTCGACAGGTTCGCCGAGGACGTTGAACACGCGTCCCAAAACACCTTCGCCCACGGGAACGGTGATCTTGTCACCCGTGTCGCGCACCGGCATCCCGCGCTTCAAGCCGTCGGTCGAAGACATGGCAATCGTGCGGACCCAATTGTCTCCGAGGTGCTGCTGCACTTCGAGCGTCAGCTTCACCGGTTTTTCTCGGAGCGTGTAGTCCACTTCAAGTGCCTGAAACAGCGGCGGCAACTTACCGTCCGCAAATTCCGCGTCCACCACGGCGCCGATCACCTGTACAATTTTACCTGTATTACCCGTGTTCATCTCTTAATTCTCCCATTCTCTCGTTTAGTCAAAATTTCCTGATCGTCCAACTTCCACATACGCTTCCAAAAATCCACGATGCTCAGCATCACACCCTTGCGCTTCGGCAACGGTTTTTTGCGAGATCCACTGCGTCTCGTTCCCACAACCCGCGCTCGATATGCCAGCTTTGCCATTTGAATTATCCCATCCCCATCTGTGCCGTTGTGATTTCCAACAACTCGTTGGTGATTGAGGCCTGGCGGACCTTGTTATACTCGAGCGTCAGGTCCTTGATGATCTGCTTGGCATTGTCGGTCGCGTTCTTCATCGCCACCATTCGCGAGCTGTGCTCCGAAGCGCGCGACTCGAGAAACATGTGATACACCTGAAAATGAACATATTGGGGCAGCAAAGCTTCGAGCACGGCGTCTGCAGAAGGCTCGAACACATACTCGACGTCGTCGTCCTTCACATCCTCGACTTCCTGCCCTGTATCGCGATCCCCTATGGAAGCATCGAGCTTCTTTGCCATCTCAACGATGGGAAGGATCGGCTGTATGATGGGATGCTGGACCGCGGTGTTCACAAACTTCGTGTAGGCAACGCTCACCTTATCGACTTCGCCGTTGAGAAATTTTTCGATTGTGAACTTGGAAATCAGCTTGGAGTCCAGGAATTTGACGTGGTCCTTCGTCTCAAAGTCCGCCAACAGCTGCCTGCGGGAACGCTCGATGAACTGACGCCCTTTCCGTCCCGCAGTCACGTAGCATGTTGACGCTTCGTCAGTCTTCAACACTTCGCGCAAGAGATTCGTATTGAGCGCGCCGCACAATCCCTTGTCGGTGGATATCACCAGGACCAGCTCCTTCTTCACCGGACGTTGCGTCAACAATGGATGATCGTCCGCCTCGACGCGGCGTGAAACGGAGGCACACATGCGATTGAGCAGGTCCGCGCAAGGGCGCCCGGCCAGAGCGGTCTGCTGGGCCTTCCGCATCTTGGAGGCAGCGACCATCTCCATCGCCTTGGTGATCTGCGCCGTATTCTTGATCGACTTGATCCGTCGACGCATGTCCCTGGTGTTCGCCATATTCGATTTCTAATTCCTGATTTCTGATTTCTAACCGACTAGGTCTTGTAGCTGGATGCGAAATCGTCGCACGCCTGTTTGAGGCGTTTGGCGATATCTTCGTTAACCTGCTTCTCCTTGAGGATCTTCGCCAGCAGATCGGACTGACGCGTCTGCAGGTACTCGGTCAGCTTGGTCTGGAACTCCTTCACCTTGATGACAGGGACCGGATCAAAATAATTGTTTTGCATCGCCCAGAGGACAGCCACCTGGATTTCCACCGGCAGCGGATTGTACTGTCTCTGTTTGAAAAGTTCGACGATGCGACCACCGCGCTCCAGAAACTTCTTTGTCTCCGCGTCGAGATCCGAACCAAACTGCGCGAACGCCGCAAGTTCCCGGTAACGCGCGAGCTCGAGCTTGATCTTGCCGGCCAGCTGCTTCATCGCCTTGATTTGGGCAGCCGAGCCAACGCGGGAAACCGACAGACCAACCGAGATCGCCGGGCGGATGCCCTGGTAGAACAGGTCGGTTTCCAAATAGATCTGGCCATCGGTGATCGAGATGACGTTCGTCGGAATGTACGCCGATACGTCTCCGGCCTGCGTTTCGATGATCGGAAGCGCCGTCATCGAACCGTTGCCGTTCTTCTCGTTCAAACGCGCGGCGCGCTCGAGAAGACGCGAATGCAGGTAGAAAACGTCACCCGGGTAGGCTTCGCGTCCTGACGGGCGCTTCAGGATCAACGACACCTGGCGGTAGGCGGCGGCGTGTTTCGAAAGGTCGTCGAAGACAATAAGAGCGTCCATGCCGTTGTCCATGAACCACTCGCCCATGGCGGCGCCGGCAAAAGGCGCGAGATATTGGTTCGTGGCTGAATCAGAGGCGCAGGCGGCGACGATGATCGTGTGCTCCAGCGCGCCGGCCTTATCGAGAATGTCGATCACCTGCGCAAGGTTTGATTGTTTCTGTCCGACGGAGACGTAGATCGAATAGAGCGGCCGGTAATCCTTGTCGCCGGACTCGGCGGCGTATTTGTTGGCGCGCGCCTGGTTGATGATCGTGTCGATCGCGATGGTCGTCTTGCCGGTCGAGCGATCGCCGATGATCAACTCGCGCTGTCCGCGGCCAATTGGGATCATGGCATCGATGGCGAGAATGCCGGTTTGCACGGGCTGGGAAACGCTCTTGCGTTTGATGATGCCGGCCGCAACTTTTTCCACAGGATACGTGGCCGACGACTTGATGGGACCCTTGCCGTCGAGCGGCACGCCGAGCGTGTTGACCACGCGGCCAAGAAGTTCGCGGCCGACGGGGACTTCGAGCAGACGGCCCGTCGTCTTGACCTGGTCGCCCTCCTTGATTTGGGAAAAATCGCCGAGGATGATGGCGCCCACTTCGGTTTCCTCCAGGTTGAGCGCGAGGCCGTAGTGACCGCCGGGAAACTCGATCATTTCGCTCAACATCACATCGGTCAGCCCCTCGATCTTTGCCACACCGTCAGAAATCTCACGGACCACGCCGACATTCTGTTTTTGCGCGGACGTTTTGATCTTGGAGATGCTCGATTCAATTTCTTGGAGTAGGTCGCTCATTTTCTCATCCGATTTCTAATTTCTGATTTCTCATTTCTAAAATTTTCACGAAAGAGTGTTCTTCAACTCATCAAGCTTGCCCCGCACGGTGCCATCCCAGACATCGCTGCCGACCTGGATTCTCATGCCGCCCAGCGCATCGGGCTTCACCTGGAACTGCGTGCGCAGAACCTGCGGATATCGCTTTTTGATTTCGCCGCGAACCCTGTCCTCGATCCCCTTGTCCAGCGCCGCGGCAGTTTCGATGGTGGCGGTCCGTTTCTCGGTTTCGAGCCGAACCAATTTTCCAAAAAAAGTCAGGATCGGAACAAAATGCCGCGGCTTTGTTTCGATGACCGACTGAATGAGGCTCAGCGCCTTCTTCTGGTCGAACTGATCATCGACAAAGCACGCACGGAACAGCTGCTTTCCGAATCTTTTGACTTCCTTTTTAATCTTCATGCGAAACTTTATGCGTTAACGGCGCGAGCCGTCTCCTCCTGCAATCTACGCTCATCCTCAGGCGTGATCACCTTGCCGACCACGCGCGAAGTGGTGTCGACCACCAGATTGCCGATCTGCTTTTTCAATTCGATGAACTGCTTTTCGCGATCCTGAACCGCGCTCGCATGGGCTTTGCGGACGATGTCTTCGGCCTGCGCCGTCGCTTCCTGGATCTTTTTCTCCTCCACCTTGGCGGCGGAAACCTTGGCCTCATCAATCAGCCGCTGGGCCTGCACATAAGCCTTGTCGAGGATTTCCTTGCGCGACACCTCAGTCCTGGCCAGTTCCTCTTTGATCTTCTCCGCGTCCCTCAGCGACTTCTCAATCCGCTCACGGCGCTCATCAAGAAGAGCCAGGAGTGGCTTGTAGGCATACCGGTGAAGGACCGCCAAAACGATGATGAAATTGATCGTCGTGGTGCCAAACTTCCACCAATCCACTCCAAACTGACTTAAAACTTGCGCAGCTTGATTCATATCATCCGATTTTTGACCTGCAGGCCCGTTGATCCGGGCCCGCCAGTCGTTGTAATTTACTGACCGCCCAGGAACAGTGCGTAGAACGCGATGGCCTCGGCGAGCGCCATGCCAATGATGCCGATGGTCAGCACCTTGCCGAACGCTCCTGGATTTCGGCCCACAGCTTCAGCTGACTTCGCGCCGACCAGGCCCACACCAATGGCTGCGCCCATACCGGCGAACGCCACCGCAAACTTCGCATTATAAACCAGCTCCGCAATCATCATCGTATTCATGTGATTTCTTCTTTCTTGTTTTGTTTTTTTCGCCCGCCCCGCTTCGTTATGGGCGTTTGGCGGATGAAATTATTTTAGTGCGCCTCCCCTTCTTCATGCGCGCACATCAAATTCGTGAACACAGCCGTCAGAAGCATGAACACAAGCGCCTGAACAAAGCCGACCAGGATTTCCAGTCCATAAAAAGGAATGGGGACGATAACGTGAACTAAAAAATTGGCCACCTTTCCTGAAAGCGTATCGTCGGCAAAAAAAGACAGACTGGTCATAGCATGCAGCAAATTTTCTCCGGCAAAAACGTTGCCGAACAACCGCATGGGTAGCGAAACCTGTCGAAAGGCAATCGAAACCACCTCAATCAACCCGACGAAAACAAAGATCACTGAAACGCCCAACAGGATGATTTTGCCAACAATGATTGGAAAGCCAAACTCATCGGCCTTCAGCCCGCCTTTGGAGCCAAAGATATGCTTTGTCATCCCCCACGGACCGATCTCGGTCAGCGACCAATAGAACCAAAGAAAGAAAAAAACAGTGGCCATCGCCAGCGGGAGGTTCAAGTCGGCCGTCGCCGCACGAAGCAGGGGAACGGCATGGGCGCCGTCCGGTTTGTAAGTGATATTGCCGAAGAACGGCAGCAGCCCAATCCAATTGCAGGTCAGGATCGTGATGAAGATGGTTGCGAAAAACCAAAAAGTCCGTCTGGCCATCCGCGTCCCCAGAATACCTTCGAGTACTTCAAACAGGCTTTCGACCAGAAATTCGAAGAAGTTCTGAAAACCGCGCGGGACGAGAGCTTTTTTGCGCGTCGCCAGCCAGACAAAACCTAAAAGCATGAACATGACAATCCACATCACGATCATCGAGTTGGTCACCGGAACCGGGCCGATTCTAAAAAGGACATCGGCGGAGAGGGGTATGCCATGTTCCGCGTGATTGGCGGCGCTTTCAACAGCATGACTTGTGGCATCGGCTAACATGAATAAAAAATCAGTATTTGGATGAAAAAAACAACGGTTCGACCCCGTCACCCGATCGGTGATCGATCAAGCAAACAGCCGGTTCACAACGACGAGGACGGCAAACTTAGCGGCCGATTCGGATGGAGTCAATGCCAAGATAGTGAAAAATTTCACAAAGTCCCGCAGAGCCTTCCAAGCCAATGTTTTAGGCTATTTGCTTCATCATCACGTTTCCTGCTTTACTCCATTCCAACGTTTGTAAAGACTGCGAAAAATTCACCCAAGGGAGACCATGGCCGCCAAAGTTATTTCATTCCACTACACGCTCACCGATCCGTCGGGAAAAAAACTCGACTCCTCCGAGGGTGATGAGCCTCTCTCCTTTCTTCAAGGCGTCGGACAGATCATTCCGGGGTTGGAAGCCGCCCTCGCCAAGCTCAATGTCGGCGAAAAGAAAAAGATTCAGGTCGCGGCCAAAGACGCTTATGGCCTCCGCGACAGCAAACACGAGATCGAGGTCCCCCTCGAACAGCTTCCCAAGAAGGACATTAAGATCGGTGACATGTTTCAAGCTGGCCAGGACGGTCACTCCCCACCCCTGACCGTCATCAAATTGACCGGGACGCACGCCACGCTGGACGCCAACCATCCGCTCGCCGGCATTGATCTGACCTTCGACGTGGAAATCACGGAGATCCGAGACGCAACCCCTGAAGAGTCCGACCACGGCCACGCTCACGGCGCTGGCGGGCATCATCATTAAAAGCGACCAATTCATGACCAGGTTACTGGCTACTGTTGTTTTGATCCTGAGTTCCCTGGCAGGTTTTTCCGCCGAGAACGACCGGTTTGATATACAGCTTCTCAGCCCGAAGGGGCGAAGCGCTTACGTTGTGCTTGTGCGTACGAGCGTCTTCGGATTTGGTGCTCCTCCTTCCCATGACAATCCACCCCAACGGTCCGACATCGCGGGTTCCAGCACGATTGTCACTTCTCCATGTGAAGGAGACAAAGCACTGCATCTTTTAATGAAGGAGGAACTCGCGTTGGATGCCCTGGTTCGATTGGTTGGAGAAGCGGATTTATCCGGCCAATTGTATGGTCTGTGCGGCTTGCATGCGAAGGACACCGAACTCTTCAAAGAAGCGCTCAAAAAACATGATGAACGGACCCGGGGCATTCGATCGAGGGTGGTCATCCAATCACGCGGTCAATCCGGCGATGTTGACGTCCGGGGAGTCGTCAAAGACATCAAGGCCGGACGTTACGACAAGGATGTCATCGGCCGGCATGACTACGAATATACGAGCGAATATGGCCACGCATGCTACAACGAACTTCGACTCGCGGAATCCTTCGATCTAGTCGAAACCAAAACTCCGAAGGACACTTCAAAAAATCAGCGGGCGCTTCAGACCTTGTTGAAGGAGGAAGGACCCGTGGATATTTTGAACAACCTCTTCGATCACGCGAACACAACCGGGAAAATGTTCGCCCTCTGTGGTCTCCATGCGATCGACGAGGGAAGTTTCGACAAAGCCGTCAGAAAGCTGAAAGACAACAAGGACCGCGTGATGGTGATCTCGGCGCATTCCGCCAAGGAAACGGAACTTCCGAATCTTCTCGAGACGATCGACTCAGGCCGCTACGACGCCTTTGTGCGGTAATTCTCCCGTCGGTTTGATTCTTTTCTTTACCCCCTTCTCCTTACCCCTTACGCCTAGGCCATGTCCGAGGAAAGCCCGCTTGCCGAAATCATCCGCAATGAGATCGAGCAAAAGGGTCCGATCCCCTTCCGCTCATTCATGGAGCTGGCGCTCTACCATCCGGAGTTCGGCTACTACGCAACTGGGAAAAGCAGCGTCGGCAAGGAAGGCGATTTTTTGACGAGCGTTTCGGTCGGCTCGCTCTTTGGCCGGATGCTTGCCCATTACTTCATCGGAACGTGGGAGGAAATCGGACGGCCAGAACCATTCGACCTCATCGAGATCGGCGCCCACCAAGGGCATCTTTTTCGCGATGTGGTGAACGCCATCGCCGGGATCGAACCGCAACTCCATCGAATCATGCGCTGCAAAATCATTGAGCCATTTCCAAAACTCCGCGAAATTCAACAACGCGCCCTATCCCACTCACCAGTTGAATGGGTCTCTACTCTCCAGGATATTCCGAATCAATCCGTCCACGGCGTGATCTGGTCCAACGAACTCTTCGATGCTCTTCCCGTCCATCTCGTCAAAAAATTTCCGCACGGCTGGGCGGAAGTTTACGTCACACACGGGCAGGCCGGATTTGAGTGGAGCATCGGCCAGGCCACTTATGATCCGATGGATGCGCCCGCGGGCTTTCCGATTTGGTCCGATCTGCCCGACAACTACACCACGGAACTCTGGCCGCACGCCGATTTTTGGGCGGGCGAGCTGGCACGGGTCCTGGAGCACGGAAAAATCGTGACGATCGACTACGGTTTTCCCGCATCCGAACTTTATGCTTCGCATCGCAAGGAGGGCACGTTGCAGGCCTACCATAAGCATAAGCGTTCTCTGAATGTGCTCGCGCGAGTTGGCGAACAGGACATCACTGCGCACGTCAATTTCACGGCATTGATCGAGTCCGGGAAAAAGGCCGGCCTGAACGAAAAGTCATGGATGACTCAGGAAAGATTTCTCATGGATATCCTCAAGTCAATGCCGCCTGCTGATCTGGAACGCTGGAGCCCCTCGGAAAAAAAACAGTTCAACACGCTTGTCCACCCCGACATGCTGGGACATGTGTTCAAGGTTCTTGTGCAAGAAAAGTCCTGACCCTATCCGCGATAACATGTTAGAAGAGACGCAATGAAGTTAGATGGAATTTTCATTCTCGCCGCAGGCCTTGGCAAAAGATTGCGCCCCCTCACCCTCATCCGGCCGAAACCTTGCATTCCCATCCTGGGCCATTCGCCGCTGGAGCGCTGGGCCTCCGCGATCAGCCACCTTAAACCCGGCCAGGTCGTCCTCAACACCCATCATCTGCCCGAGGAAGTCCAGTGCGAGTGGGAACGCGTTGTCCCCAAGGAATGGCGCTACTCATTTTCGTACGAGCCCGAGATTCTCGACACGGCAGGCGGCCTGCGCGAGGCCATGCGACGGATTTCAGGCGGCGGCACGGTGATGATCCTCAATGGCGACGTGATCGCCGACGCGCCACTTGAGGCGTTGTTTCAGGCGCACCGGGAACACGGCGCTCTTTGCACCGCGTGGGTCAACCCCACCTTCCCGCCGAAGACCGTCACTTGGGACAAACACCACCGCGTGGTTTCCTTCTCGGATCACACGGGAGGCAAGGCGGTCTTCTGCGGTGTCTACCTGGTCGAGCGCGAGATCCTCAACTACATCCCCGACACCGGTGCCTACCCGATCATTCCGTCGCTCGAAGCCGCCAATGCCGAGCACAAGGTCCAAGTTTTTGTGCATGAAAGCCCGGACTGGTGCGACATCGGCTCGCTCGAGCGCTACTGGAGCTTGCATACCGAGGAATCCCTTCGCAGAAGGTGGATGGTCACCGGTTCACCCAAAAATCCCCCGGGGTGCCTTTCCGCCGGAAAAAATGTTTCGATCGCGAAGGGGACGCACTTGAAGAACGCGGTTCTGTGGGATAATGTGGAAATTAAGGACGGGGCCTTGCTCGAGAATGTGATTGTCACCGACGGCGTCACCGTGAACGGCCAATACCAGAACCAAATCATTACTCCTCATGGAATATTCCCCCTCTTCGGCTGAAGTCCTCGGCATCCTTTCGCGCACGCACAAGGTTTCCACCCATGCCATCCCCGAGCGGCTCACGCCCGCGGGCTCCGGCCGTCTCTACTGGCGGATCCTTCTCGAAGACAAATCGACCATCATTGTCATGTATTTTGAAAAGGACCGACCCGAAAACAGCTACTTCGCCCATATCGGACTTTTTTTAAACGAATTGAATGTCCCCTCGCCGCGCATCTGGGGAGATTACACCGAGGAAGGATGGCTCGTGATCGAGGACGTCGGCGATGTTTCGCTGCGCGATGCGGTCGGCGGCCGGCTCGATACAAACCATCCAGCGTCGCTCAAGCTTTATCAGGACACACTCCGCGCGGTCAAACTCCTGCACGAGAAGGGCACCCAGCTCTTCCACCTCAAGCCTTTTACTTTGATGCACGGCTTCGACGAGAGCGTTTATCTTTGGGAAACAAATTATTTTTGGAAAAACTGCCTCTACGACCGGCTCCAGCTCGTCGATTCAGCACAGCCGTCCGGCGCGCTCGCCGAGGAGTTCAATCAACTGGCCAGTGAACTCTCCACACTCGAACGCGTGCTCGTTCACCGCGATTTCCAATCGCATAATGTCCAGGTGAAGCAAGGCGAGGTCCACCTGATCGACTTCCAGGGCATGCGATTTGGATTGCCCGAGTATGATCTGGCCAGCCTTCTCTACGATCCATACGTCGCGATCCAGGAGACCGACCGGCAGATCCTGCTCGATTACTACTCGCTCAACACGTTCCGGAAAAACGGCCCGCGCCGGAAAGTCTTCCTCCAATGCGCGGCCCAAAGGTTGATGCAGGCCTGCGGCGCCTATGGTTTTCTTTCACTTCAAAAGGGAAAAACCCAGTATCTCGAATATATCCCCCCCGCCATCCACCGGTTGAAAATGGTGTTGGAGGAGCTGGATGAGTTGAAATGCTTGCAGCAAGTGTTGAAGCGAATCCCGAATCTCACGCAGGAGCTTGGGACTAAGCAGTCGTAACGACCTCTTACTTTGAAGCCCTGACAAGTTCCCCGGCAAACTTATCCAAGGACTGCCCCCAGCCCTGGTCTTCCATGTAGCGCTTGGAAATCGATATCGGCGTGTCTCGATGCAACGCAAACTTCGTCTTGTTGCCCTTATGCACGTCAAAGGTGATTTTGTCGTGCATCTCCGTGGGAAAATCCGATCCGATGCCGTAATCGGTGGGCTTGAGGAAATTCCCGTCCTTGTCCGAAAACCACATGCTCGTGACAAGCTTCTCCGGCACGACGATTTCCCGAAAGACACCCTTACTCCAGAAGTCTCTACCATCGGGTGATCGCATGCAGTAGTGAAAAAAGCCCCCCACCCGCAAATCGATCGTGCAAAATGGCGCGGTGAAATCCTTCGGCCCCCACCAGTGGAGAACATGCCTGGGTTCGGTCCACACCTTGAAGACAAGTTCGCGAGGCGCGTCGAAGATCCTCGTGAGTTTCAGCCGTGGCTCCTGCATACTAGTTGCTTTACTCATACCGAGACCTTTCTTCCTTCTTTCTCCAGGTACTCGTCGAGCTGATCCATCGTCCCGGTCCAGCCCTTCGTCATACCATCGTGACTCTCATCAAAGGCCTTGCGCTCGACCTCGGTCGCATTGAGCGGAGCCCATTGAATTGTGATCGTCGTCTTGCCATTTTTCTCGGTGAGAGTAGTCGTTGAGAGCATTTCGAGCGGCCAAGATGCGCTCATCGGATGCCGTGTGATGCCGCCCTTCTCATCCGAAAAGGAATTCACCAGGACGATCCGCTCCGGCGCGACGATCTCGCGATAGACAAACTTCCCCCACATCTCGTGGCCATCGGGTGAGCGCAGGCAATAGTGAAAGATTCCGCCTGGGCGAAGATCCAGTTTGGCAGTCGACATCGTGAAACCCTTTGGCCCGAACCATTGCATCATGCGATCGCGCTCAGTCCACGCCTTCCAGACAAGTTCTCGAGGCGCATCAAACGTACGCGTGATGACAAATGGCCGAACTCCCGCTTTTTGCCCCAAATACTCCTCAAGGCGGCCGAGGGTCTGCTTCCCACCCTCAATGGCTCCATACGCCTTGACGACATGATCGCGCGCCTCCGCCGTCGCGAAAACCATCCGGCCCGTCAGCCGTGTTTTATCTCCCTGTTCTTCAAAGGTCCACGTCGCCTCGAAACTCACGCCTTTATCGCCCTTCCTGCCACCGCCATGAGAGTAAACAATGCGCTCGGGCTTCACGACCTCTTTGAAAACACTCTTGTTGGGATAGTCCGTCCCGTCCGGACCATGCATAACGTGCTCCCATACGCCGCCCGGCCGCACATCCATCTTCTTGATCGTGGTTGTAAATCCGGTCGGTCCCCACCAATTCACCACCTGTTTTGGATCAGTCCATGCCTCCCAAACAAGTTCGCGGCGGGCGTTGATCACACGTGAGATGACGATTTCCCGATCGGAAGTATTTCCGGCTGGATTACTTTTTTTTGCGGCCATGTTTTTTCTCCTTCGTTTGCAATTCTTTCAAATAGTCATCCAGACGATCAAGGCTTTCCTCCCAAAATCGCCGGTAATGTTCGAGCCAGTCCACCGCGACCTTCAGCGGCTTGGCCTTGAGCCGGCAGGGGCGCCACTGCGCATTCCTGCTCCGCGTGATCAAACCACTGCGCTCGAGCACCTTAAGATGCTTGGAGATGGCAGGCAGGCTCATGTCGAAGGGTTCTGCCAGCTTCTGGACGGAAACCTCGCCGGAGGCGAGCCGACCCAGGATTGCCCGCCGTGTCGGATCGGCCAGGGCGGAAAATGTGGCGTTGAGGTTGTCGGTGACCATTGTTATTTAACCTTATGGTTAAATACGATGGAATGGGAAAAAAGTCAAGGGGGAGAAAATGTCGCGTCCCGCCAAACAACGGCGGATAAACTTCGCGATTGAAGAATGCTTTAGCTCGCCGACCAGAAAGTCTGAAACGCCGCTTCCCAGCTACGCTGCTTCATCGCCTCCCTCGCCGCTTCGCTCATCTGTTTCCTGAGGTTTGGCTCTTCGACGAGTTTCTTCATCGCCCCGTACAAACTTTCGGCATCCTTCGCCTTCGTTACAAACCCCGTTTTACCTTCAATCACCTGCTCTCTCGGACCGCCCTGATCGGAGA
>Ga0207134_1055_pt1 | contig 34491 bp, 33 predicted proteins | sample Alteio_BWMinHeat_12_FD_153527 | JGI IMG/M metagenome (GOLD analysis project Ga0207134, IMG submission 153527) | Enriched cells from forest soil in Barre Woods Harvard Forest LTER site, Petersham, Massachusetts, United States -... | ecosystem: Environmental > Terrestrial > Soil > Temperate forest >... | reverse complement strand
AGAACTGGGAAAATTTAACACCGATGTTTATCAACAAGGTAATGAAATGAAAGTCGAAGAAATCCCATTGCCAGAAATGCCCGCTGAACTAAAAGAATTATTTTCGGATAAGACGAAGGAGCACTAAATCATGCCTGAAGCAACTCTGAAAGTTTTCCGCGGCAAAGGTAGTATAGGTACTTTTGAAACTTACAAAGTACCTATAGAAGCTGGCATGGTAGTCCTTGACGCTATTCATTATATTCAGCAGCATTATGCTCCGGACTTGGCAGTGCGCTGGAATTGCAAGGCAGCTAAATGCGGTTCGTGTAGCGCTGAGGTAAATGGCAAACCAAGCCTTATGTGCAAAACCCGCATGGACAAATTTTCTCTTCAAGAAGAAATTACTGTGGAGCCACTTAAAACTTTTCCGCCTATAAAAGACTTAGTAACTGATGTTTCCTGGAACTATGAAGTCAACAAAAAGATTGCACCTTTTACGCCAACTGATAATGGCGAATGGGTAATATATCAAGAAGACATTGAACGTGTACAAGAATTTCGCAAATGCATTGAATGTTTTCTCTGCCAGGATGTTTGCCATGTTTTGCGTGATCATAATCGCAAAGATAGTTTTATCGGCCCTCGCTTCCTTGTCCGCATAGCGGGGCTAGATATGCACCCAAAAGACAGCCTTAATCGCAGCAAATACTTAAAAGAAGAAGGCGGTGCTGGCTTATGCAATATCACCAAATGCTGTACGGAGGTTTGCCCAGAGGACATTCACATCACTGATAATGCCATTATTCCTTTAAAAGAACGCGTGGTAGACGAATTCTACGACCCAATCACAATGTTCTTGAACAAAATAACCGGCAATAAAAACAAAAAGAAACTTGTATAAATTGCATTTTCATCAAGGAAGCAAGTAAGCTTATTGAGCGTGCAACTACTGGCTATCAGTATTTGAAGTATTAGTATTTTGGCCTGCTGTGTCCTCTTGATCATCACTGGCTACACCGGAAACACTGTAAGTTATGGTGGCGTGGGAATGATTGTCGGTGAACGTCAGTGTATTAATATGGCCTGGCACCATAAGCGATTTTACCGGTTCAACAATAGTTTTCCGCTTTGTTGGATCTTTTAGATAAACATCAATAGCTAGCTCAACGAGTTTTGGATAATTCCGATCGACTGTTTTTTCTTCCGCCGTATAAATAAATTTGCAAGTCTTTGCTTGTCCCGCTAAATTTTGCAAAATGCCATTTTCCAGTTTTTCACGAGCCTGCGCCGGACTTAAAGCAGCGTCTCCGACTGGCGTATCCGGCCCCCGCCTGATGAGTTGTCCAACCCAACTGCTTTGCACAGCATAAAAGGTAACTCCACCGATTATCAGCATTATCAATATCAAGCCAAGAGGATTAAAGCCCCTTTCAAGTCCAGGTAATCCTCTAAATTGTGGACGCACGGTTTGCTTTTGTCCACAGACTGGGCAAAAAGCTTCATGCCCGTGTAAAGGAACTTGGCATTGGGGACAATCGTGCATTTAAATTATAATCACCTTAAAGAATTTATTGACTGCTCAATGTTGTACCACATACTGAGCCAGTCCTAAGAAAAATTTGCTACCTTGCCAAACCAGAGCTATTAGATATTTTTTGTATATAGAAAACGCAGCAAATAATGGTAGAATTTGGATTTGTATCTCTCGCGTGGCAAACAAATCACTATTTGTGATATCTAAACACATATACTTAGGACTAGCTTTAACAAGCGCTTTTTATTTGACATGTCATTTCATGCCTTCTCATTTTGCTATTGCCAGTACTATCGATAGTCCGCCTGCGCAAGCAACACCACAGAACTCTACAACAATAATATCGCAGCTGGAAACTAGATTCTTCGAACATCAATACAATAACGACACCGACACAGAAAGATTAACAAGACTGGAACAATTTATTTTTGGCTCTAACCAAACAGGTTCGGTAAATGATCGCATACACCATATTTTGTCTGCTATCCCGGACGATACAACTGCTAAGATTGAAGCTGCCCCAGATCAAGCAAGTACCACAAGCCAATCGTTCGACAGAGACGACTCAGCGAATGACCAACCTGCTAACAATGATAATAACGCGCATAATAATCAGCAGGCAGATGATACTTCCTCGGCTAATGCCTTTGACTATTCTTCTTATCCTCGTGTAACCTCCCTGGAGCAAACATTACTAAGTCATACATATACAGCAGACCCTCTGCCTCGTAGATTGGACCGTCTTGAAACAAAGGCTTTTGGAGTGCCATCAAAAAGTACTGACTTAGGACAAAGAGTAGACACACTTGATGATTATGCGCAAAGACATGACATTTATGGTGAGCAAAAAATATCTAGCACCACAAATAGTGGTCTTGCCATTGCCCCTTTCAAAAGTCACACAAGAAATAATACTGGTTCTAATGATAAAAGCACAGCTTATCCAACAACTGATCAAGTCAGCTCTTTTAATCAACCTCCTCAATATTTAAGCCAAACAGGTTCATTTGTAGGCAGCGTCCAAGAACGTGTAGCAATGATGGAAGCACAAGTCTATGGTCATACTTATCCTGATCGGGCTCTAGATAAGCGCTTAAAAAAATTAGAAAAGAAATTATTGCCCAATCAAGATGATTCTCAGTTGGGACTATTTGAACGCACAGGAAAATTATGGATAGCCTTACACCCAACAGATAAAAGTAGGGTTGATAACCTGCTTGCTAAAAATCAAATAGGTGCCCACCCGTCCTCTGCTCCAAGAGGTGCTGATTCTAATGATGGTGCAGGTTCTAATAGCACTACCGGTGACATTGCCCCTAAACATCATGGCTGGCTCCACAAATTAGCCAGCACTGTAGGCTCTGTGGCTTTGAACTCCGCTTCTGATCCATATACGGGTTATTCTAGTTATTCCGGCTTTGGATACCCATATCCAGGATCTATGTATGTTCCTTCAGGTAGTTATGGCTATCCAAACAGTAGGTTTATCGGTGGTTCATTTGGCCCTGGCGCCGGCCCTATGGGAACGCCGGTTGGTTTTTGGTAACTTGAGGATAACTTAAATGGCATTAAATCCAAGCTCAAAGCAACTAATTGAAAAGATCTATATTGCGTTTGAAAATGTAAATTATCCTGGCGACAAAAATATCATTAATAACCCGGGCCGTGGCTGTCTTGAGCATGATGAAACAGAAGCTTTTTTCAAAGGCAAGACTTGGAAGGATTTGACTAAGCCAGATGTAAGCCTCCCTGTTAATTATGCTGATATGAACTTTTTATCCAGCGCAGCCTGGAGATATTATTTACCTGCTTATCTTATTCAAGCACTAACTGATATATCTGATGATACTCAACAAGATGCCCAACAACATTTAGTTTTTATGCTAACACGACTCCAAAAACATGTAGTTTTTCAGTTAACACCACCAGAATTGTATTCGCATACAAATGAAATAGACCCCGCTTTAATTAAAAATTTCAAAGAACTTACCGACAGCCTTTCTATAGAGCAATCTAGTATCATCGCTCAATTCTTGGAACTCCAACGATCAGAATTTCCTGATGACTATGCTGACGACATTGAATTTCAATCACTGAATAGAATCATCAATTATTGGAAAAACAAAGCCAAACAGTCAGTTAGCTAAATAAACACATCAAAGCGTCATTTCTCTTTTGGGATCACTCCCACAAAGCGCTCGGTAATGAATTGTGGACGAGTTATAGCTGAGCCGACAACCACTGCATAGGCTCCATATTCAAAAGCCTTTTTTACTTCTTCAGGGTGCCAGACACGTCCTTCCAGAATTACTGGTATTTTTGCATTTTTAATTAAGTTTTTAAGCAATTCAAAATTTGGTCCATGTGAAGATGATACTTGCGTTTCTTTTGTATAGCCATATAGGGTAGTTGAAATCAAATCAGCCCCGAAAGCCTCAGCCTGCATACCTTCTTCGAGAGTACTTATATCTGCTAACACTGGCTTAGCCAAGTCTTTATGAATACAGCCAATTGTTTCTTCTAAATTTAAATTATCTGCCCGCTTACGGCCAGTAGCGTCTATAGCAATAATGTCGCTACCGGCATTTGCTAAATCCCTTGCTTCAGCAAATGAAGCTGTGATATAGACATTTTTTAAACGCTCGCCATTACTTATGTTCTTGGACTTGCTTAAGCCGATAATTGGCAAATCAGTCGCTCCTCTCATAGTTTTGATATTTTCTATGCCTTCCAAGCGCAAAGCCTTAGCACCACCCATGATGGCAGATAATGCCAAAGCTTTTATATGATCGGGACTCGCTAGGGGCTCACCAGCATCGGCCTGGCAAGAAACAATTAGTGTCCCGCGTATTTTACTTGTTGCTGCGTATTTAGAGCCGGTTTGCATATTAAGGTAATTTATAACAATATTGAATGCATAGTATAATTCGTAACCCGGTGTTGACAACTAATACATCCATATGGAATAAATGATTGATACTCTAAATATCTAGTTGAATGGTTCGATTTGGACTGTCTTAGCTGGAGTTAAGATTTTCCCTAAAGCCTTTGGCAGTGGTAAACTGACGGCTCAGGTGGAGTTACTGACAATTGTTCTTAAGGTCAACAATCAAGTCAATGAATAGTCCTGGCGCTAAAAGATTTTCTAACGTCAAATCTACTCTAATAGTTTCTGCAATGGCAGGCTTCATTTTGAGTCCGCTCAATCTCTATGCTGCTGCTAAAGCAACGCTTAGCCAAACGGGCGAAGAAAGTCCTTTAGTTTCAGACGATACACGGCAGCGTTTAGAACAAATTGAACAAAGACGTCGTGAATTACACGAAAGAGCAACCCTAATGCGTAAAAAGGAACAAATTGCCCTATTACAGTTGAGCCGTATTCAAACCAAGCTCAATGTCACTAAAGGTGCATTGAAAGCCAGTAAGAACAAACTGGCAACGACAGAAGATAAGATTAGCGAAGTACAAGAAACTCTTAGTCAAACCAAAGTTGATGAAGGAAACCTTACTGAACAAGCTGCCCAACGTCTGCGCGAAATATATGAAGGGCAGAGGCTTAACTTTATCGAAATGCTCATGCAAATTGATTGTTTGCAAACTTTGCTAGACAAATTATTTTATCAAGAAAAAATTGCCATATTAGATCGACAGCTTATAGACGCGTTGCGCAGGAAGGAAGCAGTTCTGGCTCAAAATAAAAGCCAATTAGGCAAACAAAAAAATGAACTAGGAGATCTTGTTTCGTCTTTTGCTCGTAAGGCTCTCGCTATTGCTAAAGAAAAATTTGACCAAGAACAAACTGCCAATAAACTAAAGACACAAAGAGCGTTCTATGAGCAAGCAGAAAAACAATTGGCTAAAGAATCACAACAGCTGGAAACACAAATTGTAGAAATGGAATCGTCTCAACGCAATCGCAATCAACATATGTTCATGGGCAGCGGCACATTGTCCGCACCTTTAAAAGCAGATATCACCTCACCTTTTGGCTGGCGCAAACATCCTATATTTGGCATTAGGCGCTTCCATACTGGCATTGACCTTGCCGGACCCAATCACTCAGCGATTAGAGCAGCTGATAGTGGTAATGTTCTTTATACCGGCTGGTATGGTGGTTATGGAAAAGTAGTCATAGTAAGCCATGGCAAAGGCATGGCTACCCTCTATGCTCACTTATCTCGCATTGCTGCCTCATCTGGCAGTAATATCGCCAAGGGGGACGTTATTGGTTATGAAGGCACAACAGGTTTTTCTACGGGCCCACATTTACATTTTGAAGTGCGCATCAATGGCAAGCCAAATAATCCTGTCATGTATTTGCGTTAAACAGCTACTTAAGCGATTCTAGCCATTTTGGTTTGCAATTCTTGTATAAAATCGTCTTGACCAAGCAAATAGCCGCGACGGGCTTGATCATCAGCATATGTAATAACCGCTTCAGTGAGATTATTGAGCATGCTAAGAGGAACGAATTCACTGACTTGATTTAGTAAACGTTCTACAGTTTGCCATTCGTCTGTTTGAAGCGGGATAGCATCATCAAGCCGCGCCATAACAGTGTAATTATGAACTTTCTCAGATTTTGTATTCATCAGCGCACCTTATCCTTCAGCAAAGAACAGCATGGATATCCAAAAAATGCCTCTTAGCAATATTTTCTATTTGCTCATGCATTCTCTATCAGATTTATGCCCGATAAAATTTTGTCTAAGCATTAAAACACTTGCCAAGCGTACATTTTTATCATGTATTTGACTTTTTATGCAGTGATCGCACAAAATCCTCTGCCTGTCCGCGGTCAACCACTTCCTTCAATTCTTGCGCTTCTTGCAAGGCATGTAAAATCTGACCCAAGCGCCTGCCAGGAGGTAAATTGAGCAATTTCATGATTTCATGACCATCAAGCAACTTTTTCATACTTTGTGTTGTCAGGCAATATTCATCATAGCCTGATAAAAGACCGTAGAATTTTTGCTTGAGAAAATTTGACTTTTCTTGAGTCATTTGAGGACCCTTGGTTGCCTCAAGGTCACCAAAAGCAAGCATCATCAAAGCTGGTAAATCTTGTCCTGCTCGTCTATAAAGCCGATTAACTCCTTTAGCAGTAGCAGCTGTGTGATGATACAACTGCCCTGGACGCAAATGTAGAGCGACGAGCATGGTAACTATGGTTTCTACGGTATTTGACCAACGTAAACGCTGAGCAATTGCCGAGACCATTTGTGCCCCTATGCGTTCATGTCCGATAAAGGTATGTTTGCCTTCTTCGGTAATAACCCAAGTAGAGGGCTTACCTATATCGTGCAATAAAGCAGCTACTTTACCAACAGCCAAGTGATTAATGCCTGGGCAAATTTGTTCTTTTAAATTTGTTTTATGCCAAATAGCAGGTTGGGCCAAAAATTCCTGCTCAGCTTGAACAACAGCTTCCACGCTATGATCAAAAAGGTTGAGATGATGATAAGCATTATTCGTAACGGTTCTTGTCGCCTTTAACTCAGGAAAGATTGCTTCCAGCAAGCCTGTTTCAGCAAGCATTTTGATTACTGCCGCACTAGGATAGAAGCCAAAGGTCAGAAACAACTCATAGCTAATGCGCTCTCCAGCAACGGCCTTAATATGCTCCACATTGTCTTTTATCCAAGTAAGCGTTTTATGATCGACATTGAACTTAAGACCAGCAGCAAAGCGAAATGCCCGCAAAAGCCTCAAAGGATCAGCTATAAAGACAGCGGGCTCCAATGCCCTAATGATACCACATTTAATATCATCCATTCCGCCGACCAGATCAATAATGTTTTCAGGCTGCCTGGGATCAAGATACAAAGCATTAATGGTAAAGTCGCGGCGTAAAATATCCTGCTCAATAGTGCCGTCTATACAACCAGCAAAATCAAGAATATGTCCATCGGGCATGACTATGCGGGCTGTATCGTTTTTTTCGTCAAGGGCAACAAAGTCACCACCTATTAAACTGGCAATCTTACTGGCAAAGCCAAAAGCCGAGTGATTAGCAATAGCATAATCAAGATCTTTACTTAATACCTTATGTTCAGGCTTTATTCTATTCAGGACTAAATCTCGTAAATAGCCGCCAACAACAAAAATATCTATCCCCGAAGCTTTAGCTTCAGCGACAACTCGTTTATGAAGATTGCCTGTTAAAAGGTGGTTGCCTGCAGGCACAGATGCTTTGGACATATTAATCTATTGTATCTAAACAACCTGCTAAGTGCTTTCGCCTGGTAAAGGCCTTGGTAGTTGTTCTTGCAATTCTTCCCGTAATTCACCCTGTAATTCTTCTTGCATTTCTGTTTGTACTTCATTTGCTTCAGCAGCTGAAAACCGAAAATGCCCAGCCATATAGACTATGCCACCAACAAGACTGCTTAGTGTAATGAGACTTAACCAAATTATGGCGTATGTTAAACCCAAGGACCGATCAACATTTGCTAAAGATAGAAAATAAGTGTAAGCCCATTCTCTTACACCAATGCCATTAAAACTAGGAGTGATAAAACCCAATACCGCTACAGAAGGATAAAAGACAAAGTAGTACCAGATAGGGACTTTATATAGACCAAGGGCAAAACCAATAATAACATGGCATATCACAACAATCACTTGTAAGAGTATTGAGAGCAGTAAAGAAAGCAAAATTAAGCCCTTTTCGCGCTGATAAGTCTGCAATGCTGGATGATGTAATTGCCTAGTAACCCAGTTGTCTTTCCCAAGAATGAGGCGAGCCAAAGAAGGAATAAAGGGCAAAATTAAATATATAAAAATAGTGCCGGCAAAAACAGGCAATTTGAGAGACCAGGGAAGATTGGCTCCGCCAGGACCAAGCAATAAACCAAAAGAAGCAAAAAGAAATAACACTGCTATTCCCATAGTGCGATCAGCAAAAACTGAATATAAAGCTGTCCTATATTTGTGCGTGCCCTTAGCCAAATAATAGACACGGCTAGCATCTCCACCCACCGTAGAAGGCAGAAAGAGATTAAAGAAAAGACCAATAAAACAATATTGTACAAGTTTCAGGTAAGAAGTATTGAATCCTACTGTCTGTGCTAATAATTGCCAGCGATAAGCATTGAGAAAGGTGCAAAGAATAAAAATAACTGCCGCCAGAATAAGTAACTTGAAATTGGCAGTAGAAGCTGCTTGCCAACTTTTGGACAAATCAATCTTGCCAAAAATGAATAAACAGGCAAACATTAGAACACTAATACCAATCTTGATTTTAAGCTGGATGGCCGGTTTTAAGCCCCTCCAGGAAGAAAGCAAACCAAAATTCGCTGCCCAGGGAACATTCAAAGCTTTAATTTGCTCTTTGGGCGATACCAAATTGCCAGACCTCATCCTAAATACCATTCTTATATCTTACGCACTATAATTAATTGAAAGGGTAAAAAACTAGATTTTATCTTAAAGGTTTAGCGGCCCTGATCGAGCTTTTGGAAGGCTTAAATAGATTAAATATTCTCAATTGGTAGTTCTGAGGCTGGATTCCGGCTTATAGGCTATTAAAATGGCGCCAGACGGCAGCTGCCTTTGCGTAACTTATTAATTGATGTTGTAATCTATGCCTGAAAGGATGTATGTTTTAGGCTTATTACGGGTAAACTTAATTTAGGACCAAATATATCAATGGTGCTTCGGATTGAGAAGCTTTTTTACAAACCAGAATAAATACAAAAACAATAAGAAATGGCTAGGGCGAATCGGCATGCCCATTCTTTTTTGCATGCTCTTTTTTGGTATACAAACATGGATTATTCTTGGCCAGCAATGTAAGGGTGGACCAGTAGTACTGGCTTATCATTCCTATAAGCAATCTCCGTATGCTATTGCACAAAGCACTAAACCTCTGCTTGCTCCGCAAGTATTGTATGACCGAGCTTGGCATTTGGTGAAAGACTCTTTCTATGATCAAAACTTCAACGGCGAAGATTGGACCCGTTGGGAACATCATTATGACAATAAACTCAAAACAATGGACGATTCTCATAAAGCAATTGAAACCATGTTGGCTAGTCTTGCTGATCCATACACACGTTTTTTGGATCGCGACGCTTTTGATGAGGAAAAATCGCAAATTGATGCCCGTCTATTTGGCGTGGGTATGTTGCTAGGCATGAATAAGGAGCACAAAGTAGTGGTCATTGCGCCTATCGAAGGTACCCCGGCTTATGGTGCTGGTATTCATCCCGGAGATGAAATTGTAGAAGTAGACACCAAGCCAGTTAAAGGGCAGTCGCTCGATCAAGTAGTTAAGCAGATACGTGGCCCAATCAATACCAAAGTTGGCATCACCTTCATGCGCAAGCTTGATAAGCATAAAGTAACGCTTAGCAGAGCCGAAATTCCTATTAAGGCAGTAGCTGATGCCGAAATACTGCCTAGCAATATTGGCTATATAAGACTGGACAGCTTCATTTCTTCTAAAGCTAATATTGAAATGAAAGAAGCTTTGAAAAAAACGGCTAACACAGATGGATTAATTCTTGATCTGAGGAATAACCCAGGTGGCTTGTTATCAAACGCTATTGAAATAGCTAACATGTTTCTAGACGGGAAAGTGATAGTAAGTACAATTGATGCTGATGGATATAAGAGTTCGCAATATTCTGGGCATAGCCCCACTTGCAAAAAGCCACTGGTGGTTTTGATTAACAAAGGAAGCGCTAGTGCTAGCGAAATCTTGAGTGGTGCTCTCAGAGACAATGGCCGCGCTAAGTTAGTTGGACAAACATCATTTGGTAAGGGATTGGTACAAGCAATCAATAAACTAGAGGATAATTCTGGCATTAATATCACTATTGCCCGCTACCTAACCCCTAACGATATAGACATCCATAAAGTAGGTATTGTTCCTGATTACAAGGTAATACTCAAAGATGAAGATTACGACAAAGGCTGCGGACCCTGGTGGGTTGATCTAAGCTACAGCAACTTTAAGCACTCGCCTAATGATGGCAAAGACTTGCAATTAAACAAAGCTCTGGAAATTTTGAAGCCAGAGATTGCTAAAGCAAATGATCAAGAGAACAAGACTGCCTCTGTCAACGCGCCTGTTTCAGTTTCAGGCAATTGAAAAACTATTAGCGTTCTTTGTTCACAGGCACTGGATGACCTTGATGATCTATGCAAACATAAGTTACTTCAGCTTCTGTAACGCGTACTTCTTTGTTGTCGCGTAGAACTTCTACATCAACTTTCACAGTGACAGACGTATTACCAACATGGTCAGTAGAAGTGTAAAAACTGACAACTTCGCCAATTCTTACCGGGGCTTTAAATATAACTTCTTTAAACGCTTTCGTAACAGCACGCTGGGAAGTTGTTTTGCCAACTTCCACCGCAGCAGCCAAATCAATAAAACTTAAAATAATGCCACCGAATATGGTGCCATTAGCATTAGTATCTTTTGGCAACAGGGTCACCCTGATAGCTGGATCTTTACTAGATATGCGGTTTCTATTTGTTACAGCCATAAGGCAATCAATATTTAATAATGACGTTTAAAACTATTTAAAGGGCGAATAAGGTCTTGCGACTCTGAACTCGATCCATTTACTTCATCACAAGCAATTAAAATAACTTGCGCTACTCCGAACCAGATTACCCATAATAATATAGCAAAAGCACCTATGACAAGATCGCCATATCTTTCAGGCAAAACAATGCCATATACACGCAAACTTATTTTCCAAAGGACATAAATAAGAAAGGCTACAGACAATCCAGCCAGGCCGGAGCGGATTGCAATAGCCAAGGGAGCACTGGCAAGCCATGTATAAAAGGAAAATGGCACTAAGAATGAGCAATAAACCCAGTACCACTTTTTAATGTTTTGCCGCCAGCTATCAACCAATTGAACTAACCAATAGGATCTATCAAACAACATGGACTTTTAGTAGCTGCCGCAAGACGCTTATTAGCAATATCCCAGTCTATATTCTGCATAAAAGCATCAAGGTATTTAGCGCGGTCAATTCCATAATCAATCATATAAGCATGTTCATAGACATCTAAAACAACAATTGGTACTACATTTGCCGGTGTAAACATGTTATGCAAATCAAGACCGAAAGTGTCTATGCGGCCAATACGGGTGTTATATCCAACTATGACCCAGCCCCGCATTGATTTGCCGGCAGCCCTTAAATAATCAGAAAATTTAGAGAAACCGCCAAAGCGATCATCAAGCGCTGCGCGCAGCTCACCAGTCGCTTCGCCTCCTTTACCACCCAAGTTTGCAAAATAATATTCATGATAGATAGCGCCGTTGAGAGCATAACTTTGCTCAGCCAAAAGTTCCCGCAAAGGAGAATAAGTAGGGTTGGCAGAGGCTAAATCGACGTCCTTTAGCTTGCGTGAAATTTCATTAGCCTTCTTGACATAGCCTTGATAAAGTTTAAGATGCTGACTCAATTGATTTTGAGACAGTCCCTCTAATTTTTTGTTGAGCAAAGCACTAAAATCGCGCGCTACATAAGGCTCTACTCCAGATTCAGGGCTCGGAGTTTGAGAGGCTGCTTTACCAATAGCGTTGGAAGCCAATAAACTTGTTGCTGTTAAAGCGCTCATCATTAATACATCACGGCGACTCAGCTCGGTTTGACTACGACTTTCTGTACTGGTAGAAGCGCCTGCACTGTCTTGGACATGGTCGGTGTGTTTTGCTTGATTAGTCATTTTTCCTCTTCCTTTGAACAGTCCACATAATATTGTTGTCAGCTTGGAAAGCTCTTTTGTATTAAATCTGTCATTAGCGTAAAAAAAGGGCAGTTGATTCACCAGTTAATTGCAACTCCACCAATTTGGCAGTATTTATTTTGGGAAGCCAATAGCACGAACAGTGCTATAAAATGAGTATCAGCAAGTCTGCTCAGGATATTATAAAGATGGCTGCTATCGAAGTTAATACCTTCAAACCAGGTGCTAGTTATAGCCTTACTTTGCGTCTGAAAATTAACAATATACCGGGGATGCTTGGCAAGATCACATCGCTTATCGGTCAAATTGGTGGCGATATTGGCGCCATTGATATTGCTGGATTTGAGAAAAACTTTATTATTCGAGATATCACGATCAAAGTAAGAGACTCAAACCATGGCGAAAGTCTGGTCGTTGCTCTAAAAGAAGTCAAAGATATTGAGGTTATTCATGTCTCTGATCGAACGTTTCTGATGCATCTAGGCGGCAAAATTAGAATTACCAACAAAATCCCTCTGCGCACCCGCGATGATCTTTCTATGGCTTATACGCCTGGTGTAGCTCGGGTATGCATGGCTATTCATAAGAATCCAGAAGATGTTTACACCCTTACTATTAAGCGTAATAGTGTAGCAGTAGTTACTGATGGCACTGCAGTATTAGGGTTAGGCGACATCGGACCGAGGGCCGCTCTACCTGTTATGGAAGGTAAAGCAATGCTCTTCAAAGAATTCGGTAAAATAGACGCATTCCCCATTTGTTTAGACACCCAAGATACTGAGCAAATAATACAGGCAGTAAAAAACATCGCTCCTGTATTTGGTGGCATCAATTTAGAGGATATTTCTGCCCCGCGTTGCTTTGAAATAGAATCGCGATTGAAACACGAGCTCGATATTCCCGTTTTTCATGACGATCAGCACGGTACAGCTGTAGTAGTATTGGCTGCTTTACTTAATGCCCTCAAGATTACAAACAAAAAGCTCAATGACTTAAAAGTAATTGTAAGTGGTGTGGGAGCAGCCGGCGTAGCCTGTACAAAAATTCTTATCAGTGCTGGTGTGCGCGACGTTATTGGCTTCGATCGTAGCGGCGCGATATATAAAGGCCGCAAAGAACACATGAATTATATGAAAGATTGGTTTGCTGAACATACTAATTCTTCAACGTTCAAAGGTAATCTTAATGAAGCATTAGGAGGGGCAGATTTATTTCTGGGTTTATCAGGACCAGGTACAATTGAGGCAAGCGCGTTAAAGAAGATGAACCGTGACGCTATTGTATTTGCCATGGCTAACCCTATTCCAGAAGTCATGCCGGAAGAGGCAGTCCCATATGTGAGAATTATGGCTACTGGCCGCTCCGATTACCCGAACCAGATTAATAATGTTCTTGCCTTTCCCGGTATCTTCCGCGGTGCTCTTGATTGCCAGGCAAGCGATATTAATGAAGAGATGAAATTAGCGGCTGCTTACGCTATTGCTTCTGTCATTAGCGACAACGAGCTCAACGAAGACTACATTATTCCCGGTGTATTTAATGCTAAAATAGTAGAATTAGTAGCTAAAGCTGTCGCTTCAGCAGCCAGTAAAACTGGTGTGGCCCGCAAGCAAATTAGAACCATGGATTCCTTTAGTCCTACTTCAACGGTATTGAATGACAATTTCGCCAACAACGAACAATACTGAGACAAAAAATGTCAAAAGTCGATAAACAGCGTATAGAAAGAGAAAAGGAAGCTCTAAGAAGGGAAGCGCTTGAGCGAGCAGAGCGCCAAAAGCAAGAGCAAATTGACCGCATGCGTCGTAAGCGTGAAGATGAACAAAGACACTGGGCTTTGGGAGTCATCCGTATGCAGAAAGAAAAAAGGGAAAAGGACATTGCCGAAATTCAAGAAAAAAGTCGGCAATATTTAGCAGAGATAGAGAAAAAGAAGAAAAAATAAGTCTCTAATTAAGGATTCTGAAAAGGCCCTATCTTAATCTCTTCTGCCACTTGCTTGCGTTGCCTATGACGGTTTAAAACCTCCGAAAAGAACCCAGCCATTAGCAGTACTGCGCAAGCGAGTATAAGAAAATATACTTGCTGTCCAACAAAAGCAGCCGCTGCCAAACCCAGTAAAGCTGAAAGTCCGTATAATAAGTAAGCAACTGATTTTTGTGATAATCCAGCCTGTAACAATCTATGATGAATATGCTCCGAATCCGGAGTAAAAATAGACTTGCCTTGGGCTATGCGACGAATAACCGCCCAAGCTGTATCCAACAAAGGAAAGAAAAATATTAGTATAACCAGCAAAAAGGTGGGAACAATCAATGTAGCTGCGGCAGCACCTTTAATAACACCGGTGATAGACACCGCTCCCAAAATAAAGCCGGTTAAATAAGCACCTGAATCTCCTAAAAAAATGCGCGCCGGATTAAAATTCCAGCGCAAAAAGCCAAGCAAAGCACCAGCAAGAACCGCCGCAGTTAAAGCGGCATACGGGCGGTCGATGCTCGTCGCCATAGCCACTGTCCAAATAGTTAAAGCAGAAATAGCAGACACTCCAGCTGCTAGTCCATCCATACCATCAATTAAATTCACCGCGTTCGACATACCAACCAACCAAACAACAGTTAAAGGTAAGCTCCATAAACCTAGATTAATAGAATTATTAGCGTGGACTCCCAAGCCACAAAAATTAGAAAAACGACTCAAAATATCAGAAAAGCCATGATGTCCAATCATCAATCCTGACAAGTTACAGGATAAGGGGATTGTCTTAATGCGCACTCCTAATGAGTAGGCAGCGCATGCAGCAAGCGTTTGCACCAAAAGCTTAAGCTTGGCTGGTAAAGATTCCAAATCATCGATTAAGCCGAGGATAAAAATTAAAGTGCCGCCCAGAGCGATACCGGCCAAGCCGCCTTCTCCTACCCGTGCATTTTTTGGAAAGCGACCAGTCAACGCTACTAGTGTTGCTATAGTTATCATGACACTTATATAAATCGCCACACCACCCAAGCGTGGCACTGGCAATTTATGAATACGCCTTTCCTCCCCAGGTTGATCAACCAGACCCAGCCTAAGTGCTCGGGCTCTAATTTCAGGAGTTAACCACCAGCTAATAGAAAGAGCGATTAAAAAACCTGGTATTTGAGTTTCATCAAATTTTCCATCACAAATAAAGATAGCCCAAACAACGCCAACAACAAGAAGAAGTAATTGAAAAAATCTTATCGCCAAGCTTGTCTACTCCTAAAGCTAATTAACAAAATAGGCAATTTATCTTACCTCAGCTTGCTTTTCACAAAGATCAGCATAGAGTGGAAATCTCTTACATAGATCCGCTACTGCATTCTTAACTTCCATTTGAGTTTCTTCATTCTCAGGCTGTTTAAGGATATTAGCAATCAAATTAGCTATGACTGCCATTTCTCTGACACCCATACCACGTGTTGTTACAGCTGGCGATCCAATCCTGATACCACTGGTGACGAACATCGTTTCTGGATCGTTTGGTATGGCATTTTTATTAACAGTAATACCCAAATCTTGCAAAATAGCACTAGCCTTCTTACCGGTCATTCCGATAGAACGCAAGTCAACACATAATAAATGATTATCAGTACCCCCAGAAACAATATCCAGACCATTGGCTTGCAATGTTTTAGCCAAAGCATTGGCATTAGCCTTAATGTTGCGCTGATACTCAACAAAGTCAGGCTGCGCGGCTTCATGAAAAGCCACTGCTTTAGCAGCAATAACGTGCATTAAAGGACCACCCTGAATGCCAGGAAAAACCGCCTTGTCTATAATGCTGGCAAATTCCGCCTGACACATCACTACACCAGCCCGTGGTCCTCGCAAAGTCTTATGGGTGGTAGTAGTGACAAAATGCGCGTGTGGAAAAGGACTTGGGTGTAAGTCAGCTACAATTAAACCAGCAATATGGGCAATATCGGCCATAAATAAAGCTCCCACGCTGTCGGCTATCTTTCTAAATTTCTCAAAATCGATAATGCGTGAATAATTGCTAGCCCCAGCAATGATTAATTTTGGCTTGTGTTCTTTCGCTAGACTTGCTACCTGTTCATAGTCAATGAGTGCAGTTTGAGGATGCACGCCATACGCGGCAACCTTAAACCATTTGCCTGACATACTTACAGGCGATCCATGCGTCAAATGGCCACCGTGATCCAGCCTCATGCCTAAAATTGTATCTCCCGGATTTAAAACTCCAAAAAAAACTGCCATATTGGCTTGCGCACCACTATGTGGTTGCACATTAGCATGAGGCGCATTGAAAAGCTTTTTGACCCGATCAATAGCTAGCTGTTCTACCCCATCTACATATTCGCAGCCACCATAATACCTCTTACCTGGTAAGCCTTCTGCATATTTGTTAGTTAGTACCGAGCCTTGAGCTTCCAATACAGCCTCACTAACATGATTTTCGCTTGGAATAAGTTCAAGCCCATCTTGCTCTCGCCTTAATTCGTCTTGAATCAGATCATAAATGGCTTTATCTGTTTGTTTTAACTTACTCACTTGTTTTCCTCGATACCCAGTCAGTAATTATTGTACCTAAAGAAACAAACGTATTCGAGTATCGGTAACTATATTAGTCCTAGAGATTTCATCTTTTTGCCGGCGCGATGTTCGATGTATGTCTCCAATAAATGTCTAGCAGCCTGAATTGCCTTTTCAATCAATTCGCTATTTTGAGAACTGGGCAAATTTGATACTTTATCAACTGACAAAGCGGTACTAGCAAGAATCAGCTTTTTCCAAACTAAAGGAGTGAGATGAGTAAAGAATGATGATAGATGCTTATCAGGCGTTTCCGTAGCTATATCTACTGAGCTAGATTCGGCCAGTCTCAAATTTTGTCTTCGTAATTGTTTAGGCGAGACATCGCTAGAAAAGCAAGTATTACAGACAGCACCACCAAGATCATGATGGAAAATGCTTAGATCATAGTCTAGCAGCCGTCTGCGACAAATAAGACAAGATTCAAGCTCAGGTTTGAGCCCTACTAAATGAAGCAAAGACAACTGAAAGGTCAGACAAAGGTAGGCAGGATTATCCGGCGATAAAGATAATTGTCGTAATGCATTGATCAGCAGTTCAAAATACGATTGCGCTTCTTGTCCTAATCCCTGGCCAAAGTGACAAGTCAGCTCAGCGTAATAGAGTCCATAAGATAATCGGGTTAGATCCTTACGGATGCCTTTAAAATTTTCTATGGTCTCAGCTTGTGTAATGATATCCAGCGAGCGTCCATTGGCAAGCAGCAATTTATTCACTGCCAATACCTCAGCCCGCCCAGCAATTTTAGATCCCGGCTTCCTTGCCCCTTTAGCAACCGCCCGGATCAAACCACGTTCAGCAGAAAATAGCGTAATTATTTTGTCTGATTCGCCTAAGTTAAAGCTACCGACATTAATAGCATTAACTGAGTAACTTGGCATATGAAATTAACCCGCTAATTTAAAGGACTGGCTGCTTTTTCTTTTTGCCCTTGTTTAGTCTGATCCTGTTCCATCTTTTTCCAGTCAGCATGAATAAAGCCTAGTTGAGGCTTACCGACCACTTCAAAAGTGTGAGCACCAAAATAATCTCTTTGTGCTTGCGTTAAATTTTGAGGCAGATTGGCAGTTAAATAGCTGTCGTAATAATTCAAACTGGCAGCTAAAGCTGTTACAGGTATTTTCTTCCCTATAGCAAATGTGATTGCATAACGCCAATTAGAATCTGCTTTCTTTTGAAAATCAGCAAATTCAGGATCTAAAAGTAGATTAGCTAATTTACTGTCGCGGGCAAAGGCCTGCCTAATTTGTTCTAAAAGCCGCGCTCTTATAATACAGCCGCCTTTCCAGATACGAGCAGTTTCTGCCAGGTTTATATTCCAACTGTATTCTTTAGAGCCAGCAGCAATTAAAGCCATTCCTTGAGCATAGCTGCAAATCTTGCTGCTATATAAGGCATCATGCAAGGCAGAAACCACTGCTTCTTTGTCAGTTGTCTCTGGTTTAATAGCAGAATGATTTAGCCTCGAAGCAGCATACACACGCTCATCCTTTAAAGCAGATAGTTGTCGAGCTACCAAAGCCGCGTCAATCGTTGGTATAGGAATACCAAGCTCGAGCGCTAGCTCAGCTGTCCATTTGCCCGTCCCTTTTTGTCCGGCTTTATCAACAATTTGATCAACAAACGGTTTTCCGGTTTGTGGATCACATATTGTCAAAATGTTGGCGGTAATTTCAATAAGAAACGAATCTAGAATACCTTGATTCCATTGCGAAAAAGTTTCAGCAATATCGGGGGCTGACAAGCCAAGACCCCGCCTTAAAACATCATAGACTTCAGCGATAAGCTGCATGTCACCATATTCAATACCATTGTGAACCATTTTAACAAAATGTCCGGCTCCATCTGCTCCTAAATAAGTTACACAAGGACCATCGTTGACTTTAGCAGCAATCGCTTCCCAAATAGGGCGAATTTCCTCATAAGCTTGTTTATTGCCGCCAGGCATAAGTGATGGCCCATTGAGAGCCCCTTCTTCACCACCTGAGACACCTGAACCAATCAAATATATACCCTGTGCTGCCAATTCCTTTTCTCGGCGGCGGGTATCTTGAAAATGCGAATTGCCCCCATCAATAATGATGTCGCCTTTGTCCAAGTATGACTTAAAGCTATCGATTGTTTTGTCTACAGCGTCTCCGGCTTTGACAAGTAATATAATTTTTCTGGGCTTTTCTATACAAGCGACGAATTCTTTTAAATCGTGACAACCAATAACATTTTTGCCGGCAGCTGCTCCTGCAAGGAATGCATCCGTCTTTTCTGTTGTCCGATTATAAACAGCAATAGGAAAACCATGGCGCTCAATATTTAAGGCCAAATTTTCCCCCATTACTCCCAGTCCAATTAAACCAACCTTAGCAATTTTATTCATATTCGCCTTCACTCATGATTAAACGTCTACTATAGCTATTTTATTCATATTGGTATTGACTCATCAGATTGAACATCAATTACCCTCACTCCAGCACCAGTTAGAAAGTCTACTACATCTTGAACATGGCCACCCAGTGGCCATAATGGTACATCTATATCAAGATCATTGGTATGAAAAATTATACTGGCTGAATCTTGATAAGGATAGTATTCAACATACTTTATATCCGACAATAAGGCTAGTTGATTAGTTTGTTTCTTTCTTAGCCGATCATATTTTGAAAATACGACGTCTTCAGCACTGATTTCTAGCGTATAGTCGCAAAGAATATCGGCGATTAATCTATAGGCAACAACGCCTAATAAAATAGCAAATGCTAAAGCAGGTATGAAAAGGGAGAGAGCAAGATAACTATTATGCTGCAATACTAAATAGCTACCAAAAAATGCTGTACCGACCATAATGTAACCAATACCAGTCCCCCATAACATAGGTATTACGTGTTGATAACAACCTTTCCGATTAGAAACAAGCTTTATTTTGGCTTCCTTCAATAAGTCCTCCAGTCAAACGCTATTCGGGCTTTATTTATGTCTTGCTAAATCGAATAAAGCGGTCAGAATAAATAATCCATGTAGATTCACCACCACAGATATTATAACCAGGGCAATCAATAAGGCTGAGACTTTGCCATTAGTACCTATAATTGCTAGCGGAAACAATAATGGCACAAGATCGAAAAGATATCGTGCCCCAAACTGTATCCAACCCGTTCCCATCAAACAGAGAATCGGACAGGCTACCAGTGCAACCGATAACCATAATATAGCGATTAAGCGATCTTTTTTCAGTGCGCGCAGCGAAAGAAACGCATATAGCAAAACTGGACATTGGTAAAACAGGCTGTAGCCCTCTGTCCAGGACTGCACATCGGTTAAGCCTTTGAAAATATCTTGATTCTGAAAAATTGGTAGTCTAAGCAGAGTGAAGTAAATATTGTGCCAGAGATAGTGAATATTGAAATAACCGTATTTATGATAGTCAGCCTCAAATCTAGGCCACATGTTGTGATGAGAGATACCAGTATCAAAAATGGAACCAAAGCGCATCCAGTTGTACCAGGCATAAAAGGTCAGTATCAATATAACCGGAATAACAAGAACGATTAAATTGAGCAACTTTTCCCTCCATTCTTCTTTAACCTTCCTCCAATCCGGACTGCCATCAATATCGCAGACAGCAACATAGAAAAAAAACGGGGCGGCTAAAATTAAATGCATCCGCGATAAAATTGCCAACGCCCAGAAACCTCCCATAGCAAGAGACTTCATATAGCTCGGCTTTAAACCTAGTGCCATTAAAACAGCAAAAAACATCATCATTGCTGCCGCTAATTGGGCCATATACCAATGCGAACCAATAATAGAAAAAATTATATTTGACGTGCCAAAAGCCAAAAACGCTATAAGTAATGCCTGATAGCCAACCGAAGTTAATCGTCCTGCTCTTCTATCGATTGCTTCAATAATAAGCCATCCGGCAAATGCAGTTAGAGCCACAAAAATTATACTGAACCATCTATCTCCCACATAAACACCATGGAGAGCAACAGCCGGCATTAAGAGAAAAGCGCAAAGTGGCGGCCAGAATGCATATGTCCTATTATTAAAAATGCTCAGATCGTGATAAGTTGGCACAGCTCCAAGATCCAGCTTGCCATGCAAAAAAGATTGGGCCAAATAGACGAACATATTGTCGCTTTTCGTAGAGCCAAACAGTGAATAATGATCTTTCAACAAGAAAAGGCTTAAGATGAAGAACACGATGACTGCTACTGTCAGGGACTGCCTACAACGATTATTGGTAAATATGCTCACAAACATTGACTGCCTAATTTGTTAATGTTCTCGTCAATTTAACTATGCTCAACTACCCAATAATACGAGTAGCAAAGTAAAAGTAATGCTGTTCCATAGACCATGGGCTACCATGGCTGGCACAATGCTATCTGTAGTTTCATAAAGATAGGCAAATATGCTACCCAAACAGAATAGTGGCAAGAGAGCACCAATATCCATGTGAACAATAGCAAACAGCCCGCTACTTAAAACATTAGCTAATACAATATTATGGCGACTGCGTAAATACTTATAGAAAAATCCTCTGAACAATGCTTCTTCGCATAAAGGTGCTAAAACACCCAGAGTGAAGTAAAAAAGTAGAATAGCAAAAAGATTGTTTTGCTGAGCTGCTTCCATGACAAATGCGATGACAGGGTTGCTCGAACCACTGGAGCCAAATAAATTAGCTGAAACAAAAACAGCGGCAATCACAAGCGGCATGGCAGCACACCAGCCCAGAATTCCAACCAATATTAGAGCTATTGTTCCATATTGGCCCACATGCAAGCGAAAACTTATGCCTTCTGCGAACTTGAGTCCATTCGGTTTTAGAGCAAAAAGATAAATATATATAAGACCAGGACCATTACTCAGCAAATATATCAATCCAATTGATATTGCTGGAGCAAAAGAACCAGTAAACGAGAAACTCAAACCTTTTTGTTTAAGCAAACTAGCACTATAACCAACGACAATTTGAGTAAAAAACCAAGCAAGAAATACACACGCCACAGTTTGCCAACTATATTTAGCCGGTTGTCGCTCTATAGCGCCTTCCTTTGCTTTGCTTCCGTCCTTTTGGGAACTGGATCTGTTACCAGCCATAATTAACTGATAAAGGATGACTATAATTCCCACCAGTATCGCTATGATTCCGGAGATACCAATTAGCACCAGCTTGAAGACATAACGCCAGGTTTTGTCTTTAATGGCCGACAACAACTTCTGGTAAGAGCTATCTTGATGATTTATCTTATAAGCCCTCAACAAGACTTGCTCTCTGTACCAACCATCAGGTAAGTAATTTTCAAGAATATGAAGGTCAGTATTAGAAACAATAACAGCATTATGCTTAGAAGTATTAGAACTACCCACAGACACATCATATCTATAGATAGCCAAAATTATTTTTGCAAATTCGATCGTTTTATGAGAGACCGCCGATTTTTCCATAGCAGCACTCATTGACGAAAATATAATTAGATCAGATTCTATATCCTTCCCTATGCGAGCATCCACTATCATTTTTTTTGCAAGAATTACTAAGTCATCAGGTTCTTTAGCACTAGCATCATCTAAAAAACCTTTAGCCTGTAAAATAACCTTATCGTAGGTTTGTATTACCCTTTTATGCGTTTCAGCATTGAGTCCGTACGCAGCTTGAGACCAATAGTCGGCAGCGTCTACCGTTCGCATAAGCATTTCAGCACGATAACAGTCAACCAGAGCAAGCGATCGGGACATAGAATTAACATGCTGACTACTTAAATAAAATGCCTTCAGCATAATGACCGCTAAAAAAGCAAGCAGCAAAATTAGAGCAGCATTTTTAATCGGTAGCTTTTTATTCGCCGGAGAAGAAGGTGGCACCATATTCGCCTAATTCACCAAAGCCACTAAATTCACCATAATCGCCAAAGCCTTCTGGTCCGGCAAATTCAGTACCAAGGTCATACATAAAGTCAAGCTTAGTGCCGTCTTGAATATAGCCTTGCTGATTGGCAGGGACTTGATCAGCATAGTAACCCCAAGGGAAGCGAGAAGACAACTTTCGGTGCGTCGCAAAGCGGGGCAGTTTAATGTAGCGCAAACTAAAGAAGACGAAAAGAACGATCGGTATTTCTACTAATAATAAATTTCCCCAGTTCATAATTGCTCTTCTTGTCTGCTAATCAGCTTTATTTAATAAAGCCTCCCTTCCTGCCAGCTAATCCTAGTAAATATAGCTAGTCTAGTCAAGGTTAAAATGGGAGAAATACTATAAATAAGCGCTGCCTCGGCTTCGTCCCTCGCCTCAACGCGCGTACCCCACCTCGTTTCGCTTCGGACGGCTCCACGCCGCCACTCGCTTCACTAAACTCTTCTTGACTCCATTTATAAGCGCTGCCTCGGCTTCGTCCCTCGCCTCAACGCGCGTACCCCACCTCGTTTCGCTTCGGACGGCTCCACGCCGCCACTCGCTTCACTAAATTCTGCTTGACTCCATTTATAAGCGCTGCCTCGGCTTAATTCGGATTATTCCAAGAGATTATTCCGGATCGGTAAGAAGGGCAACCTTTTGAGAGCCAACCGTGCTAACAGACATTTTAGGCGTTTGGGAACGCTTAAAATTTTCAATATAACGCCGCAAAGCCTCTCTAATCAAGTCAGAACGGCTTCGGTGCTCAACCTGAGCAACAAAATCTACCTGTTCGAGCAAACCCCCTGGAAGGGCAACAAGTACTTTCTTTGGCATTTCAGTTCCTTCTTAATAACAAAATTAGAGTCAACAAATAACGACTTTAGAACACAACTTACAAAGTTTTGGAAGTCGAATTAAAAACCTCAAACGGTTCTCAAAAATCGCAAACTTCATTCAGCGAATGAACTTTGGAAAATTTACACTGCCAGGACAAATTTTTAAAGAGCAAAAAGCCAATAAATGAAAAAATGACAGTAAAACTTAAATAATGGCATTTTTTATTCATTATCTGATTTAAAAACCTTTGCCAATATAAAGACACAAAACAGCCCCAAAGCAATGAGCACAGCCACTATAATTATTGAGCTGATGTGAAGAAAATCGTAGAGTCTCGGGATACTCAAATCGTGTTCCTAAAAATTTTACTTTGGTAAATACTCGGATAAAGACCGAAAGCAGGTTTAATAACTGGCAAAAGAGCAAGCGCTTTATTGACTGGCCCTTTAGCAGCGATTTTGCCAGAAATTAGAGCCAAAGGAATGTTGACTTTACCTAACCAGAAATCATGAGCAAGATCCCCTTTCATATACATTTCTACAACGGGCTTAAAAGTAGTATCTCCAACAATTACTATCATCTGTTGACCGTCGCGACAATCAATAGTCAATCTGCTTTCTGGCTCTCTGTAATAAAAACTAATACTTATTCTTGACTGCAAGAGCTGGGGACCCATACCCTTATCGGCCTTAATTGCATCCCAGAGAGCAAGCATCACTTGATTTAATTCTTCTGTGGTTTTAAAGGCAGCCATCAATAAGCATTCCTATAAATTTCTATGATGTCTTGCGGGCTTGCTTGTCGGGTATTAAAAATCATGGCCGGATCGCTACTGGCTAAATCGACCAGCCCACGCAACTGCTCTGGCTTAAGATCTGGTACTGGCAAGCCCCTTAAATTTTGCGGCAAGCCCAGACTATTTATCAGATTCTCGATAGATTCAATAAGAATTTTTGCAGCAACCTCATCTTTGTCACTATTAGAAAGCTGTAAATAACGAGCAATTTCAGCATAACGATTAGTAGCAAAACTTAAATTAAATCGCATACCATGTGGCAGCAATACCGCATTAGTCATCCCATGATGTGTACCAAATTGCCCGCCTATCGCATGAGACAAAGCATGCACAATACCAACCCCACAACTGCTAAAAGACATACCAGCCATTGTCGATGCTACGAGTGTCTGACTACGCGCTTCTATATCGTTCCCGTCCTTCTTAGCTTTTAATAAAAACTTTAAAAGCATATTCAATGCGCTTAGAGCTAATGTGTTTGTAAGCGGTGAACTTGTGCCTTCAACTACTAGCGCTTCGATACAATGAGTAACCGCATCCATCCCAGTAGCAGCAGTAAGGCGCGGGGGAAGAGTGATAATAAGCTCTGGATCAAGCAATGCTTCATCCATGGCTAAAAACTTACTACCAAATAAAAGCTTCTTGCCTTCCTTATCATCTCTAACCATCGCTACTAGTGAAACTTCCGCTCCCGTGCCGGCCGTGGTTGGAATCGCTAGTGAAGGCAAGAGACGACTACTCAAGTTGTGCATACCTTGATGGTCAAGAGCGTTGCCGCCTAAAGTAAGAATGATATTGACTACTTTAGCTGTATCAATTACTGACCCTCCGCCTAAAGCAATAATCCCATCGCACTTTTCTTGCTTGGCAATGCGGGCTGCTTGATCGACACCGGTCAGATTGGCATCTGGCAACACCTCACTAAAAATAACTATATCGCTTCCCGCTTGCCAACCAGTAATTAAGGAGTCTACTAAATCAGTTTTCAGTAGTTGCTTGTCAGTAATTAAAATAATACGCTGGCTGCCCAATTCCTTAATCAGTTCACTGGCAGTTGCAGCGACGCCTTGACCAAAGGTAATTTTAGTAGGGGAATGAAAAACAAATGGATCCACAATTACTCTCAACAATGATCGATCCACGATCACTTTTTGAACTAACCAATGACTCTATTTAGAAAATGAGTTATGTCTCATGCTCTATTCGCATTACTAATTACAAAATAACAAATTATTTACGCCATAAAACAAGTAGTAACTACAATTGCGCAAGTGTTTACTTTAAGACCGAAATGAACCAGTATATCTATAACAGGTCAGTTTTATAAAAGCTATTTGGCCGCTGAAATTATTGTCCCCTACAATCAAGGTTTGTATATGTAATTGCAAAAGATGTTGACATCTGCTTGTAATCGCGGTGACAATAGCAATACCAAATCAGGAAATTATTCTTGTTTTCAACCAGAAATAAATACCAAGCTCGGTTTACTATCTTTGTTAGACATGCTCTGCCCTTAAGCATGTTGATGACAACCTGCTTGCCAATTCTCACCCCGGCTTACGCATCAATTGATAATGCCGACGACAAATCCACCTATTCCCCCTCAGGCATGTTGCTCTTACCCCTAACTCCCAAACTAGATGTGCCCAGTACCAATAGGGTGCCGGTCTCAATTTCCGATTCAGGAGTCATGAAGCCAAGTTCCAACCCTGAACACAATCAGTCACAGCCAATATTAGGAACATCAGCAGAGAAAGGTGAAGTTAGTGCACAGACTTTTGACAACGACACTAGCACTATTGATGAAAATAAAACTTTAAAAGGCACTATTCAAATAATTGCTGACGATACTGAGTTTGATCAAGACAAAAACACTTTTCTAGGCACCGGGAATGCTGTAGCAATAATCGGTGATCAAAATTCTAAACTACAAGCAGACAGTATTCTTTACGACCAAAATAACCAAACAATAGATGCTCGCGGTAATGTCAGTATTTTGAGAGACGGACAACTAACTTCTGGTAGCGCTTTTAAATTCAACGTTACTTCTGATGAGTATCTAATTACTCAACCAGAAACACTCATTGAAAGCGCGCAAGTAATAGCTCGGAAAAGCACTGGTAATAAAATTGGTGTAGCTTTTAAAGACGGCACTATGGATATGTCTTCGCCGTTTATTCTTTATAAAAATCTTTATAATGCTCCTTTGGGTTATCGCGAAGAAGCAATGGAAGGAGTACGCCACCCGCAGGCTTATTTGCCTGAGCATCCAAGTTTTAAATTTAAAGCAAGAAAAATGGTGTATGAGCGCTACAAAGAGCAGGGGAATTTGACAGTACTTGGTGGAAGACTTGAATTTGGAGATTTTAGTGTTCCAGTAGGGACTATGGTCTGCACTGTCGGACAAAAAGACACCAAAGCCGTCATGCCTATTACTCCATATATCGGTAATAATCTCTGGTCGGGTGGCATGAATGTTGGTGTGCAATTTAACACTGGCGTCGGTAAGGAGTCTATGCTCTCCTGGTCGCCAATGGTTCAATTAGGTGGCAGACCCAGTAACAACACTAGCGGTCCCAGTATTGGCTTAGCCGGAAGAGTTGCCTTTACAAATCCAAACTTCCAAGCTCACCTAGCTTATGGCTCGGTAAGTAATCTTTTGATTGCCGACCTGAAAGGTAGAGTCTGGCGTACTATTAGATTTCAAACAGGCATCAACCGCTTCCTACCAGACGGTATGTTGGGTATGACACGAGCAAGACTGGCGCTAGAAGTGTTTAATGTCCACAATGTATATAGCATTCCTTATCTTGGCAGCTTAACTTTCCGTACAACAGCTGGCTGGTATCAAGATAATCCGCAATTGGTATATATAAGCAGCACTTACGCTAAATTGCACGGCAACCCGAACACAACTGTTATGAATTCAGCTTATAAAGTGCAACAGCAAATTATGTTCACAACCCATCCACTCTTCAATATCGGAGATGATAGATGGGGGATAAAATCTTATATTTATGGTGGTGTGGCAGCCAGAGCCTATTCGTCTGGAACCGCAAGCACCATTGGTCAATTGAGTCCAATACTTGATATACATGCCAGCAGAGTACGTTTTCAAACCGGCTATACATCGTCAGCTGTTGGCGGCAAATCGCCATTTGTATTTGACCAATATATCCAGGGACAAAATTCTGTATTCGTACAAGGTGATGTGAAAATCTCTAAATACCTTTCAGTGGGTGGTATGACAGGATACAATATGACCGACAAATTAAATTATGCTAGGACCTTAGTAGCCGCAATCGGTCCGCCTGATTTTAAGCTAATCATTGGTAAAGATTTTATTTTTAATAATTACCGTGTTGGTTTCAATGTTTTATATGGCCAGCCCACACAATTCGACAAGTTGGTATTTAAGAATGGTCCAGACCACGGACAACTGGGAAGCACGGCAGGCGGAATCTAAGAGTGAGTAAATCCGTTCTCGGTAACACGGACTTGGACAGAATGCTCAAAACAAAAATGCCTGCTATTGGAATTGATCTCGGTGGCACCAAAATTATGGCTGCTGTGATTAATAGTGAAGGCATTATAGGTGAGCCGATTAAAATCCCTACCCCAGCCGGCCCAGAAAATATTATCAACGCTTTTGTTGAAATAATAGATAAATTCAAAAAAGAACATTTAGTAGCTGGGGTCGGTATAGCCACACCGGGCATTGTTAATGGCAATACCGGCACAGTCATTGGTGCAACCAACAATATTCCCGGCTGGGCAGGTACGCCGGTTAAGAAAATTATGGAAAGTAAAACTCTCTTACCAGTGCACATTGAAAATGACGCTAACGCTGCGGCATACGCCGAGGCTCACAGCAAAAGACTCAAGAATAAAACATGTGTGGTTGCTCTGACAATTGGCACGGGCATTGGTGGCGGCATATTAATTAATGGCCAACTTTTTCATGGTGCTAATCACGGAGCTGGACATTGCGGACATATAAGAATTTCTTTTGATAATAAACGCATGTGCACCTGCGGCTTGTTTGACTGCTACGAAGCCTATGCTTCTGGCACTGGCCTTCTTGCCACCGCCAAAGAAATGCTAACTGGCGTTTCGGCTAAACAATCTCCGCTTGCCCAAGATATTAAAGCTTTAAAAAATGCCGACATCTTTGCTGCTGCCAAGAATGATGATCTAGTTGCAAAAAAGATTATTAATGAATGGCATAGACACCTGGTTATGGGCATGATATCTATCGCACATGTGCTAGATCCAGATTGCTTTGTCCTCAGTGGCGGTTTATGCACATTCATTGATTATGAATTAATATCGGAAATGCTTATCGACAATACAATACCCGCAATTGGCGATAATCTCAAGATATACAAATCAGAATTAGGCAATCACGCTGGTATCATAGGCGCAGCGCAACTCATCCTGGATAAATTAGCCAAGGCTAGCTAAAAAGAAACAGATTTAGCAACCTATATTTTGGATTCTATTTGATAAGAAATTTCAGCAGAGCCCGACGCCGGCACGTGTACATCAAATTGATAAGTACCGCTATCTAACTTCTTAAATGGCAAATTAGCAGTAAAAACAGCCAGATCAGGAGCATGTTCATTATCAGCAACAACAATATCTTTATTTAAATGATTATCGAATGTAACTTTGTATTTATCCAAGCGCCGATGGGTAGCAGTTTGCTCGCCGCTCACGTGAGTTCGTTCACCCACAATATCAAAGGCATCTCCTAATTTGATAGTCACTTTCTCACCAATGGCGGTGTGTGAAATGCTGTCTTCGCCGATCAATTGTAATGCATGATCGCTATCTTCCTGGCAAACCCTTACTCGTCCTGCGGGCAATGGACGCTCGTTTTTTCTATCATTAGCAAACTCCAATTTTATTTGCACGGCTGTCTTTTGCTTTGGAGGTATATAACCAAAGAACTGTCCATCAAAAACATATTTTTTTACAGCTGGAACCGACATTCTTTCCACCAAAACTAATCGCTTAGTTTCATTGTTATCGATATCCACAGGCTCAGGAAAAGTATAAAGATGATAATCAGCAAACGCTTGCTCTTGCGGGGGCGGGAGCATTGAACTGAGAGCAGAGGCCGAATGAACTTCTCGAGTTTCTGCATAACCCATAGCTACGGGATTCCGTTGTACATTGCCTGCAATAAGTTTTAGATTAGCATTCTTAAAACTCACGCCGCTGGTATTTTCCAGAGTTACCAAGCCGGCTAGATCAAACTTGTCCTGTGCTTGACTTAAAACTATTAGATAATCACATTGCCAATTAATATTATCCGTTTCATAAGTCAAGACTAAATCTCTTTGACCTGCCTTGGAAGATTCCACTACAAAATTCAATTTTGGTTGTGAGACCAAACCAGCTGGCAAATCATCAATTTCTATTTGACCAGATGGATTTAAGACATAATGATTTTCAATTTTAAGTACGTTCTCTTCAGCTGAAGAAGAGCTTAGCAAGATACCTGATTGTTCCTCACTCCGACCATCACTCAAAAGATGGCGTATGTGCACGGTTTTACCCAGAGAACGAGCTAATATTGTATCTGCTTTCAGTAATTCGTGTTGATAATTTTGTTCTCTAACTTTAATAGACTGCTCAGGATCCAGTAAACGCAAGTCAATTGACTGAATATCGATGGATTCAGGTAAATTATCCCAATCAAGACGATTAATACCTTTTTCCAAAGTGAACAAACGTTGCTCTCGAATTAAAGCCTTATTTTGGTTGTAGACTGTGACATTTGGTCCCTCGATTGAACTAGTAGTGGCAGCCGATGTTTCATTAGTGCCAACACTAATTCGAGCCTCTCCGACTGTCAGAGTTATATTTGTCAATAAAACAAGTAGAAATAGAGAATGTCCTAAGTTGCGAGATATTCTTTTGCACATAGATAATTTTCTCCTTAAAGAGCAAATTCTAACCAGAAAGTTTATCCTTTAACTGCTTTGCTAGTTCAACGTCTATTTCGTGCCCACCTTTAATACTGATAAATTGAGCTTGGATAGAAAGCGGGTTAACTCCTGATAGTACGAGATCACCGAATAAATCAAGTAATTTATGGCGCACTGGCTCATCTTCGAAATGCAGAGGTTTGTTAAATCCAGTTTCAGTTAAACTGACAACTTCATTGCCGATTCCCAACAAATCATGTTCTTTCTGCAAGCCAAAAGTACGGGCCTGCGCTATGTCCAAAGGTGATTGACCAGCTCTCCAATTGCACCAGCGCTTTCCCAAGCCGGGATGGGACCACTCCATAAGGTATGTGATTGAAAATTTTTGCGCAGGCAATGCAATTAATTGCCTGTCTCCTTTCTCAAGAAAGATCGCTTCCTTGAGAACAAATTTTTGTTCAGGCAATACCGGCTTAATTCCAGCATCAAAAAAAAGATCCAGCCAGATTGTGGCGCTACCATCTCCCAATGGCAGCTCGGGACCATTCACTACTACATCGAGATCCATAACATTGCAAAAGGCGCAAGCAGCTAAGAAGTGCTCTACTAAGCACAAACGGTTTGAACCCTGACCAAGAACCACATTGCGCAAGGTATTAACGACATGAGAGGCAAGAGCTGGAATCCTTACTGGTGTTTCGCTTTTTTGATTCGGTACAATAAAGGATATACCTGAACCAGGCGCAGTTATATACGCGGACACACGAATGGGCTGTTTGGATGTCGTACCAACCCCATCATATGTAAATATCGCCTTATTTCTTGGAAAGCTTCTTTGGTATTCTTTTTCTACCTGAACAACTGTCACACTTAGCTCCTCATTTTTTGGCTGGTTCTAGTTGTGACATACCTTTTGATTGCTCTAATTCTTTTAACTTGGTTTCTAACTCAGCAATTTTCTTTTCTGCCGCTTTGCATTGATCAAATAATGCTGGTAATTTACGGTTAAGTGCAACGTTTGTCATAAAGTCTCGTGCTCCTAAAGCAGGACTACCGATTTGTATGTCTCTTTCTGGAATATTTTTCATCACGCCAGCCTGACCCTCAATGATTGCATCCTTGCCTATGTGTATGTGATCCTTCATACCAGCTTGTCCAGCCACAATTACCCGGTCACCAATATTGCAAGATCCCGCCACACCAACTTGGGCAACTAGAATTACTTCCCTACCTATCTGACAATTATGCGCTATCATGACTAAGTTATCTATCTTGCTGCCCCTTCCGATTTTAGTAGCACCTATGGTGGCACGATCAATAGTAGTATTAGAGCCAATCTCGACATCGTCTTCTACAACAACAGTACCAATTTGGGGGATCTTCAAAAGAGGATTTGCTTCTTCTGAAAGTTCATTAATACCATTCATCCTAAGCTCCATATTAGATGGTCTTTCAGTAACATAACCAAACCCATCAGCGCCTAATGATGCTCCTTGCTGCAAAATGACTCTGTTACCAACACAAACATTGTCGGCAATCATACAACCGGCATAAATTAGACAATCTTCTCCAATTGAGACTTCGCCCCCCAGAACGGTATTGGCCATAATCTTGGTCCGAGCACCAATCTTTGTCTTTGGCCCAATCACAACCAGTGGGCCGATTGCAACATCTTCAGCAATATGGCAAGAAGGATCAACAACAGCGGTTGGATGAATACCTTTTTCTGGAAAGTAGCGCTTGCAGCCAATAGTGGAAAGCATCTTATAGATAGCGTAATTTGGCCTAGCCACAGAAATGGCCGGGCGATCAACTTTCACTCCTTGCGGAACCACTATGGCCTTCGCTTTGCTTTTATCCAGCAGCTTTACTAGATTTTTGTCAAAAACCAAAGCTAAATCAGACTCACCAGCAGACATAGGCGAGGTAACCACGCCGTCAACAACTAAATCCAAAGGACCGTGAACTTGTCCACCGATAATCTCAGCAATTTGACCCAAGCTCATTGGGGTTGGCAACTTTATCACTACTACACCTACCGGAAGAGAAAACCAACTATTGCGTAATGATCTTTACGCACTACTGACCCTTCGCCAATTACATAACACCTTTGCCAATTACATGGCACTGGAAAGAACCTGGATATAGGCACTGCAAATTCTCTATTCGTATTGCCGCTTTACTTGGTGGAAGAAGTCTTAGTACCACTAACATTAGCAATTGCAGTGAGTCGCTTAATAACTCCATCAGTTATGTCAGTACCGCCAACTAATACTGCTTGTTTCATCAGCACAGTATCAACCTTCTTACTTTCCGCTTCAGCTTTGATCGCTGTATCAATTTCAGTTTCCAGTTGACTTTCCAGTACTTGGGCGCGTGCTTGCACCTTTTTCACTTCATCATCAATTTGATTTTGCAAGCGCTTTTGCAAGCCTTCCAATTCCGCTGGTGGTTTATGAGCACTTTTCGATTCTTCGTATTGCTTATTGCTGTCCTCGATCAACTTATGAACTTTATTTTCTTGGCGCTTAAGTTCTTCTGCGGCTTGCTGGGCTTTCGGATAACTAGTTACCACCTTATCACGATCGACTAAACCAATATTAATATGGGTAGTTTGACCAAATACCTGACCAACACTAATTGCCATAGTTACGCTAAGCAATAGCGCTAAATTACCGTTTTTCAAATAAAGCTTTTTGTTTTTCAATTTCTCTTTCTCCAACCCACTCTTGCTATTATTTTTTTCTATCACACAGATTTGGGACCGAAAATCACATTGTGAAATCACACTAACATTCAAGCCGTTTTTAGGCTTTCTCAGCCTTAGTTTACAACATTGCCAGATATTTTCGCTAGTAGGCTGCTCGTCCGAAATGAATCGCTAGAACCCCGGCTGGAAATCTTTTCCTGAACGGCGATGCCTAGAACCTATTGCCAAAGCCAATTGTCAAACGAGGCGTAAAATGACCCATCACTGAACTTATCAAGGGAAAACCATAGTCTAGCCGAACGACGCCAACCATAGGTAAGCTAATCCGCACCCCTACACCGAAAGAAGCGCCAAGAGTGGTACGAGACAAAAGACTATTGGTCAAACTATTACCACCAACCTGGCCAGCATCAAAGAAAAATACACCTTTTACATGTTTGTCAATGGTCTTAGCAAATTTCGAATCCATGCTGCTCAAGAATGGCAGGCGCGTTCTTAGTTCGGCAGTTGTCATTAACATCGTACTACCGGTTCCCAAATCAGTGAAGGACCGATAGCCCCTGATGCCATTCCAACCCCCCATGTAATATTGACCAAACTGTGGCACATTGCCAAGAGCAGTTCCGGCCTGCACATTAGTGGCTACTGTAACTGATTCGCTCAATTTGAAATATTTGCTCGCACTAGCTCCAAATTTTGCAAAACTCGCCGAAGCTAATCCTAAAGAAGGACTCGCTGACAAACGCAATAAAGTACCTTGAGTTGGATCCATTATCGAATCTCGCGTGTCGTAATTAATAGAGGGATTAACAGTAGCAAATATCCCTCCTTTCAGCTGATTTTGTCTCACTGCTTCGGCAATGTTATAAGCTTGAGTGGGACTAGAAGTTAGACCAGTAGTAAGAGCCCGGTTAAGCATATTACCGACAATATTTTGACTGTTAAAAAGATTGGCCACATCGCGCATAGCTGTACCTTCACCGATGAAACCCAGGCTGGCATTGAAATTATTACCCAGAGGTTTGGTAAAAGTAACGCTAGCACCTAGCGTTCGTTGCATAGCTTGCTGAATCATAAAACTGCCCATATCTCGTCCAAATCCAGACACAGTCATGTTGGTATTGGTACCGGCTATATTGGGCTCAACAAAATCGGCTTGCACCTGATATGTACGCATATTGGGAACAAAGCCTGTACCGCCATTACTTAGCGTATTGCTTATGCTACCAAAATATCCAGTCCCAACTTGGGAACTCAACGAAAGCAGCTCCCCCCGGCCACGAAAATTATTGTCAGCGACGGTAAATGAACCAAACGGCCCAGCCATAGTATCTAATCCACCGCCTATACCAACAGATCCAGATCTTTTTTCATCCACTTCGACTTTGAGAACATATTTGTCGGGATTATCGGCTGCTGGCGCAAGCGAGCGGCGCACATCCTGAAAATAACCATTAGCAAAAAGTTTTCGCAAATCGGACGTTAACGCCCGTTCGTTAT
>Ga0207134_1049_pt1 | contig 34844 bp, 20 predicted proteins | sample Alteio_BWMinHeat_12_FD_153527 | JGI IMG/M metagenome (GOLD analysis project Ga0207134, IMG submission 153527) | Enriched cells from forest soil in Barre Woods Harvard Forest LTER site, Petersham, Massachusetts, United States -... | ecosystem: Environmental > Terrestrial > Soil > Temperate forest >... | reverse complement strand
CCGCTAGCAACATTAGTACCTGTACCTTGGGCAGTAACAGCATTAGTGAAGTTTGGTGCATTGTCGCTTGCTGCAATAGTGCCTGTAATTGAGAAGACACTGGATCCACCAGCAGCTAAATCGGAAATGGTCCATTCATAAGTACTGCCAACTAAGGTTGCTCCACCTGGATTGGTGACTGAGAAATTGTTAGGTATAGGATCTGATACTACGACATTGTGTGCATCGCTTGTTCCAGTGTTTGAAACTGTAATTGTGTAAACATCGCTAGCACCTGCGGTAACAGAAGTTTTACCATCATCTTTAGTAATATTTAAATGAGCGCTTTGAACTAAAGTATCGGTATCTAATCCGCTAGCAACATTAGTACCTGTACCTTGGGCAGTAACAGCATTAGTGAAGTTTGGTGCATTGTCGCTTGCTGCAATAGTGCCTGTAATTGAGAAGACACTGGATCCACCAGCAGCTAAATCGGAAATGGTCCATTCATAAGTACTGCCAACTAAGGTTGCTCCACCTGGATTGGTGACTGAGAAATTGTTAGGTATAGGATCTGATACTACGACATTGTGTGCATCGCTTGTTCCAGTGTTTGAAACTGTAATTGTGTAAACATCGCTAGCACCTGCGGTAACAGAAGTTTTACCATCATCTTTAGTAATATTTAAATGAGCGCTTTGAACTAAAGTATCGATATCTGATGCAACTGAAAGATTGGTATCGGTACCTTGTGCACTGACAACGTTAGTGAAGTTTGATGCTGCATCGCTTGCTGCAATGGTACCTGTAATTGAGAAGACACTGGATCCACCAGCAGCTAAATCGGAAATGGTCCATTCATAAGTACTGCCAACTAAGGTTGCTCCACCTGAATTGGTTACTGAGAAATTGTTAGGTCTAGGATCTGAAACTACAACATTATAAGCATCGCTTGAACCGCTATTGGTAACTGTTATGGTGTAAGTATCGCTAGCACCTGCAGTAACAGAAGTTTTACCATCGTCTTTCGTTAAGGTTAAAGTAGCTTCTGGAACTAAGGGCACATTACTAATCGAAACATTATTCGCAAGATTAGGATCAACAATTCCTGTAGGATTTGCTACAACAACTTCATCGGTTAAACCACCAATAGCTGCTGGATCAATATGTCCAGTCACACTTAATGTAACCGTATCGCCTTGAGATAATGGATTTCCGCCTGGAAGTGTCCAAACACCGGTTGAGCTAACGTATGTGCCATCACCTGCTGCAACTGAATAAGTTGCAACGCCATCAAAACCACTTGGGATGATATTAGCTAAGTTGAAACTGGTTAATGCAGTTGGGCCATTATTAGTAACTGTTATGGTGTAAGTATCATTCGTTCCTGGAGTTGCGCTAGTGCCATTATTAATATGAACTGCTAAATCCGCTGAGTTAGGAGTAACGGTTGCGCTGTCGGTATTATTATTTGGAGTAGTATCGGATGGCGAAGATACTGTTGCAGTATTAGTGGTTCCGTTGATAGTCACTGCTTGGGAATAAGTAATTTTTTCTAAATAGTAATCGCTACTATCAACTGACCCGCCTGTTGGGTTTGCTGTGTTGTTAACGACACCTGCACCATAAGGTAAGGCGCTAAAAGCTAAATATTGGAAAGCCGTTCCGCCAAACATATTATCGCTAATCGTAATTGAGCCAATTCCATTAGGAGCATCACTATAAACTACTGGAACAAAGGGTGCGCCACTTAACGAAGCTGGAATGCCGTTTTGTGCAGGTCCAAAGAATACGCTACCAATAACATGTTGATTCGCATCAAATGCGGTGACCACACCATATTCACCATCACCACCGTTTTCTGCTGGGAAGAATTTTGTGAGAGTAATATTAGCTTCAACTGCAGCATAATTTAATTGTACAGCAAGTGCTTCTGTGTGATTGGAAACGGGATCATAATTAATTTCTGGTAATGCAGGTGATGCATAATGTGAAGTATTGGTACTTGTTACTACACCAATACCATCATGGAATGTTGCAATTGAAACTGTACCATCAGCACCTGCTGTATTTAAGGATGTTCCTGTTACAAATGCAGTGCCTGCGTTATAAGCATATAAAGTATAAGCACTTAAGCCTGATTGAGTAACATTATCAAAATTAAAAGTAGTAGTTTCATTACTAGGAGCATTAACCGTTGCATTGACTGATAAAGTTACTGGAGTGTTTGGTGCTAAATTTCCAATCGTCCAAGTGCCTGTGCCAGCATCATAAGTACCGGTTGAAACAGTTGCGGCACCAAAGCTTAAATTACCACTATTCGGAAATAAATCTGCAACATTAACTGAAGCTGCAGTACTAGGGCCTGCATTATCTACTGTTACGACAAAGTGAACCGTCGTTCCTACATTGACTGACTCTGTATGTACACCATCCACTAATTTAGTTAAAGAAACATCTGCTTGCGGATGTAAATTATCGACATCGGTTGCAGTAACTGGTGTGCCTTCGCCAGTTGGTGGAGTAATGGTTACTACGTTTTGCATGGTATCTGTACCATGCGTATCAGCGCCAGCTGGAACTGCGCCTATGAGCTGTAATACAACATGACTACCGGAAGCTAAACTACCCGTCCATGTACCTGAGGTATCGGAACCTGTGTAAGTGCCACCGCCTGATACAACCGTATAAGTCGTTGCATTAGTCGTAAAGAAATTTGCGCCTGGTAAAGTATCTGCTAATGTAAAACTAGTTAAAGTACTTGGGCCATTGTTCGTAATCGTTATTGAATAAGTTAATCCAGCAGTATCACCTGGGATAACAGTTCCTGGCGTACCTGCACCTGCAGAAGTACCACCAGCAGAGTCTGATTTAACCACTGACAAACTGACTTCTGGAGTTAACGGAACATTACTAATAGCCTCATTATTGGCAAGATTAGGATCCACAATAGAATGGCTACTGGTATCTAATGGATTTGAAATGATAACTTGATCAGTTAAACCACCAACAGCTGCAGGATCAATGTGTCCCGAGACCGTTAAAGTAATCGATTGTCCATTGGCAAGAGTAAGACCGCTCCAAGTGTTTCCACTAAAAGTACCCGTTGAAGCACTATACGTTGCAGTACCATCAAAACCTGCGGGTAAGAAATTCGATAAATTAAAACTGCTTACTGTCGTTGGACCATTATTCGTAACGGTAATAGTATAACTATCATTCGTACCAGGAACATGACTTGTGCCGTCATTGATAGCCACTGCTAAATCTGCTGATTCAGGCGTAACCGTTGCGCTAGAACTGCTGCTTTGTGATTGATCGGAAGAAACTGTTGCCGTATTTGTAATTGTACTAACCGTTCCTTCAGTAGAAATAGTAATTTGTTTTAAAAAGTAATCGCTACTATCGTTAGTAACAAGAGGCGAGGTTAATACAGAACCTGCACCATAAGGAATTGATGTGAAAGCAAGATATTCGAATGGAGTACCGCCAAACATAGAGTCGCTTAAATTAATTGTTGCCGTACCACCATCATTGGCAATCGTATAATCTGCAGGAACAAATTTTGCAACGCCGCCTAATGCATAGGGAATCGTGTTGATTGAAGCAGGTACACCATTTTGATTTTGACCAAAAAATACTGTGCCTAATGCATGACCTGTGGAATCAAACGCAGTAATTGCACCATATTCACCATCACCGCCGTTTTCACCTAAAATTAAATGCGCAACAGTCACCGTCGCTTGAACCACATTGGTTGCACCTAAATCTGCGACTATCGCCTCAGTATTACCTGTAAAAGTGTTATGGTTAATTTGATTTAATGCATCAACAGAATAATGTGAATTGCCTTGTGCTGTAAAAATACCATCGCCGCTCGAACCATTTAAGTTAGAAGGATTGTTAGGACCATCGGTACCCGTTCCTGATGTTGTTATCAAAGCATTTCCAGTTAAATTCAATATGCCAGGTGCGCTTTCAAAATTAGGGGTATTAGCCGTTGAGTAAGTTGCATCGTAACCATGTAAAGTAACCGTAAAGCCATTATTAGAAAAAGAGGTACTAGGATTATTAGAAAAATTATAAGTTGCCGAATTAGGTGCATCAATTCCTGCAATGATAGCATGCACGGTTAATGTTTGCGTACCAGGGGCTAAGTTACCAATGTTCCAAGTATTTCCCGAAAAAGTACCTTGAGTTTCAGTAGGGGTAAGAAAGCTTATGCCTGTTGTTGGAAAAATATCTGCTACACTCACATTCGTTGCATAACTTGGACCTGAATTAGTAACTTGTACGGTGAAGGTTACATTTTCACCGGGATACACTGCTTCTGAATGTTGGCCATCAACTAGTTTTAATATAGTTACATTGGCTTCAGGTGTTAAATTATCAATATCTGTTGCCGTGCCGCCAGTACCTGAAGGAGGTGTTACGGTAACAGTATTTTGCATCGTTGTACCATGCGTTTCTGCATCAGCAGGTATAGTGCCTGCTAAACTAAATTCAACACTTTGACCTGGATTTAAAATGCCAGTCCATGTACCAGAAGTATCAGTTCCTGAGTAAGTACCCGAAGTAACAATATAGGTATTTGCACCTGGAATAAAAAATTGCGTGCTGGGTAATGCATCAGCAAAAGTAAAACTCGTCACTGTGCTAGGGCCATTATTAGTTACTGTAATATGATAAGTAAATCCAGCAGGATCACCCGGAATAGGTGTACCGTGAGTTTGTGTCGAACTATCACCACCAGCGCTATCTGCTTTAACTACTGATAAATTTGATTCAGGCGTTAAAGTTAATACACTCGTATCCTGTTTATCTGCAGTATCTGAATCAACAACACCTGAGGTCGTATCAACAATATTAACCGTATCAACAATATTGCCCGTTGCAGCAGGATTAATCGTTCCTGTTAAAGGAATAGTAATACTAGCGCCAACAGGAAGTACTCCTGTCCAACTACCATCGTGATTGTCGGTTAAAACAAAATTTCCACTGCTCGATGTCCCTAAGACTGGATTATCAAGAAAGCTAGGTAAAATATCCCCTAATGTAAAACTCGTGACTGTGGTTGGACCATGATTGGTAATTGTAATTGTATAATCTTCTACTGTGCCGGGTACTACGGTTCCACTATGTGGCGAAATCGTCACACCTAAATCTGTAACGGGAGTGATAACTTGTGTTGTATGTGGAAAAGTAAAAATATTAAGCTGAGGAGTTAGAATACCACCGGGTAGTTGGTATTCACCAAAATTGTAAGGGATATAATTAGTCGGTATACCAAAATCAATGAAAGGATTAATCGAAATAGGAACATACGCTTTTAATAAACTATCTGATATGCCAGGAGCTGCATAATTGATCGTATCTGAGTAACCGGTATCATGAATAGAAACAGTATGCGAGGTATCTTGAAATTTACCACCCGTGCCATCCCATCCAACCGTATTAAAGAAAGTTCCTAAGGTTTCTGGTGAAAGAGGTTTTACAGGTTGAGCAAGAGCATCGGCTTCCGCTGCATGAGCTTCAGTACCAAAGATTGAAAATGCAGCGTTTATTAAATTAGAATTAGAATCAGCAACAACATGACCATTGGCATGGCCATTAGTAATAGGTTGGGCTTCATGGGGTTGATGACCATTAGATGAGACTACCTTGGTAGGTGCCACATTAGAGCTTGTATGATCGGTCGTGTTCGACGTACTCGATTTACTAGTATGCTGAACACCAGCCGTTTTGCCATTGCCGGTCGTTGCCATTTGCTGTTCCACTCCTCGTTGTGTATTCTTTGTTTTCTTATTTACACTTCTTACATATTTAGTATAGGCGGTATTTGAGAAATATCTGTACTAAAAGCCACTTTTTTACTATTTATTGACCATTATTTGTATAATTATTTATCAATCAAGGGGTTAAAACAGCAAAAAAAACGACCATTTAAGGTCGTTTTTGGGTGAAATTGGTGCTTTTAAGGGGGGGTTTAGCGCTCTCTCAAGGCGTTATCTTTAGCTCGGATGAGAGGGGTTAAGAGGTAGTCTAATACCGTCTTCTTGCCTGTTAGGATGTTAACACTGGCCGTCATACCAGGGATGATATAGAGAGGGTCAGTAGGGCCACGGACGTAGTTTTTATCGGTTTTAATACGTACTTGGTAGTAGCTTCTACCCTTTGGATCCGTGATAGTATCGGCACTGATTTTCTCTACTTTGCCGGTTAACCCGCCATAAGTCGAATAATCATAAGCAGTTATTTTGACTAAAGTGGGCGCTCCTAGATAGATAAAACCAATCTTAGAAGGAGTGACTTGCGCTTCTATTAATAAAGTATCTTCCAAAGGAACGATACTCATAATTTCAGTACCAGGTAATACCACACCGCCTTCGGTTGAAATACGAATTTGTTTAACAATACCATGCACGGGAGAGGTAATAATGGTTCTATCCAAGCGATCTTGTAAAGCAACCATGGATGCTTTTAAGGTTCCATAATCACCACGTGCCGTTTCTAAATCATTTAGCGCTTTAGAATAAAAATCCTCGATCTGACTTTTAAGACCAATCACTTGACGTTGTAAATGAATCACATCCACTTCGGATGCAGCGGATTCTTTAACTAAAGGTTGGGTTAATCCTAATTCTTTATTAGCCAAATCAAGATTACTTTGCATTTCATTCAGTTCGCTCATGTGAGATTGATAAAGTTGTTGTTCGCCTCTTACTAAGTTAGGGAAATTTTTTGCCAAGGTTGGGTCAACATTGAAAGGTTGTTTTTCAACTTCTGCTGTTAAGCGTCCAATTTTAATTTCTAAGGCTGCAGCACGTGCTTTTGCTTCATCCAATGCTGACACAAATCGAGTAGGATCTAATTTTACTAAGACTTGGCCTTTTTGCACAATATCACTTTCATGGACTAAAATGTCTTTTACAATACCGCCTTCCATATTTTGTATGCTTTGCACATGCGTTAAAGGAATAACAGTTGCATTCGCAACAGTCACTTCTTCTAATACTGCAAATTTCGCCCAAAGCAAGAAAATCAATATAAAACCTAAAGTACACCATAATATCCAATGCGCAGCTCGATTAGGAGATGCCATCATCGGTGAAGTAGAGCCTGCTTTTGCATCTTTGTAGCGATCGGATAATTTTGAAGTCATTTCTTTTTCTCTAATTAAAGCCTTAGAGAAAATTTCCTTCCCCTTATCTACCGCTTTTTGCATTTTTTGTTTAATGTCTTTCATGGTTACACCTTCTGTATTTTGACTTTGCCTTCAGCGAGGGCCGCCAGAACTGTATCTTTAGGTCCATCTATAACCACTTTACCCCCATCTAGAATGATGACCCGTGTGACTAAGGACAGTAATGCTGGATGGTGAGTCATTAGAACAAATGTTTTATCTTTCAAAAAGCCTTCTAATTTAGCTTTAATTGCATTTTCAGTTTGATTGTCCATAGAGTTGCTGGGTTCATCAAAAAGAATAATAGGAGGATTTAGTAATAAAGCGCGAGCAATCGCAATAATTTGTCGTTGTCCGCCGGATAGATTTTTTCCGCCTTCGTTAATGAGCGCTTCATAACTTCCTAATTTAGGTTTAACAAAATCATCCACACCTGAAATTTCGATGGCTTTAACAATCTTGCTGTCTTCTGCATGAGGAACACCTAAAGTAATGTTGTCGCGCAGAGTTCCATTGAAAAGCATAATATCTTGAGGAACATACCCCATATTTTTTCTTAATTCGGTGATATTAAAATGGCTTTGATCAACGCCATCGAAAAACAGCGAACCATCAGTTGGTTGCAATAACCCCATGATAAGTTTAGCGACGGTTGTTTTTCCTGAACCTACGCGACCAATAATACCCACATGTTCGCCTGCATTAATTTTAAAGGAAATTTTATTTAAGATGGGTTCTGCATGGCCTGGAAAATGAAAACTGACGTCTCTAAACTCAATAGCACCTTGTAAGTTAGGAACATCTAATACAGATTGAGTGGTTGGATTTTCAATCGGCAAGTGCATAATTTTATTTAAATTATTAATAGAACTTTTAGTTTGATGATATCTTGTGAGTAATGCTGCGATTTGTGCCATAGGGGCTAATGCTCTGGAAGATAAGATACTGCAAGCAATCAGAGCACCGAGCGTTAATTCATTGGCCGTGATTTTATAAACACCCACAATAATAACCAGCACAATGGCAAGCTGTTGAATAAAGATCGAAAAGAATACGCCCATGTTAACCAAGAATCTTAATTTAATGCCTACATGAGAAGCTGTATGCACTAAATGTTCCCAGCGTTTTTGCATCACGGGTTCTGCACCGGTCGCTTTAACCGTTTCAATACCATTTAAAATTTCTAATAAAACTGCTTGTTTTTCAGCGGAATAGCGATTAGAAACCTTGGTATACATATCTAATGGTTTTTGTAATAGATAGCCAAATATAATAGTCATTGGTAATAAAATTAATGGAACAAATACGATAGACCCACCAATCAACCCTATGATAAAGATAAATAACAGTGAGAACGGTAAATCCACTAATATAGTCACTGTTGATGAAGTAATAAATTCTCTTACTGAATCAAAAGACTGAATCGTGTTAGCAAATGCGCCCACAGATTTTGGTCTATCAATCATTCTGATTCCCATTATTTTTTCAAGAATCGATGCTGAAACTTGTTGATCCACTAATTTGCCTGATTGATCAATGAAATAACTACGTAAGGTTCGCATTAACACATCAAATGCAAAGATGATAAAGATACCGCTAGCTAATACCCATAAACTATCAAATATTCTGTTAGGAATAATTCTGTCATACACATTCATGGTAAAAAGCGGTACTGCCAATGCAAAAATATTAATTAAGAATGAAGCGACTAAGACTTCGCCATAAGAGGACCATAACATTTGTACCGCATCCCAAAACCAGCCTTTGCTAACATCCTCAACTGCCACATGTTCACCATGTGCCACAAAACGTAAATTAGGTTCAACTTCAAAAGCTTGACCTGTATAACGACTCATTAAATCTTCATAATCAATTTCTTCTGGAGCAGTACTTTTTAATGGGTTAATAATTTTAACCGTGCCGCGCGCAGTAATATCCGTTAACAAACAGGCATCATTATTTTTTAAGATAAGAACTAAAGGAACTGCGAAATGAATGGGCCGTTTTTCTAGTTTAATTTTCTTTAGTTTAGCTTGTAGATTGATATGAGCTGCCGCGCGTGGAAATAACTCTAGGGTCAAACGTTTTTCATCTAGAGGCAATCCTGCTAACAATGTCCCTTCAGAGACGGGTTGCCCCAGGATGTCTGTTAGGTTTACTAAACATGCTAATAATTTATCGTCTGTCATTTTAGTTCTCCCAAACTCGGTTGCAAAGAACGTTATACAACCAGTATAGTCCTGATTTGAGATTATGCAAATTTTGACAAGAAGATGATTTTATTAACTATTTTAATTAAAAGAAGATTTATCTAACCGTAACATAGTGGTTTCAATCCAGTTTTTTGCTTGGTTCAATATTTGATCAGCCGACAAGCCTTTGGTTTCTATTAAGGGACCAATGACGACCTTAATAGTGCCCGGGTATTTTATAAAACTACGGCGTGGCCAAAAGCGCCCCGCATTGTGAGCGACAGGAATCACAGGATAGCCGGTTTGTTCAGCTAACTTTGCCCCACCCATTCTATATATACCTGTTTGTCCTGGCGGTATCCGCGTTCCTTCTGGGTAAACCAATATCCAGCGACCGCTTTCTAAACATTTTCTGCCTTTTTGTATTATTTGTTTAATAGCGGTGATACTGCTGCGATTAATGGAAATGGGCTCTATGATGGCTAAACCCCATCCAAAAAAAGGAATCCATAATAACTCCCTCTTTAATATAATGGCCGCTTCTGGAAAAAGGCCTTGGAGAAAAAAAGTTTCCCATGTCGATTGATGTTTGCTCAATACTATTCCGTTTCTATCTTTAGGAATATTCTCTAAACCTTCTATTTGATAATCGATACGACAGACTTTTTTTAATACCCACAAAACGGAGCCAGTCCAAGCCACTATCATTTTGTAACGAAAACGAAAAGGGAGGGGAAAAGCTAAGATACAAAAGAAACTATAAATGGTCGCTGCCAAAATCATATAAATAGAAAATATTAATGAACGAAAAAATAAAATAATTTTATTCATGCGGTTCACTTTTTAAAATAAATTTAACCGCAGCAGCTAAATTTTCAAAATGTAAAATAGAATCTAACTCAGGATTTTTTTCTAGTGTCTCTTGGCCTTTACCCGTTAAAACTAAAATGGGCAAACACCCGGCAGCACCCGCTGCTTGCATATCAGAAAAAGTATCGCCTATGTAATAAGTTTCAGTCATATGAATTTGATATTTTTCTTTGGCTTGATCAAATAAACCCGGTTTTGGTTTGCGACATTCACAGTTATCATCCGGATGATGAGGACAAATAAATATTTCTTCTATATGCCCACCCAATTTTGCTAATTGACTAGTAAATTTTTCATGCATCTCATCCAGAGCATATCGTTCAAATAACCCTCTGGCCAAACCCGACTGATTGGTCACTACTATTACACGATAGCCCACGCGATTTAATTCAACAATCGCCTCTAAACTTCCAGGAATTGCCTGCCATTCAGCTGCTGATTTTATATAATCTTTAGAATCAAAATTAATAACACCATCTCGGTCTAATAATATAAATTTCATAGATCCTTACTGCTGTAATAAAGCGATATCCGCTACTTGTAAAAACAACTCTCGCAGTTTTTTTAACAAAAGTAGACGATTCTCGCGTAGTTTCTGATCTTCAGCCATGACTAATACATGATCGAAGAATTGATCAACGGGATCACGGAGTTCAGCCAAATGAGTTAATATTTTTTCGTATTCACTTTTTTGAGCTAAAGCAGCTATAGCATCCGCTTGCTTGCTTAATTCATTTGCTAGAACTCTTTCTGATTCATGTTCAAATAAATTTGAGTCTACACTCTTTAATTCAATGGGCTTTTCATATTTACTTAAAATATTGCTAACTCGTTTGTTTGCAATACTAAGCGCTTCGGCTTGCGGCAATTCTTTAAATTTATTTACTGCCTTAATACGGCTATCAATATCAAAAATACTTCTACGATCAAGAACCAATACTGACGAAACAACGCCAGCACTTATTCCTTGTGACCGATATAATGAACGGATACGATCCAATATAAAGTTCCATATTTCAGGCACTACATTTTTATTGGTTAATACTAATTTCTGATCATCGTAAAGCTCAACTGCCCTCTGCAAGGAATCATATAAATCTAGATTGGGTCCAAATTTAAGAAAATTAATAAGCATTATCGCTGCACGCCGCAAAGCAAACGGATCTTTTTCTCCGGTAGGAATAAGACCCATACCAAAAAAACCAACAAGATGGTCCAAACGATCTGCTAATGCTAAAGCTCGCGTAACGGGCTCACTTGGTTCTTCTGCCACCTTAGTCAAATATTGATCTCTAATGGCTCTCGCTACAACTTCGTCTACATTATTTTGCGCATAATAATATCCAACCACCCCTTGTAATTCAGGAAATTCGCCTACCAGTTCTGTGGTTAAATCAGCTTTGGATAACTTGCCTGCTTCTTCTGCAAAGGTAATTTCTTTAGAAGAAAACCCTAACTTTCTCGCAATATACCCCGAGAGATGTGCCAACCGGTTAACTTTATTTAACAACGTGCCTAGTTTTTCTTGGTAAACTACCGTAGATAGTTTATCGACACGATCAATTAATTTAATTTTGTTATCCATTTGATAAAAGAATGCGGCATCAGATAAACGGGCTCTCAATACTCGTTCATTACCATCAATAACTTGTTGTGTATTATTGCTTTCAATATTACAAATCACAATAAATTTTGCTACTAACTCTCGACGAATGTTTGTTAAAGGAAAATATCGTTGGTGGCTTTTCATAGCTGAAATTAATATTTCTTGTGGCACTTTAAGAAAGTCAGAATCAAATTTACCCAAAAGCGCAACAGGCCATTCAACTAAACTCGTCACTTCTTCTAGTAAATCCAAATCATCATTTATATCCACCCGTTCATCTTTTTCTATCAATGAATTTACTTGTTCAATGATTTTATTTTTTCTCTTTTCAAAATCAGCAATCACAAATCCTTTTTTTTCTAAAATATCTGCGTAATCATCAGCGTTAGAAATTTTTAAAGGTTTTTTACAGAGAAAACGATGGCCGGCGGTTATATTTCCGGAGCGGCAACCTAAAATTTCAGCGTCTATTACTTTAGATCCATATAATAAAATAACCGAGTGAACCGGCCGCACAAATTCAACGCTGTTATTTCCCCAGCGCATGCGCTTTGGGATTGGCAAAGCATTTAAAGCATTTTGTACAATGTTAGGTAATAATTCTTGTACTGTTTTCCCCGCGACTTTTTGTTTGAAGCCAACCCATTTTCCTTGGGGATTTTCGAGCGTCATTAACTCTTCTACTGAAACACCGCACGATTTTGCAAAACCCAGACAGGCTTGTGTAGGCTTGCCTTTATCATCAAAAGCAGCAACCCATGCAGGTCCACGTCGTTCAACGATGTTGTCCGCTTGTTTTTCCATGAGTTGATTTACTTTCACAGCCAAACGGCGTGGGGTTGCAAAAAATTCAGCGTCAGAAAAAGTAAGCTCTGCATCCGCTAAACCTTTTTTTATACCTTCCCTAAAACTTTCGGCTAATTTCAAGAGTGCTTTAGGAGGCAATTCTTCCGTGTGGATTTCTACCAAAAAATTAGTCATTTGCTTTTTCCTTTACTTTTAATAAAGGAAAACCTAAAGCTTCACGCATTTTATAATAACTTTCGGCAACGGCTTTGGACATGCGACGAATTTTTAAAAGATGTTGTTGACGTTCAGTAACCGAGATCGCGCGACGCGCATCCAATAAATTAAATGTGTGAGAAGCTTTTAAAGCCATTTCATAAGCGGGTAGAGGTAGATTTGCTTCAATTAATCTCATGCTTTCTTGTTCGTATTTAGAAAATAATTCAAATAAAATAGGAATCTCTGATAATTCAAAATTATATTTTGACATCTCGACTTCATTTTGATGAAACACATCACCGTAAGTGACAATACCAGCGGGAGTTTTAGCCCAGACTAAATCAAATAAATTATTCACGCCTTGTAATGGCATCGCTAGACGTTCTAAGCCATAAGTAATTTCCCCGGTCACGGGTTTACATTCTAAGCCACCCACTTGTTGAAAATAAGTAAACTGGGTAATTTCCATGCCGTTTAACCAAACTTCCCAACCCAAACCCCAAGCGCCTAAAGTTGGAGCTTCCCAATTGTCTTCCACAAAACGAATATCATCGACTTCTGGGTCTATGCCTAATACACGTAATGAATCTAAATAAAGATCTTGGATATTATCAGGGGAGGGTTTTAACACTACTTGGAATTGATAATAATGCTGAACCCGGTTTGGATTTTCGCCATAACGTCCATCGGTGGGACGGCGGCACGGCTGCACATAAGCTGCTCGCCAAGGTTCGGGGCCTACTGCGCGTAGGAAACTCGCCGGATGAAAAGTGCCGGCTCCTACTTCCATATCTAGTGGTTGGACAATGACGCAACCTTGTTCTGCCCAATAAGCTTGCAGAGCTGCGATCATGCCTTGTAAGGTTTTAACGTCGTATGATTGTTTCATGGTATCTCAATGATCAGCGATCTTCAGAAAGGCAAAATTATAGCTCATTTCCTAAAATTTCGGTATTCAAAAATCTCTATTGGTGTTTTTTCTTTTACCTCATGTTGGCCCAAAGATACGCCTTCGCATACTCCTTTGACTTGTTCCCAGGCTGAATTAGAAAGATAAATCGTATTAGATTTAGCTAGTGCCTGAATACGCGTACAGACATTCACTGCCTCACCCCAAATATCAAATGAATACTGCCTATGCCCCACCATTCCACCGACAACGCTTCCATAATGAATCCCCGCGTTTAGTTTCCATTGCAAGCCTTTTTTCTCACTTTGCTCAAACATTTCATGAGCACATTTAATGCAATCTAAGACAGAGCTATCACTTTTCAAAAGCATACCTGCGGCTCCCAAAAAGCCGCCTCCGATGGCTTTTATTTTTTGTACATTATATTTAATAGCAACGGCATCGCCCATATCCGCTAGTTTTTGTAAATATTCAATTATTTCCTTAGGTTCATGTGTTTCATCTTCGTGGGGGGCATGAACTAAATTAACAACCAAGATGGCTACATTTTTATATTCTCTGGTTTGAATTCCGCCCGTTTTAATAAGTTCGTCTACCACAAAAGGTGGAAATATAGACTGTAGCAAACGCTCAAACTGTCGCCTTGCAAACTCTAACTGATAGCGAAACAGGTTTTCTTTATATTTATACCATTTTTTTTCTACGCATGCGTTAATGCGAATACGCAACAAATCTTGGTTAAAGGGTTTTAAAATTAAATCTTCCGCTCCTAATTTGAGACAAGCTACCGTTTGTTCTACTTCATCAAAACCTGTGATAATTAAGACCATCAAGCGTTGCATGTCTATATCTTTTTTTAATTTTACCAACACTTCTTTGCCGGACATGCCTGGCATACTCAAATCAAGCAAAACTAAATTAAAGCTTTTCTTTGTTAATTGATTTAAAGCTTGAGCTCCATCATGCGCAATAGAAATATTTTCATACCCCATTTCCTGCAAATAGCGTTCCAAAAGTTGGCAGTTTTGTGTCTGATCATCAACAATCAGAATGGATATTTTTTCTTTAAAATCTTGATACTCTTTCACTTCAATCGGTTGCTTAACTATAATATTTTCATATTTATCTAGAGTAATCTTAGCGGATTGCGGTAGTTTGATTTCATCAGCCAATCTTATAATTTGTTTTATAAAAGAAATTATTTCTGAAAATTTAATAACCAGCGTAGTGGCTTGTTCTTTCTGAAATTCAATTAATACTAACTCTCCATATCCTTGAATAATATTAATGGAATTATGCAAATCATGTCGAATTTTAGACAGGTATTGATCTAAATTAACCCCCTGATTTATTTGCGCAGTGATATTTTCTTCTGATAGCTGAGTGGATAACTGATTAAGAAGCTCTGAGCATCCTTCGCTAATAGTATTAATATCTTCTATACTTCTTGCAGATAAATTTTCTTTATCTTTTTTTAAAAATTGATCTATATAATTTTTCAGAGGATCAATTTGGTCAATAATTTGTTTGCGAATTTCAATGAGCTTTGCCAACAAATCTGCATTTTTAGCATCAATCATACCAATCTCCTTTTACTTTGTGCATTTATCAATGGCTTTTAAAAGATCATCTCGCATAAATGGCTTTTCCAAACAAAGGTTAGGGATACTATCAAGAAATTCTTGTAATTTAGGAGTAAATGCGCCGCCCGTAATAAATATTATTTTTTCTTTAAGCTCAGGATATTTTTCAGAAATATATTTATAAATATCAGGACCTGCCACATCAGGCATACTAAGATCGCTGATAATAACATCAAATTTGCCGTTGTCTTTAACTATCAAATCAAGCGCTGCTTGGCCACCATTCGCGGTTGTGATTTGATGATAGTCTTCAAGCAATCTTGCCATACTTTTTAATAATGACGGCTCATCATCTATGATTAATATTTTTTTATTTTTTGTATAAACCATGCTATCCGCTTTCATGGGTTGTTTCTCCTGTGAGACATTCTTTGAAATAGGGAGATAAACTGAAAAAGTAGTTCCTTTGCCAGGGACACTCTTTACGGTTATTTTCCCACCCAAATTTTGTATAATATCTTGGCAAATATAGAGACCCAAACCCGTCCCACCTCCCGCAGATTTAGTCGTAAAAAAAGGATTAAATATTTGGGGTAAAATATCGGATGGGATACCTGCGCCAGTATCTGTAATGTCAACTTTAACAAATTGACCTTCTAGTATAGTTCGTATTGAAATCTTATTTTTAGCAATTTTCCCTTCTGGAATAGCCTGACCTGCATTTACAATTAAATTTAAAAATACTTGATGTAATTTTCCACTATTAGCCAAAAAAACAGGGATGTCTGGTGAAAAGTTTTTTTCAAGAGTAGCTTTATATTTATATTGAGGGAAAGACATGTTAATCGCTGCGTTCAGAATATCGTTCAAATGGATTTCGCTATCTTTTTTATCTCCCTCACGAGCAAACGATTTTAAATTACTCACAATGTCGCGAATCCGTTCGGCGCCTTGTGCTGTTTCTTCTAAAATTTCATTAAATTTATCGATTGCTTCTTGTTGGCTCGCATCTTTTGCGCTTAATTTTATTGTTTTCATTGTTGAGGTTAGGGAAGAAATATTTGCCATAATCCAGGCAATGGGATTATTTATTTCATGGACTACTCCAGCAGCAAGGGTACCCACTGTCGTTAATTTGTCATTCAGAAGGGATTGGATTTTTAATTTATTTTTTTCAGTAATATCATTGATAATTGAGACGACTAATTTCTTTCCTCCTACATCCATAAATGTGGCTGATACATCAAGCTCTCGTCTTGATCCATCTAATCTTTGAATATGGCCTTCGGTAAGAATTTTATTTTCTTTGACATGTTTAAACTCTTGATAAAGTTTATCGTGCTCTTCAGAAACCACGAATTCTTTAAGATTTTTTCCAATCAATTGATCATTGTTGCGACCGAATATAGCTGCGCCTACCGTATTAATTTCTAAAATATTTCCTTCCAAGTCTAAAATTAAAATCCCACAACTCGCCTGTTGCATGATAGTTTTGTAGTGTTTTTCTGAATTGTGAAGCTGTTCAAAAGAGTCTGATAAACCAATGGCTTGTCCAATTTGACTTCCTAAAGCACGTCCAAAAACAAGCGGTTCAGTTCCGCTGATATTATCGACCAGAGAACCTAACACCATAATACCCAAGCAGTTCTTTTGAGAAATAAGCGGAATGATTAAGGCGGTGCGCAAACCTGCTTGTTTTAGAAATTTATTTTCGATTTCTTTTGCTCCCTCTTTAGAGGGAAACTGAATCGGAGTTTGATCACGAAAAGCTTTATTAAATAATTCTGATTGCCCAAAAAAACTTTCTAATAAGGTCTTATCTTCCTGTTTATAACCAATAAAATGTTTTAATCTTAGCTTTGCATTTGTATCTAGAAGATAGAGAGCCCCTTTTGATATACCTGCAGAATCCAAACAATTTAAAAGGACATTTTGTAATGTTTCTTCAATGCTCATTGTATTATCAGTGAGGGCATCTGCTATCCCGCCCAATAAATTTAATTGCGCAGCTTGTAAACCACAACGTTGCGCCAATCCTATCTTCCCATCCATTATGGGAGCATCTTTAGAAGGTGAGACATAGGATTTTATTAGATTGATTAAACTACTCATCTCTAGAGGTTTGATTAAAAATTCATTAAAACCTATTTCTTTAATCTTAGTGGTATCTGTATCAGAAAAAAAACCTGACAATCCTAAAATGGGAATTTCTTTTCCTTCGGGGAGCGCGCGTAGTTGGCGAATGAGCTCATATCCATCCACATCGGATAAAATTAAATCTTGTAAAACGACTTGGGGTTTATGCTGTTTTAAAAGCTCTAAACCTTTTTTGCCACTTTGCGCTTCTAATATTTGGTAATTTTCACTTTGACTGGCGAGTCTTAGCACTTTGCTAGTAATAGGATTATCTTCAATAACCAGTATTATGGGTCCTTTCATGGTTAGAATTCCTTTTCATCAATCTCTGTAAAATTGTGTAAAAAGCTTCCCCATAATCCCTTTCTGTCCGTTATTTCATTGTACTCTTCTTTTATTACGGAAAGGTAGAGTAGAATAAAAAGATAGGAGCTCAAGGGAGCTAAGATGGTTTTCGATTCATCATGGTTTTATCAAGGACCTATTCCCGCTAATGCTATGGTTGGGTTTTATAACTATCCCTTAGTTGCCTTGTCTTATTTCATTGCTGTGATTGCCTCTTACGTAACGTTAGATTTAGCGGGGCGTTTACGTTCAGAGATCAACGCTTCATTAAAAAAATACTGGATAGTAGGTGGTGCTTTTATCATGGGATCAGGCATTTGGTCCATGCATTTTATAGGAATGCTCGCTTATATTATGCCTATGCCGCCTACCTACGATATTCTATGGACCAGCGGATCTTTACTAATCGCTATCATCGCCTCATTCATTGCTCTTTTTATTTTAAGAAAAAAAGACCTGCCTTTTAAAAACATCCTCTTAGGAGGGGTTGTAATGGGGTGTGGCATTGCTGCTATGCATTATATGGGAATGGAAGCAATGGAAGGTCCCTTTAGTAACCCCATTTACATGAAGATTGACTATTTACCTGGATTATTTTTCTTATCTATCTTTGTTGCTATTATTGCCTCGCAAGCTGCTCTTTGGTTAGCGGTAATAAGCAATCAAGGATCTCTGATACATCAACTTCGTTTAAAAATTGCAAGCGCCTTAGTAATGGGAGCTGCCATTTGTGGTATGCATTATATCGGCATGGCCGCTGCTGTAATGTTACCGGTTAAAACAAACTCTGAAATGATAAAAATATTACACGCTAGCCCCAATCTTTCTATCGCGTCACTAGCCCTATACATTTACTGGATCACCGGATTGATCATCATCATTGCCTTAATTGTTTCTACTTATAGACAAATGGCACAAGCAGAAGAGCAACAAAACCTACTAGAAATCCGTGTTAAAGAACGCACTGCTGAGCTCTCTGATGCCTTAGAAAAAAATAAATTGATGCAAGACCACCTTATTCAAGTCGAAAAAATGGCTACGGTTGGACAACTCACAGCAGGGCTCGCCCATGAAATTAATAATCCTCTGAGCTATGCGTTAAGCAATATGACTGTCTTAGATGAACGACTAGTCGCTCTAGAAAAGCATTTGCCCCCAAACGAAAGAAACCAGGATACGCATGATTTAATTACAGAAACAGAAGAAGGCTTGCTACGGATTAAAAAAATTATTTCTGATGTAAGAGGTGTTTCATCAGAAAAAAAAGAAGAATTACAACCAGTCGATATTAATACTTGTATAGAATCAGCCGTTGAACTAGCTTGGAACAAAATAAAAGATAAGTGTGTATTACAAAAAAAGCTGGATCCTTCTTTACCTAAAATAATGGGGTATCCTAATCAGATTACACAAGTATTCATGAGTTTAATTTTAAATGCAGTAACTGCTATAAAAGAAAAAGGGGAAATTAATTTTGTAACCATTCGCAAAGACGCCTCTATTATAATCATAATTACTGACACGGGATGTGGCATTGAACCGGAAAATTTAAAAAAAATATTCAACCCGTTTTTTACCACCAAAGGAGTGGGGTATGGACAAGGATTGAGCCTGTCACGCGCTTATGAAATCATTCAATCTCTTAAAGGAACCATCACTGTTACCAGCAAAGTCGACCAGGGCACTACGTTTACGATTGAATTGCCTATAAGCAATTGATGCCTGCACCATTTGAGCTTATAATTGCCAACCTCACATAATTCAAAGGTTAAAGCATGGATAACCCTTTACTGGCTAAAGACCCGCTTCCTCATTTTTCTAGAATCTTGCCGGAGCATATTGAGCCTGCTTTAAAACAGGTGATTAGCCAAAATCTTATTTTACTCAATGAATTGCTAGCCAAGGGGCCGCCTTTTACTTGGGATAACCTAATGGCTCCCTTGGAAGAAATGAATGATAAGCTAAACAAACTCTGGTCCCCTGTGGCGCATTTACATGGCGTAGCAGAAAGTGAGGCGCTTAGAAATGCTTATAATGCTTGTTTGCCTTTGTTAAGCGACTATACAACTGAAATAATGCAAAATGAAAAATTATATCATGCAGTTAAATCTATAGCGGATAGTCTTGATTATAAAAATTTAGATACAGCACAACGCAAAGTCATTGAAGATGAATTAAGGGATTTTAAATTAGCTGGCGTTGCGCTTCCGCCCTCTGAGAAAATTCGTTTTGCAGAAATTCAAAAACAATTAAGTTTAATTACGACCAAATTTAGTGAAAATGTATTAGATGCAACACATGCTTGGACTTTTCATGTTACCGATCTGCAAACACTCAAAGGCTTACCCGAGCAATCTGTTCAATTACTGGCTGAAAATGCGGCGCATCTGGATAAAACAGGTTGGGTGATTACTTTAGATAGTCCTTGTTATTCTACGGTGATGAAATATTTGGACAATCGAGAAATTCGCTGGCTCTTATATGAAGCGAATTGCACCCGTGCCTCAGATCAAGGCCCGCATGCGGGACGATTTGATAATGGTCCTGTCATGGAAGAAATTTTAAAATTGCGCCAGGAAAAAACAGCTTTGTTAGGTTTTAACCATTTTGCCGACTTATCTCTTGCAACTAAAATGGCAAAATCGCCTGAGGAAGTTTTAACTTTCTTAGAAGATATGTCTCACAAAGCCAAAAAATTTGGCGAACAAGATATGAAAGAGTTGCAAGAATTTGCTAAACAAATGGATGGTATTGAACCTCTAGAAGCCTGGGATATGGCTTATTATTCAGAAAAATTACTCAAATCAAAATTTGCCTTTCAGCAAGAAGATTTGCGACCTTATTTCCCGATTAATAAAGTGCTAGCAGGGATGTTTACTATTATAAACAAAATTTTTGGCCTCACGATTACTGAGCATTTTAGTGCAGATACTTGGCATCCTTCTGTGCAGTTATTTGATATTTTAGATAAAGATAAAAATTACCGCGGTTCTTTTTATACGGATCTTTATGCGCGTCCGCATAAACGTGAAGGAGCTTGGATGGATGATGCGCGGGTACGCAGACGTTTAGCTGATGGCAGTATTCAACAGCCAGTTGCTTTTTTAACGTGCAATTTTACCCGTCCGATTGGAAATAGACCTGCTTTGTTAACGCATGATGATGTGGTAACACTTTTTCATGAATTCGGTCATTGCCTACATCATCTTTTAACACAAATTGATTATGCTGCCGTATCAGGGATTAATGGCGTGCCGTGGGATGCGGTTGAGGTCCCCAGTCAATTTTTAGAACGTTGGTGTTATGAAAAAGAAGCGCTCACTTTGATTTCTCAACATATTGATACGAATGAGCCACTGCCTGATTTAGTGTTTCATAAATTAACTGCCTCAAAAAATTTCCAAGCAGGAATGCATGTTTTGCGTCAATGCGAATTTGCTTTATTTGATTTTAATCTACACTTAGAAAAAACACCGCCTGATACTCATAGAATTCAACAACTCTTAGATATTATTAGAAAACAAATTTCAGTGGTAAAACCTCCTGCCTTTAATCGGTTCCAAAATACGTTTTCACATATTTTTGGCGGAGGTTATGCAGCGGGTTATTACAGTTATCTTTGGGCTGAAGTTCTGTCCAGTGATGCGTTTTCAAAATTTGAAGAAACTGGAATATTTAATGCTGCGACAGGACAAGAATTTTTAAAAACAATTTTAGAGCAAGGCGGCTCAAAACATCCGATGGATTTATTTGTTGCCTTTCGCGGGCGAAAACCCAGCGTTGATGCTCTGTTAAAACATAATGGATTTATAGAGGAAAACTAAATGCATAATCCACAAGGACATCCCAAAGCATTACCGTTTTTATTTTTTACAGAAATGTGGGAACGCGTAGGATTTTATGTGGTACAAGGCATGCTCGTACTTTATATGACTCAACAATTGGGTTACTCCGATGAACTAAGTTATTCTATTTTGGGAGCTTTTAGTGCGCTGGCTTATATTTCACCTGTCGTTGGTGGGCTACTCGCTGATCGTGTTATAGGATTTAAAAAAGCGATTGTATTAGGCGGCATTTTATTAAGTTCGGGTTATGCATTACTTGCAGCTCCCTGGGGAAAAAGTTTTTATATAGGGTTAGGAATCATCATCATAGGCAATGGTTTTTTTAAACCGAATATTTCAAGTTTGTTAGGCGCGCTTTACAAACATGGAAACTCCGATCGCGATGCGGGTTTTACTATTTTTTATATCGGCATTAATCTAGGCGTTATTATTGCAGGTGTAGGTTCAAGCTTGATTAGAACTTATCTTAATTGGCAGGCTAATTTTCTTTTTGCTAGCATTGGTTTAATCATAGGGCTTATTACTTTTTTTGCAGCTGTCAGATGGGGCGATATGGATTATAGAGGTCCCTTTCTTAAGCTTAAAAAATTATTAATCACTAAAATTTATATTCTTACCGGTTGCGCTATTGCAGTTATCTTATTAAGTTATTTATTACAATCTGCCACTTTATCAAAATGGATATTTAGTGCAGTCGGAATATTCTTATTATTTTTTATGTTCTTCATAGCATTTCGCCAAGATAAAATGGCGCGTAATAATCTTATCGTGGTCAATATTTTAATATTATCCGTCGTTATTTTTTGGATGATACAATTACAAATGTTATTTTCGGTAAATCTCTTTGTTGAACGTTTAGTTCAGCGACAAATGGGTGGATTTCAAATTCCTACTCCGCTTTTTTATACCTTAGGAAGTATTTTTATTATTACGCTAGGGCCATTATTTGCCTGGCTTTGGCATACGCTTTATAAACATAAGTGCAACCCTTCGCCCTTAAGTAAATTTGTGTTGGGAATTTTTATTGTTGGATTAGCACCTTTATCACTTGCTGCTGCCACTTTATTTCCTAATGCCCACAACTTAATAAATCCATTATGGGTTGTTTTATCTTATTTGCTCGTGACCATTGGTGAATTATGCATGATACCGATTGGACTTGCGGCTATTACTGAACTTTCTCCACCTCATTTAACTGGCATGATGATGGGCATTTGGTTTGCGGGCATGGGGTTTGGCGGAGAATTTGCAGGACTTATCGCAAAAGTTACCAGCATTCCAGCTTATGCACTGAATCAACCTTTAAAACAATTAACCATTTATAGACATGGATTTACTGACCAAGCAGTATTAGCGTTTGCCATAGCAATAATTTTGTTTATTATTCAATGGGCTTTAAAAAAGACTTTAAACCCTGCAAATAAAATCAATAAGTTAGCTTAGCGTTTTAGCCCACATTTCTAGGCTAAACGGTATATAATAGTGTGTATAGCCCCTCGATTCTTAAAGGAGCGCGCATTCATGTTTGAAGCTGACCGCCCCATTTTGAAAAGCGATCAAGACCGACTCGGTCGAACAACCTTTGCGAAATATTTAGCGCGATGTATGTTAGAACATAAAAGCCAAGAAAGCTTAGTCATAGGATTAAATGGCGCTTGGGGTACCGGTAAAACCTCTCTGATCAATCTCACTTTAGAAGAATTAAAATATGCTTCTAATAATATGTTTGATTATGAAAAACCTATTATATTAAATTTTAGTGCTTGGAGTTACTCAGGACAAAAACAATTAATTTATAGTTTCTTTAGAAGACTTTCCTCGGAAATGAATCAAGCTGATTATTTTGAAAATTCTGCGAATATTATTTATCTTTTAGAATTATACATTTCTTTTTTTACCCATAAACCTGTCCCTCGATCCTTAAGACTTAAGCTCGCTTTAAGAAAACGATTTTTTAAAAAGAAAGCGGAAGAAGATGCTTATGGGTGGGAATCGGGTCGTGATTTAACTCAAGTTAAAGCTGAGCTGAATGAATTATTACGCAAACAACGTCATAAGTTAATTATTATTATTGATAATATTGCTCGGGTGGATGACCGTGAAGTTAAAGAAGTTTTTCAAATTGTAAAATCCATTGGTGATTTTTCAAATACAGTTTATCTACTTTCCATGGATAAGCCATTGGCGATTAGTGCTATAGACAGAGTCTATGGATCTGGCGGTAAAGAATTATTAGACAAGGTTATTCAATTGCCTTTTGATGTTCCGCCCATTTCAAAACAAGATTTAGAAGTTATATTATTAGACAAATTAAATAAAGTTATTTTAGAAGCGCCTTTAGATAGCTGGAATGGAAAATATTGGGCAGATATTTATTATTCTACTTTGAAATATTTCTTTCAAAGCTGTCGTGATATTACCCGTTATGTCAATACTTTAAGTTTTGAATTTAATCACATTAAAGAAGTCACTAATCCAGTCGATTTGTTTTCAATCACAGCTCTTGAAGTATTCGAACCCTTGGTATATGAAGGTGTTCGTGATAATAAAGACTTATTTACGGATTTGGTTTATCAAATCGTCACAGACCCCAAACAAATAGCTAAAGATAAAGTTCGCGTAGAAGAAATTATTAATCGCGGAAAAAATATCCCGCATGCTCTTATAAAAAAACTACTGATTCATCTTTTTCCTAGATTACATAGCATTTATCAATCGAATATGCATTTTTATCATTCTGAAACGCTAGCCAGAAAATATAAACGTATTTGCTCGTGGGATTTATTTGATGTTTATTTTCGTCTTTCTTTAAGTTCAGGAACTATTCACGAAACTGAATTTGATGCTATTTTAGCGCTAGAAAACAATTCTGAAAGCTTTGATCTTATGCTCACGCGCTTAAATCAAGATGATCGTATTCTTAAGTTTTTAGATCTACTAGATGGGATTGATCCTGAAAGAATACATACTAAAAATATTCCTAATATTATTCTGGCTTTATTAGATAATGCTGATCTTTTTCCAGAAGGAAAAATATCCCGCTTGAGTTTTAATACACCTCAGCGCATACACAGAATACTTCACCAATTATTAAGACGTTTTGATACAGCCGAAAAACGATTTGAAATTTTTAGTGAGGCGATTAATAAAACGCTAAAAAGTTTATTTATTTTGACTCATGAATTAAACGAACAAAGTCATGAACATGAAGAGAATACGGATACTTTTATTCCTTTGGAACACAGAGATTTTACGCCTAGCCAGTTAAATAAATTAAAAGAACTGACCGTGGGAAGAATTCATGAATGGATTAAAACACAAAGATTAGGTGAACATCCAAAACTTATAGCTATTTTATTTGCTTGGAAAAAATGGGGTTATACAGAAGAATGTGTTCGATATGTTAAAGAGCTTTGCAGCACTGACAAAGGGTTAGTGTTATTTCTCACAGCAGCATTAAAAGAACCTATTACTCAAGCTATGCATAAACAACACACCAATACTGAATGGAAAAACTTTTTAGTTAATATTGATAGCTTTATTCCGCATGAATCCATCGCCACTCATGCGGTCGCTATATTTGAAGATGATTACTTTGAAAAACTACGTGAAAACGAACAACTCGCTTTATTGATATTCTTAGATTTAATTAATGCAAAGACCCGGAAAGTCATCCCTAAAACTACCGTATAAATTCTAAGCCTCTACGGTAAGACTAAAGAGACCCCGCACGCTTCGCCCATTTCCTGCTAATTGCTCAGCCGTATCTTGTTTAGATAACGGTTGTGCTAATAATAAATTGCCCGAGACATGTTGTGCGAGAAAAAATCTTACTCCCACACCCGCTGAACTTTCACTTTGTTTTGATGGAGTGCCTAGAACATTTTCTTTATTCCAAATAGCGCCAATATCATAAAATATATAGGGCTCAAAAGACTGCATCCAGCAAAACAAAGGCAGTGCGGCACGAAGCTCTACCGATCCGCCTAATCCTTCATCACCGATAAGATCAGCTGAATCATAACCGCGTCCCATCACACTACCACCAAAAGTAAATTGTTCATAAGCCAGTAATGGATTAAAAGAATATTGGCCTTTGGCTACGACAAAAGTAGAAAATATAGAATTACCTAAAGGTTGTAACCGACTGGCTTGTAAATCAAACTTGGTAAAATCACCCGTTGCTCCGGGACGGGAACTCGTTGGAGAATTAGGATCGTTTGAAGCGCCTAAAATTAAAAGTCCTTGCTCGACTTCCGCGCTAAAACTATTCAAACCAAGCATACCATCAGTGTGATTTAAAACTCCGCCAGCTCTCAGTGTACGTATATGATCATTATAAATAGTATTACCAAAAGTTTTACTACCGTCATCGATATAATTAAATGAAGCATTTAAAATTAAATCGGTGCAACGACTAAGAATATAGGGGAAAGTAAGACCCAATGAATAAATATTACTTTTACCCTCAACGTTTAGCGGTTGAAGCACAAACACAGGATGGGTTTGTGATTCTGTCGCATCAAATGTTAAGCGCAAGCCTTCAGAATTAAGCGGAGCATCATAGTATAAATCCCAATATCTTAATTCACGTAAGCGAGAACTCGTGACATAAGTTAATCGCGTAGCATCGCCTGATCGGAAAATCGAATTAATAGCGCCGCTAAAAGTAATTTCATTGGGGCCTATATATCTTGACCCGTAGTTATCATAAGCCACATAACCCGACACTTTTTTAGCATCTGAAACAATATGTAGAGTTGCAGCACCTTGGGCATTTTTAGAAGGTTCTAAAACGGCTTTGGCGCGCACATCGGGAATTAAGTTAGCCAAACGCATATAATGCTCAAGCACTCCTATACGCAAAGGACGGCAACGCGCAATATGATTGGTATAGCATTGAATAAGCGCTCTTGCCCCATCTGGCTGGCCATCTACAATAACCTTATCAATATAGCCTTCTAAGACCCGCACGCGAACTATCCCATTTTGTACATGTTGCGGAGGTAAAATCGCTCTAGATAAGATATAGCCTTGATTACGGTAGTAATTCGTAATGGATTGTACAATTTTCATCAAATCGGCAATGCTGATGACCTGGTTAAGCTTGTCTTGATAAAGAGGCAATAAACAATTCTCGCTGTAAACGTGGTTGCCTTCTAAAACAATCTTAACTAATTTAAATTTAATCTTCGCAGCTTCTGGACTTAACGTAGTCGGGCCGGCGCCTCTAGGCGCCTGGACTAAGCTACCCGTAGGTAAAGATTGGGTAGGGCCTTGTTCTTGGAGAGTTTTACTAATAACGCCGGGATTCACAGTTCCAGGAATTTCCGTGGGGGTAATTGCAAAAACAGAAGTGCTTAAGGAACAAACCACCAGTATTCCTAAAAACTTATTTTTAACCGTTCCCATCATTGGAGATTAATCCTATCCTTGGCCATTAACCAAGAATTATACCTTTACATGTTAAAATTGACATCCTCATTTTGAATATAAGGTATAATAAAAAGAAATTTAGTTCCTAGGATCAATAATGAGCAAACGGATACCTATCATTTTAGGTTTATTGCTGGTCATGTTTGCGGTATGGACACAAATTACGTCATATCCATTGGTTCGCCATTGGTTCAATATCTTAGAAAATCACGCTTATGACTTACAGTTACGCGCAACTTTATTAACCAAGCACAAGAAATCATTCACAAGCTCTATTGTCATTGTCGATATTGATGATAGAAGCCTAAGAGAAGTAGAGCGCTGGCCTTGGTCTCGATCAAAATTATCTGAACTATTAAATCGTATTCAGGCAGGCGGGGCAGCTGTTGTTGCCTTCGATATACTTTTTACAGAAAAAGAAAATAATATTGCTGAACAGGTTCTAGCAGAATCTAAAAAAAATAATCTTATCCCACCCGATGTCATTGATCCTATTTTATTAAAAATAGCGCCTTTTTTTGATAATGATCAAAAATTTGCCGAAAGCCTAAAAAAAATTGATACGGTTTTAGCCATGAGTTTTATTCCAGAAACTTATCAACAAGGGGCTATTACGGCGCCCGTATTAACACTGACCTCTCCTGCCGAAAAACAATTAGGCTTTATTCTCTTTCGTGGATACATTGGAACCATTCCCACCTTACAACAAGGCACTAAAAGCATGGGATTTATTAATGCTTTTGCCGATGAAGACGGTGTTCTGCGCAGACAAGCTCTTTTAATTCGTTATGGAGATGGGCTTTATCCTTCATTGGCTTTAGAAGCAGTGAGACTTTTCTTATTTGCCAATATTCAACTTATGTCTGCCTCTTACGGAAATGAAATACGCCTAGAAGGCATCAAAATGGGTAGTGAAATCATTCCAACCGATGCGCGGGGCGAAGTGATCATTCCTTACCAAGGAAAAAGCTATACTTTTCCCTATATTCCAGCCGTAGATGTTTTAAATAATAAAGTGGCAGCCGATGCTTTCACCGGAAAAATAGTCTTTGTAGGTACTTCAGCAACAGGACTTTCGGATTTAAAGCCTACCTCTGTACAAAATCTTTTTCCGGGGATTGAAATTCAAGCAACGATTGCGGATGGGCTTTTAAAAAATAATTTTTCTTATATTCCGGGATGGGCGTTAGGAGCTGAGCTTTTATTAACAATCTGCTTTGGTATTTTAATCGCTGCTATTTTTCCCTATCTTGGCCCGCGTATTTTAACGTTATTAATTATTTTACTACCCACTGGGTTCATTATTTCTAATGGTTTATTATGGGAAAAGCTGCATATTATTCTCTCGGATCTGGTTCCTATGTTGCTGACGATTTTAATTGCCATGACCAACATGGTTTATGGTTATTTCTTTGAAACACGAAAGCGCGAGCAATTAAAAGAAATGTTTGGTCAATATGTTCCCGAAGAACATATTGATGAAATGCTGCAATCTCAAGGGGATTATGGTCTTTTAGGTGAAGATAGAGAAATGACGGTCTTATTTGCAGATATTAGAAACTTTACGACGATTTCTGAAAAATTAACCGCGAGCCAATTAAAAGAATTATTAAATGACTTTTTTACGCCGATGACAAAAATTATTTTTAAACATAAAGGGACTATTGATAAATATGTAGGTGATATGATCATGGCTTTTTGGGGCGCGCCATTAAAAGATAAAAAACACGCTAAAAATGCTATAGGTGCAGCGCTTGAGATGCAAAACAAAGTCAAAGAATTACAACCCCTATTAAAAGAAAAGGGTTGGCCTGAAATCAATATTGGCGTGGGATTAAATTCGGGCACAATGAGTGTTGGCGATATGGGATCTGAATTTAGACGTAATTATACCGTCTTAGGCGATGCCGTAAACTTAGGATCACGGGTTGAAAGCTTAACGAAACATTACGGTGTGCATACGATCGTGACTGAAAACACGCAAAAAGATCAAAAACATTATGTCTTTAAACTTCTCGATAAAGTGAGAGTCAAAGGTAAAGAAAACGGTATAAAAATTTATGAAGCGATCTGCAGAAAAGCTCAATTAACTCCTGAACTAAAAGCTGAATTAGAAAAATGGGATCAAGCACTCAATTATTATTTTAATCAAGATTGGGAAAAAGCACGCGCGGTTTTAGATGAATTAAACAAAAGTTATCCTCATGTTCATCTCTATCAATTATATCAACAAAGAATTGCGGAGTTTGAACAAACCCCACCGCCTAAAGATTGGGATGGGGTTTTTACGCATCATGCTAAATAATTACTGAATACAGAATCCATTCACAACGCCTGTTGCTTTAGCAGGAGCTAGTCTGGATCGTTGTCCTATAGCAGCGGGAGTGGCTGTGGGATAACGAACAGGCATTACTCCAAATTTAGCGGCGCTCATAGGAATGTCGGAATTAAGACCCGCTGGCCAATCCGCTCTTGAAATATATTGGGGGGCATAATCACTCGTTTGAATACGCGCAAATTCTTTACCGCCTGCGCTTAAATCAATTTTACCCGCTTTATTTTTGGCAGTGATCGCCCCTTTCATAATCTTCATAAACATACCGCAAGAAGCACCGGTGACTCGTTTTCTATCGCCCGTAGTCGTAATACAAGCCCCTTTATAATAAGCAAAATAATCGGTTCCACGCACCCCAATGGTAGCGACAGGGGTATTTACTTGATAGCCTTGCGGATTAGTCTTAGAAATAGCGCCCGTTACAGCACGAAACCCACCTTCAGCAACGCTCATCACGCTTTTATTATCAGCAGCTGAGGTTTTATTAAATTTATAATCATCCACTTTCATTTTGCTGCCAGGTGCAACCGTAATACGGCCCCCATCGGTAAATACAATTTCACTACTAGAGGTACTATCAGTCGTAATAGAATCATGCACAAAAATAGCATCACGTCTTTGTAAGGTGCGATCTTTATTGTCAGGAGATGAAATAGCATGCGCAACGCCTTTGACCCAGACCACCTGGCCTATGGCATCTGGCGCGGCATTCGCATTAGCACAAAAAAGACTTAATACAATGAAAAATAAGGGGGTTTTTTGAAAACTTTTTAACATGGAGTCTCCTTTTCCAATGTTCATCCTTCGAACTAGTATACTCTGCGAAGTCATATTAGAATAGCTCATCTTAAATAACGGAAAAAGCCCATGAGTCTTCAATCTTTAATGCAAGCGCTTTATAAAATCCAAGCCGTAAAATTTGGTGAATTTACTTTAAAAAGCGGTCAATCTTCAAAAATTTATATTGATCTAAGACAAATTGTGTCTCACCCCGAAGTTTTACAAACCGTGGCTGATGCCATGTGGGAAACTTTGGCTAATACTCACTTTGAATTAATTTGCGGCGTCCCCTATACCGCACTTCCTATTGCCACTTGTCTTTCGTTAGATCATAAAATTCCCATGGTCATGCGTCGCAAAGAAAAAAAAGAATATGGGACTAAACAACAAATTGAAGGCGCTTTTAAACCCGGCCAATCTTGTCTTATTGTTGAAGATACAATTACGAGCGGCGCAAGCGTGCTTGAGACTAGTCAGGATTTAGAAACCGCAGGATTAAAAATTACTGATGCTGTGGTATTAATCAATCGCGAACAAGGTGGCGAAGATAATTTAAATAAAAAAAATATTAAATTACATTCTGTTTTAACACTTAAGACACTCATGACAGAATTATTAAATTCAAATATATTACCCAAAACCGAACGCGAAATTGTCAGCTCATTATTGGAGTAAACTGTGCCTTCTTATAAAGATAGAATTCAATTTTGTAAAAACCCCGTTGGGAAAAAATTGTTAGCTCTTATGACGGAAAAAGAAACGAACTTAGCTTTTTCTGTGGATGTGACCCAAACCAAAGACTTACTTCTGCTTGCTGATAAAATAGGCCCAGAGATTTGTATTTTAAAAACCCATGTGGATATCTTAGAAGATTTTTCCCTAAGTTTTATTCATGAATTAGAAGAGCTCGCCCAAAAACATCAATTTCTAATATTCGAAGACCGAAAATTTGCCGATATTGGCCATACCGTTCAGCTGCAATATCAAAAAGGGATCTATCATATTGCCGATTGGGCCCATATGACGAACGCCCATAGCCTGCCAGGGCCTGGGATCGTGGAAGGACTACGCGAGGCAGGGTTAGCTAAAGAACGCGGCCTGTTGCTCTTGGCTGAGATGAGCTCTAAGGGAAATTTACTTGATAAAAATTATGCTAATCAAACTTTAGCCTTAGCTGAGCAATATCCTGACTTTGTTTTTGGTTTTATTGCGCAGCATAAATTGTCTGATAACCCCGCTTGGATTTATTTAACACCGGGTGTGCAAATAGAAGACAAAGGTGATAATTTAGGCCAGCAATATGTGACGCCGGAAAAAGCTATTCAAAATGGCAGTGATGTCATTATTGTGGGGCGTGGTATTTTAAAAGCCAGTGATCCCGTCTCAGCCGCAAAAAAATATCGGGAAGCGGGGTGGGAGGCGTATTTAAAAACCTTGTAGCATACAAAAAATATTTTTCAGCCTTGAGGAGGGCAAACATGTACATCCAAATACGTTTACATAATATAAATTCTGTTGGCCATATTACTCTTTCTTTTCGTGAAGATATAGACGTGGAATATTTTAATCATTTTTCCTTTTCGCCCGCGCAAGCAAAAGTTTTATTCCCCTATGAAAGTTTTTTCGGGGAACAAAAAAGTTGTGAGCTCTATTCCAATCAACCTTTCGAATTTTTTCTAACTTGGTTAAAAAATTCTTCTTTTAACAATGGCAATAGGTTTAATAATAAAAATAATAATAATTCACATGCTATTATAGGCGCCTTGCAAGCTCTAGGATTTGATTTAGATGATGCGCAAACCTCTTCTTTCTGCTTTTTTAAAATGAAAATAACCCCTACCGCAAAAAATCTGTATCAATTCATCGAGGCTAATTTAACAAAACTACAAGATCAATTTTATACAGATTATTTAGCGAAAAAAGCTGGCGCTGATCTTAGATAACTTACCAAGTAAATTAAAATTTGATATCAACGAAAGAAATGAGGCCGCATTAAACTTTCTTCATCTATAGCAATGACAAAAATAATAATGGTTGATGAGGGGGATTAGCAGATGGAAGACTTACCTAGGCCGATGATTAGAAAAAAACTCAATCTCTTCATCAATCACTAATTGAGCATGCGTTCTTCCAATGCCGCCTTCCCACCACGCATTTCTATGTTGGGAAAATAAGGGGTGCTGGTTCCATTCTTTTAAAAACTTAACCGCCTTATCTGAACCTTCTTTTTGTGCTACTTCACGGGCTTGATCTAATAAAAGATATCGTGCATAAAAACGGACTTCTTCAAGCTTTCCGCATTCACTGATGGAATGGATGTTGCTTCCTAAGAAATTAGCCAATGTCTCTATTTTTTTAATAACCTCTATTTTTTTTAATAAAGCTCGTCTAACTACTAAAGAATGAACTTTTTCAAAGGGAGATTTGCCAAATCTGTTTAATTCTCCGAGTAACTCGGGTCTTTGTTTTACAATCTCATCGATGATGCAGATACGCTCATGAGATGCTGCTAAATGTAGCGCCGTGCATCCCTCATCGTCTTTTTGATCCAGTAAGGTAGGATCTTTTTGAACTAATGTTTGAAAAAGAGCTAAATTTCCCGTTAGAGCTGTAAGGTGCAGAGGTCCCATTGATTTATAACCCACCACTCTTAAGTCAGCGCCTGCATCTACTAGAACCTGAGCTCTTTCTACATGACTATGTTCTAATGCACAAATCAGAGCGGGTCTTCCATCGTTGCCAAGAACATCTAACTCTATATGGGGTTGCTTGCAAAGATAAGCGACAACAGAAGAACTCCCCTTTGTACTAGCCGCTATAAGTGGCGTGCCGAGCCTGGCGCTTCTTGAATTAAGTAAACTTCTGTCTTTTTCAATTAACGCTTGAACCACAGCTAACCGTCCGTAGTGGGCTGCCAAATGAATGGCTTGGTTACCGTTAGTAGTACGAATTTGTAAATCAACCCCTTTTGCGATGAGCGCTAAGGCAACTGCATCGTAGCCCAGTTCGATTGCCCACATTAGAGCTGAATAGCCATGATTTTTCGCAACAGCATTAAGATTAATATTGGGCTGCGCGCAAAGAAAATTAACCACTGATAGATGCCCTTTATACGCTGCCCATATGAGAGGCGTTTCATCATTAGCGTCCGTTTGATTTAGAAAATCGGGATTTATTTTAATTAATGCTTGAACAACCGGCAAACTCCCACCATTGGCTGCCCATATCAGAGCCGTCGCGCCTACATGTGATCCACGTTTCGTAACAGCTTTTAAATCAATATTTGGCTCTGCACAGAGATAATTAACAACCGGTAAATGCCCAGCAAAGGCTGCCCAAAGGAGAGGCGTTTCGCCATTATCATCTTCTTGATTGAGTAATGCGGGATTTATTTCGAGTAAAACTCGAAGTATCCCTAAAGCACCATTTTGAGCTGCAACATGCACAGGAAATTTTCCATCAATACCAGGATATCTTTCATCTATCCTACTTCCTTGTTCTAGCAATGAATTGAATACTTCGACACTTTGACGACACATCATTGCCCAATAGAGAATTGTCCTCCCCGTATCAACCTTCGTGGTACTTATGCGATTACCTTGAGTATAAAGAGGGATAACCCAATGTTGATAAATATAATCCAGCATGGCTTGCCCTTTTTCTCCTTGGGCTCTTTGTATATAACGTAAAACCATATGATGATCAAAACAATCTGCCAAATCACCTAAGCTTTTTATTTTGGTTTTTAAGGTTTCAAAATCTTCATCTTTGGCTAAGGTTAATAACTCGCGCTCGCGATAAGTCAAACTTCGATATTCCCGGTAATATATTTCAAAAAACTTTGCACGGTAATCGCAATTTTCCTGAACGGATAAATTTTCATACTGTATTGGAAAATGTTTTTCGATTCTTTTTTTCCAACGATTATTTTCATTCGCAAGCGTTCGATAAAGTTGGTTGGTTGAACCCAGTTGAGAGGAGTCGTTAATCGTAAGAAAAGAAAAAATACATTGAGACACTAAAGCCGTGGGCAAAGTATCAAAGTGTGATCCTTTCATTTCAAGATTGGAACCGGACATAAAACCCTCGTTTTTTTGCTGTATTTTATAGTTTTTTGATTAGTAAGGATAAATTTATTTTCCTATGCAAAAACTCGAGAAAATACGGCCTAATAAATCATCTGAGGTAAATTCACCCGTAATTTCACTTAAGGCTTGTTGAGCGAGTTTTAAGTCTTCGGCTACTAATTCACCTTCTGCACGGTTTTGTAATTGGTTTAATGCTGTCTCTAAAAATTGCTGGGCTCTTGATAAGGCATCCAAATGTCTGCGGCGTGCAGAAAAAATTCCTTCATTGGTGCTTTGATAGCCCGCAATTGATTTAATATGGTTTTTTAATAAATCGATACCTAAATTATTTTTTGCAGAAATTGAAATCGTCGTTATGCCATCTTCGGTTTTTATAGAAGGTTGTTCATGGGTTAAATCTATTTTATTGCGGATGATAAGAGGTGATGGATTATTTTCTTGGTTTTTTGCATCTACCATATGCAATACTAAATCGGCTTGTTTAATTTCCTGACGCGCTCGGCGTATGCCTTCTTGTTCAACGACATCGTCACTTTCTCTTAATCCTGCGG
>Ga0207134_1011_pt2 | contig 35476 bp, 22 predicted proteins | sample Alteio_BWMinHeat_12_FD_153527 | JGI IMG/M metagenome (GOLD analysis project Ga0207134, IMG submission 153527) | Enriched cells from forest soil in Barre Woods Harvard Forest LTER site, Petersham, Massachusetts, United States -... | ecosystem: Environmental > Terrestrial > Soil > Temperate forest >... | reverse complement strand
CAGCACCAGCCAAGTCAGTATTGTTGAAGCCGGCGAAGCTGCCATCCCGGTAACGGATATTGACCGGAACCAGGGGAAGCCCGGGCTCGCCATCTTGGAAGACACCGTCGCCGTTCTGGTCAAAAAACGTCCGGGTAGAGAGATTCGTGCGCCACTGTTGCATCGGAATCTCCATAGTGGCGGTGCGGTGGTTGGGACCCACGGCTACGGGCGTCGAAAGTCCGTCTACCAGAAGGTCGTTCCACTGGTCGAAGACGGTTATTCTCCAATTGCCATCGGGAATCATATGCGGAAAGCTGAAGTTGCCTTCACTGTCACACTTAGTGAAAGCGAAATCTTCCTCGTCTGGATCTCCCAGGCTCACATAGCAATTTGTGAAGCTATTGGCATCACCAGTGCCGCTGCTGTAGATTCGCTCGTCCGGCGAGCGACTGATGCGCGCCGTCGTGACCTTGCCTTGGACTGTATTGGAGCAACCCCCCGCTGCGCTGGCGCAGATTTCAGCCCTGCGCCCATTGATGATGGCCGGGTTCGCGAAACCGATCGAGACATGGTAACCCGCAGGTCCGAATTCCTGGAAGTAGGCCGGCTCGCCTGCCTTGACGAAAGCTTCATGACTCTTGGTTCCGTCCAGAGTATTGGTCTGGAGCCACTCTTCTCCTCGGCCGATGCGGTCGGCGCCTGGGGTCGCCACCACCTCATACAGGCCGGGATACAGGTTGGCAACCAGCGCCTGGCCCTCGAGGGGCGAAGGGGTCACACCGTCCGACTCAAAATGGGGACATGTAACGATCATACCCACCAATCCATCTTGCTGCTTCGTGATCGGACATGCGTCGTTCCCCGTGAGTGGATCGGGCATGCCGGCCAAGGCGTTCGACAACGGCATGTTGAACATGTCGTAGGTGGGCTGGCCAGTCGAATCACCAAAGCCACCAGCCTGGTCAAGAATCGTGATTTCGAACCCTCCGAGGCCTGTCTCCTGCGTGGCCAAGGTGTCGACTCCGCCGCCGGCGTCGCTTTCACCGTTCAGCGGCCAATCATCTTGGAACACGAATACGGCGATCTTCGCCGTGGGCAGCGGGGTAGCTTCCACATTCACGGTCACACTGGTCTGGCCAGGCCCGATCTGGGAGCCGCCCATCGTGTGCCCGCAAGCTGGCGGATCACCCGTGACGGGGTCAGGGAGGAAGCAGTCTGGCGTTGGCGCCGAACTATTTCCGGCGTTAAACCCGTTAGCGCCGTCGCCCGGCAACACCGAGATGAAGTAGTGCTTCGTAGGGTCGAGGTGCACTTGGCTAGGCGCGACCGGGTTCTGCTGGCCGCCCGGTCTGCACGTGCCATTGCCGACATCGCATACGGCACTAACGTGGTTCCCATTATTGTCGAGAACCGTCTGCCCAGCCTCGCAAGCAAGCGTGCCAACGCAGCCCGACGCCACCACCGGCATGTAGCTGGTATGGAAGCTGGTCCCGAGACTCGGAGCGTTCGCTGGGACGGCCGGAGGTGTACACGTCCTGGCCGGAGGTACCGGCGTACAACCATACACCTGGGTTGCATCAATGTGGAAGGTGCGGTCTTCCTCGATGATCCAGCGGTAGTCGGTGATCGGAGTCTTGCTTAGCCCATCCACTACGTTGACCACCAGGCCACTGGCGGTCGGGAAGGTCACCTGAGCCGACACCACATTGCTCTGGGTCTTCTGTGAGTTCACCGCGCGATAGCAGAAGTAGTAATTACCTGCCGCCCCCGAGGTTGCCGTAAAAGAGCCATCCGCATTCAGTGCCACTTGCGCTGCGCTAAGTAGGGTGGAAGCAGGAGTAGGAGCAATGCAACCAGTACCGTAGACCGCCGTCAGGGGGTGCTTATCAGGGTCAGTGTCGTTGGCGAGTACTCCTGGCGGGCTAACGTGCTGCGTGGAGGCAACGTTGCTGGCCGGAAAGATATCAGCAACTGCAGTGGGTGCGCCTCCCAAAGCAGAGCACCCACTCCCCGCGTCGCACTGCGTGATCGTGGCCGTCGCCGTCAGAGTGCCATTTACCAGATAATTGAACGAGCCACCGCACGTGGTGTTCGTGGAAGGCTGCGTATACGTAAACGTACCATCCGAGTTGAACGCCAATGAGTCGGTGGTGGGGTTGACCAAGGTAACCGCGCCCAGGACTGCACCATTCGCGCCCGTTGTGTTAGCCAGAACGCCCTTGCTCGGATCCGACACAGTCAAAGTCACACCAGCGTTGCAATAATAGGTTGCGCCATTCGCAGAGACTGTCGCGCCGGCGGGCACTGTGCCACCATTCACCAGCAGGTGAGCGATCATGCCGCCATCGCGCGAATTGTTGGTGGACAAGCTCAGGGCCCGGTCGAAAATTGCGAAGGTGCCAGCCGCGTAGCCGGCGCCGACCGTGGAGGCGGGCGTCACCTTCACGTCGTACGTCTTGCCTGCTGCCATAAACACTTCGCTCTGAACCCTCGGTGTACCGGGAAGCTGGTTACCATCTTCCGCGATCAACGTCATGTCCAGACCCACTACGGCCGGAACGTGCATGCGCAGACCGGCGTTTACCAAACGAAGCAGTACGCCGCTCACCGCTGGCGTGGCTGGAATATTCGTAAGCTGGGAGGCACTTGGGGCCGTCTTGTCAAACGAGCGACCGTTGATCGTGTAGTAGCGTGGATCGAAATTTACTGCCGCGGGATAGCAAGTGTGTGCTGCACCGCAGGTGGCGTTCCAAACCCTGGTTTCAACGAAACCTGAGGTCGCCACATCGAGATCCACTTCATTGTTCTGCACTGCGTCGATTTCGCTGAGCAGTACGACTCGGTCCGTATCGTAGATCACGGCTGGCGGACCGGCATAAGCCGTACTGGTAGTCGCATCGGTGACCACCAGAACTCCATACAAACCCATGGGCCCCTGGATCGAGGGGTGAGTTCCCGACTCAATAAGATACGTGCCGGCCTTCAGGTTGCTCCACTGCAGCGCACCACTCGCTGCCGGTCCCACCTCTGTTCCGAAGGACCGGACGCGCGACCCTTGGGGCGGCGGTGCGAAACTAGGAGCGTCGCCAGCAATCGGCCAAGTGGCTGTGTTGGACACCAAACCAGAGTGATCCGGGCTATTGTCAGCCCTGCTCGGCCTGGGATTGCTCCCTAAACCGCCTCCCAACTGGCCCACAATCACCAAAGAGGTCGGTACGGGCAGAGAGTTCGTCAGGTTAATGGTGAAGGTCGGAGTCCCACTAGGTACCACGATCAACGGTGGCGCCCAGCCGGACGCAGTTGATAGAGGCGTGCAGCTGACACCAGCGCCCGATGCACCAGTGCAGCTATAGCCCCACATCTGCACCACCTGGCCATCCGGCAGCGTGGTTGTGGTTCTGGACACGGCCAGATCGACCGACTGGGCAGAGCTTAAGCTCGCCAGGAGGAGAATCGTTACCGCGAGTATCGCGGTCTTTACTGTCACTTTGAGATAGATGGATCGCATCGCTGGTTCTCCTCGTTAATTCGACTCGTTGATGGTGTAAGCTTGGGGATCGACGAGCATCATCATCATCATTCCGCCCGGGAAAATATTGTTTGTGGTGATCTCGCGCTCGTTGTGCGAGTGCCACATGAAGGCAAAGCCTGCCTCTGAACCGGGATCGTTTGCGACCGTTCCAGAAGGCGGTATGGGGCTGGGCGACACCGCTTTGCCCGTGGCATCCGGACCCAGATAGGGACTGCCGCCGTACCACGGGCCATCCGCAAGAATGTTCGGATCAGGTAGCGTTACAGGGCCACCGCTCCCCACAGTGCCGAAGGGATGAGTTTCCAGGGGCTTGTTGTGGTCCGCACACCACTCGTAGTAGTTCGGAGCGGAGGGACTCGATGTGTTGTAGCCGTTAGCGTCAGCAGTGCAGGTACTTCCATCGCCGGGCTTATGCCCGTAGACATCCCAGTTCAGACCTTTACCCGTCCAGTAAAAGATGCCGTCCATCGCCAGGCCGGGAGTAGTGGTGGTCGTGAAGAGGAGAGGTCCAGCCAGCCTGGTGGCATCTGTTGAGCTAAGGATCAAGTTTCCGTCGCGGCCCAGGATGCGAACGTGGTTTCCGTGCTCGTGGAAGGGATGTTGCCAACGTCCCGTACCGATGACCCGCAGCAGAACCTGCTCACCCGGATGCATATGGGGATTGCCATTGTAGGGCTGGTGCGGGTATTGGGGAGCATAGTTCGGATCCATGTCATCCGGCATGGAACGGCCATTGATCATGAAATACGCCGGATGGTAAGGTTCCGTCGCAACCTGCATGCACCCAGAGGGGATCGTGCACGCTAAGTCGGCTTGCTCTTCTGCCTGCCGGTGAATCTTCGGATCAATCTCGGAGAACTGAAACAGATACTCCCGGTCGTAGCAGGTCGCTGCGTGATCGTATGCGGAAGACGCGAGCCGGTAGTCCGGTTGCCCGTCAGGAAGAGTCGAGGACACTGCGTTGCAAGCGGCATTGCCGCCGCCGAGGGGCAATACGATGATGGCACCGTACAAGCCCATTTCAACCTGCAGGTCACCCTGAGTTCCGCTGTAGTAGGCGTGGGTGCCAGCTTTGCCGGTGGTGGGAAACGTGTAAGTTACAGTCCCTGCATGAGCTGCCTCTCGCGTCAGCAAGCCAGCTACGCCGGTACTACCCGTTGTTACCTGAAATCCAGAAAACAAGATGGAGGTATTGCCTGCCGCGGCCGGCAAGTTGTTCGTGAGCGTTACCGTGACGGTTTGCCCTTCGGTCACAATCAAGGTAGGCCCTGGCACTTGCATGACGCCGCCGCATGCGCTTCCGATTGTCGGAGCGATGCCAGCCGGAGTTGCGGTGCCGCCACCGCTACACGCATAGCCCCAGGAGTAGATCACTCCCCCGTCCGGCTGAGAGATGAAGGCGGGCGCGGCTGTCAAGGCGAAGTTTGTACCTTGAACGCCAGGGGCTGCGGCATAAGCCGTAGCCGAGAGAAGCAGGGTCAACGCAATGACTAGCACTGGAAGCAGTCGTGTAATCGCGATTCGTGTTGGCGCATTCATTTGGCTCATGGTTGCTCTCCTACTGGATAACGACTTCGGTCATCAGCCCGCCGAAGTTCTCGGCGTCGTTCGAAAGGTGATCAAGATTCGGCGTGTAGAGATAGAAGGTGCTGCCCGCCGGGTACTTTGTCGTATCGCTGGCATCCAGAATCACGTCGATCGACTCGCCACCGCCCAGCGTGATCGAGTTCGTGTTGTAGTAGAGGTTGCTTCCCGCTTGATCGCGGAGCAGGCGAGCATTGATCGCGATCACCTGCATCGGGATGCCGAGCGAGGCGAGGGTCTGGAATTCCGTGACGTCCAGGTCGGAAATGCGCAGCAAAGCTTTTCCGCCCGCCGGAATGATGATTTTGGTTGACAGCGGCTGTGAAGGACGGCCAACACCGTCGGCCGACTGCGTATACATGGCCGTCGAACTTGTTGGCGCCCCAACAAAGGGTGAAGCGGTGTTCGCAGTGACCGTATTGGAATCCTGATTTCCGCCTGTCACATTGACCGTGTCCGGATAGCTGCGGCCGTTCAATAAGAAGAACTTGTCCTTCATGTCAGTAAAACCCTCTGGATTGAAGGTCATGCCGACAAAGTGGAAGTTGGGATCGAAGCCGTGAATCTGGATCGGGTACTCAACGTCGTAGAACGTGGAGCCGTCGCCATCGTTGTAGGCATAGTTTCCGCTGATTGCGCGGAGCACTAGGTTGCTCGGCGGCAGCGGACTAGAGCACAGAATGTCGGTACTGCAATTCGAAGCGGTCCGCGGATCAGTTTGTTGGGCCTGAAGGGCGCCGAAGAGGCTGTTGCCAACGCGTACCCGGTTCTGCCGCGGCCGTACGTAAAGCTGTCCGACCATGCCCATCTGTAAGTGTTCCGGAGGTGTGATGTGGCAGTGCCAAAAATAAGTTCCGGCATCCGGCGCGAGATAGTAATACGTGAAGCTGCCACCGATGTTGATGGCCACGGAAGCGTCCGGCACACCGTCATAGAAGGCCGAAGCGTTCGGGTAGCCGTGGAAATGGATAGTGTGCTGCTCGAACAGGTCCGGCCGCATGATCTGGCCGACGTTGGTGAGGGTCAGGAAGAACTCGTCATCCTCGTCGATCGCCATGAGGGGCGCCGGCATGTTCCCATTCATAACGCCCACGTCCATGATCGGACGGGGATCCACGTGTCCCGTGACCGGTTCCATCAGACCAACCGCACCGTTCGAGGCGTCGCTGCCCGCCGGCGCAGTGGGGTCATAGGCCGTATTAAAAACCGCGCCGAGCTGCGTTGCGGGTTGGCCCTTCGCGAGGTCGTTCAAGCCTGAGAGGGGACCAAATGCGAAGAGGTAGGTTTGGGTGCCGTCCGCCATTGTGGCGTACCCGTCGCCACCGGAAATCTGCTGGCACTTGATCGCACCTCCATTATCAACGTACGGCAACGTAAAGCTCGTGTTTCCGTCCTGTTGAATGGTGACAGTGCGCGTCGTCGGTGTAGTGTACGGAGCCGAGGCGTTGGCGGATGGGTGAAGACTCGTCGCGGAGGGACATTGCACCCTGAACGACTGTGCACTTGCTGAAAGAGATGCGAAGCACAAAAAAAGCGTGGGCAACCAGATCCGATAAAACATTTTTCCTACGACCATGCCGCCTCCTTACCTGACCTGCTAGCTGCAAAACTCTCAAAACTCTGCCTGCGTCGCCGAACACCGTCTTTAACTGTTTACCGCCTGGAACCACCGGCGTGTAGTGGGCACGAGATTAGGGGCTTTCCTAAACCGATGTGTTGCGACAGAGCAAAGTAAGCAGCGGGAGAGCGGCATTTCACAACTAACTTACATGTAGCTAGTGAAATGACGGTAATTTACAAGTAATTCTATGCATTTGCATGGCGGTGGATTTAGAAACTGTATGTAAAGAATATTTACAACACAGAGATAACTTTACATCTGATAGATTCGACCGTGAGCGCCCGACCATGGCTCCTGCTCGAGGAGTGGAACGTGTGTTGAATTTAAGGGATCAACGGGGAATAGGAAGTATGGGCTTCGCGGAAGTGGCTCTGGCGAACGTAGCTAGGCGTTGAGGAACGATGGCCTCTATATCGACGAGCTTTGTATGGAGCAAGGTGATTGTCTATCCCTTACATAGCCCCATGAGGGGCAGAAAATTGGAAATTTCGATAGCTTGCCTTCGAACTCTCAAGAGTCCCTGATTTTCCCAGTTGGTGAGCAGACGGCTTACGGTAAACGAAGTCATCGCGGTCATCTGCGCGAGCGTCTGCTGCGAGACGTTGATTTCGACATGGCTATTCACCTTGTGACCGACTTGATCAACTAAGCGAACCAAGGCTTGAGCCAGACGAGGGGACGCCATTTGCGTGGATACCTGGAAAAAACAGCGTTCCAGATCATCTAGGCGCCGTTGAAGGATGCGTTTTGCATTGCGCCGAAGGATAGGAGAGCGGTCTAAAACCCCTTGGAAGGTCTCTGCACCCCAAACAAGTACCTTGCATTCCTGGAGGGCTATTGCTGTCGAGAAGTGCGTAAAGCCGGGCACCAAACCAAGCTCGCCAATCACTTCGCCGGCAGCAATCAGTCGAAGAATGACTTCGGTGCCACTCTCACCCGCCTGCGTTATCTTCGCACGACCGTCTGTCAGTAGGAGTGTTTCCTTTATTCGAGCGCCCGCCAAAAACATCACGTCGCGGCATAGGTAGTCTCTAGTCCGAGCCATGGATGTGATATCTGCACAGACAGAGCTGGGTAGATCCGCAAATAGTTCAGACATTTCCAACAACGGACTTTGCTGCGTCGTCTCGGTCATAACTGGTCTCCATGTACCGGCTGAAATATTTCTCGGGAACCACCGGCCAAGCGCTTATTTAATCTTCGGTCCGCGAAGCGGGAATCATGCGGCTTAGGATTCAGCGACCCGTTCTCGATGATCATCTTGTGCGATTGCTTTCTTTCTTGCACTTTCCTTTCGAGAACATAAGCAACCATCAAGCCTTTTCACGGCAAGTTCAATTACTGCTTATCCGCCAGGAACCACCGGCGTGCAGTAGGCACGAGATTAGGAGCTTTGCTAAATCTGTGTGTTGCTGCAGAGCAAAGTAGGCAGCGAGAGAGCGGTATTTCACAAGGAACTTACATGTGGCTAGCGAGATGACTGTAAGTTATAGGCAATTCTATTTCTTTGCATTTGTGTCGCTATAGGAACGATCTGTAAAGCAGCCTTACAACGCAGCGATTATCTTTACACTTTGTAGATTCGATCGTGAGCGTCCGACCATGGCCCCTGCTCGGGGAGTGGAGTGTGTGCTGAACTTAAGGGATCGACTGAGAACAGGAAGTATGGGCTTCGCCGAGGCGGCTCTGGCGAGCGGAGATCGCGGCTAGGTTATTTCTGACTTAATCCCATAAACTTGTAGCCGACTCCAGGAATCGTAAGAATAAGCTCGGGCCGTCCCGGATTGTCCTCCAACTTTTGGCGCAGGCCAGCCACGTGCGCATCGACTGTACGGGTGAACGCACCGGCCTCATAGCCCCAGAGCGACCGCAACAGTTCAGTTCTAGGGACAGTACTTCCCGTGCGTTCCATTAAGTAACAAAGAAGCTGGAACTCGCGAGCGGTGAGATAAACAGTCTTTCCGTCTCGAGTAACTTCTGCACGCCGGACATCTACGCGGATCGAACCGAATTGGTGAACGCCTTGCCCGGTATGGATTGGTACGCGTCGCAATAGAGCCTGGATACGAGCAATGAGTTCCGCGGCCTCGAATGGTTTGGTCATGTAGTCGTCCGCACCCAGGTTGAGTCCCACCACCTTGTCAACGATTTGATCGCGGACAGTCAACATCAGAATGGGAGTCGCCAGCCCTAGTTGCCGAACGCCGCGACAAACGTCGAACCCGTTGCGATACGGCAGCATGACATCGAGGATAATCAGGTCGAAGCATAGATCAGTTGCCTTCCGCAGTCCCTCTTCGCCATCCTCTGCAGTATCAACAACGAAGCCTTCAGCGCGAAGGCGGACTTCGAGTGCAGTCCTTAATGCCTGTTCGTCTTCCACCAACAGAATATTCTCATTCATTTCTGCACGCCTAAATCGATTCCGGGAACAAACAAGGCCATGTCGGCCTCCGACTTCCTTGGCACCGGTAAGTGCAGCGTAAAAGTACTCCCCACATCCACTTCACTCGTTACAGACAGTTTTCCTCCCATTGCTTCTGCAATGCGCTTTGCTACGGCTAGTCCTAAACCAGTTCCGCGAATCTGGGCATCCACGGCCTTTGGACTACGATAAAACGGCTCGAAAATATGTGGCAACTCTGAACTGCTGATACCAGAACCATGATCCTGCACGCTGATGCGGACTTCTTTGTGATGGTTTTCCGCCTCATGAACCGAGGCGGAAATACCAATCCAGCGATTCTTGCCACTATACTTAACCGCGTTTAAGATTAGATTCTGCAGGCAGTGAGAAAGCCCCGACAGATCGCCCATGACGTAAGGCATTCCTGCCTGTACCTGCTGCTCAACATCGAAACCAGCTCCTTCAACTAGCACTGCAACGTTTTTGCGAACATATTGAAGTATTCCCAAAACTTGTAGCGGCCGCAAGGCATAACGATTCGTGCCGTTTTCTGTGGAAGCGAATAGCAGAATTTGCTTTACCGTATCTATGAGTTGGCGGGCCTGGTTAGTGATGATCGACCCCTGTGCGATCGAATCGGTTCTTGTCTTTACCAGGCCGTCCTCGACATTCTGACCGCTACAATAAATAGCAGCCAGCGGCGTGAGTAGTTGATGCGAAACCGATGCCACAAAGTCCAATTGCAGCTTCGCCAACTTTTGCGCTCGCCGACTAGCGTAGATGATCAAACCCATGTCAACTGTGAGCAGGACGAGCACAATGCCGCCGGTTATTAAGTTCCTGCGCCAGATGCTCGCCGCAATGGCTTCGAGTGGCCCCTTGTGATGCTGCAGGAGCAGCATCCACGGCTCGTCGTGAGACGTGTATTGGATTACAGGAAACCAAACGGGCGCGGAAAAGTTGCGCCATTCCTCATGTCGTGAGGATTCGCTGTTACCAATAAACTGCCAAAAGTGGCCCTCTAAGCTCTCCGGTGGGGGGCCAAAGATGTTCATTTTAGAATCGAAGGCACCGCGATTGCTATTTGGGAATTGAGGGTCGGAAGAGAAGATCAGTCGAGGTGTGCTCCCCGTAGCCATAACCGCCAGCTTGTATTCGAGTCCTTCTGGACCGCTGAAGTATCGTTTCGTAAGATCGGGGAGCATCTTTCTCTGAATGTAATCAAGATTAAGGATAATTACGGCCCAATCGACTGGATTTTGGCCGTTTGCAGACTGTGTGGCCGGACGCAGCGAACGGGGATCGCTGTCTACAATTGGGTGAACGATCGCCGGAATGTTCTTGTCAAACTGCCATCCAGACGATTTATCGGTTCGCTGTGAAGCTGAGGACGCGAGCCCATCGTGGCTTCTGAAGCGTTTTTCTGCTGATGGGTCGGGGAATTCCCAAGCACGCAAAGCAGTGTAAAGACTTGACGATTTTGCTTGCAGACGAGCAAGTAGCGGCTGCAAATCTTGCGGTATGCTGGAAATCTCAATTCTCGCGGTATTGGCGTTGAGACGCAGCAACCGACTGTCGCTCGAATCCCAGATGTAAATGCTCTCTATCAAGTCCGGGTTCGCATAGATGTTCTCAACCGACTCGTGATTCATCGGAGCGCGGCTCAAGTCCACGTAGCGTCGAAGATAATCATTCCAATTGTCGCGGGCGCCTGAATCGGGACCGACCTGCAACGCAACGCAAAGCGCTGACAACTCACCATAAAAATCAAGATGCCACCTCATCATTAACGGCTGGAGAGTGCTTCCGATGCGCGCTTCGGTGGCCACACTCAGCTGCTTGGTCCAGCGGTATTGCAGAACGGCAACCATGATCAGGAGTGACGCCATACCAGATAAGACAGTTATCCAAAAGAGGGGTAATTTTCTGGTCCCCCGATCGCCGATACCCTTAGTTCTGGAGGTGGATGAACGATTCATAGATGAGCTTAAGCGCGTCACCAGGTAGGCCCCGCCACACGCGGCCAAAAATCACCGGCCCGGTGAACGGGAGTGCGCTCCGGTGCGCATCAACGCTTGCCGCCAAATAACCCTTTTGGCTTACGAAATTTGCGAATTCCATCGCTTTAACCGAGGCGCGGAAGCATATCGTTGAACCCATTTCTTTTTTCCTTCACGGCTTGCGCTGCGTGCTGTTCCTACCCCTGTAGCCCGATTGTAACAGTTGTGCCGTCGGTATCAAACGTCCTACTCCCGCTCTCAGCCATTTCTGGATGTGGCGAATAATCCGTCGATCCGCGATTCGGTGCTGGAGGAACTAAACGTGAAAAGGATCTTGCCGGTGCGATGCGATTTCAAAGATTGCTTGAACGCCTCCTTGAACTGGTCGAGCGGGTACACGTGCTCCACTGCGGCGGAGAGCGATCCATCAACTACGAGGTCGCCCAGCTTCTGGTAAATCTCCGCGATCTCTGTGCGGGGCGCATTGCGTATCCAATTGATGAGCCAGAATCCGTGGAGGCTAAGACCACAGTAGATGAACTCTTTTGGCGGCATAGCGGGGAACTGCCCACTTTGAAGGCTGTAGACGACAATCGAGCCGCCAGGTTTAAGCGATTTGGCCAACTCGCCCACGGAAGTTCCACCCACCGTATCGAGGACGAGGCTAAGTTTCTTCCCGTCCAGAGCCTCCACAATATCCTTTTGTAAGTTGTCGCCTTGGAGGATCACGCGGTCACCTCCCCACTGCCGCACATGTTCGGCAGCTTCTTCCCGCCGCACGACATTCAGCGTCTTGACTCCTGCAAGCTTCGCGAGTGCAATAATGTACTGCCCCATAGCCGCGTTGGCTGCGGTTTGACCGATCCAGTCACCGGGCATCAGGGAAACGTACCGGTTCAGCAAGAGATAGGCGGTAGCAGGGTTAATTCCGATCATCGAAAGTCGCAGGGGATCTGCTTCGTCGCTCATTGGCACGATGTTTCGCACCGGGGCGACAACTTCATCTGCCCACGTGCCCTGCTCGTAGGTAGGAAGAATCAGGACTCGCTTGCCCCGCAGAGCAACATCAACCTTCGATCCGATCTTGGCGACTCGGCCAACACCCTCTGCGCCTACCGAGGAAGGGAAGGCCGGCCGAATGCCGTAGATGCCGCGGACAAACAGAAAGTCCGATGGATTTACCGGGGCCGCTTCCATCGAGATGAGAACATCCTCCTGGCCAAGAGCCGGTTCGGAGACCGTGTTGAGTTCGATGACATCTGAGGGTTCGCCGTGAGCTATGAGTTGCAACTGCCGCACAAGAAAACTCCTTTCGTTCGAAAAAGTTGTCAGGACTCGTTATGAGGGCCTACGAAACGCCGCAGCAGACGTAGCCGCATTGAGACTAAGGTCATCGGAGGTCAGCGGCCCGCGGCTCTGCTGATGGTCATAGTGATGCTCATAAACTACGCGCGACCCGCTCCATTTCCGGAGGGTGCACCAACTCAGAGTGCAGGTTCTGCCAGACACCCCGACCAACTCCAGTGTCCACGCTGAATGCCTCTCGTCTGCAGCATCTCCATGAATCGCGGTCTGCCGAATGGATATCAATAGACCACCGACTTCGGCCATTACGTGAAGCGGGACCAGGAAATTAGCGAGAAGTGAGCGTACTCTCGCCTTTCCACGAATCGGTTCTTCCGCGGTTTCGCTGCTTACCTCGATATCGTCGGCATAAAAAGCGTCGAAGATCTCAAGATACGCTTCGAAGCTCTCGCTTATGCTGGCCTGGACGATGGCCGTATTCAGCGTGCGTTCCCGGGTCTGGGAACTTATAAATGGATCCATATCGATGTGAACGGAGGAGACGAAGCTATGTTGGTCGGCCATTGAAGTTCCTCCAAGTAAGAATCCGGTCCATACGCGTACTATGGCTATCAAGCGCCGTCTGAACGGCCGGCTTTCATCAGCACCCCTTTCGATGAACGATGAGACCGGTCGGTTTCATTTATTTTGTGTTAAAGTGGCGTCTAGAGACCAGTCGGTCGCATAGAGCGGCGACAATGAACCCGCAACCTAAGCATCGGTGAGGATTTATGGATCAGGCAAAGACGAACGACGTTCCGGTAGCACGGCTGATCGGATTTGAAGCGAAAGAGATTGCGGATGGACGAGCAGTTGTCACGCTGGCAGCCGGACAACAACATGCTAATCCCATGGGGACACTCCACGGGGGAATACTTTGCGATATTGCTGACGCAGCGATGGGAATGGCGTTTGCAAGCACACTCGCGCCCGGCGAATCCTTCACAACGATCGAGCTAAAGATCAATTTCTTCCGCCCGGTGTGGGAGGCTCGTTTGCGCGCCGAAGGCAAAGTGGTGCGACGGGGCAGCACCGTTGGCTACATCGAGTGTGAAATCACGGATGAAGGCGGGCGCCTGGTTGCGAAGGCGGCCTCGACTTGCATGGCCCTGAGGGGCGAGCGCGCCAAAGGACGCTAGACTCCATCCCCATTAGTTACTTGGATGGAACTCGCACTTCTGTTTCGAGGTAGTTGTCCAAATGGGCCTGGACGGCACGCAGCGCTTCCTCAGTTCGTTCCAGGCGGTAGACCATTACGGCGCCCTCGAGGGAAGAAATGATGAGAGTCGCGAGCTTCTTTGCGTTGACCTTCAGGCGAATTTCCCGCGATTTGATTCCGGCCTCGATCATCGAAATAACGTAGCTCTGCCAGCCACGCAAGGCCTTGCGAGCGCGCTCGCACAGAACAGAGTTGCCGTCATCGGTATCGATCGCCGTGTTGAGTAAGGGACACCCACCGGGAATAATTCCCCGGCGCTCAACAAAATTCGCAACCAACTGCTTGAGCCTGTCGACGGTATTCGAGATGGTGTCCAGATCCTGGATCCGCGCGCCAAAAGCTTCTCGCCAGGCGTAGTCAAAGGCCTCGGCAGCTAGCGCCTGTTTGCTGGAGAAGTGCCGGTAGATCCCTCCTTTTTCGAGACCGGTCGCCTTCATCAGATCAGAGAGGGCCGCTCCGTCATAACCCCGCTGATTGAAGATCGGCGCGGCCTTACGAATGATTTCCTGGCGGGTCTGCTCGCCTTTGCGCATATCCTTACCACCTCCAACTCCATTGTGCGACCGATTGGTCGCTTGCTGCATCATACCAGACATTTGATGAGACCGACCGGTCTCTTGTTGCATCCAAGAAACCGGGCAACGTATGAGCGCTACCACAGGTTCCATTTTCTTTCCGAATGTGGCTGCAACGCGGCCTGCCATCAATCCGTGGATCATCGCCGTCACCGTGACCCTGGCGACCTTCATGGAACTTCTCGACACGGCCATAGCAAATGTCGCGTTGCCCCATATTGCCGGCGGCCTCGCCGTGAGCTATGACGAGAGCACCTGGGTCCTGACAAGCTATCTGGTATCGAATGCCGTCGTACTTCCCCTTTCTGCGTGGCTGAGCCGCGTCTTCGGGCGGAAACGCTACTACATGCTTTGTGTCGTGCTCTTCACGTTGAGCTCTCTGTTGTGCGGCCTCGCTCCCTCATTGGCCCTACTCATTTTCTTTCGCGTTCTGCAGGGTGTCGGCGGCGGCGGGCTGGCTCCGGTGGAGCAGGCCATTCTCGTGGACACCTTCCCTCCGCAGAAGCGGCCCGCGGCCTTCGCTCTCTACAGCATGGCCATCGTGACTGCCCCCGTGATCGGCCCGCCGCTCGGTGGTTGGATCACAGACAACTGGAGTTGGCGTTGGATCTTCTTTATCAATATTCCCATCGGAATTGTGTCTCTGCTCCTGACGAACCGGCTCGTTTCCGACCCCCCGGAGTTCACGCGCGAAGTCGAAACTGCCAGGAAAGACGGCAGGCTTCGGATTGATGGCCTGGGGATTTTTCTGGTGGCCCTCGGCTTCGCGTGCCTGGAAGTTGTCCTCGATCGCGGCCAAACGGAGGATTGGTTCGAAAGCCGCTTCATTGTTTCGTTCTTTTCGATCGCGCTTGTGGCGCTGATTGCGGCCGCGTTTTGGGAGTGGCGGCATCCCGACCCCGTGGTCGAAATTCGCCTGCTCGCAGACCGGAACTTTGCCATCGCGAACGTTTACTATTTCCTTTTTGGCTTTGCCCTATTCGGATCGACGGTGTTGATTCCGCAGATGCTCCAGAGCCTTTATGGCTACACCGCTACCGATGCAGGACTCGTCCTTGGACCTGGTGCATTCGTCATCGTGGCCCTGGCTCCGCTGATCGTGAAAATCCTGCCGAAAGTCGGGATCAAGCCACTCATTTTCACTGGATACATCATTTTTGCCATTGCCATGTGGCGCTACGCCAGTATTGACCTGGGCACGGACTACAAGCATGTGGCGATCGCCCGTGCGATCCAGGGACTCGGGATCGCGCCGCTGTTTGTGCCGGTGAGCCAGCTAGCCTATTCCTTCTTGCCAAAGAATAAGAACAACAAAGCTTCGAGTCTTACCAATCTGTTCCGGAACCAGGGGGCGAGCGTTGGTATCGCGTTCGTTACAACCGTTCTTGCGCGGCGAACGCAATATCACCAGTCGGTTCTGGTTGCTCACGCCACTCCATTCCAGCGGCGCTATCAAGAAACAGTCGGCACCTTGTCGCGATATCTTGTGACGCACGGTTTTACGACTCCGGACGCGGCTCTGCATGCAAAAGCGCAATTGGCCAGAATGATCCACCAGCAAGCGGCCTTCCTTGGCTTTCTCGATTGTTTCTGGCTGCTGGGCTGCGCCTGCTTGATCGGGGCGCCTTTGGTTTTCTTTACGCGCAATTTCAGGTCGGCTGGTCCAGGCGCCGCGCACTAAGGGCCGAACAGTAAAGCCTGAAAGGAGGTTGCAAAAATGATTTGGGTTGGTAGCTTCAAATCTCTACAGTCGGCGCTCCGCGAACCCCGTTTCCCTGGGGCTCCGCTGGAGGTGCATACCTGGCTGCGCAGCGAAATCGGCCTGATCTCACCGCTAGTGGATTGGCTCATGAGCCTGATTACGGCATCTCGCTGTGTTCGCGGAAAGGAGCAGTACGTTGAACTCGCGCTTCGCGAAGCCCTGAGTAACGCGATGCTCCACGGCAATCGCTTGGACGCGCGCAAGCTGGTTCACGTCCGTTGCTGTTGCGAATCCGGCAAGGGAGTGTTCATCGCCGTCAGAGATCAGGGAAACGGATTCGACCCCAATAAGATTCCCGATCCTCTGGCGTTCGAAAACCTCCGGTCGGAACACGGGCGTGGCATCCACTTAATGAAATTGGCTATGGATGAAATTTCCTTTGAACGAGAAGGAACGGAGATCCATATGCGTAAGGCATCAGGGCGTAAACAAGAAACACGCGCCTGGCACCCTCGCGACAGAATTGCACGACGGCTTGTTAGCCGGCCTTCGCCCGGGGTCCGGGTTGTCGAGTCGCGCCGGCGCTCATTGGTATGAGGCAAATCAAGCATATCCAATCAACGGGATTCTAGACAGAGGTTGCCGTTGACCAACATGACGGCCTTATTGCGGCCGATCGGAAGCCCGGAGCTTTTTTAGTGCCATGGCAGCCGAGTGCGACTTGCCCCAGTGGCACATTGCGTCGAGCAACGGCCGCAGGGATTTTCCGAGAGGCGTAATCGCGTATGCCACACGGGGCGGCCTGTCGGGATACACGGTACGCTCGACGATTCCCGTGGACTGCAGATCGCGGAGTTGCTGCGCAAGCGTTCGTTGCGTGATCCCGCTAATGCCACGCTTCAGTTCGGAGAACCGCTTGGTGCCTTGGAAAAGTTGCTCGAGAACGGCAGCTTTCCAGCGTCCCCCGACGATACGTGCGGTGGTTTCTACCGGACAGATCTCTGGAAGCTTAGCCATAGTGGGCCTAGTTCCATATTGTATACCATGTATCGGCTAGGTGTGGCGTATCCCCATGTAACCATGCCCGCCCCTTCTTCATCTATTTCAGCCACGATGATATCAAGACTGGACTTGTAAGCGGCGCATTAGGCTTTGATCGCCAAGCGTCAACATTCGGAACGAGAAACGCCGGGAACAACTTGGGAGAAACAGATGCAGCTGGAAACAACGAATCCATCGAAGAGTAAGGACCACGGCACCGTGTCACCGTGGCTGATGTTGGTCATCGGCCTGGCTACGCTTGCCGCCCTAGATGCCGGGTGTTCCAGTTCGGCTCAACCGAAGGCTCCAGCGCCGGTGGAAGTGAGTGTAGCGGAAGTTATTTGCAAGCAAATAGGCGACAGTGACGAGTTCACCGGCCGACTTGAAGCAGTCAACGCAGTTGAGGTTCGCCCACGTGTTTCCGGCTATTTGCAGAGCGTGCACTTCAAGGAAGGTGCGATTGTTCGGCAGGGCGACCTTTTGTTTCAGATCGATCCGCGTCCCTTCCAGGCGGAAGTAGATCGTCTAAAGGGAGATCTTTCACAAGCGAAAGCGCAACGTTCGCGAGCGCAAAGCGATTTTGAGCGTGCCGAACGCCTTCATAACAACGATGGGATGTCAGCCGAGGAGTACGACCGGCGCGCCGCGGTTCGCAACGAAGCTGAGGCTCGCATCGCGTCCACGGCAGCGGCGCTCCGGGGCGCGGAGCTGAATCTGGAGTTCACGCGGGTTACGGCTCCGATTACGGGTCGCGTGGGACGGGCGGAGATCACGGAAGGCAATTTGGTCGAGGGTGGCGCCGGGCAGGTCAGGCCCTTGACGACTCTAGTTTCACTCGACCCGATCTACGTCTACTTCGATGTCGACGAGCAGACCTACCTCAAGTACGCGCGGCTGACGGAAACCCACGGGACAAGTTCGCACGATCTGCGTAGCCCAGCGCTGTTAGGACTGGCGGACGAAGAGGCCTTCCCCCATGCCGGCCAGGTGAGTTTTGTGGACAATCAGGTCAGCTCTTCGACAGGAACGATTCGCTTACGGGCCACTTTTGCGAACAAGAATTTCGCTCTAACGCCAGGGCTTTTTGCGAGGATTCGGTTGCAAGGAGGCGGGGTGCATGATGGCTGCCTGGCAAAAGACGAGGCGGTCGTTACGGATTTGAATCAAAAGTACGTTTTTGTGCTCGGCAAAAACAACACGCTCGCCTATCGCCCCGTGAAACTTGGCCCGATGGCGGAGGGATTACGCGTCGTGCGTGATGGCTTGCACGAAGGCGACGTCATCGTGGTGAACGGCCTGCAGCGCGTGCGTCCCGGGGCCGCTGTCACACCCAAGAAGGTTTCCATGGCGACCCAATCGAACTCATTGAGCGAGACATCCACGCAGTCCGCCCTTGTGGGTCACGAAGAGAAGTCGCGCGAGCCGAAGGCGCGGGAATAATCCGGGACCGCCATGAATATCTCTAATTTCTTCATCAAGCGCCCCATCTTTGCCGCGGTAATTTCCATTATCATTCTTGTTATTGGAGCGCTCGCCTATTTCCGCCTTCCCTTGAGCGAATATCCGGAAGTCGTACCGCCCACCGTCGTCGTACGCACAAGCTACCCGGGCGCAAATCCCACTGTCATTGCGGACACCGTGGCCTCGCCCCTCGAACAACAGATCAATGGCGTCGAAGGCATGCTCTACATGTTTTCGCAAGCCACAGCCGACGGCGTGATGACTCTGACGATCACGTTCGGACTGGGCACCGACCTCGACAAAGCGCAGGTGCAGGTGCAGAACCGCGTATCGCAGGCGCTGCCGCGATTGCCGCAGGAAGTCCAGCGCCTCGGTGTAACGACGGAAAAAACCTCGCCGGATTTGTTGATGGTCGTGCACCTGGAGTCCCCGGACAACCGTTACGACATGTTGTACCTGGCGAATCTGGCCATTCTCCAAGTGAAGGACGAGTTGGGCCGCCTCCCTGGCGTCGGCAACGTACAGGTCTTCGGCGCGGGCGATTTCAGCATGCGCGTATGGCTCAACCCAAACAAATTGGCCTCGCACAATTTGACGGCCACGGACGTGGTCCAGGCGATTCGCGAGCAAAACGTGCAGGTTGCGGCGGGAGTGCTTGGTGCTCCGCCGACAAATACGGGAAGCACGGCATTTCAATTGCTCGTAAACACGCAGGGGCGTCTGACGACTGAGGAAGAATTCGGCAACATCATTGTGCGCGCCGCCAAGAACGGCCAGATTACGCGTATCCGCGATCTGGGTCGTGTCGAACTGGGCTCCAGCACATACGCACTCCGAAGTTTGCTGGACAACAAGCCGGCCGCGGCTCTGCCGATTTCGCAGCGGCCTGGCTCGAACGCACTCGAGACTTCGCAACAAGTACGCGACACCATGGAACGTCTCAAGAAGTCATTTCCGGAAGGCGTGGACTACAAAATCGCCTATGACCCGACGGTTTTCGTACGTGAATCCATTCAGGCTGTCGGTCACACGTTTGTCGAAGCGTTGATCCTGGTCGTGATCGTAGTGTTGGTCTTCCTGCAAACATGGCGCGCGTCGGTCATTCCGCTGCTGGCGCTTCCGGTGTCCCTGATTGGAACGTTTTCGATCATGCTGGCGCTGGGCTTTTCGCTGAATACATTGTCGCTGTTTGGGCTGGTGCTGGCGATTGGGATCGTGGTGGACGATGCAATCGTCGTGGTTGAAAACGTGGAACGAAATATCGCACTAGGACTCGAACCCCATGAAGCGACGCGCCGCGCAATGGAAGAAGTAAGCGGACCGATCGTGGCAATCGCTTTGGTGTTGTGCGCCGTTTTTGTTCCCACGGCGTTCATTGTGGGGCTTTCGGGACAGTTCTATAAGCAGTTCGCGCTGACCATCGCCATCTCCACGGTGATTTCCGCGTTCAACTCACTCACGCTGAGCCCGGCGCTGGCGGCGCTTCTTTTGAAATCTCATGATGCCAAGAAGGATCGTTTCACGCGGGCGATTGATTTTGCATTTGGCTGGTTCTTCAAGTTGTTTAACCGGTTCTTTGGCCGCGCATCGGGCGGTTATGGAAAGCTCGTAACGCACACACTGCGTTCGAGCGTGATTGCTGTTGTGGTCTACGCCGGTCTGGTCGGGCTCACCATTCTCGGCTTCTCGCGCGTGCCCGCAGGATTTGTTCCCACCCAGGATAAGGGATATCTCGTGTCGTTCGCGCAGCTGCCGAATGGGGCAACACTCGATCGCACCGAAGATGTCATTCGCAAGATGTCCGACATTGCGCTGAAACACCCGGGAGTGCAGAACGCCGTTGCATTTCCTGGCCTATCGATCAATGGCTTCACCAACAGTCCGAATTCGGGAATTGTGTTCGCTACGTTGAAACCTTCAGAGGAACGAAGGTCTCCTGAGCTCTCCGCGAACGCCATCGCAGCGGATCTAAACAAACAATACGGGTCCATCCAAGAAGCATTTATTGCGATTTTCCCTCCGCCGCCCGTTCAAGGGTTGGGCACCGTTGCCGGGTTCAAACTCTACATTGAAGATCGAGCCGGCATGGGCTTGGAACCTCTCTACAAGGAGACGACTTCGACCCTGCAGAAAGGCAATCAGACACCGGGGGTGATCGGAGTGTTTTCCAGCTTCGACATCAACGTGCCGCAAATCGATTCTCATGTGGACCGCGAAAAAGCGAAGACCTACGGGATTCCCCTCGGCGACGTGTTTGACACCATGCAGGTTTACCTGGGTTCGCTTTATGTCAACGACTTCAACCGTTTTGGCAGAACGTACCAGGTGAATGTGCAGGCGGAGTCGCCGTACCGGTTGCAGCCGGAGGATATCAGTCACCTTAGGACAAGAAACCTGGCCGGAGAAATGATTCCGTTGGGATCGGTGGTTACCGTTAAGCCGATTTTTGGACCGGACCGCGTTATGCATTACAACGGATTTCCAGCCGCAGAAATTAATGGCGCGGCTGCGCCGGGATACAGCACGGGCCAATCGGAATCTGCAATTGCCAAGGTTCTGGACGATCAATTGCCAAACGGAATGAAATACGAGTGGACGGAGCTTACCTATCAGAAGATTCTTGCCGGCAACACCATGGTTTACATTTTTCCACTCTCTGTTTTCCTCGTGTACCTGGTGCTTGCCGCTCAGTACGAAAGTTGGTCGTTGCCCCTCGTCATCATCCTGATTGTTCCGATGACTCTGTTTTCTGCCATCGCCGGGGTCTGGCTGCTGAATGGCGACAATAACGTCTTCACGCAGATCAGTTTGATTGTTCTCGTCGGGCTGGCCTGCAAGAACGCGATTCTTATCGTGGAGTTTGCCAGGGAGAAACAGCTGCAAGAGGGGATGAACAGAGTCGATGCGGTGCTGGAGGCGTGCCGGTTGCGTCTGCGGCCGATCTTAATGACTTCTCTCGCCTTCACGATGGGCGTCATTCCTCTGGTGCTGTCCACGGGAGCCGGATCAGAAATGCGCCGTGCCATCGGAGTTGCAGTATTTTTCGGGATGCTTGGCGTCACTGCGTTTGGCTTGGTGCTGACTCCGGTCTTCTACGTAGTAGTTCAGCGATTCGTGGAAGGGCGGGAGATCAAGAAATCGCCTGCTAACGCAGGACTCACGCCCAGCGCTTCGGTGGAGGCGTAGAACCGTGTGCATGCGCCTCTTGAAATACTCTGTGCTCTTCGCCGTTGTGCTGGACGTGGGCGGCTGCGCGGTCGGGCCGCACTACAAGGCACCGCAGCCCGCGGCGGTGACCTATCATGCGGCGGATCCGCAACTTGTCAACGACGCGCCGTTCGATCCGCGTTGGTGGAACCAATTCGAGGATCCGGTTCTTGATTCGCTGATTCAAAAGTCGCTTACGGCCAACACCAGTATTCGCGTGGCACGAGCGCGGCTCGCGGAATCGCGCGCCATCTTTGATGAGCGAAAACTGGATCGCTATCCTACGGTTCCGGCCGATGCAAGTTACAATTATGCGAAGCAGCAAATCCCGGGATTTTTTAACGATCCGGCCACCATAAATACGTTCCGTTCAGGGTTTGACGCTTACTGGGAGGTCGATTTATTCGGAAGAGTTCGTCATAGCGTGGCTGCCGCCGCAAGCGACAATCAAGCGGTCGAAGCGGACTTGCACGATGTAGAGGTTAGCGTGGTGGCCGAACTGGCGCGCAATTATTTTGAATTGCGCGGGGCGCAGTGGCGCCTTGCAGTGGCTGAACGCAGTTTGAAGAATCAGCGAGACACACTGCGATTGACGCAGCTCCGTCGCGATGCCGGCGTGGGCGAAGAGCAGGATGTAGCGAGCGCGGCGGCACGGGTCGCGGCTATCGACGCGACCATACCGTCGCTGGAACTTGAAACGAAACGGGCGGAGTACCGGCTGGCCGTACTAACAGGAACGCGGCCGGGCGAGCTTTCTGCGGATCTTTCTCCCCGGAACTATGCTCCCATCGACAAGGCTTTGCCCATCGGGAACGCCGCTGACTTGCTGAGGCGCCGGCCGGATGTACGCGCGGCGGAACGACGTCTTTCTGCGGCTACCGAGCGTCAAGGAGTTGCAGTTGCCCAGCTGTTCCCGCAGGTTAGCGTCTCTGCCTTCGTTGGATTTTTGGCGGGGCGCGGGAGTCTCTTCTTCACAACGCGATCCTTTGCAACAACGGCGTCCCCCAGTGTGACGTGGTCGGCCTTCGATCTGGGCCGTGCACGAGCGCGCGTGCGCGCTTCGAATGCAGTCACGGACGAAGCTCTCGCTTCCTACGACGAAACCGTCTTGCGCGCTCTTGAAGAAACGGAAAATTCCTTCTCCAATTACCACGCGCAACAAGAGCGACTCGTAAAGCTAAACACGCAGGCGCAAGAGAGCAAACGGGCAGCCGACATCGCGAGATTACGTTACCGCGAGGGCGTGATCGATTTCTTGTCACTGTTGGACGCCGAGCGCACTCAGCTCCAAGCGGAGGACGCGGTTGCCGAAAGCGAGCGAGACGTCTATGTCGCGGTCATCGCCCTCTATAAGGCACTCGGCGGAGTGCCAAGCTGACCTAAGCCCTTCTGCCTGGTCAATGATCCCTTCAGCGCCGCGCCCCACCAACAGGCGCGGATACTCTTCGATCATGTCTGCCTTATCACGGTTTTGCGCGCTGAAATAGAAATATCTCTCCCGTTATGACTTGCCCGGCATAACCAAGCACTTTGGCGGGCCGAAGTGGCTTTCCTATGTCACAGATAATTACCAGTTAAGTGGTATCACGCAGTTTATGACCGGAACGCCGGTGGACCTGAACAGCGGTTTTTCGTTTCCTCCAGGGAGCGTGACCGGCTCAAACCAATACGGAGCGATCCCGTTCTATTACACTCTCGACCAGAGTGGAAACCCTGTTCTCCCCGCCATCGGCGCCCCGGTGCGGGGAACTCGTGACACTCTCCGCAGCGGAGGAATGCAGAACTGGGATATGTCTTTGTTCAAGAACATCCCGCTGGGATCGGAGCGCCGCAGTCTGCAGCTTCGGCTGGAAGCCTTCAACGCGTTCAACCATCCAAACTTCAACGACAAGTTTTATGGCGTCACTGTGAACGGACCGTGGAGATACGCGAGCCCCACCACTCCGCTGACGATCTCGAAGAACTCCAACTGGGGAATGCCAATGGACACCTATTCTGGCGGGGGAGGTTTTCGCGTTGTCCAGCTCGGCGCAAAGTTTTATTTTTGAGTGAACTGAATTCGAGTCGGGAAGGTCCGCGTCCCGCTGCGGACCTTTTCCTTTCTCGCCAAAGAGTTCTGGAATCGACCAGAGCCGGGCTCGTTGACGCGTCAACAATTCAAAAAGCCGGCTAGGCACCGTAACCGAAACAACTCACAACAACCTAACTAGTTCTGAGGAGGCCGTTTTACCGCTACGAGCGACAACTGTTCCAGGTCCGGGAAGTGACCTTCCGCGTCGGGCGAACGGGTAGAAGATGGAAGCTGTTGGACCAACGTTTGGGCGGGGAAGATAGTCTTGAAGTATTCCGCATAGACCTTGTTGAAGGCCTCACTATCGGAGAGGCTGTCCAGATAGACAGTTGTGGAGACGACTTGGCTGAAATCCATGGACGCCTCTTCCAGGTTATCGAGCTGGTTCCGCATGGTCTGGCGGAGTTGTGCTGCTGTTGTGGCGCCATAGACGCCGCCGTTTGGTCCGGGGATGAATCCACTTTTCGCGGAACAGTACAGCGTTTCGCCGGCGAAGACGCAGGGGCTGGCAGTGGGACTTGGCGGCATGTTTTTGGGACGGACGGCATGACGAAGGCTCAGGTCGCGCACGGCGACTCCGGTGTATTCGATTTGAGCATTGTGAGGCAAAGCGGTGACTTCGATGGTGGCTCGCGCCGGGGTGTTACCAAATTCAAATCGGCGAGCGTAATGTTCGTTCATCAGCCACATGGGAATCCTCTGGGTCAGATAGGGATTCACGAAGACTATATGGCTGAGTTTCAAACCAGCCGCCTCGACAACCGCCTTGACTCCATCTAGTGCAAGATCCGTTTGAGCCGCAGGATCATCGGGGACCATGTTGGTTAAGGGATCGCGCCCCTGCATTGCAGAAACAAACAAACGGTCGTGCGTCAATATGCCGGGCGAAAATGGTTCGGTGGATTTGTAATTGGGTGGGGTAACGGGTTTGCGTCCCGTGAGATCGCGAACGGCAACGGCGTTGATCGCGATGGACGATGGAGATAAGCGCGAAACTCCAAGCACCGCCCGGGCTGGGGGAATATTGGGAAAATATTTTGCGAAGACGCCGTTGAGCTTCTCGTAGTTGCCAACGTCTTCGAGATAAACTTGGACGTAGACAACATGCTCCATGTTCAAACCAGCGGCTTCGACAATCGCTTTGATGTTTTCGAGCGTCTGGCTTGCCTGTTCTTCAAATTTGTCCGGCATAGTGCCGTCGGAGCGTCGGGCCCCCTGCCCCGAAATGTACACGTAGTCGCCCGCGTCCACCCCGGCCGAGCGCACGGAGTTCGAGGGCTTCCCTCCCTGAGAAATGTCGACCGGGTGCACCTGTGCCTGTACGTTACTTGCTGCTAATAGCAGAGTTCCCAGCAAACATTGCCGCATGTGAAATTTTCTCTCGTTTGGCACTTTGCGAATCCTCATGATGACTAAGCGGCAGGTGCAGCTTTTCGAGCGGAAGTTAGAAGTTCACGAATACGCTGGCCCACGATGATTGCTTCGTTGGCCTGAATGGTTGAAGAGACCAGTTCCAACCTGCGGCGCTGCGCCGATTCCTTCGTACTTTGTTTTGGATTTCCTTCGTGAACGGCCGGAACAATGCTGGGATTATCCGCGCCGGCAACTTCAATTACCGGATCGCCGGCACGCAGCTCTTGTACACAGTCCTTCACCGTAAATCCCCACTTTTCTTCGTCCCATGAAATGTGGAGAGTTGGATAGCGATTGCCATCCGTGGGTATGGAAATGTCGGTGTCAACGCCGGGTACAGTCTTGACGAGTTTCTCGATGCGCGCGACGCGAGCGTTCCATTCGCGATTGAGAGCATCCAAATCGGTTTTCAGCCAGGTCTCGACAGCCGTGAGCAGACCTACTATCTCTTCCTTGCCAACTTTCATGGCACGACAGACCGCACCTTCCCAGGGGCTGGTATTCAGCATCGCCGCCTCGATCAGATCCTTCCGGCCAAGCAGAAGACCGCTGCACTGCGGGCCACGAAGCCCCTTTCCGCCTGAGAAGGTGTACATGTCAAGACCCATCTGCGCGTATAGCTTGATGTTGGTGATAGGTGGAATGCCGGCCGCGTCATCGAGAAGTATCGGAATGTTATATTTTTTTGCTACGGCGTTCTCGGTTTGCAGGTCGGATCCCAGATGGGTCGTGTAAATCATCGCCGTGTTCGTATTGATCGCGTTAGCCAGTTCCTCCGGTGTCTCCACAAGAACCAGCTTGGCTCCCGTGAGCCGAATGGCATTGTCAAAAGCACTCCTGCCGCCCACCATGATGACTTCATGCTTCAGTCCCGTAGTGTCGGGAAGCTGCCAGATATATTTTGGATCGCTACCGGCCATGCATGCCGCCGCAGCGGATGCCATCGCGCCTGCCGCCCCGGAAGTGACCATGCCGGCTTCGGCGCCAGTCAATTCAGCGAGACGCCGGCTGGCCGCATGTTGCAATTCGAACATGTTGACGAAGTATTCTGAAGCCTCTCGCTGCGCCGCCTGCACTTCGGGAAACTCCAGTGAGCCGCTCAAGTATGTCCAGGTGCCCCGGCAATTAATGATGGTCTTTACGCCGAGGCGCGTGTAGACGTTCTGGCGCGGATCTTTGCCGAGCGCAGTGGCGGCACTGACGAACGCGTTTTTGGCAGCAATCTGGCCCAGCAGCGGCGCTGCTGCGGCTAGGCGAATAAAACCCCTACGGCTGAAATCAGGCAAGAACGACATTCAAGAACCTCCGCGGTGGAAAGGCCAAAAGATCTTGCAAGGTTCGATGGAGCCAGTCATCCAATGCAATAGAGTCCGCAAACTACCTTTGTCACGCGAATTGCGCTTGCGGGCGTCCAACGGGTTGAGCACTCAACGAGTTTTGGAAATTCCCGAGCATTTGGCGTTTTATCATAAATTTCTTGACGCGTAGCAATTTATTTCGTTTCATTACGAACTGTTTTGCATTGAGCTCTTTCCAAAGGGGATAGTGCGGGTGGCAGGCGAAGCGGCAAAAGATGATTGTACGCAGAGCGCGCGGGATGCAATATCCATTCCGGGCAGGGAAAGGAATCAATCTAAATAGCGATCTCCAATGAAAAAAACAAAGGTCCTTTGGTGTTTGGCGGCGGTACTTACACTTTATCCGGCGACATTTGTTCGCTTCGGTGTTCTCGCGCAGCAGAAGCCCGAGGCGGCGGCAGCGGCCAGTTGCCATGTTGAGCAAACGAACTATATGGGTTGGCAATCGCAGCAGGTTTCCAATCCATGGGTAAAACTAATTTTTGTGCCGCAGAACGGCGGCAGGCTGATGCAAGTCATCTTCGATGGCCATCCATTTCTGTTTGTGAATCCCCGGTATGCCGGGAAATACTTTCCCCCCTCCAACAGCGAATGGTTTAACTATGGCGGCGACAAACTGTGGGTGCTCCCGGAGGGAAGCGAGGACGAGCAGCACTGGGCAGGCAATTCCGACTTGCTGGATGATGGTCCGTTTGAGTTTCAAGTCCTCTCGCAGGGGCAACGGTGCGAAATTTCCTTGACGGGGCCGGCCGACCCCCAGACAGGGTTGCAATTTACGAGGACCGTGAGTCTTGGCGCGGACTCGCCGCGCATCAACTTTCACGCGGTGATAAAGAACGCGAGCGGGCATCGCATCGAATGGTCCGTGCAATCGGTTTCTCAGTACAATACGGCAGATGCGAAGGATTCTTCGCGCCACAATCAGAATTTCTGGGCCTTCAGCAAAACGAATTCATCGAGTAGCTATCTCAACCGGTATCATGTGAAATTCGGGCCGGCGGAGAATACAGCGGCGCAGGTGCGGGAGAACGGGCTCTTCGCCGTGCATTATGTTCCCCTCGCAGCAGAGTTGTGGCTTGATTCGAAGGACGGCTGGCTGGCTACGGTGGATGGCGACAGCCACTACGCAATGGTCGAGCGATTCCGGTACGACGACACGAAACAATACCCCGGAAAGGCCTCGGTCATATTTTGGACGAATGGTGCTCAACTGCGGCAACATCCTGATGGTACGACCAGTTTTGGGTCTCCCGACAAAGAGCCGCCAGTTTTGTATATGGAGGCTGAACTTAACTCCCCGATGGTGCGGCTCGAGCCTGGCGAGTCTTATAATTTCGACACGGAGTGGTTTCCAACCCGAGCCGACAAGGACTTTCAGGGTGTAACGGATGCAGGAGTGATCCTCAAGCCCCTTCGCGCCGTGCAGGATGCTGGGGCCGCTAAGATCAGACTTGTTGGTGCGTTTGGAGTTTTCTTCTCCGGGAAACTTGTGGTCCATTTCTACGAGGCTCGGGGCATGTCCATGGGGACGCAACCGCTTATGGAAGTCGACCCCAGGAATCCCGTTTTGCTGCAAGCCACAGTGACCGATCCGGGCCGGGCAGGCAGGATTTCGCTGCATGTGGTGGATTCGACAGGACTGGATCGTGGAGCGCTAGGAGAAGTGGCTGTAGAAACATCCACGGGAAATCAGTGAGATGAAGCTGTTCGAGATAACGCGAAGAAACGACGGATGGGTTGAGATTTGTTTTTCTACTTTCTATTTGCTCCTATGTCAAACTGTCGGAATCCGTTGTCCGCTGCCAGCAGAGTGCCTTGCTTGCAAGCGCATTCCAAGAGGGCTCTTGGAATCGGAGCTCATCCATTTAAATCGGATTAACGTAGGGGAAATGGCAGGATTCCCTTGATTGCCACCAGGGTTTTATGACATGCTACGCGCATTCGGGGTGACTCATGCAAAATCGCCATAGCCGTGCAGCTTCAACTCTTCTGCTTGTTCTCGCAATAATTTTTAGCCCGACTGCTCTGCGCGCGGACGTAACCGGATCGATTCTTGGTGTGGTGCACGACCGTTCGCAAGCCGTGGTTGCGGGCGCGCGCATCGTAGCCACGAATGTGCAAACCAATTTCAAGGAAGAAACCGTTTCGGCCGCTGACGGTTCCTACCGGATCCTGGCTCTGCCTGCCGGAACCTACAAGGTCACAGTAACGGCGCCCGGATTCCAACAGTACACAGCGACGGATGTCGACTTGAAAGTGAACGACCAATTGCGCGTCGATGTAACGCTCGACGTTGGCAGCGTGACCGAAAAGGTCGAAATCACCGCCAATGCCGTGCAAGTACAGACAGAAAGCACGCAGCTAGGTGACGTTATTGAATCAAAGAAAATGCTAGCGCTGCCTTTGAATGGCCGCAGCTACCTGGACCTTCTCGGTCTGCAGGCGGGTGTTGCGCCAGCCACCGCTGAAACGATCCAGCAGGATCGTCCGGTGGCGGGAGGGTTAAAGAATTCGGGCAATATCTCGGTCAATGGCCAGCGCGAAACGGCGAACGCCTTCTTGGTGAACGGGGGCGATGTTAGCGAGGGCCGCAACTTGGGCGCTGGATTGGTTCCCAACCTAGATTCCATTGAGGAATTTCGGCTCATCACCAACAGTTTTGACGCCGAATACGGAAAATTCAGTGGCGCGGTGATGAATGCAATCACTAAGTCCGGTACCAACGGTTTTCACGGGGACGTTTTCGAGTTCCTGCGCAACGATAAATTTGATGCAAAGAACTATTTCTTTTCTGGTAAGTCAGAGCTGCGGCGTAATCAGTTCGGTTATGCCGCAGGGGGGCCGATCTGGAAAAACAAGCTGTTCTGGTTCTCCGATTATCAAGGCACGAGGGAAGTAAGTGGCGCCGAAGCCTCTGCGAACGTTCCTACCGATGCCCAGCGTCAGGGCAACTTTGAACCTGCGGGTATGGCCCCCAACGGCACCGGTACGGGCCCGGGTGGCGGTACCTGTCAGGACCCAACTACAACGAATTGTGTTCCAGCGGGCTCGTACTGGGCACAGGTGCTTTCCACGCGCTTGGGTTACCCCGTGGCGCCGTCATCAGGCCCTGATGAGCCGTATAGTTTCGTCGGCTGCAACAACACCGATCCAGTGACAGGCTGTGTATTTCCTGGCGGTTCGATCCCGCAGGCCGCGTGGGATGCGCCAGCTAAGAATATCCTGCCGTACATTCCTACGGCCACCCCTGGCGGCTGCCCGACGACAAACTACTGTAATAACAGCCAGAAAGATGCGGTCAGAGACAATAAAATCGGAGAGCGGGTGGACTTCAACAACCAAAAAACCGGAAACTGGTCGTTCTACTACCATTTTGATGGCTCCAACGTTGCGAGCGCGCTTCCCAATGCCAATGTGGCGGGCTTTCCCTCGGTCACGCCTTCGCGCGTGCAACAGTTTGTCATGAGCAACACGAAGACAATTGGAGCCACGGCGGTCAACGAGGCGCGGGCGACAGTGTTTCGCAATGTTCTCCATAAGGACAACCCAGCCGGCAGTTTTGCCAGCCTTTCTTCCTTGGGTTTCATAACCGGCCCGGGCACACTCGGTATTATCCCACTTGCCGGGTACAAAGAGTACGTGCCTCAGATGAACTTTGGCCAACTCGGCTTAACCATTGGCGTGCCCACCCTAAATACGTTCCAACCCAATACCACCTATACGGCTTCTGACGTATTTTCAAAGTCGCTAGGCAAGCACACCCTGAAATTTGGCGGCGAATTTCGTTATCTGCAAGTGAACGAACGCAACTATGCCAACCCGAATGGCGGCTTCACCTTTGATGGCACTGTGACTGGAGTCGATTTTGCCGACTACCTCCTCGGCGCGACTTCCACTACCAACCAACCTTACACCCAGGCTGCTTTGCAGCTCCTTGATTCCCGCACACGCTATGGTGGAGCGTTCGTGCAGGACTCCTGGAAAGTGAAACCCAACCTCACGCTCAATCTCGGCTTGCGCTGGGAAGTGAGCATGCCATGGTACGACACTCAAGGAAAGCTTCAGGCTTTCATTCCCGGGGAGACGTCTACTACTTTTCCACTTTCACCAACAGGCTTGGTGTTCCCTGGCGATCCCAACGTTCCCCAGACGCTTGCTCCAACCCGATACAATAATTTCGGTCCACGCATCGGTCTTGCCTATTCGCCTGGCTTCAGCGATGGTGCGTTGGGCAAGATTTTTGGCGGTCCGGGCAAGACCAGTATCCGGGCGGCTTTCGGCCTTTACTACACTTCGGTCGAGGACCTGAACCTATTTTACGAAGTCGCGGATGCTCCGTTCGGCCTCTATTGGACCTCACCGATATCGGTCTTGATGGATGAACCCTTCCGGATTCGAGCTACCGGGGCCTCCATAGGACAACGGTTCCCATTCACCGCGCCAGTTCCGGGCGCCCCGTCGAACAAGACATTGGACTTCTCGGTTTACGAGCCGATGAACTTTTTTCCCGGCTACGGCATTCACAACAAGCTCCCTTACGCCGAACATTTCAATCTTTCGATTCAACGCGAGCTAAGCAAATCCACCGTGCTGACATTGGCGTATGTCGGAACCGGAGGTCACCATCTCATTACGCAGCAGGAGGCCAATCCAGGCAGCGCGTCTCTGTGTCTGAATGGGCTTAGTACAGCCTATGATACGACTTTGAGTTCCCCCGGTAGTCCTGTCTTCGGCTGTGGACCCGGGCAGGAAAACGACGTCTTCAATACGCTCGCGGCGGCGCCGTGCGGCGCGGCATATAACCCAGGCTGCGTTTACGGCACAAGGCAAACGTTGAACAGTCCCAATTTCTGCTCCGGCGCAACTCCCCAGGTGTGCTTTGGCAGTGGCAACACCTACACATTCCTCGTCGCCAATTCGATCTACAACGCTGGGCAAATCACCGTGGAGCGCAAGGCCAATGACTTGACATTCTTGGCCGCCTACACCTTCGCCAAAGGCCTTGACAATTCTTCGGCCTTCAACGACCTAGTGAATTTCGCAAATCCGAAGTTGAGCCGAGGGTTGTCATCGAGTGACATCCGGCACAATTTCGTGGCCAGCTACATTTGGCAGATACCCTTCGATCGGGCCTTCCATGGCGCTCCGAAACGCCTGACGCAGGGCTGGCAGATGCAGGGCATCACACGCTTCGCCACAGGGTTTCCCATTCAGATGAACCAGGGAAATGATGATACTTCCCTGGCCGGCAGCGGGGCCACGGATATGCCGAATCTTGTTGGGAAAGTTGTGACGCTTAATCCGCGTAAGGTATATCCCGATTGTCATACCGATCCCATTAACCCTACGGTTCCAACCTCGGGTTGCTACTTTATACCGCCTCCCCCTGGCCTTACTCCAGCGCAAGCATGTTTGCCATCCCTCGGCGCGTTCGAAAAAAACTGCGTTTTGGGAACTTTTGGGACCGCCAACCGGCGCTTCTTCCATGGCCCCGGATTCAACAACACCGATTTCGGCATATTGAAGCGAACCGTGATTCATGAGAACTACGCGTTCGATCTCCGCCTTGAATTTTTCAACATATTCAATCACGCGCAGTTCAAAAACCCGACCGGGAACATCGACGACTCGAACTTTGGAATTGTTACCAGTGCCCGCGACCCGCGCATCGGGCAGGTCAGCGCGAAGTTCTATTGGTAATTCTCGCTCCTTCGGGTAGGACAGGGGAGAAACCCTGTCCAACCCAGTTAGCTTGTGCCTGAATGAAACCAATTCCCTCAACTTCGGACAGGGTGTAGGCCCATGGTGTTTCTGCTACTTCTGGGCCTCTCGTTCGCAGCACCTTCTTTTGCGCAGACTGCCGCGAGTTACCGCCAACACGCCATCGAGCTTTCGCGCAACCAATCATGGGATCAAGCCATCGCAAGTTATCACAAGGCGCTGGACCTCGAACCCAATGACCCGGATACCCATTACAATTTGGCACTGACGCTGAAATATAAGGGCGACGCAAAGCAGGCCGTTGAAGAGTTCGAGGCCACGCTGCGGCTCAAACCGAAATGGGCGGACGCGCACTATGGGTTAGGCGCGACCTGGTACGATCTGAATGATCAGGCCGCCGCGATCAAGGAACTGCACACGGCGATAGATCTCGATCCTGCGAACGCCGGGGCACATCGACTTCTGGCGCGCATTTATTTGCAGCAAAACGATCCTGCGGCCGCTGAGCGCGAGCTACGGCGGGCGCTACAGTCAAAGCCCTCTGCCGAGATGCATTTAGAGTTGGGGCTGACCGAAGGACAGCTCGGCAATTTGGCAGCCGCCGCGGCCGAGTTCCGCCGCGCCCTCCGTCTTAATCCCAGATTCGCACCGGCGCACTCGCTGCTGGGCGTGACGTTGCGCCGCCAAGGCGATCACGCGGGCGCCCTGATCCAGTTCCGCAAAGCTGTCGAAATCGATCCCAAAGACCCAGAGGCGCAATATAACCTGGGCATGGAGCTCAAACCCGACGGCAACACGGCTGGCGCAATCGCGGCCTTCCGGCGGGCGATCGAGCTGAAGCCCGATTTCGAAAAGGCGCACTACAACCTGGGTATCGCGTTGCGTGCTCAGGGCGAAACCAGCGCGGCGAAAAAGGAGCTGGATGATCTGAACGCACTGCATGAGTTCCGGGCGCGCCTGGCGCAATCGAAATATCTTACCCTCCAAGGCGTGGAAGCGCTGAAGCAGCAGAGGCTCGACGATGCCCTGGCACTTTTTCAGAAGTCCATCGAGCAAAGTCCCGAGCTGCCGACCGGCCATTATTATCTGGGCGTAACGTGGGAGCGCAAACAAGACGCGGCACGTGCCTTGGCGGCCTATGAGAAAGCGCTCGAGCTGAAACCGGACTACGCGCAGGCCCACGCAAGCCTCGGACTGCTCTATTGGCGCCAGAACGATAGCAAACGCGCGCTCGAGGAGTTCCGGCAGGCGGTGATGTCCGATCCTGATTTGGCGGAGGCACATTACAACCTGGGCCTCGCGCTGGCGCAAACGGGGCGTCCAGAGGAAGCTGCTCGCGAGCTGAATGAAGCCATCAGTCTCAATCCCAAGTACACTGACGCCCGCATACAATTGGGATTTGTCCTCAGCCAGGAGAACGATACCGCTGGCGCCGCCAATGTCTTCCGTGAACTCGTGCGCCGCGATCCGAATTTCGCGGAAGCTCACAACAATCTCGGGCTGGTGCTATTGCAGGCGGGCGACGTCCGCACGGCGCAGACGGAGTTTATCGAGGCTGTGCGACTCAAGCCGCGCTATGCGGAAGCGCACTACAATCTTGCATTGGCCCTCCATCAGGAAGGAAAAGAGGAGGAGTCCCGCGCAGAGTTCGAGAAGGCGTACGACATTGCGCCTCAGCTGAGAAACGTGCCCCGCCCCTAAGGAAGGATATTCACCTGAAGCCTGTCACATATACTCCTGCGCCGGTGGACTATCAGTTCGCTGGAAGGATGCCGTTGACATTCGTTAAGTTCCGCTGAATATTATCTTGAGTTCTTACAATTTGACAGCCCGGCGGACGGTTTGTAATCTCCGAAATTCATGACGCCGGCGGGACAACTGCTCGAATCGTAAGTCGAGGCATCATACCAACGTAATATCTGGCGTCCGCCCGCGGCACACGAAGCGCGCGCACGGCGGAATAACTTGAGGTAAGAGCAGCAAGAGTGGGTGCAAGGAATGAAAACCGCATTTCTCAAATCAGCGGGCCAGACTCCGGTTTCCAAAGATGGCGATCTTCTTACAGAAGCGCAGATTTCTTCGACTGTGCAGGATGTGCTGGCGACCACGCAATTCGTCGACATTCACACGCACTTGTTTGCTCCCGCATTCGGCAAGCTCGGGTTGTGGGGCATCGACGAACTGCTGACCTATCATTATCTCGAGGCTGAATTCTTCCGTTCTTCCGACACCAAGCCCGAGGAGTACTGGTCGCTCTCCAAGCGCGACCAGGCCGATGCCATTTGGCGGACGCTCTTCGTCGAAAATACTCCCGTCTCGGAAGCCACGCGTGGGGTAATCGCCGTGCTCAAGGCTTTCCACCTGCCCACAGATCGTCCGGACCTGGCGGAGGCAAGGTCCTTCTTCAAAGCGCAAACCATCGAAGCGCACATTCGCAAAGTGTTGCAGATGGCGGGCGTGAGCACGGTGGTGATGACGAATGATCCACTCGATCCGGAGGAAGCGGCAGTCTGGCTGAAAGGGGTCGCGAGCTACCGGCAATTTCGCGCGGTGTTGCGGCTGGATCGCATTCTGTGCAACTGGCATGCGCACTGGCAGGTGTTGGCCGGACAGGGCTACCGGGTTGACGAGCAGGCATCGGGGAAGTCCGCGGCGGAAGTGCGGCGGTTCTTGGCGGAATGGTACAAACGCATGCAACCCGTGTACATGGCGGTCTCACTGCCGGACACTTTCGAATATCCCAAGGAAACCACCGGCAATCGATTGCTGAAGGAAGCGGTGCTGCCTGCTTGCCGCGAATGGAACCTGCCGCTCTCGCTCATGATTGGGGTGCGCAAGCAGGTTAATCCATCGCTGCGTTTGGCGGGCGACGCCGTGGGCAGGGCGGACTTGCGGGCGTTGGAAAATCTGTGCCGCGAGTTTCCAGCCAATCGCTTTCTGGTGAGCATGCTCAGCCGGGAGAACCAGCACGAACTTTGCGTTTACGCGCGGAAGTTCAGCAACTTGATGCCGTTCGGCTGCTGGTGGTTTCTGAACAATCCTTCGATTGTGGAGGAGATCACTCGCGAACGCATCGAGATGCTGGGAACAAGTTTCATTCCGCAACATTCCGATGCCCGCGTGCTCGAGCAAGTCATCTACAAATGGAACAACACGCGCAGGACGCTGGCGCGCGTCCTCGCCGACACCTACCGTCTTTTGTCGGAGGACGGCCGGGGCGTCACGCGCGGTGACATTC
>Ga0207134_1053_pt1 | contig 35726 bp, 24 predicted proteins | sample Alteio_BWMinHeat_12_FD_153527 | JGI IMG/M metagenome (GOLD analysis project Ga0207134, IMG submission 153527) | Enriched cells from forest soil in Barre Woods Harvard Forest LTER site, Petersham, Massachusetts, United States -... | ecosystem: Environmental > Terrestrial > Soil > Temperate forest >... | reverse complement strand
TTTATCCAATTGGCCCGATTGAACGGATAATGCTCCAAGCATCATATTAGCTGGTATATTATCCGGTTTTCTTTGGGTTATTTCCCTCAGTATCCCTACTCCTTTCATGATCTCACCTCTGTTGACATAAATATTGGCCAGTCCTAAACTGGCAGTATCATTATTCTTGTCAAGTTCTAGTGATCTTTGAAAACATCCTGCAGCCTGATCCATCTCCCACTGTTGTACTGACTCCGAACCTGCTTCACTAACCCTGTCTAAAAAGAATTGGCCTGCAAAATTGAGCATTTTTTCTGAATTCTCCAACTTTGCAGCTTTTTCGCTATAAAAACCTGCTACAGGATACTGTTTGCTTTTTTCCCAAACCTTGGCGAGGCGTATAAAAACCTCAGCCATACGTGACGAATCATGTATGGCTGACAGTTCATTCTCAATGGTTTTTATCTCATTTGCTGCTTGTGGCGTTAGCTGTAAGCGTGATGCAGACAAGATCGAGTCAAAAGAGGCTGGCTTCACGGTGTTAGAGCCTGAGGACATTTCTCCAGGCTTAGTAGATGCTACAGGAGCATTATTCTTTGCCGGTGGTGTCGTATTGCCTCCCCAGTATAAAAGAGCGATCAATATTATTGCAACTGCAATGGCTATATATTGTACTTTACGCAAAGTGTCGATTTGTGGCGCAAAGGTAACAAAATCAGCCTTGCAAAGAGTTATTCATCAATAATGTCTTTTTCTTCATGTGCTACAAGCTCGTGTTTAGAGGTTTTAACAGCATGAATGAATTCTTTAGCTGGTTTAAATGCCGGGATAATAGATAGGCTTACTAATTGTGTGGGTTGGAATAAAAGACGACGGTAGCATGAACAAAGAACTTATTATTAACGCTTCAGACGAAGGTGTTGAGATAGCCTTGCTTGAAGACAAGAAACTGGTTGAGCTCCATTATGAAAGGGGGCACGACAATTTTGCTGTTGGTGATCTATACCTTGGCAAAGTGAAAAAATTAATGCCCGGCCTCAATGCTGTATTTATAGATGTTGGCTACGAAAAAGACGCATTCCTGCACTATACAGATCTCAGCCCTTATTTCCGTTCCCTTCTTAAATTTTCCAGGATGTCACTTGACGGTAGTGCTCCGCCAGATTTCGGAAAATTCCCGAATGAAGCAGACATTATTAAAACCGGGAAAATAACTGAAGTAATACAAGGCAAACCGGAAATACTGGTCCAAATATTAAAAGAGCCAATATCTTCAAAAGGTCCAAGGTTAAGTTGCGAGATATCGTTGCCTGGTCGTTTTGTGGTTGTAACTCCTTTTAATGATGTGGTAGCCATCTCTCGTAAGATACATTCTGCTGATGAACGTAAGCGTTTGCAGCGGATAGTGGAGAGTATAAAACCTAAGAATTTTGGTGTCATAGTTCGTACAGCTGCAGAAGGCAAGAATACTGCCGAACTGCATGCTGATATTGCTGCACTTGAAGAGATGTGGAAGAGTATACAATCCAATATGAAGGGTAGTAAGGCGCCACAGCTTATACATAGCGAGCAAAATAAGACCACTTCTATTCTACGGGATCTGCTCAGTGAAAGTTTTCAAAAAATTGTAGTGAACGAAAAAAAGCTTTGGGGCGAGACCAAAGAATATATCGCACGCATAGCTCCTGAAAAAGAAGAGATCGTTACTTTCCATAATAATGGTCAGGCGGTGTTCGACACTTTTGGGATAAGTAAACAGGTTAAAGCCTCTTTCGGTAAGACCGTAAATTTACCAAGTGGAGCCTACCTCATAATAGAACATACAGAAGCCCTGCATGTAATAGATGTGAACAGTGGTACCCGAAGTGCTGATACAGGACAAGAACAGAATGCCCTGGCCACCAATCTGGAAGCAGCTTCGGAAATATGCAGGCAAATGCGTCTTCGGGACTTAGGGGGGATTGTTATTGTAGACTTCATTGATATGAAGTTACCGGAGAATAAAAAGAAAGTGCTCGAGGCAATGGAGGAATTGATGACCGGCGATCGTGCACGTCATACAATACTTTCCATATCAAAATTCGGGCTTATGCAGATAACGCGTCAGCGCTTGCGTCCCGAATTGAATATATCAACTGCCGAGATCTGCCCTACTTGTAATGGTACAGGCAAAATAGGCCCTTCTATATTATTGGCAGATGATATTGAAAAAGACTTGAAATACCTGATCAATCAAGGCCATCGTTCTTTAGCATTACATGTGCACCCAATACTGGAAGCCTATCTTACAAAAGGTACCTGGTTAAAAGCATCCATTGTAAAAAAATGGCAGAAGCAATATGGCCTAAAGGTGAAGGTTATTGCTGATAATAACTCCCCACTTACACAGTATCATTTTTACGATACCAAAACAGATGACCTTATAAAGCTATAATTATACTTAGAACTAATTTCTAAATGCCAGCCACAATATGTGGGTGGCATTTTAATTTATTGGTATTTTTTAGGCAAACATTGTTTTTTTAAAAGATAATAAACCTACCTTTGCGTGCCGTTCAAAAAACGGTATATTAAGAACAAGGCTCAGTAGTCTCGTCCTTATCCAAATTAATTGTTCACCAAATCTCAAAAAATTATGGATAATGATGGCAGTAGATCTAAGGGAAAAAATCCTCGAAGGGGATCTGAGCGAACTGTTGCGCCATACCAAGGATGAAGATTATCCTGCCCAGGTAGCAAGCGTTTTTGAAGACCTTCCTATTGAGAGTACAGTCAAGGCTTTCCTGGCGATTCCCGAAAAACTCCAAGTTAAGATTTTCTCTTTCCTCGATCATGTTGTGCAACGTCGCATCATGGACAACCTGACGCGGATACAGGCTTCTTATATTCTCAACAATCTTGAGTCAAACGACAGGCTCTCTTTCTTCGATTCATTAGATAGTGCTTTAGAAGTTCAGGAATACCTGGCCTATCTGAATGATAAGAATAAAAAGGCTACGTACGACCTCATGGGTTATCCTGAGGAAAGTGTGGCCCGTCTTATCGATACCAACTTCACAGCTATTCGTAAAGAAATGACTGTAGCCGAAGCTATTGAACATCTGCGCAAATATCATAAAGACAGCGAGTCTGCCAATATGATCTATGTGGTGGATAAAGATGGTAAGCTGGTGGATGATATTCCTGTGCGTAGGTTAGTACTCAACGATCCCAACAAGAAAATAGAACAAATAATGGACGGCTTTTATGTGAAGCTGAACATTAGAGATAGTATTGAAGAGGCCATCGACAAATTTAAAGAATTTGACCGTATAGCCTTGCCCGTTACAAATGCAGATAATGTACTGGTTGGTGTAGTAACGGTGGATGACGTAATAGATGAGGCGGAAGAAAAAGATACAAAAGACATGCAACAGTTCGGTGGTATGGAATCACTGGACATGCCCTATGTAAAGACTAAGTTTGCCACTCTTATTCAGAAACGTTCTGGCTGGCTTATCATACTCTTCCTCTCTGAGATGCTTACTGCTACGGCTATGACGCATTTTCAGGGGGCTATAGATAAGTTTGCATTCCTATCCATTTTTGTGCCATTGATCATATCAAGTGGTGGTAATAGTGGTTCACAGGCAGCAACACTTATTATACGTGCTATGGCGCTGAAGGAACTTACACCGCGCGATTGGTGGTACGTAATGAGAAGAGAGATTTTCTCCGGTCTGACATTGGGTTTGATATTGGGTCTCATAGGTGTAATACGTATATCTGCATGGCATTATTTAGGTTGGGATCCTAATCCTGATTATCATGCTCATTGGATACTTGTTGCAGCTACGATTTTCTTCTCTCTAATAGGCACAATTATGTGGGGTACACTTAGTGGATCCATGATACCTGTACTATTGAAAAGTTTGAAATTAGATCCTGCTACTTCTTCTGCACCTTTTGTGGCTACTTTGGTTGACGTAACAGGTATCATTATCTATTTCTCAGTGGCAATGTATTTTATGGGTGGGGTTTTGAAGTAGCTTAAAATTTTTACTTTAGTCGAACCATGTTAGATAAGCAAACAATAGTAGGTGTTATTGGTTCAGGAGCTATGGGTTCCGGAATAGCTCAGGTTGCCGCTATGGCAGGACATAATGTTGTGCTATACGATACAAATAATGCCGCGCTCGATAAAGCAAAAGCAGGCCTGAATAACACCCTCCAAAAATTACAGGAGAAAGGAAAGATCGCCAATGCCGATGAGGTTTTCTCCCGTTTTAGTTTTGCTGATACACTAAGTACTTTTGCTAATTGTGGTTTGATCATAGAAGCTATTGTAGAAAAGCTGGAAGTAAAAAAAGCTGTATTTACCGAACTGGAAACAATAGTAAGTGCAGATTGTGTGCTTGCAACAAATACCTCTTCTTTATCTGTTACATCTATAGCAGCTGCATGTAAAAAAGCAGACCGCGTGTTCGGACTTCATTTTTTTAATCCGGCACCGTTAATGGCACTTGTTGAGGTGATACCTGCTGTACAAACTAATGAAGGGCTTATACCTGCAGCTAAAGACCTGATGAAGGCTTGGAGCAAAATACCTGTCATTACAAAAGATACTCCGGGTTTTATTGTGAACCGAGTAGCCCGTCCTTTTTATGGTGAAGCGATACGTATATATGAAGAGGGCATTGCCGATATGGCTACCATAGACCATGCCATGACTGCAGGCGGTTTCCGCATGGGGCCTTTTGCCCTGATGGATTATATTGGTCATGATGTGAACTATGTGGTAACAGAAACAGTGTTTCAATCCTTCTTTTTCGACCCCCGTTATAAGCCATCTTTTTCCCAAAAACGGTTACTGGAAGCAGGTTGGTTGGGGAAAAAAACAGGCAGGGGATTTTATAACTATGCAGAAGGGGCCATAACACCTGCTCCTAATGCCGATGTGACCCTTGCAACTGCAATTCTGGAACGCATTGTCGCTATGCTTATAAATGAGGCTGTTGAAGCACTTTATCTTAATATCGCTTCTGCGTCTGATCTCGAAACAGCCATGACCAAAGGCGTGAACTATCCAAAAGGTTTACTGGCATGGTGCGATGAATGGGGAGCCGATAAGTGCCTGGCAATATTAGATAGTCTTTATCATGAATATCATGATGACCGCTACCGGGCCAGTGTATTATTAAGAAAGAAGGCTTTTGACAGGACCAAGTTCATAGATAAGAACTAATAATTTGTCATTTTATCAGTCTTGGGGCAAATAACCCCATTTATTAGCTATACACCTATATTTAATGGGGTAATAACCTATTCTGTGTTGCCATCAGGATATTTTTTGACTTACATTTGCACCTCATTTTACCTCTTTCATGGATCGTAATCAATATATAGGTTTTGGACTGCTGGCTGCATTAGTGGTTGTTTACGTTGTTTATACAAGCAACGAGCAAAAACAGTTTGCTGAGCAGAAAAGAAAACAATACATAGCAGACTCAATAGTCAGTGCTACCAATAAGCCAATACTTATTGCTGACACAAGCAAAAAAACAGGTTTGATAGCTGCAACCCCTGCAGACACTATTCAAGTTGCTCCGGCTTTCAGAGGGAAAGAACAAGTTGTGACTTTTGAGAACAAAAAAGTTTCATTGCAATTCACTACCAAAGGTGCTTACCCTGTTAGTGCAGAAATAAAGAATTTCAAAACATACGGTGGTAAACCATTAGTGTTTTTTAATGGTGCAGGCAATGAACTGAGTGCCGTACTGCCTGTTGATAATGGCAGATCAACTGCAAGCCTGTATTTTGAGCCATCGGTAAAAGAAGTACCTAACGGTGATAAGATCATAGATTTTGCTGCCGATATGGGTAATGGCAAAAAAGTGGATATCATTTATACGTTGCACGATACCGATTATATGGTTGATTGCAATGTACGTCTTACTGGTATGACAGCCTCCAGCCTTAAAATGAACTGGAATGTGCAACCTCAGCTTACAGAAAAAGATGTGACCACAGAGCGTTTAACGGCACAGGTATTTTACCGTTATAAGGATGGCGATAATGACTATTTTACCATGCGCGACCCTCAGGATAAGGCCCTTAATAACGGAGCCCGTTGGACAGGTGTTCGTTCGCATTATTTCTCTACTATTTTGGTTAGCGATGATGGCTTCAATAGTACAGATATCAAATCAAATACAAAACTTGCAGACTCTTCTCTTGTTTCTCAGGTAAAACAAACAATGGAAGTGCCTTTGAAAAATGGCAATGAAGCTTCCATGCACTGGTTTGTTGGCCCTAATGAGTACAGGCTGCTAACCAGCTACAAAATGGGCTTTGAAGAAATGGTACCATTGGGTTATGGCGTTTTTGCATTTGTGAAATATATCAACAAATGGATGCTGATACCTATATTCTATTTTGTAGCCAGCTTCGTTAGTAATTATGGTCTTATCATCATTCTCATGACTCTGTTCATAAGATTGATACTTTCGTTCTTTACCTACAAAAGTTATCTGTCTGCTGCTAAAATGCGCGTATTGAAACCGGAATTGGACGAACTCCGTGCTAAATATGCAGGTGATCAACAGAAATTTGGCATGGAGCAGATGAAACTCTACAAAACAGCCGGGGTAAATCCATTGGGTGGTTGCCTCCCGTTGCTGTTCCAGATGCCTATATTATTATCCATGTACTACCTGTTCCCTTCATTTATAGAATTCAGGCAAAAATCCTTCCTTTGGGCACATGACCTGTCTACTTATGATAGTGTGGCGCATTTACCTTTCAGCATACCATTCTATGGCGATCATGTAAGCCTGTTTACCTTGCTCATGACGGCTTCCAGTTTGTTTCTGGCTTTGTATAACCGTAACATGACCCCTCAGGACCCTAACAACCCAATGATGAAATACATGCCATTCATCTTCCCTATTATCTTCCTGGGCGTATTCAACAAGATGGCAGCAGCGCTTACCTGCTACTATTTCTTCTCAAATACCATCAGTATCATTCAGCAATTCGTGATCCAGAAATATTTTATCAACGAGAAAGCGATACACGCCCAGATACAGGAGAATAAGACGAAACCTCCTACCACCAGCAAATGGGCTGCACGTATGGAAGAGATCCAGAAAGCTCAGGCCGAAAAGGCTAAGATCAAAGGGCCTAAAAAATAATAGACATTTTCAACATAATAAAGAAAGGGAAGCCGAGGTTTCCCTTTCTTTATTATGAATAGATGATTATTAAACAAAAAAATAAAGGCCCTGGAAAGGGCCCTTCTGTTACATATAGAGGATAAGAGAGAGCGTGTTGTTGTGTTCGAATGTCTGTATACAAATAATAATTGTATACGATACCCGTTATATATTTCTAATAAAGTACTGCTATGGCAACGCAGGAAAGTATGGCTGCGAAGAGTGTGATCTTTTTCATAATATCAACTTTGGCGGAAGTTGCGATATTATGTTTCATTATTATTTTTTTATGGGGTAATGTTGCTTTTGTTTAAATGTTTTATTCTTACTTGATGACACAAAGATGGTGTGTAATACAGCTGCTGCAAAATTTTCAAAGCCAGTTAACCAGTCATTTGGATTTGGTTAACAAGCGATTAATAATTGGGGGTATTGATATATATTTCGAAATATGGTTTGGAAACATTAATTTTAGTTATTAGTTACCTGCATGTAAAGGCTGTATTATAAGACAGTAAACAGAACAATATGAGTAGCCGTCTATCCTTGATTTTTATACTTATTGTAACGAGTGCATTTATTGCATCATGTGGTAAACCAAAAGACAATAAATTCAATGTACAGTTTGAGAACCTTACAGACAAAGGCGTCAATATAATTGTCTACGCTTCTCAATCCGACTATAATAATGATCATAGTCCTCTTTTTAAAGGGCATGCTGCTGTTCGCGGGTATTATACCTTGTCATTAGACAATTTCACTAAAGGCAAAACATATTGGGTGGATTGGTATAGTGATGATACACTCTATAGCAATTGGTATTGGGCGCGTATAACTGTTGTAGATACATTTAGTCCAAGCCAGGATAACTATGAATTCAAAATAGACCATTTCCAGGCATCGGATAACTCCAGGCTGATATGGATGAATGGATTTAATCATCAAACAACATGGAAAGCAGTTGATGCTTACACTAATACCGGTGGTTCTTATAATTCTGTATGGTCTACATTGGGAGCCGCACAACAAAATGTTCAGCTTACCGTAAATAAAGATTATTCGGCAAAACTTAGTTCTGGAGTATTCGGTGATACGGCTCTTAGCTATACCGCCTATCTGGATATGACAGTTTCGCCATACGTGAACAGACTTAGTCTGAATAATGCAGATAACAGCACATTCGCCTCCATTATTTCCAATTGGTCCACTTCTTCACTCAGTTTTAACGGAGACAGGACTGTAATGCTGGCCTATATTAATTCGTTGGGATACTATTTTGCAATGGTTCGCCAGTAAGATTTATTTTTTGGTCATTTTACAAAACAAAACCATTTACTATATTTAAGCCTAAATTCTATTTAAAATGTATCGTCTTAACCTTCGTAAGTATCTAATTGCTGCTTCTTTATGCTTACTTGCTACTCCTGCATTAAAGGCCCAAACAATGGGTGATAAAGCTATGCTTGTAAATAAAACATGGCGCTTTGTGGCTATGAAATGCCCTCAGGCAATGAATAATGCTGCTAATCCAGATGAGTTTGTTCACTATTATTACACACTTACGCTGAAACCTGCTAATTCGCAAAATATGAATTACGGTGAATACGTAAAATTGAACAGGGATTTAAGCGATAATCCGGTTGAGCGTGGCACCTATTCTATTACAAGCGACGATGTGAATGGCGTAAGGATCGTTTTTAAACCTAACAAGTCTAAAACTACTAAAGAATATCGTGTTGAGACTGTATTGGCCAATTACCTTACATTGATCAATCTTTCGGATAATGATAAATGCAAAATAGCTTACGCTGTTTGCCCATAAAAATATTAATGATTTGCAACTTGAGAAGAGTCCTTTATTAGGGCTCTTTTTCTTTTTTAACATTCCTCATCAGGGCAAGGCTTTCCCTGTGCTTCCAATTCTATTGTAGCATGATGAATGTCGTGATGAAGCAATTCGTGTTTGATCTTTTGGATGAGTTGTAATTTTTCATCAAAACTTAACACACTATTCATTACTACATGGGCTGTAAGGGCATTCTCTGTAGTACTCATGGCCCAAATATGTGTATGGTGCAGATCTTCAACCCCCGGCATATTTTTTATCAACTGTTTTATCTTTTCTACATCCAAACCTTGAGGTACTGCATCAATAGTTAATTTAAAGCTGGCTGATAACAGTGACCATGTACTAAACAGAATGAATAACAACACTACAATACTAATAAGAGGATCCAGCCAATATAAATGGGTGTAGCTAATAATGATGCCTGTTATAACTACAATAGCAGACACCAGTGCGTCTGAAAGTAGGTGCAGGTAAGCGCCTTTTGTATTCAGGTCATGGTCCTTCTTCCTGAAAAATAGAAAAGCAGAGATACCGTTGATAACTATTCCCAAAGTTGCTACCCAGGCGATCACACCACCCTCAACTGGTACAGGATGGTAGAGTCGAGAAACAGATCCATATCCAAGCGTACCGATTGCAATTAATAACACAACTGCATTTATAAGAGCAGCAAGTATTGTGGTCTTCTTAAAACCATAGGTATAAGTATGAGTAGGCCTTACTTTTGCCAGCTTGAAGGCAAATAATGATAGTATCAATGCGGCTACGTCACTAAGATTATGGCCAGCATCAGACAGCAATGCCATAGAATGGCTGTAAAGACCAACTACAGCTTCAGTTATTACATAAACCGAATTAAGGACAATGCCGGTAATGAACACACCACTCGCCAGATCTGCTGGTGAGGCATGATGATGATGGTGGCTATGGTCGTGGTCATGCATATCAAAACAAAAGTAAGGGTTATCGTGAAACAATATATCTCCCATGTTAGAGTTAGTATTATACAAAATTTAACACAATATGTATTGCTTCTTAATTTAATACTTGCAACTTTTGTTATTCACATGCAACACTATCAATGAACTATATGAAAAACCTTGTCATCACCATATGTTTTTTCCTCTGTATTCAAGGCGTTTATGCCCAATATATCATAAAGGGCAACATTAAAGATACCGTCAATAATAGCCCCTTACCCAATGCGGCTATAACATTAATAAATGCAAAAGATTCAAGTCTTGCCACTTATGCACGTGCAGGTGCCGATGGTAGTTTTGAGTTGCATGTTGATACAGTTGGGAAGTTTACTATCCTTATTACATTCCCAGGTTTTGCAGACTATGTTGATAAAATACAGGTAAAAGAAAAGATCACAGACCTGGGTTTATTGCCAATGATCACAAAGTCGCACCTCCTCAAAGAATTTGTATTGAATCAGCATGTAGGGGCAATAAAAATAAAGGGCGATACCACAGAGTATATGGCAGACAGTTTCAAAGTAAAAGACAATGCTACTGTAGAAGAGCTGCTCAAAAGATTACCGGGTATAGAAGTAAATAAGAATGGAGATGTTGTAGCGCAAGGTCAGAAAGTAGAAAAAATATTAGTGGATGGGGAAGAATTCTTTTCTGACGATCCGGCTGTGGTAACAAAAGGGCTTGCAGCCAAAACTGTTGATAAAGTTCAGGTGTTCGATAAGAAAAGTGATGATGCTGCTTTTACTGGTATTGATGATGGGCAAAAGATCAAGACCATCAACCTGGAGCTGAAGGACGATATGAAGAAAGGGTATTTTGGTAAAGCTGAAGCTGGTGGCGGTACGGATGGTTATTTTCAAAATCAGGCAATGATCAATGCGTTTAAAGGTAAAAGGCAATTATCTGCTTTCGGCATTGCTGCCAATACAGGTCAGGTGGGACTTGGATGGTCAGATCAGAATAAATACTCTTCAGGCAATGGTGTGACAGAGATAAATGATGAAGGACAAGTGATGACAACTTTTACCAGTAGCGATGATGATATGGGGGGATGGGATGGTAAATATAACGGGCAGGGTTTACCCAAGGCTTGGACAGGTGGTGTACATTATGCTGATAAATGGAATGAGGATAAAGAACATTTGACAGGAAATTATCGTTTTGGCAAACAGAATATTGAAATGCAGGGAGATGTCCTGAGCCAATATGTGCTGCCAAATGATTCGGGTTATTATACAAAACAACGCAGTACACAGTTCAGTTCCAGCACTCGAAATGTTGCTGACATGATGTTTGAATGGAAAACGGACTCCCTTACCACTATAAAACTTACTGTGGACGGTGGTACAAAAAATGCCTCAACCAATTCTATCTACTATAATGAGACATTGAAAGAGAATGGCGATACCATCAATAAAAGTCTGCGAAACATTACTAACAATATCGTCGGCCAATTCCTCAATGCAGATCTCAACATCCGAAAGAAATTCAATAAAAAAGGCAGGACATTATCAATTGACTTCAAGGAGAATTATAAAGACTCAAGAGCTGATGGGCATTTAAATTCACAAAATAGCCTTTCAGGCGATTTTGTCACTTTGCCAATAGGCACTGATTCAGCATACGCCGTTGACCAACGTAAACAGAGTGATTTTCACTCGCTTGAAGTGCAGGGGAAAATAAATTACACAGAGCCTTTATCAAAAGTGGCATACCTGATCCTTAACTATGGTCTTAGTATAAACAATTCTACTTCTCAAAATAATTCCTACAATAAGCCATCTGGTGGCGATGAGTATAATTTGTTAGATAGTGTATATAGCAGCCATTTTGCTTACAATATATTAAACCATGTAGGCGGTGCTAACCTTAGGTTTGTTTATAAAAAGATTAATTTCTCATTTGGTAGTGATGTGTCTGATGCTATATATAAACAAGTGAATTATCTACGTGATACTACTTATCGATATGATTATTTAAACCTGTTCCCAAAAGCCTCATTCAATTATAAGATCGATAGGCAAACCAGCCTTACACTAAACTACTATGGCAGCACACGTCAACCAACCATAGATCAGATACAGCCATTATTGCAAAATACAGATCCATTGAATATTGCAAAAGGCAACCAAAATCTGAAGCAGGAATTTGATAACAGAGTAAGTGCAAATTTCTATTCGTATAAAGTTTTAAGTGGCAGGTATATTTATTCCAGCGTCAGTTTTAATCAGTCTAACAATGCCATCAGCCAGTCTACCAATACAGACTCTTTTGGAAGAAGGGTATACCAGTATATAAATGTAAATGGTAACTATAGTGGTTGGGGGTATCTTTCATATGGGTTTAAACTAAGCAAACTCGATATGAACCTGGGCGCAAATGTGAATTCAGGTATTACACATAGTAATAATTTGGTCAATGGAGTGGAAAATGTCAGTGATAATAGGAACTATACATTTGGCTTGGATATCAACTATGAAAAAGAAAAAAAGCTAAGCATCTATTTCAATCCATCTGTTACATACACCAGTAATAAAGCAATGATCAGCACCTATACTGCCAATTATTGGGCCAGCGATAATACCTTGAGCGGAACACTACAATTACCTTTGAATTTCGAGATCAGCACCAGCCTCAATTGGATGATAAGGCAAAAAACTGTAGTGTTTGATAATAACAACAACGTTTTGAAATGGAATGCTCATGTGAGCAAGAAATTCTTAAAAAATAAAGAACTGGAATTAAGGGCCTCCGTAAATGATATTCTCAACCAGAATATAGGCTATATGAGGTCTGCTCAGGATAATTACATTACCCAAAATACCTACAATACTATTCGTCGCTACGGTATGATAAGCCTTATCTGGAATTTTACTAAAACACCTAAAGTTTCATCAGCAGCCCCTGCTACAGAAAGTATCATCATAAAATAGACCCACAATGAAACAACTACATATAATAGTATTGCTTGTCATCTTGTTATCCACAAATGCGATGGCTCAATATACCCAGCAGGGCAAGATCGAATACGAAAGAAAGACCAACCTAAAAAAACAGATCGATGATATGGGCTCAGATAATGATTGGGCCCAAGCTATAAAATCTCAGATACCAAAATTTAAATCAGATTTTTTCGATTTGTATTTTAATCTCTCTAAAACAGTATATAAGCCCGGGAAGAAACCAGAAGGCAATGATGTTGTGAAAATGTGGGGTAGTGAACCTGCTGGAGAGAACATTGTTTACACAGATCTTTCAGCAAATAATGTAATAGCTACGAAACAGGTGTATGAACAGAAATTTCTTGTGCAGGATTCTATAAGGAAAATAAAATGGAGAATAACAGATGAGATTCGTATCATAGCAAACTATAAATGTAGGAAAGCAGTCGGAAAGATATGCGACTCTGTATATGTAGTAGCTTTTTATACAGATGATATTATAGTAAGTGGTGGGCCTGAAATGTTTTGTGGTCTGCCAGGCATGATATTGGAGCTAGCTGTGCCAAGGTTGTATACCACATGGGTTGCAGATAAAATAGAAATAACAGCGCCTAAAGAAACTGAAATGGTTGCGCCTGATAAAGGAAGAAAAGTAAACCAAAAGCAATTTTACGATGCCTTGCAACTAGGGCTAAAAGATTGGGGAAAATATGCAGCAAAAAGTATATGGTGGTGTACATTATAAAGTTATAAAAGCTACTCCAACATTTTTTACCGATGTATTTCTAGTATTTACCGACAGATGCTACTTGCCTGCCGAATGATATTTTACCGCAAATATTTATAGATGTAGATTTGCCCTGCATTTTATAATACACATGAAAAATATTTTACAATTTTTAAGGAGAAGAACAGCAAAGACCCCATTTTTTGTGCTGTTATTAATAGGTTCCTCAGTAATAGCCCACGCGCAGTATACCATAAGTGGAAAGGTAATAGATGACAAAGGCCACCCTGTTAACAGGGCAAGTGTATATCTGGATAACACACTTGATGGTGGCACTACCGATACAGGGGGTAATTTCAAATTCACCACTTCAGAAAAAGGGAATCAAACCGTCGTTGCAAGTGAGGTAAGTCATAGTAATGGAGGACAACCCATAACAATTTCAGGTGATGTAAATAACATTTTAATAAAAATGAAGTCTATGTCTCATGACCTCCACGCAGTTACCATAACTGCAGGTTCTTTCGATGCTTCTAACGACAAGGATAAAACGGTTCTCAAGCCTTTGGATATTGTTACTACTGCAGGTACACAGGCCGATGTGGTAAGAGCTATAGAAACCCTGCCGGGTACACAACACCAGGGTACTGAGAATGGACTTTTTGTACGTGGTGGTGATGCCAGTGAATCGAATGTATTGGTTGATGGTATGATAGCACAAAATGCATTCTTTAATAGTGCGCCGGGTGTAACTACACGTAGTCGCTTTGGTGCCTTTCAATATAAAGGGGTATCATTTAGTAGCGGTGGCTATAGCGCGCGTTATGGACAAGCGTTATCAGGTATTTTAGAACTAAATAGCCTTGATCTGCCTGAAAAAAGTACAGTGAACCTGGGTGTGAATATGGCAGGCATATATGCACAAGGAACCAAACTTTGGAAGAACAGTAGCCTGGAAGGAGGTGTTAGTTACAATAACCTGACTCCGTTTTATGGTATAGCTACAACCAATTTTAAGTTTTACGATGTACCTGTAGGAGGGATGGCTAATGCCCGTTACACATGGATACCTAAAAAAGATGGCATCCTGAAGATTACAGCAGCTACTTCAAATATTAGCAGCGGTATCGCAGTTCCTAATCCTTATGCGTATGATACGTCATCAAATCCTATTGCACAGCCTTATAAAGCCTTGGGCGACACAGCTAATTTCCATACCAACGATCAATACTATTATACTAACATCTCGTACAGGCAGTTATATAAAACCAAATTCCTGTTGTATACTGGTGCATCATATAGCTATGATAATACAGATAACAGATTTGGTACCATACCAATAAAAGAGATTGACCAACGTCTTCAGTATCGTGTGGAAGGTACCTATTTTTTCACCTCAAGATTTAATTTGATGGCTGGTGGTGATATCCAAAATTTCAGCATCAAAAAGACTTATGATATATATAGTCAAAGCTTTACTGAAACACAAATAGCAGGTTTTCTTGAAGCGCAGTGGTCACCAATAAACCTTATCTCATTTAAGCCCGGCGTACGTATTGAACATAGTGCTTTGTTAGATCAAAGTGCTATTGCCCCTCGTTTTTCAATGGCTATTAAAACTGGTGATAACAGCCAGGTTTCATTGGCAAGTGGTATTTTTTATCAGGATGTTGATAATACTTATCTGCTTGCAGGCTACCGTCCTAAATTCCAACAGGCAATTCATTACATAGCTAACTGGCAATGGAGCCCTGAAGATCGTACATTAAGGATAGAAGGTTATTACAAGAACTATCAGGACCTCGTTCGTGAAAGGTCTGTCATTTTTGACCCCAATCAATATAGGTATATAGCACCATTCCCTGCCGAAACAATAGATAACAGCGGTTATGGTTATGCAGGTGGCGTAGAGCTCTTCTGGCGTGATAAAAAAAGTGTAAAGAATATGGACTACTGGATCTCATATAGCTATATAGATACCCGCAGATTGTATAAGAACTACGTTTCAGAAGTGACACCTGATTTTATAGCTGCAAATAATCTGAACCTGATATGGAAGTATTTTATTGACAAGATCCAAACGAATATCAGTACTACTTATAGCTATTCAACAGGAAGACCATCGTACAATAATAATTTCCAGAGTACAATGACCCCTGCTTATCAAAACCTTTCTGTAACTATTAGTTATCTCCATACTTTCGGCAATTGGTTCTCAGTGTTCTATGCTGGTCTGGATAATATTACCAACTATCACAACGTTTTTGGGTATCGTTATTCTTCAGACGGAGCATCTAAGACACCAATTGTACCTGCTCTGTATAGGTCTATATTTGTAGGTGCAAACTTTTCTCTGACCAAGTTTAGCAAAGACGAACTTTAAAATCTTTAAAAATAAATTCTAACTCCAAACAATCAAAAAATGAACAAATTATTGATTCTTATTGCAGCAATAACATTTGCCATAACAAATTGCCATGCACAGGATTACAAAACAATACAGGAAAAGACATTTATAGCCTTTGACACTACTTGGGACTATACTCAAAAAGCTAATATTGGCAACAAGTTGTCCTTGATAGCTAAGAAGTATAATACCGAGTGGACTGCTCACTATTATGCTGCTTATGCGCAAAGACAATTATCTTATTTGGAAAAAGACGAATCAAAACGTGATGCGTATCTCGATGAGGCTGATAAGGAATATGCCGATATGATGGAGATATTGAAAAAAGATAATGAAGAAACTTACATCCTGGCAGCAATGATAGCGAATGCAAGGTTGGCTGTAAAACCCATGAACCGTTGGCAGAAATACGGGAAGATATTTGACCAGAATATAGAAAGTGCTAAAGCAATAAATCCAAATAACCCTCGTATTTATTTGATACAGGGTATGAGTAAGTATTATACTCCTAAAGCATTTGGTGGTGGCGCTAAAAATGCAAAGCCTTATTTTGAAAAAGCTGCCGGTTTCTTTGCAAACGATACAGAAACAGACATTACTAAACCTCATTGGGGCAAACAAATGACTGCCTACATGCTTGATCAGTGTAATAAGGACTAACAAGCACTATCAATTTACATTTTATAATAGCGGTTCTTCAGAGCCGCTATTTTTTTGTTTACAATTAAGTAACACAAACATAACAATGGTAAACTTCTGTTAACCTAATGGTAATCAGCGCGTAATATTCCCATAACGCACGAACAGTTCCTTTGTGTAAAATTTAAAAACTGATGAAGAACTTTTTACAAACACTCTTAGTGGTTGTGTTTTTATTTGCTGCAATTACAAGCAATGCACAATCCAAGTTGATACACTACTGGCATTTCAACAATTTTACCACTGTTGCGGGCTATATGGGTTTACCGGCTAACGCTACTATTACCGTAAATTCGGCTAGCCCTTATTCAGTTCATGCAGATTATTCAAGGATTGATACTGCGAAAGCAAGAATCGTATACATGACATCTGCAGGTACATCTTCAGTGTTTTCAACAACAATAGATTATGTGTTGCCTGGCGATACTGCTAACGCAAGATTAGGACATGCTTCTGACACGTCAATAATAAGCGCAGGTTTAAGACCACGCAACAGGTGTGATAGCATGGAGCTTCGTTGGTACATACCTACAGCTCACTACAAAAATATCCTCATTAAATATGAATCTCAAAGTTCTAGCACTGCAAGCGGTCCATTGCACCAGGTGTTTGACTATAGCATTGATAGCGGTGCTACCTGGAAAACTTCAGGTTTGTCAGTGGCAAGCGATTCTGCTGGTCTGGCTTTCGGTCCTGTTTTTCCTGTAACCTTTACTACAGATACTACAGTTAATAACAATCCTAAATTGGTTTTCCGTATTAAATTTGTAGGTAACAGTTCAGGTACAAGTGGTAACAACAGGTTCGATAACATCACTGTAGAAGGAGATACTATTTCAGGTACTACTCCACCACCTCCTGCTACATCACTCATCCACTACTGGCATTTTAATAATTTATTAGGTGCTTGGCACAATCCGAATATTCCTGTTTTTAAAGCAGACTGGTCTGCTATTGATACTAATAAAACTGGTATTGCGTATAAAACAGTTACAGGTACTTCTTCTGCTTATGCTGGTTACGTTGATGATTTAGCAACTGGTACTGCTGATAGTGATGTATATAATTTAAGAACTATCGCTGGTGTGCCTACTCCAGCAGGTAATGCATATCGTTTCCGTAACCCAACAGATAGTGCTTATCTGGTATTATACATACCTTCTACAAACTATAAGAACCTTGTGTTTTCTTACGCAGTAGAAGCATCTAGCGTTACAAGTGGTATGCACTATAACAATTTCTCTTATAGTACAGATAGCGGTGCAACATGGAAAACAGTTGGGTTAGATCATACTATGGATTCAACCTATTCTCCGTATGATTTCACAGCGCCTGTTCAAACATTTAAGCTGATCACAGTAAACTTCACATCTGCTGATACTACTGTAAACAACAACAAAAAGCTTGCATTCAGGATTATACCTTCTTATAATACTTCACTTACAAGTGGAAATAATAGGTTTGATAACTTCGCCTTGGATGGTGTGAAAATTGATACTACTCACGTAGATGTACCTACTATAACTTCTAATACCACAACTCCGGTATTATACCCTAACCCTGCAGGCAATAATCTTTACATCAATGCTTTTGCAGAAGGTGAGAAATCAGTTATCATTTATAACATCACCGGTCAACGTGTTGCTATCATGCAATCTGCAGACAAGATCATGAACATCAGTACTTCACAACTTACCCCTGGTATGTATTATGTAAACGTTCGTTTACAATCAGGTGAAGTATTCACAATGAAGTTTATAAAGAACTAAGAAATACAAACTCAGTAAAATAGGAATGATGAATCAGGGCGGCCAAAGGTCGCCCTTTTTTTGTAACAATTTGATAATCTGTAGTTTATATTTCGTTTTTACATTTGCAACAGCTTGTTGAAAGTGAAAATAAAGGCGAGGGTTATGAAAAACTATCTGGTTGTATTTAGTATTTTGAGTGGAATACTCGTTTTTTTAGCTTGTACACACAAGCCTGTCATAGCTATAAAAACAAACACAATTGACACATCAAAACATACAATAGACACAAGTACCAATCACCAGCCAGTAGATACAACTGTTTGTTTTCAAAAGGATATTTTGCCTTTGTTTGTTAATAATTGCACATTTAGTGGTTGTCATGATGTTACAACACATAAAAGCGGGTACATCTACACCTCTTACAACTATATAATTGCTGCGGGTATTACTAAAGGGTATCCTAATTCCAGTAAAAGCTACACGATTTGCGTAAGTGGTAGCATGCCTCGTTCTCCTGGTGTGCGCTTTACATCAGCTCAGTTAGCCATGATAAGCAAATGGATCACAAATGGTGCCCCAAATGATACAAACTGTAATGTTGGATGTGATACTACTAAATTCACTTACACTGCTGCTATTAAACCTATCATTACCTCTAACTGTATCGGTTGTCACAGTACTTCAGTAGCAACTTCTATAGGTGGTGGAATTATTTTAGATACTTATGCTGGTCTGCAAACTCAGGCACTGAATGGTAAGCTTTTAGGAGATATTACTCATGCCACCGGTTTCAATGCAATGCCTTTAGGCGGTTCTAAATTGTATGATTGCCAGATCACGCAAATATCAAAATGGATACAGGCAGGTGCTTTGAATAATTAATGATTTCTCTTTTTTATTTTTTAGAATGATAAAATAATATCTTCCTCTTTCTCATAGTTTGGGCTGGTGCTGCTATAAGCACCAGCCTTTTTATTTTCTTTAACAATTACCTGTTGATGGTGGAATGTTTTTTTTAGCGGTAGATAGAACCAAAAATTACAATTATGTGGGTGCGGGAAAAAATAAACAAAACATTATTGGTATCTGGTATGCTGCTTCTGACATTGTACTCTTGCAAGAAAAATGATTCAGGATCTGCTGCTTATGATAGGTTAGGACGGTCCTCAGCACCTGCTGCAGTTAGGGTGCATCTTACGGATGGGCCAGGGGACTTTGATGCACTTAACATTGATATCAAAAGCATTATGGTCAGCATAAATGATACAACCTGGGTAACATTGCCACTATTTCGTCCAGGGATATATAACATACTCTCATATCGTGATGGTATGGATACATTGATTGGTACATTAGGTATCACGGCTGGAAATATTACAGGTATGAGGTTGATATTAGGTACTGATAATTCAGTTGTTGTGAAAGGTGTTTCATATCCATTAACATTGCCTTTGGCGGATACCAGTGTCAGAGTGCATCTCCGTTTTGGTCGTGCTGATAGATGGGAAGATGAGGATGATGATGCCGCCCGTAAGCTAACAATAGTTCCGGGAGGAGTCTATGATATTTACCTTGATTTTGATGCAGGCATGTCTGTTCATGGTCGCGATGGAGATGATATGGATAGAGACCACGATAAGTATGCTGATAGATTTGTTTTTATACCAATGATAAAAGCATATGTGAAAACCAATTTGGGGCGTTTAGTAGGTGATGTTTTACCTGCTTCAGCAGCAGCAACCGTCTATGTTGATAACGGCATTGATACAATATCCGCAATACCTAAATCAGGTGGATATTTTACATTTAATATGTTACCCGAAGGCACTTACCAGGTTATAATTGTGCCATCTGTGACTGGCTATGCAAATGACACATTGGATAATGTAATCATAACAAGTGGTAGGACAACTAGTTTAGGTACTATTACACTACATTAAATAGAAATAATACCTAAAATGAAAGGGATGATGCCATGCATCGTCCCTTTTTTGTACAATACATATAATCAGCGTATTTTCATCTTTCTATGCGTCGGTATCTCAATAAGATCCCTTTGGTTTTATGCTTCCTGGTAGCTTTTGTTCTGGGAATGAAACAATTACGTGAACCTGACATTTGGTGGCAATTGCTTTCAGGCCGTTGGATGTTAGATCATGGGCAGGTCACACATACAGATGTGTTTTCCTATACCATGAATGGGCAACCATGGATAAATGTAAAATGGCTATACGAGATCATCATTGCCATATTAGAAAAAGGTTTCGGTGCCCTGGGGGTGATATTATTGCAGTCGCTTGTTAGCATAGCAATTTTGTGGTTCCTATTCCGCATTCTGAGGTTGTTGAAAGAGGGTATAAAATACCCCATATCACAATTTTTTCAGGTTGTAGCTGCTTTATTATTTCTTCTTGTGGTAGAATACAGAATGGCTGGTCGCCCTGAAATGTTCAGCCATTTGTTTTGTAATGTCTATTTGTTTTTCCTGTTCAGATTCCCTGAAATGAAATGGAAACAAATGCTATGGCTTGTTGTATTGCAATGTCTCTGGGCCAACATGCATGAAGGTTACCCGGTAGGCTTGGTCATGTTAGGGACCTTTTTTGCAGGTAGTACTTTTGCTTACTTGGCCACAAAAAATAAAACCCACTTACAACAAACATATAGAGCCTTGTTGCTCTTGGTTGTTGCCATCATCGTTATTTTAATAAATCCAAACGGTATAGTACTATGGAAACAACCTTTTGAAATTTACCGACAGGTATTGGTAAATAAATACACCACAGAACTCTATTCATTCACACAGCCCGAATACTGGACCATACAAGCTAAAATACATATTGTATTGCTGGCGCTGGTACTAGCATTCTGGATCGTCAAATTATTAGATGCAAGGAAAAGAAAGGATACCTCCATATATACACCAGCGTTGTGTGCTTATCTTATCCTTATTCCCCTATTCGGGTTTTTATCGCTCACGGCCAATCGTAATATCCCTTTTGCTGAGATCATCATGTTCCCATCTGTTGTAATGGCATTCAGTTGGTTAACGCAGAAGATCAATAAAAATGGTTTTTATCTGGTGCTCCAGAAACGCTCTTTATTACTATCGTCTTTAATAACACTCTGTTTTTATATTGCAGTAGTTAGCAATAAATATTACATGGCAACTAAGTCTGCAAATAGATATGGTATACATGTCAACATGCTACATAACCCAATCGGTGCATCCGCATTTTTAAAAGAGCATAACATAAAAGGTGCAGGCTTTTCAGACTATTTCGTTTCCTCTTACCTACTATGGAGTTTAACTCCCGATTTCAAGTCGTATATAGACCTGCGTGATCTGGATGTATTCCCTGCTTCTTTCTTTGATGATTATTTCTCCATGTATCAGCATCCCGAGGAATTCTACGAACTGGATAAAAAATATCATTTCAACTATGTTGTATTAAGCACCTCTCAGCTTATCGGTTTGCAACAAAAGCTCTATTATGAAAAAGGTTTTTACATGATCTATGTTGATCCGGTAAGTGTCATATTTCTAAGAGAGGATGAGAACAACAAAGCATTGACAACGAATACCCAGATACAAAAGCCTTTCTCTTGGCCACAAGCTACAGAAGACCCTGCCTGGGCTGGTCTGTTGACAAAAGTCTTGAATCCTTTTAATGCTTATACAGAAGAGGACGAATCTAATATGCCTAAATATGCTGGTGCTTATTATAATGCTATGCGCGATTACCCCCAGGCGATAAAACTACTCCGTAGTGCTACCGACGATCCCGATGCATTAAGAACGCTTGCCTTTAGTTATAGTGAATACAGCAAAGCAGTTAAAGACCCGCGTATGAAACAGGTGATGGCAGATAGTGCCCAGATTTTTATGGATCAGGCCAATAATTTGAAATAAGATTTACTTAATGAAACATCCTAAAGACCTAAAAATAGAAGACTACACCTATAGCTTGCCAGATGAGCGTATTGCTAAATATCCGCTTGAGGTGCGTGATGCATCTAAACTCCTGGTATATAAACAAGGGGTGCTGACAGAAACTATTTATCGAGATGTAGCCGCGGAAATTCCCGCTGGCAGCTTGCTGGTATTTAATCAGACAAAAGTTGTTCATGCCCGTTTATTATTCAAGAAACCAACAGGTGGTATTATAGAGGTCTTTTGTCTGGAACCCAATGAGCAATATACGGATGTGCACACAGCTATGCTTCAAAAAGGCAAGGTGCTATGGAACTGTATGATTGGTGGCGCCAGCAAATGGAAGCATGGTATGGTGCTGGATATACAACATTACTCACCTGATTTTATACTTTCTGCAGCCATAGTTGGTAAAACAAATGATACCTATGTGGTCGAATTATCGTGGACTGATACCTCCATGAGTTTTGCAGAGGTCTTACATTTTATGGGGAAAGTCCCTTTGCCGCCTTATTTGCACCGCGAGGCTGATGTATCAGACGAGGGTCGTTACCAAACCGTTTTTGCAAAAGAAGAGGGTAGCGTAGCAGCTCCTACTGCCGGACTCCATTTTACGGAAACGGTATTGGAGAGCTTACAGGAAAAAGGTGTAGATGCCACATACCTGACCCTGCATGTTGGGGCAGGTACTTTCAAACCAGTAAAATCCGAGACCATGCAGGAACATGAAATGCATGCAGAATGGATTGAGGTAAGTAAGGGGTTGTTAACGCAACTGGTCGCTCATCTGGATAAAGGTATCATTGCAGTTGGCACCACTTCTCTCCGTACGCTTGAAAGCCTGTATTGGATAGGTAATAAGCTATTTCAAAAACAAGAAGTTGACTTCGCAGGTATTGCTGTTACACAATGGGAACCTTATGAAACAGATACTCAAGCCACTACTATCGAGGCTTTACAAGCAATAATTGACTGGATGGAGGCAAATAACAGGTTGAAATTGGTTACCCGCACACAAATACTCATTGCTCCTGGCTATACCTTCAGGCTCATTAAAGGACTTATTACCAATTTCCACCAGCCACAATCCACCCTCCTTTTATTGGTGGCCGCCCTTATTGGTGATGACTGGCGCAACGTCTACGACTATGCCCTTGAATATCAATACCGTTTCCTGAGTTATGGCGATGGATGCCTGCTTTGGGCTAAATAACCCCCAATGTTAATTATCATTCCGAAAACACCTTTGCTGGGGGGTATTTACTATTTTTGCGCCTTCAATTTTAAGAACATTGACAACGCAAGAGTTTATTAAGGCCGCCTTATTAGAAGATGTTGGTGAGGGAGACTATTCTACTTTGGCGAGTATCTATCCTGAAGCTGAAGGTAGGGCTGTATTGAAAATAAAAGAAACTGGTATTCTGGCTGGTGTTGATCTGGCTCAGGATATATTCCATTTTATAGAGCCCTCTGCAAAATTCACCCTGTTTAAAAAAGATGGGGATAAAGTGGAGAAGGGCGAAACCGCTTTTGAAGTAGCTGCAAAAGTACATACCATTCTTAAAGCAGAGCGTTTGGCATTGAACTGTATGCAGCGTATGAGTGGTATAGCTACACTTACCAGCCATTATGTGGCTGCTATAAAAGGTTACCCTGCCAAAATATTGGATACAAGAAAGACCACCCCATTATTCCGCGAGCACGAAAAAGATGCAGTTCGTATAGGTGGTGGATACAATCATCGTATGGGTCTGTATGATATGGTGATGTTGAAAGACAATCACATTGATTTCTGTGGTGGTATTGAAAAAGCAATTGAAAAAACAAATGCTTATCTAACTGCCAATGGTCTGAACTTAAAAATTGAGATCGAAACAAGAAGCCTGGATGATGTGAAACGTGTAATTGCTGTGGGCAAAGTGCATCGCATTATGTTAGATAATTATACACCTGAACAGATCGAAGAAGCTGTGAGCCTTCTTGGTGGCAAATACGAAACAGAAGCTTCAGGCGGCATCAACCTCGATAATATTGTGAGCTATGCTCGCACAGGGGTTGATTATATTTCTACGGGGGCTATTATTCACCATGCTGTTAGTATGGATCTAAGCCTTAAAGCACAATTAGTATGAGCAAAAAGCATTTAGTTTTTATAGTAAATCCAAAGTCTGGGGTAGATAGGCAAAAAGAGATCCAAGCCGCTATCAACAATAATTTAGATCATGCACATTATACGCACGAAATATTAAATACCGAATACGCAAAGCATGGTACTGAGTTGGCAAAAACTGCTGCTGACAAAGGTGCGTTTGCAGTTGTTGCGGTGGGTGGTGATGGTTCTATAAATGATATCGTAAAAGGTCTTGCCGGTACCAATACAGCCTTAGGTGTCATACCCAAAGGCTCAGGCAATGGTATGGCGCGTACCTTGAAAATTCCCCTTGATGTGGCTGAGTCGATCAAGGTCATCAACAAAGGCAATACTACCGATATCGATGTGGCTTTTGCTAATGATAAGCTTTTTGTAAGCAATGCCGGTGTGGCTTTTGATGCGCTGATATCTAAAAAATTTGCAAAAAGTACCCGTAGGGGTTTTGCAGTATATAGCTGGCTCGTTACTAAATACATGTGGTTATACAAAGAACGTAAGTTCGATATCATCATTGATGGCAAACACATTTCAGAGCGCGCCTTTATCATCAACGTAGCCAACATGCAGCAGTTCGGCTATAATTTTCAAATAGCCCCCAAAGCCAGTTGGACAGATGGTTTACTGGATGTGGTAATTATTAAAAGATTCCCTAAGATACTTGGTGGTCTTTTGGTAGTGCGTGCCATGAATGGTACTATCAATGGTAGTCCTTACGTAGAGCATTATCATGCAAAGAATATTGTAGTTTCCCATCCAGATTTAAAACTATTACAAACAGATGGCGACGCTCATGCCTGCGAAAATAAGATCGAGTTTAGAATAGAACCAGGTAAGCAGAAGGTGATAGTGCCCTAATCGTTTTTAGAATACTTCCACCTCTTATGTGTCCACATCCAGTTCTCTGGTTGTTCCCTTATTTGCTTTTCCATAAACGCAATGTAGTCTTGGGTGATAACACTATCTGTATATATAGATGCATCTTTTGTTACCAGTTCCAGATTCACTTCGTAATAGCCACGCCTTATTTTCTTGATGCCCGCAAATACAACTGCAGCCTTATTACGTCTTGCTAATTGTTCCGGCCCTTTAAAAAAAGGAGCTTCCCTGTGCATGAACTCGGCCCACAAGGTGCCATTCATATTAGATGGGTTTTGGTCGGCTATCAAACCCACTATATACCGTACCCCCTGTAAACGTTGAAAAGCTTTTTTAGCCTTCATAGATATAAGCCAGCCTCCACCTCTTGTCCTTACCTGCGATAGTAGCCTGTCAAATCCTTTTTGCTCTGTTGGCATAAACACCCCCGCAAACTGTTGTTTGCAATTATACTGTGTTGCCACACAAGCCCATTCCCAGTTAAATGTATGCCCAAGCATCGCATAGCTATTCAGGCCTTCTTTGTCCAACTCGGCGAATACTTCCCAATTACCGATTATGCGTTTATTAAGTTGTTCTTTACTGATAGATAATAATTTCAGTGTCTCTATCCATTGGTCGCAAAAACTATGATAATAAGCCTTCCTGATCTTTCTAAGTTCTGCATCCGTTTTTTCAGGAAAAGCATGTTTCAGATTATCCCATACAACAGGTTTTCTGTAGTCGGTAATATAATAGGCTACCACATACAGCAGGTCAGACAAAATATAAAGTACCCTTAATGGTAATAATGATAAAGGATACAAAACGATCAATAGCAGGTAATACATCCAAATAGTTAACCCAACAAAATTAAGGGAACATAAGAAATGACAACACTTGAATTTTATATCCGTACTTTGGTATTATCTATATATCCCCATCTTCATGATGCTCACTCATCATGCCGGTCAGGTCATATATTTCCTGAATATCTTTCAATATTTGTACAAAGTTTATTTCCAGGTCTTTAAGCAAACCATTGTGCAGGTCAAATACCCAACCATGTACAATAGGGTATTCGTTTTTAATATAAGATTTTTGAACGGTAGCTGTTTTGATAACATTTATTGCCTGTTCGCGTACATTCAATTCTACAAGTCGGTTATATTTCGCACGTTCGTCAGTGATCGAATTTAGTTCATCATGATGCATTCTGTATACATCCCTGATAGTACGCAACCATGGGTTCAGTAAACCCATGTCTTTCGGTGTCATGGCTGCTTTTACACCACCACAATCATAATGTCCGCAAACAATAATATGCTTTACATGCAAATGCCTGACTGCAAAATTGATGCACGACATTACATTAAGGTCCGTATTATTCACCAGGTTGGCAATGTTACGATGCACAAATACTTCACCCGGCTGCAAGCCCATGATCTCGTTGGCTGGCACTCGGCTGTCTGAGCAGCCTATGTATAAATAGTCAGGCGATTGATCTGCAGATAGTTTTTCAAAAAAGTCAGCATCCTTGTGCTTCATCTCTGCTACCCACTGTCTGTTATTCTCGAATATTTGTTCGTATGAGGTCATATCAAAAGTCAAAAATAAGGTGTCAGGCCTTCCCAGCCTAATCAATGCTCAAAAATTTAATTTTGTATTAATGCGCCTCAAGCCAGTTACCGCCCGATCCTGTTTCTACATTCGTAGGCACATCGTTAGGCAGTTTCATGGCATGTTCCATGCTCTGTTTTATCAGCACTTTCACCTGGTCTACCTCACCCAAAGGTGTATCGAAAACTAATTCATCATGAACCTGTAATATCATTTTCGTCTGTAGCTTGTTCTGCTTCAGCTCACGGTGCACGGTTATCATGGCCAGTTTTATCATTTCCGCAGCAGTTCCCTGTATCGGCATATTAATAGCATTTCGCTCTGCATATCCCCTTACTGTCTGGTTAGCAGAATGTATATCCCTTAGCCAACGTTTGCGTCCCATCACCGTTTTTACAAAATCATGGTCTCTCGCAAAATTGATGGTGTCATCCATATATTTCTTAATGGATGGATATTGAATAAAATAGTTTTCAATAATGCCCTTGGCTTCTGTTCTGCTGATCCCTAAATTTTCCGCTAATCCAAATGCTGACTGGCCGTAAATGATGCCAAAATTCACTGCCTTGGCATTCCGGCGCATTTCAGAGGTTACATCTTTTTCTTCAATGCCATAGACTTTAGCTGCCGTGGCTGTATGTATATCCTTATTGTCTTTGAATGCTTGTATCATATTCTTATCCCCACTTATAGTAGCTATGATGCGTAACTCTATCTGCGAATAATCTGCGGATATGATACAATGGTTTTTATCTCTCGGTATAAAAGCTTTTCTTATTTCCCTGCCACGTTCTGTACGTATCGGTATATTTTGCAGGTTAGGGTTATTGCTGCTCAACCTGCCAGTTACAGCAACAGCTTGGTTAAAGCTCGTATGCAATCTCCCTGTGCGTGGATTGATTAATTCCGGCAATGAATCTACATAAGTACTCTTCAGCTTGGTCAGTTCACGGTACACAAGTATATCATCAACTATCTGATGTTTATTACGCAATTTTAAAAGTACATCCTCACCAGTAGCATATTGTCCTGTCTTGGTTTTTTTTGCTGTCGTATCAATTTTCATAATGTCAAACAGCACCTCACCCAATTGCTTCGGCGAACCAAGATTGAAATTCACGCCAGCATGTTTATATACATTCTCTTCTGCAATACGAATATCTTTTTCCAGCTCTTTAGAGTAATCTCTTAGAAACTCCACATCCACACCCACACCTTCATACTCAATATCCACCAGTACTGGCACCAATGGGTTTTCCACTTCTTCAAACACGCGCAATACTTCTTCCTGTTTCAGCAGCGGGTCAAAGCGGTGCTTTAACTGAAGTGTAATATCCGCATCTTCCGCGGCGTATTCTTTTACCTCTTCCACTGGCACTTGCCGCATGCTTAGCTGACCTTTTCCCTTCTTGCCTATCAATGTTTCAATAGATACCGGTTCATACCCCAGGTATTTCATGCTCAGCATATCCATGCTGCGCTTGCCATCTGGTTCAATTACATAATGTGCCAGCATGGTATCATATACTTTGCCTTTCAGTTCAAAGTCATACCACTTCAGCATCAGCATATCATATTTTATGTTCTGCCCAATCCACAGTATATCTTCCTTATCAAATGCCGGTTTAAATCGTTCCAGCAGTTCCACTACTTCACCACGATTCTCTGGTACATTCACATAATATGCTTCACCCTTCTGCCAGCAAAAACTCATCCCTACCAGGTCGGCCTGGTTAGCATCTGTTCCTGTTGTTTCTGTATCAAAGCATATTTCTTTCTGTTGCAGTAGATTTTTTACCAGCTCATCTATTTCTGCAACTGTTTGCAAAAGATGATAATTATGTTCAGTAGTTTGTATGGTCTGCAGGTTTGCAGGTACGGTATCTTCTGAAACCTCTGCAACAGCTACTTCCGTCTCAACAGCTGCAGAACGTTTTACCGGTGCGGCTTTTACATTATTGCCAAACAGATCAGTTTGACCACCACTTTGTTCAATCTGCCCACCATACTCTTCACCTAACAAACGTTTCCCAAGTGCTTTAAACTCCAGTTCGTTAAAGATTTCAGTAAGTGCTTCCTTATTCCATTCCTTCACCCTGAAATCCTCCGCATGAAAAGCTACCGGTACATTAGTAATAATGGTAGCCAGTTTTTTAGACATAATGGCCATCTCTTTACCATTGCGTATTTTTTCACCCAATGCACCTTTTATGCCATCAGCATTGGCAAGTATATTCTCTACATTATCATACTCAGCTAATAATTTCGCAGCCGTTTTTTCACCCACGCCTGGTATCCCTGGTATATTATCAACCGCATCACCCATCAGACCAAGCATATCAATTACCTGGTCTACTCGCTTAATGCCCCACTTGGCACAAATCTCCTGTGGCCCCATTATTTCTTCATTGCCACCAGCATAAGGGGGTTTGTATACATACACATTCTCGCGTACTATCTGGCCATAATCCTTGTCTGGTGTTACCATATACACAGTATAGCCAAGTTCCGCTGCTTCAATTGCCAAAGTTCCTATCAGGTCATCCGCCTCAAACCCGTCCAACTCCATACATGGCAAATTAAATCCTTTTACAAGTCGTTTAATATCAGGTAATGCCGAAATAATGTCTTCCGGGGCTTCCTGCCTGTTAGCTTTATAGTCTACAAAGTCTGTATGTCTTTCCGTAGGGGCATGTGTATCAAAAACCACTGCCAGGTGGGTTGGTTTTTGTTTGTTTATCAGGTCTATCAAAGTAGTCGTAAAGCCAAACTGGGCATTGGTATTACGGCCTTTGCTGGTTATACGTGGTGCGCGTATCAATGCATAATAAGCGCGGTATATCAGCGCCATTGCATCAAGCAAAAAAAGTTTCTTCTCAGGCATGGGCTAAAGTTAGGAATTAGTGCTTAGTTATCAGAATTCGCCCCGTTTTATTAATTGTCCGGTAATTATCCCGTTTTATCACATATTTCCGACTTTTTTGATAAAAATGAGTTAAATTTACTACAAGTACTTTCCTGAATTTTTTATATATGAAGCTGCATAACCTTCTGTTCTGCTTTTTATTGTCACCTTTTATCCTAAAAGCAGGACCAACCCCAGGCCAGAACAATGTTTCGGGTAGTATACAAGGCTCTGTCCGAAATTTTAGCCCTGTTGAATTTCTTGAGAACCAGGGTCAATGGGACGGTAATTATAAATTCAAAGCTATAACGGGTAGAGGAGATATTTATTTGCAATCTGATGGATTTACATATCTCGTTGGTGCATCAAATAATTATACACTCATGGACGATTACCATCATGGGTTCACTAAGACGCCACCTGTTTTAAAATTCCATAGTTATAAACTAACATTTGTGGGTGCTAATGCAGCACAAATTGAAGGCAAGAAGCCGGAAGAATTTTATTGCAATTTCTTTCTTGGTAATGATCCTAAAAGATGGAAATCATTTATCCATCCTTTTCTGGCTATCGATTATAACAAACTATACAATGGCATTGATATGCATATGTCATCCGATCAAGGCAATATCAAATATGAGTTTGTTCTTGCTCCGGGTGCTGATGCTTCTAATATCAAAATGAATTATAAGGGTCAGGATGATTTAGAAGTATCTAATAATAACCTGATCATTACTACCTCTGTTGGTAATGTTACAGAATTAATGCCATACGCATATCAGTATATTAATGATACGAAAGTAGAAGTGCCATGTCATTATAAGATAAAAAACAATACAGTCACTTTCACTTTCCCTAAGGGTTATGATGATACCAAACAGTTAGTGATAGACCCTACTGTTGTCTTTGCCACATTTAGTGGGTCCACTGCCGATAACTGGGGTTTTACAGCTACTTATGATGTCTCAGGCAATTTTTATAACGGTGGTATTGTTCATGTTTTATCTGGTGAAGATTTCATAGAGACAACTGGTGCTTTTCAAACAACTTATGGTGGGGGTATTGATACTACTTTTGGTACTGTTCCTCACGGTAGTGCTTATGCCGATGATATTGCCATTGTGAAATACAATTCAAGTGGCTCTTCCCGTTTATGGGCAACTTATCTGGGTGGCAGTGATAATGAACAACCACACAGTATGATTGTTAATTCGGATAATGAACTAATAGTTGCAGGTAGAACGTATTCCAATAATTTTCCAACTACCACTGGAGCCTACAAAACTGCGAGAATTGGTGGGGCAGATATCATTATTACACACTTTAATTCTACAGGTTCAGGTTTAGTTGGCTCTACTTACATGGGTGGTAAAAAGGATGATGTTGTAAATTTTCACCCTGCAGAATTTGTTTTCGGCAATTTGAAACATAACTATGGCGATGATGCCCGTAGCGAAGTTCAGGTAGATAGGGCTGGTAACATCTACGTTGCTGGTTGTACAAAATCCAGCGATTTCCCTGTTACATCTTCAGCTTTTCAGTCAACGATAGGTGATTCAGTTCAGGATGGTGTGATTTTCAAAATGAATGGCTCTCTTACTACACTTATTTGGAGCACATTTGCTGGTGGTAGCGGTGATGATGCAGCATATGTATTAGCTTTTGATACTGCCCAAACACATTTATATATAGCAGGTGCCACAGCAAGTAGTAATTTTCCAACTACCGCCGGTACCTTACATCCTACATATCAGGGCAAAGTAGACGGCTTCATTCTTAAAATACTTAACAGTAGCCCTTACACTTTGCAAAAAGGAACGTTTATAGGTACTAGCGATACAGATCAGGTATATGGTATCCAGGTAGATCTTGATAATAATGTCTACGTAATGGGCCAGTCTTATGCAGGGCATTATCCTGTTACCTCAGGTGTATATTCCAACGCACATTCAACCCAGTTTGTTCAGAAACTGGATAGTAATCTTAGCACAAGTATTTATTCTACAGTATTTGGTTCTGGTGATTCTACTCACACAAACATTTCTCCTGTTGCATTTCTTGTTGATACCTGCCAGAATGTATATATATCAGGTTGGGGTGGTGTTCTGGAACCACCTTCATCAGGTATTTTGTTCCCGCCTTCTACCGGTTCTACTAATAACATGCCTATTACTTCAGATGCAGCTCAAAGCACAACAGATGGACACGATTTCTATTTCATAGTGCTAGGTAAGAATGCTTCAACATTATTATACGGGACCTATATGGGAGGTACAGGCCCTGTAGGTGAACACGTTGATGGTGGTACCAGTCGTTTTGATAAAAGCGGCGTTGTATATCAGGCTATTTGCGGCGGCTGTGGCGGGTCTTCAAGTTTTCCTACTACAAGTGGGGCGTGGAGTACAGGTAATAAAAGTTCTAACTGTAATGAAATAGCACTAAAAATAGCCTTCAATCTGGGTGCCGTAAAAGCTAAGGCCGATGTACACCCAAATGCTAAAGGTTGTGCACCATTTACGGTTCATTTTACGGATTCTTCAACCGATGCAGTTGCATACAATTGGAATTTTGCTGATGGTACTGCTGCTGATACAACATTTGCACCTTCACATACTTTTGGCTCTCCTGGTGTTTACAAAGTTCGCTTCATAGCTAAAAATCCAAATGCCTGTAAGGTTTTAGATACAGTATTCCTTACTATTACTGTTGATTCAACAAGCATTCACCCAGCATTTACAGCAGCCATTGCCGATAGTTGTGGCCCATTCCAGGCAGTATTTACCAACACGTCAACCTACAGTGCTCCTGGTGCAGATGCCTTCACAAAATTTGTTTGGCTATTTGGTGATTCTACAAGCTATACAGGCACCACACCGCCTGTTCATACTTTTAAAACAAATGGCATTTACACTATCTATCTCGTAATGATAGATACTACTGCTTGCAACTCTCCTGATACTGTCAAGCAAACCATACGTTTCAATAGTGTTGCCGTAACTCCTAATTTTACTGGCCCCGATTCTGTTTGTCTTGGTAAAGGCGCTACATATGCCGATGCTTCAATAAATGCTACCAGCTACAACTGGAATTTTGGTGACGGCACTTCAACTGTTTCCGGTACACCGGTTACGCACTATTTCAATACTAGGGGCACTTTCACGATCACCTATATTGTTGGCAATCCCGCAGCTTGTACGCCTTTTGATACACTTACTAGAACTATTGTAGTTATAGATACTCCTTTTGCGAATTTTTCATACACACCAACTACACCGCAAACAAATATCCCTAAAACATTTACCAATCTTTCTGTAAAAGCGACTTCTTATAGTTGGGATTTTGGTGATGGTACTAATAGTACAGAAACTAATCCGGTACATCTGTTCCGTAAAACCGGTAAGTATAATGTATGTCTCACAGCTACAAATGGTACTTCAAGTTGCCCTTCTATTTTCTGTAAATTGGTACAGGCAGATGTTCGTACTTTGGTGGATGTGCCTACTGGCTTTAGTCCTAATGGTGATGGTGTAAACGATATACTTTATGTGCGTGGTGCAGCTATAGATAAAATGAGTTTCAAAATATTCAATCGCTGGGGTCAGAAAATATTTGAAAGCAATGATGTAAATGTTGGGTGGGATGGTACCTATAATGGTAAGCTACAGGAAATGGAGGTGTATGCTTATGTATTGGATGTGGTATTTATAGACGGCAGTACTACGCAGAAAAAAGGAAATATAACATTGTTACGTTAAGAAAATGAAATCACTATTATTCAATGAAAAAGATAGTTTATAGTATTGCCGGCATTATCCTGTTAAACACTTGTGCATATGCGCAGAGCATTCACTTTTCCCAGTATTACAATGCTCCTTTGTTGAATAATCCAGCTAATACAGCTTTAATGCCCGATCATGATTATCGTTTAGGTGTCAACTTCCGTAATCAGTGGGCTTCCATACCTGTGCCTTATAATACTTTCTCTGCTTTCGGAGATTTCAGCGTGTTTAAAAATGGCAACTCCAATAACTGGCTTGGATTAGGTGGCGCCTTTTTTAGTGATAAAGCAGGAGATGGTAATCTCGCATTGACACGCATAGAGGGGTTCGCTGCATATCATCTAAGCATCTCTAAGGTCAGTATGATATCTGCAGGTCTAAGTTTTGGAAGTGTACAACGGAGTGTCAATTTCGAAAATCTAACCTTCGATCAGCAGTGGGACGGCTTTTCCTTCAATAGTTCCTTACCTAATGGAGAAAAAGGATATGTTGCTAAAACAAACTATAATACAGTAGGTGCGGGTATTAACTATGCTTACTTCCCCGCTGATAATTTTTACTTGTCAATAGGTGCAGGGCTGGCAAATGTCAACCAGCCTAAGGAGAGTTTCTATAACATGAATAACAATCTTGGCATGAGGCCATCAGCCAATATCGACCTCGTAAGACGTATGGGAGAGCGTTTTATTCTTAATCCTTCTGTTTACTTTGCTACCCAAAAAGGTGCTTCAGAGCTGGTCTTTGGCTCTTTGTTTAGAATATATGTAGGGGGTAAAGATGAGAATAATACAGAAGTTATCTTCGGCGCTTTCGACAGGTTGAATGAGTCAATAATAGGTGCTGCAGGTATCCATTGGGGTAATATCCAGGTCATGGCCAGCTATGATGTGACTACTTCAAAACTCGCCACATACAATAGCGGTTTTGGCGCCATGGAGTTCTCTCTGATATATACGGGGATATACCCATCAGCAGCAACAGACAAGAAATATTACAACTGTCCACGCTTCTTTTAACAAAACATTTCGCTAATAACAAATATTGGCTTATTATTTTTGATACGCATTCCAATTGCATTCTATGGAAAAAGAAAAAAATAAAGTACTCCTCGTTGAAGATGATACCAATTTCGGACAGGTACTTAAAAACTACCTCGAATTAAATGACTATGTAGTAGAACTCGCCAGGGATGGTATCCTTGGTCTTGCTGCTTTCCGTCGCGAAAAATTCGATATCTGCCTGCTCGATGTGATGATGCCTAATATGGATGGCTTCACATTGGCTGAAGAGATCAGGAACGTAGATCCCGATATCCCACTTTTCTTCCTGTCTGCTAAGAGCATGAAAGAAGATATCCTTAGTGGCTATAAGCTGGGAGCTGATGATTACATCACAAAGCCTTTTGACAGTGAGATCCTGTTGCAAAAGATCAAAGCCATTCTGAAGCGTAACCAGGAATTGCAGGAAAAACAGCATTCCCAGATCGAATTCATTGTAGGTTCTTACCACTTTAATAGCAAACTTCGCACACTCGAACATGATGGCAAACCCCAAACGCTTTCTCCAAAAGAAAATGAATTGCTGCTTATGTTATGTGAATATAAAAACGACTTGTTACCAAGAGATATAGCTTTAAAACGCATTTGGGGTAGTGATACCTATTTCAATGGTCGCAGCATGGACGTTTACATAGCCAAACTGCGCAAGTATCTCAAAGAAGATACAGGCGTCGAAATTGTAAATATTCATGGCAATGGTTTTCGACTTGTTGCTCCTGAATAGTTGATAAAATAGCATTTATACCAAATACGCCGGATATCATCCGGCGTATTTCATTTTATAAATTTGAATCAGGTTATTAACACTTCTTTCATCTCCACGTATTTACCTTTGTTTTGTGCAGTTAAGAATGCGAAACATATCATGGTATATAATAGTTTGGCTTGCGGTTATC
>Ga0207134_1052_pt1 | contig 36096 bp, 39 predicted proteins | sample Alteio_BWMinHeat_12_FD_153527 | JGI IMG/M metagenome (GOLD analysis project Ga0207134, IMG submission 153527) | Enriched cells from forest soil in Barre Woods Harvard Forest LTER site, Petersham, Massachusetts, United States -... | ecosystem: Environmental > Terrestrial > Soil > Temperate forest >... | reverse complement strand
CCTAATCCATAAGGATTTTCATTTTGATTGCTAGTAATGGGGGTTGGTGGTAGGTGATTTTCAGTAAGAAGGTTGTTAACTCCTCTATTTATGCTCTTATTGTAATTAACACCGGCATACCCTAGATTGGCTAAAACATAAAATCCTCTGTGGCAATAATGTTTTGGCTTGTGGCATCGAACTTTGGTGGGGCAGTAGGCATTTGCAGTATTGATGATGGCTAAGCTTGCAATCAGAGTTATCCCTAATATTTTTTTGTAAGCCATCTGCTATTCCTTTAGGAGAATAAAATACAAGTTAATAATTAACTTATTATGTTATTTATAGCAGAACCCCGCTCTTTTTGAAAGAGCGGGGTTTTGAGGGTTTACTCGAAGAAGTATCTTAAACCAACATTGATGTAGTTAACTGTTGGTGCTTTTACGGAGGTGTTTAAAGTCGCAGTCGTTGCTGTAGTAGTTACAGAAGCGCTGGACTTGTTACCTGCAATACCAGTCCAATCTAAATAAGTGGTTAGATTTGGACAGATTTGATAGTCAACGCCTAAGCCGTAAGCAGGTCTTAACGAGTTACCATTTCCAGAAGTGGAGTTAGCAAAGTTGCTAGCGCTTGCATTAACTTGAGTCCATTCATAAGCACCACCCAATCTTCCGTAGAGGCTGAAACCTTGTTGTAAAGGAATGATACCTTTAGCTAACAATAACAGCGCATAAGTATTCTTCTGAGTAACGCTACCAGAAGCTGCTACGCCATTGAAGTTATAAGTGAAGTTGGTTTTTTGTTGTGAGAAGAAGTAATCAAACGCGCCGTCCAATGCAAAATAATCATTCCATTGGTAACCTAAGCCTACGCCTAAACCCCATTGTTGACTTGGGCTGCTAGAGCTTGCAACAAAAGCAGTGATAGGACCTGCAGGCGCTACTTGACCAAAAGAATTGTTGTTGTAGTTAACAGATGCCCAACCAACATTTGCTAAACCATAAAATCCGCGTTGGCATGAACAAGGACATGGATTACATTGTGCTTGGACGCTATTTATAGCGACGATTCCTAATGCTGCAACTAATAATGATTTCTTTAACATCTTATGCTCCTTTATATGATGACCCTTTAAGTTTGCGAGGTTTATGATAGAACTTTACTATATAACAGAATATAGTCTAGTTTATCAAGAAATGTTTAGCGATTGGGGATAACACTTAGATGAACAAACAACCGATAGTGGTAATTATTGGTGCTGGAAATATGGGCGCTTCATTAGCATGTGGGTTAATTTCAAACTATCCTAAAGAAAATATTTGGCTAACAGACACAGCAGATGACAAATTAATTTACTTAAAGAACAAATTTGGATTTAATACATCCAAAAATAATGCAGAGGCTGTTGCTAAAGCAGATGTCATCATTTTTGCAGTGAAGCCGCAAATTATTTCTTCTATCGTCACAGAATTAGCATCAGCTATTCAAAAACGTAAACCATTAGTGTTGTCTATTGCAGCAGGAATTCTAGAAAACAGTTTGCAACACTGGCTAGGTGGAAAAATATCTATCGTACGTGCGATGCCCAATACTCCGGCTTTAATAGGCTGTGGTGCGACAGGGTTGTTTGCGAATACTTATGTGACAGGTGAGCAAAAAAACTTAGCAGAAGCGATTATGCGCGCCGTGGGCGTTACGGTTTGGGTTGAAGATGAAGAATTAATGGATGTGGTGACCGCTTTGTCGGGTTCTGGTCCTGCTTATTATTTTCTTATCTTAGAAGCATTTCAAGACGCAGCGATTTCATTAGGATTACCTAAAGATATTGCACGATTGCTAAGTTTACAAACAGCCTATGGCTCTGCACGTATGGCGCTGGAAAGTGAACAGGATGTCATCGCTCTGCGAAAGCAGGTAACATCGCCCGGTGGAACCACAGAGCAAGCCATTCGAGTATTGGAAGAGGGCCATCTTAGAGAGTTAATTGCCAAAGCATTACAAGCGGCCAATCATCGATCCAAAGAATTATCTAATCCTAAATAGCACGGAGTTATCATTATGTTAAGCCCTATTAAAAACGCTTTGTTGTTTTTAATTCAAATGGTATTTGATTTATATTTGTTAGTATTAATGGTGAGGTTAATTTTATTTTGGTCAAAATCAAATTATTTTAATCCCATTACTCAAACGGTCATAAAGTTAACGCAACGGATTATCAATCCATTGCGACGCATTATTCCCAATTATAAAAACTTAGAAACAGCGACGTTAGTGACTATTTTTATAATTGAAAGTATAAAATATTTTTTATTGGGATTAATTGCTTATGGCGTGCAGAATAGTGTAGGGATCTTTTTTTTAGCGTTTATTGAAATGATAAAATTATTATTGAACACTTTCTTTTACGCTATTTTGTTGCAAGCTATTTTAAGTTGGGTGAATGCAGGTTATTCTCCTTTAGGGGAAGTTTTAGCGCAGATTACCTCACCTATTATGCGACCCCTGCGACGATTAATTCCACCTGTGGGAGGATTTGATATTTCTCCTATCCCTGCTTTAATTGGATTACAGTTACTCTTAATTTTGCTGAGCTTTTAATGAAAATAGTATTCGCTAGTAGTAACCAAGGTAAAGTGAAAGAGCTGCAAAAGTTTTTGCAAGAATACGCTATTGAAATTACTCCAGAAAAAGTAGATGTGGAAGAAACAGGACTTACTTTTGTAGAAAATGCTTTATTAAAAGCGCGTTATGCTTCAGAAAAATCAGGACTTCCTGCGATTGCTGATGATTCAGGTTTGGAAGTTATGGCTTTGCAGGGAAGACCTGGCATTTATTCTGCGCGATACGCAGGGATGCTCGCCACTGATACCCAAAACACTGACAAACTCTTACAAGAATTAAAAGATTATCCAGAGGATAAACGCAAAGCTCGATTTTATTGTGCCTTGGTTTATCTTACGCATGCTTTAGATCCTACCCCGCTAATATGTTGTGGATCATGGGAAGGAACGATTTTGAAAGCGCCTCAAGGTAAAAATGGATTTGGCTATGATCCTGTCTTTTATGTTCCTAGCGAACATTGCTCAGCCGCAGAATTGTCTTCTGCTAAAAAAAATGAATTAAGCCATCGTGGTAAAGCTTTGCGGCAATTAGTTGAAAAATTACCTGACAAGAGGTAAATTCCCCCAGATAGATTTTCTAAAGGATAATATATGTTTAAGCAAATCGTGTTTTTAGTCGTCATGACTTTATTGGTTATTTTAGGAATCGTTTATGTACAACAAGGCTTACAGTATCTCGTGGCTGCGCATGATTGGATCGATGAAACGTTAAAACAAGTCTTTACCGATGGACAAGCCGGAGCTATTTGTAGACAGTTTATCTCGATGTTAGCCATACCGCTTTTGGTTGGTCTAGTACCTGCTGCTATCTATGGTCTATTGAGACGTCAGTGGTTTCCCTATTTTATGCAGTTTGTATGGGTGACGTGGTTGCTTGAAGTGGGCGCTTTAGTGATGGTATATAAAGCGGCAGCGGCAGTTTAAATTTTTGCTGCAGTTTTTACCATTATTTTTGAGGCAATAGACATTATTTTTTTGATAAAAGCGGGAAGCTCGGTTGCTCCGAGCTTGATCGCATCATCTCTGTGTTTGGCTTCATCTTCTTGCATTTGTTGTATGACTTTAAAACTTTTGTGATCTTTAGCAGGTAAAGTTTCTAGATGGCTTTCTAAATGATTAACGACTTGTTGTTCTGTTTCTGCTAAAAATCCCAAACTCCATTTATCCCCCCATAAACCCGCAGTTAAGCCAATGACAAACGATCCGCTATACCATAAGGGATTTAAATAACTGGTATGGCTGCCTAATTCTTTTAATCGTTGATGACACCAGGCCAAATGATCGCCTTCTTCAATCGCAGCAGCACAGAGTTTTTCACGGATTTTTTTATCGCGGGATACTAGGGCTTGTCCCTGATAAAGGGCTTGAGCACAGACTTCGCCTGCATGATTGACGCGCATTAAAGCCGCTGAATGTTGGTTCTGTTCGGGCGTTAACGGACCTTCTTTTTCATGGAGTGCAGGATAGGGTCTATGGGCGCTACCACCCAGCGCTTGATCTAGGCTCATGCAAAACTGATCAATAAAAGAGTATTTTCGTGGATTCATCATCACAAGAGTCATGGCCTTTTTTAAAAATTCATTGTACGCTAAGAAAAAAGGAATTATCTATGGTTATTATTACCGATTTTCAAACGGATATTGCGATACTGTTAAGAATCTTATTGGCCTTTTTGCTCGGTGGCTTAATTGGCTGGGAGCGAGAACGGCATGGAATTTCAGCGGGCATTAGAACTTATGGCGCTATTTGTATGGGTGCCTGTGTATTTGGCGTGTTATCGGGAAATATTTTAGGGGCGGATCCTTCCCGGGTTGCAGCCCAAGTAGCTACCGGCATAGGGTTTTTAGGCGGCGGTGTGATTTTTAGACAGGGCGATCATTATGTCAGTGGTTTAACCACAGCGGCTACACTTTGGGCAACAGCGGCTGTCGGATTAGCCGTTGCTTATGGCATGTACGTCGTCAGTCTTTTGACTTCTTTATTAATGGTTTTAATGCTTTATCTCCCGCGATTAAAGTGGTGGAAAAAAGTCACGGGAGATCATGGAAGATTATCGGATCATTAAGCGGTTTCTTTTATTAAAGTTTGCAATTCACCGGCTGCAAACATTTCAGCCATGATATCGCTTCCGCCAACAAATTCGCCCTTCACATAAAGTTGAGGAATGGTTGGCCAATTGGAATAGTCTTTGATGCCTTGTCTAATCTCAGGATTTTCTAACACATCAACTGCTGCAAATTGCGCACCACAACTTTTTAACATTTGTACAGCACGTGAAGAAAATCCGCATTGTGGGAATTCAGGTGTCCCTTTCATATAAAGAATAATAGAATTATCTGCAATTTGTTTTTGAATCACTTCTTTAATGTTCATGTGTTTTACCTCTTTATTTATAAAATACCTAATTGTAATTTGGCGACGTCACTGACTTTGCTTCTATCCCATGGAGGATCAAAAACTAATTCTACTTTGACATCGACCACGTCATGAATTTTTCGGATTTTTTGTTCAACATCGGCAATAAGCACAGGACCCATTCCGCAGCCAGGCGCCGTTAGCGTCATGATAATGCCTACATGATGACCGCCGCCTTGAAGAGGCGCGATGTTGCATTCATAGACTAATCCTAAGTCCACAATATTGACGGGAATTTCTGGATCAAAACAAGATTTTAATGTTTCCCAAACTTTTTCTTCTAACGAGGCATCCATTAAGTTCACATCAGGATCTTCTAAAATCACTAAACCTAAAGCGTCACCATCGGTTCCTGCAACACGAACTAAGTTGCCATTAACATAGACCGTATAAGAGGTGCCGAGTGATTGTGTCACCACGACTAAGCTGCCTTTTTGTAAAGTTACTTTTACGCCAGAGGGAATAAGCGCCGCTTCTACTTCGCGTAATACTTCTATCGTGTCTTCTTTAAACATAAAATTTACTCAGTCGTAAAGCTTTCACCGCAACCGCAACGATTTTTTTCGTTAGGGTTAATGAAAACTAAGCGTTTTTGTTTTAAACCGGTTTTATTATCATCAAGGTAGTCAACGATAACATTCATTAAAAAATCTTTGTGAGTGGGATCAATATAAATATTCAAATTGTTTTTCATAAAGTGAATATCGTTTGCATTAATCGTTTTTATAATTTCAGGGACATAAGCAAAACCCGAGCAGCCGGTTTTCTTTAAAGATAATCGAAAACCTAAAGCAGACTGATCGGCTACCATTTTGGTTAGATGAGCTTCTGCGGATTCTGTTATTTCAATAATCATAAAGCCTCTTTCATGGTATGCCAGGCAAGGGTCGCGCATTTAACTCGAGCGGGGTATTCAAATACGCCAGCAAGAGCCGCAAGTTTGCCCAGCTTTAAGGTTAAATCTTCTGATAAATTTCCAATGGTCACGAGTTGGTGAAAAGCATTAAAGATTTCTTCAAATTCTGGTTTGGTTTTGCCTTTTAAGCATTCGGTTAAGAGCGAAGCTGAGGCCATAGAGATGGCGCAGCCTGACCCTTCAAATTGAATTTTTTCAACCACACCATTTTTTTCTAACAAGTATAAAGTCACTTTATCACCGCATAAAGGGTTGTAACCTTCTTTATGACAAGTGGCATCATTAAGTTTGCCAAAATTTCTGGGATGCCTTCCGTGATCGATAATTAATTCTTGATAGAGTTCACGTAAGTCTGACATTAGGCGAATATCCTCTCGGCAGTTTTTAGGGCTAAACTTAAATGATCGATTTCTTTTTCAGTGTTATAAATTCCAAATGAAACACGGACCATGGCTGGAACTTTAAATCGTTCCATGAGAGGCATCGCACAGTGATGTCCTGCACGCACGGCAATGCCTTCGTGATCTAAAATAGTGCCGATATCATGCGGATGTATCTCTTTCATGACAAAAGAAATAACGCCGAGTTTCTTGGAAGCATTTCCTATGATACGTAAGCCATCAATGTTATTTAATTTTTCGGTCGCATAATGCAGTAAATTTTGTTCATGACGCATAATATTTTCAAAGCCTATGGATTTTATATAATTAATCGCTGCATCAAAAGCGATAACATCCGCAATATTAGGGGTTCCTGCTTCAAATTTATAAGGTAATTGATTACAAGTAAAATCAGTAAGACTCACTCTTTCAATCATATTGCCGCCGCCTTGATAGGGTGACATTTTTTCTAGTAGATCTTTTTTACCGTATAAAACACCAACCCCGGTGGGGCCATAAGCTTTGTGACTGGAGAAAGCATAAAAATCACAATCTAAATCTTCAACATCCACAGGAAGATGCGGAAAAGCTTGAGCCCCATCGACTAATACGGCAACTTGATGCTGATGGGCGATTTTAGTGATTTCTTTAATAGGATTAATGGTTCCTAGCACGTTAGAAGCATGAGTTATGGCAACCATTTTAGTGTGCGAATTAAATAAATTCTGATAAGCCCCTAAATCTAATTCACCCTTATCTGAAATGGGAATAATCCGCAGTTTAACCCCCAATTTTTGCCAAGGAACCAAATTGGAATGATGTTCCATGGTGCTTACAATGATTTCATCACCTTCACTAAAAGAGAGGGAACTTGCTACTAAATTAATCGCCTCAGTGGTACCTTTGGTAAAAATAATTTCTTGGGTGGATTTAGCGTTAATAAATTCTTTAATATTAGTGCGTGTTTTTTCATATAAATGAGTTGCTTTCGCGCTTAATTCATAAATAGAACGGTGAATATTAGCATTATAATTTTTATAGTAATGAGTAATAGCATCAATCACACCATTTGGTTTTTGGCTAGTATTGCTGCTATCTAGATAAATAAGCGGTTTCCCGTGCATCGTGCACTGCAAAATAGGAAAATCTTTTCTTATTTTTTCAATATTTAACATGGTTGTTCACCGCATTGCTTATATATTCAAACGCTTTTGCATGATTAATGTGACTAATCACATCTTCTGCGTATGCTGCTAATAAAAATTGTTTAGCACTGGCTTCATCAATTCCTCGTGAGCGTAAATAAAATAACGCTTCCTCATCGAGTTGTCCTACGGTTGCGCCGTGTTTACATTTAACATCATCCGCATAGATTTCTAATTCGGGTTTGCTAATCGCTTCTGCGTTAGAAGATAATAATAAATTGTGATTCGCTTGAACGGCTTCTACTTTTTGAGTGTCAGGATGAACATAAACTTTTCCAGTAAAACAGGCTTTGGATTTATTATTTAATATGCCTTTGTAAAACATATTGCTTTGGCTGTGATTGGCCAAATGATCGACTTTTAAAGAGTGTTCAGAAGATTGATTATCTTCAGAAAGCGTATAAAAACCGAGTAATTGGCAAGCAGATCCGGTTTCAGATAGAGAGACTGAAATAGTTTCCTGATTAGCTTTTCCCCCTAAAGAAAGTGAAAAATGATTTACAACGCTATCTTTGGATTGCTTAATAAAAGTTTGAGCAGAATGGCTAGCGCTTTTATCTTGATTTTGAATTTTGTAATAGTTTATTTTAGCATTCGACTTACAGATCATTTCGGTACGGCATTCTAGATTGATATTGGATGTGTATTCTTCCAAAATAGTAATTTCACTATCTTCTTCGGCGATAATAGTATTATTTAGCGTTTCGTCGCAATCTTCTTGCCCAAACACAATATGAATCGGTTCTTTAATAGTGCTACCGGGAGCAATTTCCAAGCGATAACCTTTTTTAGTACGGCTAAATTTCATGGATTCCCCTCAAGCCAGCCATAGCCTTTTTCTTCTAATTCTAAAGCCAGTTCTTTTCCGCCTGATTTAATGATTTTGCCTTGCACCATGACGTGAACCACATCCGGTACTATATAATTTAAAAGTCTTTGGTAGTGAGTCACGACTAAGAAGCTGCGTTTGCCATCGCGTAAACTATTGACGCCTTTGGCGACCATTTGTAACGCATCAATATCTAAGCCTGAATCGGTTTCATCAAGAATCGCTAAATGCGGTTCTAACATCATCATTTGTAAGACTTCATTACGTTTTTTCTCACCACCCGAAAAGCCTTCATTGACAGCACGGTGTAAGAAGCTTTCATCAAAACCAATTTCTTTAATTTTGCTTTTAATGAGTTGTATAAAATCCACAGCATCCAGAGGCGATAAGTTTCTTTGTTTGCGAATGCTATTAACTGCCGCTTTTAAGAAATACATATTGTTAACACCCGGTATTTCAACTGGATATTGAAACGCAAGAAATAAACCTTGGGCTGCGCGTTCTTCAGGTTGCATGGAAAGTAAGTCTTTGCCATTTAATTGAACTTCACCGTCAGTCACTTGGTATTCTTCACGCCCGGCAAGAACATTGGAAAGCGTGCTTTTACCTGAGCCATTCGGTCCCATAATTGCGTGCACTTCACCGGGATTAATAGTTAAATTAATCCCACGTAAAATAGGTTGTGAAATAGATGCATGTAAATTTTTGATAGCTAACATTAACCGACACTCCCCTCTAAACTGACTTCTAGTAATTTTTGCGCCTCAACAGCAAATTCCATAGGCAATTCTTTAAATACTTGCTTACAAAAGCCATTCACAATCATCGATACCGCATCTTCAGCAGAAATACCTCTTTGTTTGCAATAAAATAATTGATCATCCCCTATTTTTGAGGTGCTGGCTTCGTGTTCAACTTGAGCGGTTGCATTTTTAACATCAATCGTTGGAAAAGTATGCGCACCGCAAGTTTGACTTAATAACAAAGAATCACATTGAGTGTAGTTTCTTGCGCGAGCAGCAGTGGGTAACATCCTGACTAAACCGCGATAAGTGTTTTGGCCGCGACCGGCTGAAATGCCTTTGGATATAATAGTACTCCGCGTATTTTTCCCAATATGAATCATCTTGGTGCCAGTATCGGCTTGTTGATAATGATTGGTTAATGCCACCGAATAAAATTCACCGACAGAATGATCGCCTTGTAAAACGACACTAGGATATTTCCAAGTGATGGCTGATCCTGTTTCGATTTGGGTCCAGGAAATTTTAGAATGCTTTCCACGACAAGCGCCGCGTTTGGTGACAAAATTATAAATTCCTCCGCGCCCTTCTTCGTCACCTGGATACCAGTTTTGTACGGTAGAATATTTTATTTGAGCTTTTTCTAAAGCAATTAATTCAACCACTGCGGCATGCAATTGGTTTTCATCACGCATAGGCGCAGTACAGCCTTCTAAATAACTCACATAACTATCATCATCTGCAATAATTAAAGTACGCTCAAATTGTCCAGTATTAGCTGCATTAATTCTAAAATAAGTGGATAACTCCATAGGACAACGCACGCCTTTGGGAATATAGACAAAGGATCCGTCACTAAATACGGCAGAATTTAATGCAGCAAAATAATTGTCACGATAAGGAACTACCGTACCCAGATATTTTTGAATGAGTTCAGGATGATTTTTCACCGCATCTGAAAAAGAACAAAATATTACACCGGCCTCAGATAATTTTTCTTTAAAAGTCGTTGCAACAGAAACACTATCAAATACTGCATCAACTGCAACGCCGGCTAATTTTGCCCGTTCATGTAAGGGAATCCCTAATTTTGCATACGTTTCTAATAATTTTGGATCCACATCTTCTAAGCTTTTAGGGCCGTCTTTTTTAGATTTAGGAGCTGAGTAATAAATAATTTTTTGATAATCAATTTTCGGATATTTTACTTTTGCCCATTCAGGAGGTGAGAGCGTTAACCAATGTTGATACGCTTTAAGACGCCATGCTAATAAAAATTCAGGTTCATCTTTGCGACGTGAAATTTCTCGCACCACTTCTTCTGATAATCCAGGGGCGATGGCATCTGATTCAATGGCGGTCACAAAACCGTATTGATAAGTTTGATTCACCACTTCTTTTATATATTGATTAGCCATGGCTGCTTTCTATTGTTTTAACCGGTATGCCGCGTAAGTTAAGCGGGAGAGTCTCTAAGGGTTTTGACATATCACTTAAAGTGAGCCCTGCTAAGGCAGTCTTTACGATGTCATTAATTTTTTTCCAATTTTCTTTGATCGTACATTCCGCATTGAGTTTGCAGGCATTAGTGCCTTTGCAACATTCGGTTAAGCTGATATCGCCTTCAAGAGCAAAAATAATATCAGTTAAATTGATTTGATTGGCGGGTTTAGCGAGTTGATAACCACCACCTGCACCCCTAAAGGATTTTACTAATTCAGCCCCGCATAAGATTTTTAAGATTTTGCTGATCGTTGGTATACTTAATTGAATATTTTTGGCAATATCAGTCGCACTAACGACTTCAATAGGATTATTGGCGAGATGACTTAAGATCAATGTCGCATAGTCTGTTAACTTATTGATTTTTAACATTTTATTCCTTAACCCTTGTTCTAAGGATGCATACAGTACCATAATTGTACGGATTGGTGCAACATCAGAAAGGAGCGATTATGCAATACAATCGATTAGGCAAAGCGGGCATCAAATTAAGCGAACTTTCTTTCGGCTCTTGGATCACTTTTCATAAACAAATTGGGTTAAAAGAAGCAAAACAATGCATGAAGACGGCTTTTGATCATGGGATCAATTTCTTTGATAATGCCGAAGCCTATGCTCAAGGCCAATCTGAAATATTAATGGGTGAAATTTTAAAAGATTTTAGACGAGAAGATTTGGTTGTTTCTACTAAGATTTTTTGGGGAGGGCCAGGTCCTAATGATAAAGGTCTTTCGCGCAAGCACCTATTAGAAGGCACAAAAAATGCTTTAAAGCGCCTACAGCTGGATTATGTAGACTTACTTTTCTGTCATAGACCCGATCCTGAAACGCCGATTGAAGAAACTGTATTAGCCATGGATTACCTGGTTCGTCAGGGTTATGCATTTTATTGGGGAACTTCTGAGTGGAGTGCGGCGCAAATTGAAGAGGCTTATACTATAGCCGAAAAGCTAAACTGTATTAAGCCGACCATGGAACAACCTCGTTATAATATGTTTAATAGAGAGCACCTAGAAAAAGATTATTTACCCCTATTTAAAAAATATGGCTTAGGAACAACGATTTGGAGTCCGCTTGAGTCTGGAATTTTATCCGGAAAATATATTAATGGGATTCCTAAAGACAGTCGTTTTGTTAAAGAACCTTCATTAATTCCTCAGAATTTCCAAGAATTAGTAGATAAAACTAAAGAACTCACTAAAATAGCGAATCAGTTAAATTGCAAATTATCGCAATTAGCACTGGCTTGGTGTCTGAAAAATCCGTATGTGAGTACTGTTATCACAGGGGCAAGCAAAGTAGAGCAGCTATTAGAAAATTTAGGCGCACTAGAAGTAAAACCTAAATTAACACCAGATGTAATGACGGCGATTGAAAATATTTTAAAGAATAAGCCCCAATGAATGAACCCAAAGAGCATGCTTCTCTCTCTCTCCATGAACTTGAATGCGAAGTGCATTTAGGTTGGCCGGATAATGAGCGCAGAAAAAAACAAACCATACGGATTGATATTGATATCTATCATTTTGATCCGCCCACCGCGTGTGAAACCAATGAACTTTCAGATACCACTTGTTATGATGCTATGATTCAATCCATTCAGGCTTTTTTAGATGAACGTGAATTTAAACTCATCGAAAATTTAAGTAAAACCTTACATCAGCACATCAAGCAACAATTTTCAAAGCCGGTTTTTGTTACTGTGAATATTAAAAAACAATTACCCAATATAAAGTTTAAAGGCGTTAGTTTTTCTTATAGTGGTTAATCAGCGATTTGTCCGAGATTGGCATGCAACGTGATACCATTAATAGTATCTGTATTGGCACAGAAATAAATCATCTCAGCAATTTCTTCCGGTTTTATTAGTCTTTTGCCTATGGTTTTGTTTAATAAATTTTGTTTAGTTTTTTCATCCATGGTTTCAACTAGCATTTTAGTCTCAACTAAGCCTGGACAAATACAGCAAGTGCGTATCATTTTATCTGCTAAATCTTGGCAAGTAGCGCGCATTAACCCAACGAGCGCATGTTTTGATGTGATATAAGAAGCTTTCCCCGGGACCCCAATTTCTGCAAGTGTTGATCCTATATAGATAATAGAAGAACCTTGTTGCATAAGAGGAATAAAGACTTGATTTAAAGCGGCAGGCGCTATTACGTTTGTTTCTAAAGTTAACTTTAAATCTTCTAGTGAAAGAGAATCCACGCTGTCTCTTTTGCAAAAAGCAGCATTATGCACTAAGCATATTCTTTTAGGGTTTTTGATAGCATCACGTAAAATTGAGGTGTGTTTTTGAATATCTTCTATTGAAGATAAATCAATACTAAAATGCACATCTGAAAGAGTAGAAGCACTACGAGAAATATTAATCACTTGCCACTGTTCTTTTTTAAAATGGGCAATGGTTTTTTCACCAATGCCTTTACTACCGCCTGTGATTATTAAGTAATTTGCCATGTAGAAGATCCCCCTTGGCCAGGCGCTGAAAAGACTTTAACAGTAATTTTAGAAATTTTATTTTTAATTAATTCGGCTTTTTCAGCAATCAATTGTTCAATAAACCAATTCGATAACTCTTCCACGCTGCAATTTCTAATGGGTAATAATTTCACATCGCGTTTTAAAAAAATCATCGTCTCATGATTAAATACCACATGATAATAATTATCTTTTTCACTAAAACTTAAGTACTTACAAAGTTCAGGCAGTATAAAAAATTTATCTAAACTCATGCACAATTGCTGAATTTTAACTTCATAATAATGATAATCAAACGCAAGCCCAAGATCTTCCACTTCCGTATCAAAAGCCGCATACACACTATAATTATGCCCATGCAAGTTTTCCCTATCAGTACTTGAAAAGACCGTAAAATGCCCAGCCGAAAACTGCATGCTTTCTTTATGTAACTCAATAGTAGATAATCGCGACATAGATAAATCCCAAAAAGAATGGGGCAAGTATATGGTCATATTAGGTTTAGGGTCAAATGTTGGAGATCGATTAGCCAATTTACGTAAAGGCTTAAATTTAATTCGAGCTATTCCTCAAACTTCTGTAGCCCAAGTATCTCCCATTTATATATCCGATGCCTTATTACCTGAAAACGCACCAACCCATTGGGATAATAGGCCTTATTTAAATGCCGCCCTTCGTTGTGACACAAAACTTGAACCTTATGAATTTCTTAAAATTATTAAAAATATTGAAATTGCGGTAGGCAGAAAACCCGATAGTGATTGGGCGCCAAGGCCGCTTGATATTGATATTTTAGCTTGGGATGATTTAGTTCAATACGATAAATTATTGCATATCCCGCACGAGCATTTACTCACTCGTCCTTTTGCCCTATGGCCGCTTGCGGATGTTGCGCCTAATTGGATTCATCCTAGAGGCGACCGTGCTGCAAAAATGGCACAAGATTTAAAATCTAAACCTGATCCTTTAAATACTAAGCAAATTCCTCATCGCATTGATACTGCCCAACTGGTTGGAACCATTAATCTTGCCCCCGATTCTTTTTCCGATGGGGGGCAAACAGTAACATTCGAAAAAATAAAAAAATTAGCGGATGCAGGTGCAGATGTTATAGATATTGGCGCTGAAGCTACAAATCCCAATGCAAAACCTATCACGCCAGAGGAAGAATGGCGACGCCTAGAACCTTTTTTATCGAATTTAAAATCAATCCCTGCCAAAATTAGTCTTGATACAAGAAATGCTAAAACAGCCGAGAAAGCATTAGCGTTAGGAATCGATTGGATTAATGATGTAAGTGGTTTAACCAATCCTGCGATGCAAGAATTAATTCGTGCTCATACATGTGATGTCGTCATGATGCATCATGTGACTATTCCTGCCAGTAAAGATCATGTATTACCCGAAGATCAAGACGTTGTAAAATTAGTCTATCAATGGGGTGAGCAACAATTAGAAAAATTAAACATTCCGCGCGAGAGAATTATTTTTGATGTAGGCATTGGATTTGGTAAGACTGCGCAACAGTCTTTAGATTTATTAAAAAATATCGAAGTCTTTAAATCCTTAGGCTGTCGCTTATTAGTGGGCCATTCGCGTAAATCATTCTTAGAGTTATTTACGCAAAAACCGCCACAAGAACGTGATCTTGAGACGGTTTTATTTTCACTTCACTTAAACCAAAAAGGCGTCGACTATTTGCGCGTCCATGATGTTGATTATCATGCTCGGGCGTTTCGAGCGTTTAGCTTAGCCAGCTAGTCTGACGACCTCTTGTGGATCTGGATCCGCGGGTGGTGCTGATGGAGCGTAAGGAGTTTGAGTTCCAGCTAGTCCCGCCTGACGGGTATTAGCATTATTTAAATGACTGAAAAAACCGAATGTGTTCTGAGTAACAGATTGTGTCATAATCGGAGCTCGAGGATTGTTTGTTGCACAGCATCCAATACAACAGCCGATAAGTATACCAAATACTGCAGCAGGAATGGCAACCCCAACAGCAATGCCCAATAAAACTAATTTTATTATCGCCCCAGTGATAGGGCCGGCAGCACCAGGAGCTGATGCGGCAGCGGCATAAGCATAAACTGAAAAAAAGCCTGCTACTGCCCCAATAATGCCACCGGTTAAGCCTCCCAAACCTGCTCTCGATTCAGGATTTATTTCAGAAGAGGGATTAACTTTTTCTTGAAAATCTTTCGCGGCTGCTTGTTGTCGTTCAGCGTCTGTTGTTGCATCCCGCATTTCTCTTACAAAGTTACAAACACGAATTCCAATTTGCATTGCTTTAAAATCACTAATGTTTCCATAGCGGAGATAATGCTCATTAATAACGTTGTTACTAAAATCCTCAATGCAACGGATAGCAGCAGCGCGTTGATCATTTAACTCTCTAAATTCGTTATCAGAAAAATTTGTAAAATCTGATTTTTTAACCTCAGGCAACAACTCGTTTGCTTTATTAAATTCCGCCCGTATTTCAGCTATAGATGCCATAAAACCCTCATCGTATCATTTTGTTAAAGTTGATAGCTTAACAAACCAACCTTAAGGTTTTATTAAGGAGCGTAATATAAATTTCTTTGAATAATTAACTAGTTATGTAGAAGTTGCTTCAGAAACAGTCCGAAATGAGCCGAAAATAACGATTTGATCGCCAGGTTTTGCTTGGTTTAGAGCAGATTGATAAGCCTGGTTTAGACTTTCATAAGCTTGTTTATTTGATATGTTTAGGGCACGAAAGCAATAATCTAAGACGCTTAAAGAGGCGGCTCTGGCATCTTTAATGGGGCCTATGTGCCAGTGACTTACGCAATCTTTAATAGCGAGCAATGTTTTTTGTATATCTTTATCAGCTAACATGGAAAATACCGCATGGGTTTTTCCTGTAACTGTATTTTTTCTTAGGTGAGTCGCTAAAAGTTCTGCGGAATCGGGATTGTGTGAGACATCAAAAATTTTTGTAACGTCTCCCGGTAATACTTGAATACGGCCCGGTAAAGAGGCATTGGATAAGCCTTGGATAATATTGTTTTGTGATACCGGTAGGCGATATTGCATTAATTCAATCACCATTAATACCGTAGACATGTTTTGTAATAAGAGTTTAGTTTTAGGTAGATTTTTTAATTCTTTATTTTTGCTAGTCCAACTCCAAGTGGTTTCTTCTTCTGTAAAACTAAATTCTTTTCCTTGGCAATAAAAATGCGTGTGAAATAATGTTTCGGGTGGATTGGGATCACCGCAAACGGCTGGTTTTCCTGGGCGAAAAATGCCTGATTTGGTAAGCGCAATATCTTCGCGTGTATTCCCCAACCATTCGGTATGATCAAGTCCTATGCTAGTGATGACGGCAATATCTGCATCAATAGCATTTACTGCATCGAAACGTCCGCCTAAGCCTACTTCAAGTAACCAGATATCTAAGTTTTCTTCTTTAAAAATAAGACACGCAGCTAAGGTTTTAAATTCAAATATCGTTAAGGTTGTTTCACCGCGCGCCGCTTCAATTTTTTCAAAAGCGCTAATCAGAAGATCGTCGCTAATATCTTTTCCGTTAATTCTAAGCTGTTCATTGAATTTAAAAATAAAGGGCGTAGTAAATGCGCCGACTTTATATTTTTGGGCTAAATAGATAGATTCTAATCCTGCAACGGTTGATCCTTTTCCATTAGTTCCGCCGACAGTAATGACAGGGCATTTTGGATTTAATATATTGAGTTTGTGGCCAATATCAATGACGCGTTCAAGACTTAAATCCATTTCGGTTGGGTGTTGGGATTTAATGTAATCTAGCCATTGGGATAAAGTATTAAAATGCATTGGTGAGATCTTGCCTTAAATCTTCGATATTTTCAATCCCAACCGACAGTCGAATTAGACTATCTTTAATGCCTAATTTTTCTCTTTGAACTTTAGGGATAGTTGCGTGTGTCATAATGGCAGGATGTTCAATTAAACTTTCAACGCCACCTAAACTTTCAGCGAGCGTGAAAATTTCACAGCGTTCTAATATCTTTATGGTTTCTTCTAAAGAGCATTTTAATTCTACGGTTATCATGCCACCAAACGCCGACATTTGTTGTTTGGCTAATAGATGATGCGGATGGCTTTTTAATCCAGGATAAAAAACTTTGGCGACTTTAGGATTTTTTTCTAACCAATCTGCTAGTTCCATCGCATTTTCACAATGGCGTTGCATGCGAATCGCGAGGGTTTTAACGCCTCTTAAGGCGAGAAAACTATCAAAAGGGCCTGCAATTGCGCCCACTGCATTTTGTAGAAATCCAATTTGATCTGCTAGTTCTTTATTTTCACCTACAATCACAACGCCATTAATTACATCTGAATGGCCATTAATATATTTAGTGGCTGAGTGAACGACGATATCAAATCCTAATTCTAATGGACGCTGTAAAATAGGGGTTGCGAAGGTATTATCAACGACGGAAATTAATTTATGTTCTTTGGCTATTTTTATAACCCCTGCAAGATCAATAATTTTTAACATGGGGTTAGTCGGTGTTTCTACCCAAATCATTTTTGTATTGGGTTTTATAGATTTTTTAACGAGTGCTAGATCTGAAAAATCTACAAATGAAATTTCTAATCCAGCAGATCTTTTTCTTACTTTTTCAAATAAACGATAAGTGCCCCCATAGACATCATCGACTGCTAAAATATGATCGCCTGGATTTAATAATTCTATAACGGTTGCAATGGCAGCCATTCCGGATGCGAATGCAAAGCCACGAGTGCCGGATTCTAAATCGGCAATGCAAGCTTCATAAGCGTGTCTTGTTGGATTTTGTGTTCTGGAGTATTCATAGCCTTTATGTTTTCCGGGACTAGTTTGAGCGTAAGTAGAGGTTGCATAAATGGGGGTCATGACAGCGCCGGTTGAGGGATCTGGTGATTGCCCTGCATGAATCACGCGTGTTCCTAAATTTAATTTTTTATTCTTCATTGATTTCTAACCCTTTTTCTTCCATCCAATGATCATCAACAAATTTTCTTAAATAATTTCGAATGCCGTCCGGTAAAATTACCACACATTTTTGCCCTTTTTTAAGGCGTTTTGCAGCCTGTAGTGCAGCCCAAACTGCAGAGCCTGATGAGCCGCCTACCAAGAGGCCTTCTTCTTTGATTAAACGTCTTGCCATCATAAAAGAATCTTGATCATTGACTTTGATATATTCATCAATCAAATGATTATCTAATACTTTAGGGCAAAAATCATAACCTATGCCTTCGACTAAATAGGGAAATACTTCCGTGCCGCCACCGAGTATTGAACCGTAAGGATCAACACCAATTATTTCTACTTCTTTTCTTTGTTCTTTAATTTTTCTAGCAATGCCTGTTATGGTTCCGCCTGTCCCAACCCCAGCTACCACCATTGCTAAATTGTCGGGTATGTCAGCTAAAATTTCTTCGCCCGTCGTTTCATAATGAATATTAGGATTAGCAGGATTTGAATATTGATCGAGATAATAAGCATTAGGAATTTGTTTTTCTAATTTTTTGGCAAGTGAAATATGGCTGTCAGGATGATCCCATGCAACTTCAGTCGGTGTGCGATAAATTTTGGCGCCTAAGGCGCGCAATACCGTTTCTTTTTCTTGGCTCATTTTTTGCGGCATGGTGATAATAACAGGATAGCCTTTGATAGCGCCGACTAAAGCTACACCAATTCCAGTATTTCCAGATGTTGCTTCTATTAGAGTTGTGCCGGGGCGAATTTTGTTTGCTTTCTCGGCTTCTAAAACCATGCTCAAACCAATTCTATCTTTGACTGATCCGCCTGGATTTAAGAATTCACATTTACCATAAATTTCACAGGGAAGCTCTTTTGCAATTCGATTTAAGCGTACTAAAGGGGTTTTGCCAATCAATTCAAGCAGTGATTTAACTTCCATTTCAATTCCTTACTGTGAACCTACTATTGTGAAGGGAGTATCATTGTATTTTAACACGCCGCAATGAAAACTATTCACATTGGGAGATAAATTGCCTGTTAAAGTGATAAAAAAGGATTTATTCGTGATAACACCATTTTCTAAGCCGCAAAAATTATTGATGACTGCAAAAGGTCCCCATTTCATTTTTGAGACGGTGACTATGTAGGCATGCGCGGTAGAAAAGGCTACCCAGAAGTTATCATTTTCTCGGGGTTCAAATAAGTAAGGCAATACGCGTTGGGATTCTGGGTCTCTTAGGATAAGCAACCAAGTGGGTTTGCCAATGATAGAGTGAAAGTGGGTGTGGATTTGAAGAGTTTGGCCTGGATAAGGGAAGCCTTGGGCATAACAGGTTTGGAAAAACAGAAGACTAGCAAGACAACTGACTTGGCAGATCCCTTTGAGCGCCATAAGCTCTCTCCTTGTATATGCCCTATATATCTATTATCTTACATTTCGAGGGGGAAAAGGCATTTATGAAGACGGAACTCATTAAGCATCACATTACTGCAAAAAAATCACCTATTCACGGTTATGGCATTTTCGCAGATGTTAATATCAATATCGACGAAGTTATTGAAGAATGCCGGATTATAATTTTAGAGAATCATCATGTTAACCTAGAAAATTATTATTTTAATGTAGGTGGGAAATCAGCCATTTTTACCGGATTTGGTTTGTTATATAACCATTCAGACCAGCCTAATACTACTTATTATTTTGACGAAATGAACGGAATTGTAATATTTAAAGCCATTAGACCTATTAAAAAAGGTGAAGAAATTTTCGTTTCGTATGGGGATAATTGGTTTAGCTGTAGAGACGTGCCGGTAAAATCTACGCCGTTTTGGTATCGGCTCACACATCCAAGTAAATCATTTTATGGCCGTGCATTGATAGTCGCTACACTGTTAATAACTTTGGTTCAATTAATCAAAAGTAGTTAAACTTTTTTCGTTAATTGCCATAAAGAAAGAATTAAAAAGATCACAAACCAGAACAGAGACCATTCTGATAAGCTAATCGAAAGAAAGCGCCAACCAATCTGTGTGCATTCAGCCGACCCTTGGAAAATATTTTTTAATACTTCGGTGAAGGGGAGTACTTTGAGCATATATTGTAAGCTGGCTCCGCAAGTGTCTCCGCTTTGCCCTGGAAAATGTTGAATCCAAACTTGCCTACCTGCTAAAGCAACCCCCAGCACAGAAAGTAAGGTGGTTAAAAGTCCTAAGGCAATATGGGCGATTTTATGAACTCTAAATAAAGATCCTAGAAAAAATACTAAACCTATTGAAACAAGAACTATTCTTTGTAAAACGCATAAAGCGCAAGGTTGAATACCGACATTGAATTGTAAATATAAAGAATACAAGAAGATGGCTAAACAAGCTGCAAAACCTAAAAAATAACTCGCTCTTATACTCGTTAGTTTCATCATATATCACCTTTTAAGCCAACTTTGTAAAATTAATTGAGCCGATTTTGAATCAATATCACTTTTATTCAAAGCTCTGTAACCCCCTTTATCAAACAGCTCTTCTTTGGCTGCAACGGTTGTTAGGCGCTCATCTGCATTATACACGGGTAATTGATAACGCTCATGCAATAATTGTGCAAATTGTTTAGCGAGTTCCGTTAAGGGTTGTTCAGTCCCATCCATATTTAACGGAATACCCACGACGAAAGCATCAGGCTTCCAGGTTTTTACGAGAGAATCGATGGCTTCCCAAGGAACTTTTTTTCCTTGGCTCACTTTAACTGCCGTAATTCCGCGCGCGGTTTGGGTAATGGTTTGACCGACGGCGACTCCAATACTTTTGGTACCAAAATCAAAACCTAATAATACATTTATAGCCGTTTTTTTCATTTTTTAACCCGCAGCTTCATCCCAATTATTTCCCGTGCCAATAGAGACATCGAGTGGAACTTTTAATTTTGCCGCATGCATCATAAAGTGTCGAATTTTTTCAATGGCGCGATCCACATCGGTTTTTGCGACTTCAAAGACTAATTCATCATGGACTTGCATAATCATTTTTGCAGTAATTTTATCAGATCGTAACCAAGCATCAATCTCGATCATAGCCATTTTAATAATATCAGCTGAGCTCCCTTGTAAAGGCGCATTGATCGCGGCGCGTTCAGCTGCTTTTTGGCGCATCATTTGACTGGAATGAATTTCTGGCAAATAAAGTCTGCGTCCCCATAAAGTTTCTACGAAGCCAGATTCACGTACTTTAAGACGAGTATTATCCATGTAGTTTTTTACATTGGGGTAACGTGCAAAATAACGATCAATATAATTTTGTGCAGAGTTTCGATCGATCCCTAATTGTTTTGCTAAGCCGAAAGCAGACATGCCATAAATCAAACCAAAATTAATGGCTTTAGCGTTTCTACGTTCATCAGAAGTGACTTTTTCTAAAGGAATGCCTAAGACTTCAGCCGCGGTTGCTTCATGAACATCTAAATTATTTTCGAAGGCTTTAAGTAAATTAGGATCAGAAGAGATATGCGCCATGATACGTAATTCAATTTGTGAGTAATCTGCGCTGATAATGACGCAATCGGGCGCCGCTATAAATGCTTGACGAATACGACGACCTTCAGCAGTTCTTATCGGAATATTTTGTAAATTGGGTTCGGATGAAGAAAGGCGGCCGGTAGCTGCTCCCGTTTGATTATAAGAAGTATGGACGCGGTTAGTTTTAGGATTTATTTGTTGCGGTAAACGTGTGGTATAAGTGGAAATTAATTTACTTAAAGATCTATATTCAATGATAATTTTAGGTAATTGAAAATCATGCGCTAAGTCTTGTAGCACAGCATCTGCAGTAGAAGGTTGGCCCGTGGGAGTTTTTTGTAATACGGGCAATTTTAATCGATCAAATAAAACTTCTTGTAATTGTTTAGGAGAATTTAAATTAAATTCACTACCCGATAAATCAAACGCTTCTTGTTCTAGTATTTTTAAACGAGCTTCTAATTCTATAGATTGTTTTTCTAACATGCCTGCATCAATTAAGACGCCGGTTCTTTCCATGCGAGCAAGCACTGAAATTAAAGGCACTTCAATTTTTTCGAAAATATATTTTAACCCTTTTTCTTTTTCTAATTTGGGCCATAAATTTTGATGTAATTGCAAAACTACATCCGCGTCTTCAGCCGCATAAGTTCCTGCTTTTTCTAGTGGAATTTGATTAAAAGTTAATTGTTTAGCGCCTTTTCCTGCGATATCTTCAAAGGTAATGGTTTTCCAGCCTAAGTGTTTTAAAGCCAACGTGTTCATATCATGTCGATTGCCAGCGCTGTCTAAAATATAAGATTCCAACATGGTATCATAAGCAATACCTTGTAAATCGATATCGTAATTTGCTAAAACTTCTTTATCATATTTTAAATTTTGCCCAACTTTTTTTATGTCTGAACTTTCAAGCAGCGGTTTTAATTTTGCTAATACTTCCGCACGATTTAATTGTAATGGCGCACCGGCATAATCGTGTGCAAAAGGGATATAGATTGCTTCACTTTTTTCTATAGCAAAAGAAAGCCCTACTAATTCTGCATCAATAGTATTTAAACTAGTGGTTTCAACATCAAATGAAATTAATTTTGCTGAGTATAATTTTTTTAACCATTTTTCAAAAACAGGCTCTGAAGTAATTATTTCATAATGATGATATTTTTTTTCTTGCGCTTCTTTGTCGTTTGAAAGTAAATCAGTTAACCAGGTTTTAAATTCTAAATCTTGAAATAGAGTTGTGAGTGTTGTTTTGTTGGGTTCTTTTCTTTTTAAAGATTCTAAAGATAAGTCTAGATCCACATCGCATTTAATGGTCGCGAGAGTTTTACAAAGAGGAAGTTGTGCCAGTGAGGCGCGTAAATTTTCCCCTACTTTTCCTTTGATTGCAGCAGCATTTTTAATTAAATTATCCAAAGAGCCATATTCTTGTAGCCATTTCACGGCTGTTTTAGGACCGACCTGAGGAACACCTGGGATATTGTCTACTGTGTCGCCTATCAGTGCTAAGTAATCAGTGATGTGTTCAGGTGGAATACCAAATTTATCAACGACGGTTTTGGGGTTTAAGACCGTATTGGACATAGTATTGATAAGTGTTATTGAAGTATCGACTAACTGGGCAAAATCTTTATCGCCCGTTGAAATTAATACGTCCATGCCTTGTTTTTTTGCATTCTTTGCAAGCGTTCCAATCACATCATCCGCCTCAACCCCTTCTATCATAATGAGAGGGACTCCTTGGGCGCGAATAATATTATGTAAGGGCTCAATCTGTTGAATCAGATCATCAGGCATAGGGGGACGGTTAGCTTTGTAATGCTCATACAGTTCTTCCCTAAATGTTTTACCTTTAGCATCAAAAATGACGGCTATATAAATAGGCTGATAGTCAGCAATCATTTTGCGCAACATATTAACGACGCCATAGATAGCGCCCGTAGGAAATCCTTTAGAATTAACGAGCGGCGGCAACGCATGAAAGGCGCGATAGAGATACGAAGATCCATCGACCAAAATAATAGGTTTTGTGGTGTTTTCTGTCATACAACTATTCCAAAGATTCAAGACAACCTTTTATACCTCAGTTTTATAAAATCGGGTATACTAATTTGGGTTTGTTAGGATAATCAGACAGGAGGATGTCAGATGGGTGCTTGTTTAAGAGTTTTTGCTGTATTGTTTGGTATTGTTTTTATTGCTGCGGGCGTAGCTGGTTTTATTCCTTCCCTTGTTACCGATGGAAAATTGCTAAATTTATTTACTGCTGATTCTATGCACAGCATAGTCCGTTTGGCCATTGGTGTTTTAGCGTTGCTCTGCTCTACCAATGCAAAAATTGCTAAAGTGTTTTTTATCATCATTGGTCTAGTTTTTGCAGCTTTGGCTGTTTTAGGATTTATGCATAGAGAAGATTTGATTATGAATATGCACATGAATATGAATGACAATTATCTTCATACAGGCCTTGCAGTTGTTGCTTTATTTTTGGGCTTTTTCTGTAAAGCTAGAAGCGCTTAAGAGATAGAGTTTCGGGCTGGTTTCATCGAATCGGCCCGGTATTTCTGTTTCGGCTAGTCGGATTCTATTCTCATTTAAAACATTATCGTCTATCCTATCAAAGGATTTAATTAGCTCGTTTAAGTGTAAGGAGAGGATTTGTGGAGGTGACACTTTGGGAAAAATGTTTATCTTGTTTACAAGATGAATTTCCCTCGCAACAATTTAATACTTGGATCCGCCCTCTTCAAGCGCAACATGCTGATAATAAATTGGTTTTGTTTGCCCCTAATCGTTTTGTTTTAGATTGGATTACAGAGCGTTTTTTAGGACGTATCAAAGAATTAGTGGTGCAGTTTTGTGAATCGAGCCCGCCACCGGTATTATTAGAAATTGGCAGTAAGCGTGGCGAAACGGTTAGGGTAAATGCAACTAATCCAACGCAAGCTCCGGCTGTTGTAACTAAGAGCAAAACAGTAGATATTGTAAATTTTCAAAGCAACATCAATCCTACATTTACTTTTGATAACTTTGTAGAAGGTAAGTCCAACCAATTAGCTAAAGCTGCTTCGTTGCAGGTCGCTGAAAATCCAGCGGTTGCTTATAACCCACTTTATTTATATGGCGGTGTAGGCTTAGGAAAAACTCACTTGTTGCATGCTATCGGCAATCAAATTATGCGCAATAATGTGAATGCTAAAGTGTTGTATCTGCACTCGGAGCGTTTTGTGGCTGATATGGTTAAAGCTTTACAAACCAATTCCATGAATGATTTTAAGCGATTTTATCGTGGCGTTGATGCTTTATTGATCGATGATATTCAATTTTTTGCCGGCAAAGATCGTTCGCAAGAAGAGTTTTTCCATACGTTTAACTCTCTCCTAGAAAGTCAGCAGCAGGTTATTTTAACTTGTGATCGTTATCCTAAAGAAATTAACGGCGTTGAAGAGCGTTTAAAATCCCGTTTTGGTTGGGGATTAACCGTGTCAGTCGAGCCGCCAGAGCTTGAAACCAGAGTGGCCATTTTAATGAGCAAAGCCGAAGCCTCTAAGACCAATTTACCCTATGAAGTAGCTTTCTTTGTTGCAAAACGTATCAGATCCAATGTGAGAGAACTCGAAGGCGCACTAAAGCGCATTATTGCCAACGCGCATTTTACTGGGCGCCCAATTACTTTAGATTTTGTTAAAGATGCTTTGCGCGATTTATTAGCTCTGCAGGATAAATTAATTACCGTTGAAAATATCCAAAAGACTGTGGCTGAATATTACAAAGTCAAAGTAGCGGATCTTTTATCCAAACGCAGAAGCAGGTCAGTTGCAAGACCTCGCCAAATGGCGATGGCACTTGCCAAAGAATTAACGAATCATAGTTTGCCCGAAATTGGTGATGTATTTGGTGGCCGTGATCATACAACGGTATTACATGCTTGCCGCGTGATTGCAGAACTGCGCCAATCCAACCAAGACATGGAAGAAGATTACACTAACCTTTTAAGAACCTTAACTACTTGAGAAATCCTATGGAATTTACTATAGCCCGTTCTGTTTTATTAAAGCCTTTACAAATCGTCAGCGGTGTTGTTGAGCGCAGACAAACTTTACCTATTCTTTCGAATGTTTTAGTTACGGTTAAAAATAACCAATTATTTTTAACAGGCACTGATCTTGAAATTGAACTGGTGGGTTTTGCTCCTTTAGAAAAAGTTTCTAAAGAAGGAACGACGACGGTTGCTGCCCGAAAGTTACTTGATATTTGTCGTGCACTGTCCGATGAAAGTGACTTAAATTTTAGTTTAGAAGAAAATCAAATGACCATACGCGCAGGTAAAAGCCGTTTTACTTTAGCGACATTGCCCGCGACTGATTTTCCTCACACCGAAAATATGATTTTCACGACTGAATTTAAAATAGATCAAAATAAATTAAGAAAATTACTAGGTAAAGTTCATTTCGCTATGGGGCAACAAGATGTTAGACACTATTTAAATGGTGCTTTATTTGATGTGGATAACGGTACGATTCGCTGTGTCGCAACCGACGGCCATCGATTAGCGTTTAGTTCTATTGACCAAGTGGAAACCGGCAAGAAAAATTCCCGTGTCATACTCCCACGTAAAAGCATTTTAGAAATGATGCGTTTATTAGATACCAATGCTAGCGACGAAGTGACGGTTTATTTAGGTGAAAATCATTTCCGTCTAAGCTCCGCCGATTTTACTTTCACTTCAAAATTAATTAACGCTCAATACCCGGATTTTAATAAACTCATCCCACGCTCTATCAATAATGTCGCTATTGCCAGTCGCGAAGGCTTAAAACAAGCTTTAGTACGCGCCTCTATCTTATCCAATGAAAAATTCCGCGGCATCAGATTACAGTTCGATCAAAATAGTTTAAAAATAGTCGCGAATAATCCAGAACAAGAAGAAGCCGAAGAAATAGTGCATTTAGATTATAAAGGCAGCGATATGGAAATTGGTTTTAACGCTGCTTATTTACTCGATGTCGTTTCAACCATCGCCGCTGAAAATATCCGGTGTTCATTTACGGATGCGAACGCCGGAATATTAATTGAAGCCTCTGAAAAAGATGATTCGAGCTTATATGTGGTTATGCCTATGAGATTGTAGGTGAGTTGTCATTATAAGCACTTGTCGCGCATTGATACTTTTTAGTTTCAGGATCTTGTGTAAAAGTAAAATAATTGCCTTTTTCAGTTGTGCATTCATCTATATAATTTTTCTTTGCTTTCCATACAGTAGCCAATTCGCCATTCGCATCAATGACTTGTAATGAAGTGATATAAACCGTAGTACTAACGTCTCCAGGGTAATCAATGGCATGAGCTTGATCGGTATCATAAGGGTAGAAGGTTATTGGATTTGCGATTAATGTTTCAGCAGTTTCTTCCGTAGATTTACGTTTAGTATGAAGAATTACAGTCAAGCCTTCTGTATGCATAGGTATTAAGGAATGAATATCAATCCATAAATGGGGTTTTGGTGTAATCTCTTCAGCAAAAACCATGCCAGAAAAAATAAATAAGGCTGATAAAACTAGAGTTCTAGTGAGAAGCTTCATGGAAATATTCCTACAGTAAAATAATTGAAAGAAGCTTACGGATGAGCGCTATGTTTGTCAATTTATATACCATGACGAGAGTTTTACTCGATGCGACTTCCAAACTTTTTAGCAATCCGTTTGGAAAGAATTTTTCCAATTGGCCGAATCCCACGCTCAATTTTTGATAGATCACCCTGCGTTACATTAATCATTTTTGCGAATTTTTCCTGTGTCACGCCTTCACGAAATCTAATAGCCCGCAAAAGAGCTCCGCTTTTTGTATATTTAGCATTAATATCAGCAAATGCTTGCTCAGGGCTTACCTGCAATATTTCTCCGGCATCTACGGGTTTGTTCTTAGGGCTAGGCCGATTAACACGATATCGTTCGAGTATCGCCAAAGGTAATTCATAATATTTCCCTTTCGATACGATACAAAGAAATTGGATTTTTTTAGTAAGGTGCGTTTTCGTGTGTGCCGACATAATAGACCTCTATTTTACGTAATTTTTTATTGGTAATCTTCCAGCATGCAACATAAGTAGGCCTACCTTTAATAAGATGACAGTGATATAAATATTTATCCTGTTTTCCCTGTAATTTACTAAAGTTAGGCCATTGCGATCCTGGATAATATCCATGTTTTTCTAAATCATTTACCAGTAATTGCGATATTAATTTAATTTTCTCTGGTAGTTTTATCAATTGTTTCTCAGTATTTCGTGTTAGTGTTACTATCCATAGCATAATATTCTACCTGTTAGTTTATAGTTATTTTTGCTATATAGCAAATAATGCTATATGCGCAATAGTTTGTTAATGAATGATGGGATGAATTCTTAGCGCAGAAAATTAAGAGGTTATTTGGGGAGGTGGAAACATACCCAATTATTGATTTATTTGCTATGGTTTTTTAGTTTCTTCATCGCTTTTTTGAAGGAAGAAGGTATTATTAAGTAATAATTTTATAGGGTGCTTTCAGTAGATTGTACCTTAACATTGAGAGCATTTTTACGTAAAATACAAGCATGTTCTAAGAAGATAACGACAAATGGCGCTAAATCAACTCATATTGACTCACTTTAGAAATCTTGTTTCTGCAGAACTGGAGCTTATTCCAGACGGCTTTAATTTGATTCATGGGGATAATGGTGGCGGGAAAACGAGTCTTTTGGAGGCCGTACATTTTTTGAGTTTGGGGAGATCGTTTCGGTGTTCACTGATTGACAGAATGGTCAATAACGATGCAGAGAAGTTCTCAATTTTTAGTCAGTTGCGAGCAGAGGATAATCAACTTATTCCGGTTGGGATAGAACGTGAACGAGGAAATGCTTCAAAAATACGCATTGCTGGAAGTGACCAAAAAACAATCGCGGAATTGGCTAGGTTGTTACCAGTTTGTTTAATAAATTCCCAAAGCTATAACCTGCTAGAGGGCCCTATTTTTAGACGAAAATATTTGGATTGGGGTGTTTTTTATCTACAAAATGACTTTGTTAAAGCCTGGCAACGGTTTAATCGGGTTATTCAGCAAAGAAACTCGGCTTTACGTAATCGCCTATCTAAAACCGAGGTTGAAATTTGGACACCAGAGCTTATAGAGTCAGCTATTTTGATGGATAAAGCGCGTGAATACACGATTCAACAACTTATCCCCATCATTTCCGAGCTCTTGGGCTTACTTTTGAATTTAGAGGCTCCTATAGAGATTGAATATCAACGCGGATGGAATCCGAATGTCGATTATGCAACAGTTTTAGAGCATGCTTATCTTAAGGATAGGCAGCTCGGATATACCCAATTTGGGCCGCATAAAGCCGATTTAAAAATCTCGATAAATCAGCGTTCTGCTAAAGATTTTTTATCAAGAGGACAGCAAAAATTGCTGGTCTGTGGTATGATAGTTGCCCAAGGAATGCTGTTGTGGACGTTAAATCAAACACCACCTATTTTTCTGATTGATGACCTGGCTTCAGAGCTAGACAGTCAGAGTTTAAGTCGAATCATTGGCTTATTAATAAGACAAAAAGCGCAAGTGTTTGTAACCGCAATTTTTCCTAAAGTATGGGATGGGTTTTTGGATTGTGCCACGAAGTTGTTTCACGTGGAACATGGAAGAGTCAGTGTCAGTACTAGGTAAGAGGTGAAAGTTTGAATACATCAGCAAAGAATTATGATTCCTCAAATATTAAAGTCTTAAAAGGGCTGGATGCAGTCAGAAAGCGTCCCGGCATGTACATTGGCGATACCGATGATGGCACTGGATTACACCATATGGTGTTTGAGTTAGTCGATAACTCTATAGATGAGGCTTTAGGCGGCTTTTGTAATACGATTGATGTCACTATTCATGAAGGTGAATCGGTCTCGGTAAAAGATAACGGAAGAGGCATCCCAGTAGATATTCATCCTGAAGAAGGTAAGTCTGCAGCTGAAGTTATTATGACGGTATTACACTCTGGCGGTAAGTTTGACCATGATTCTTATAAGTTTTCAGGCGGTTTACACGGTGTGGGTGTGTCTGTAGTAAACGCTTTATCAGAAGAATTGCGTTTAACGGTCTTCAAAGACGGAAAAGTCTATAAACAAACTTATAATAATGGTGATCCTGCGGCTCCTTTAGCTGAAGTGGGGACGACTACTGAAAAAGGAACCGAAGTTCGATTCAAGCCTAGCGCTGAAATTTTTCAAAACATACTATTTTCTTACGATATATTAGCAAAAAGATTACGTGAGCTTTCTTTTTTAAATCCGGGCGTTCAGATTAATCTTAAAGATGAACGAACCGATAAAAATGATAGTTTTCATTATAGCGGCGGGATTAAAGCGTTCGTTGAAGTTCTTAATAAAAATAAAACCCCAGTACATTCAAAAGTTTTTAATTTTTCTGCTGAGAAAGATAAAATGCTTCTCGATGTGGCTTTGCAGTGGAATGATGGTTTTAATGAAAGTATTTATTGTTTTACCAACAATATTCCTCAGAAAGATGGTGGAACTCACTTAGCGGGATTTAGAAGTGCGCTCACACGTATTCTAAATAATTATATAGAACAAGAAGGTTATTTAAAGAAAGCGAAAGTTGAAATGACAGGCGATGATTTTCGCGAAGGTTTAACTGCAGTCGTATCAGTTAAAATGCCTGATCCTAAGTTTTCATCACAAACCAAAGATAAATTAGTCTCTTCAGAAATTAAAGCGACAATAGAATCACTCATGAGTGAAAAACTTAATGCATTTTTGAGCGAAAACCCTACGGATGCTAAAGCTATTGTCACCAAAGTAATTGATGCAGCACGTGCACGGGAAGCAGCACGCAAAGCCCGCGATTTAACCCGTCGTAAAGGCGCCTTAGATATGGCAGGTTTGCCGGGTAAATTAGCGGATTGCCAAGAAGAAGATCCCGCAAAATCAGAATTATTCATAGTAGAGGGTGAATCAGCCGGTGGTTCAGCCAAACAAGCGAGAGATAGACGTTCGCAGGCGATCTTGCCATTAAAAGGCAAAATCTTAAACGTAGAAAAAGCACGTTTTGATAAAATGCTTTCATCCGCTGAAGTCGGAACCTTAATTACGGCTTTAGGCTGTGGTATTGGTCGTGAAGAATATAATCCCGATAAGATCCGTTATCATCGCATTATCATCATGACCGACGCTGACGTCGACGGATCACACATTCGAACCTTGTTGCTAACTTTCTTTTTCCGTCAAATGCCAGAATTAATTGAACGTGGTTACATCTACATCGCACAGCCACCGCTTTATAAGATTAAGAAAGGCAAACAAGAGCAATACATTAAAGATAATGAAGCGTTAGATGCTTTCTTAATTCATTCCACCTTGGAAGATGCCTCTTTGTATCCAAGCAAAGCAGCAGCGCCTATTACGGGTGAAGCACTAGAAGCACTAGCCTTGCAATATCACGCTGTCGCAACCACTATCACGAGATTTTCTAGACGCTATCCAAAACCCGTATTAGAAGCGATGATGCACGTACCCGCTTTGAATGAGTCTCAATTGGCGGATAAAAACTTAGTTGAAAAATATGCGGAAGAAATTGAAGCGCATCTAAAGAAAACTTCCGATTTGCAAACTCGTTACAGCATGGGAGTCCTCGCTAGTGCAGATAATCAATATTGGTTACCTGAAATCACCATGGTGCATCATGGCTTAGCACTTAAGACTTTGATTAATAGAGAATTATTTATATCTCCTGATTATCAAAAATTAGCAGAGTTTGGTAAATACCTAAAAGGTATTTTAAAAGAAGATGCCTACATTCAAAAAGGCGACAAGCAATTCCCTATCGTCTTATTTAGCGATGCAATGACTTGGTTGTTAGCGGAAGCAAAAAAGGGTCAGACCATTCAACGTTATAAAGGTCTTGGTGAAATGAACGCAGAACAATTGTGGGATACCACCATGAACCAAGAAACGAGACGTATGTTACAAGTCACGATCGAAGATGCAGTCGCAGCCGATTTAATTTTCACAACATTAATGGGTGACCAAGTCGAACCCCGTAGGGAGTTTATTGAATTAAACGCTCTGGAAGTAGTGAATCTCGATATCTAAGTGGTGCTGCTCGCTGGTAATTGAATACTTTTTTTAAGATTTTCAATTAAGGTAGCGAGCTTTTCATCTAATTTTAATTTCTTATCAATCTCACTCACGATATTACTAATATTCGCATGACTATTGCATTGATAATATTTCGCAATGACTGAAATTTTTTCTGAAGCCCATTTTCTACAGGCATAAATAGCAATTTTCCGCGCCATGTTTTCTTTGCCACGAATGCCTTTAAAAAGATTTTTTTCATCTAAATTAAAATACGCTAAAGAAGCTTTGGTAATTTGTTCTAAAGTTGGGAGTGTGGTATGAACTTTAGTAGAAGAAGTATGCAACCAAGATTGCGATGTGAGTTGTAAATAAGCTCTATAACTAGACCATAAAAATTTACTTGCATCACTAACAATTTTTTCATTAACCGGAAGAAAATGCAGAGTATTTCTTGTTGTCTCAATATGATCTTCTTCTAATAAAATTGCTTTATATCTTCCTCTAAACAATGCGCCATCTTTTTTTTCTAACCGATTAAAATATTGGGTATAAACGCCATTGATATGCCGCATAGCACGCGCCAAATTCGCCCGTGGAGTTTTTATCAGTAGATGATATTGATTTTGCAATAAACAATAAGCATGTATTTCTATGCCAAAAATTTCACTGCTATCTGCTAATAGTTTTAAAAAGAAATTTCCCTGATCCGGCGTTTTAAATATGGTTTGCCCGTGGGCCCCACGATTAGTGACATAATACCAAGCATTTTCAAATTCCACTCGCAACGGTCGCGGCATGATAAATATCCTTATTAAATGAAGTCCAGACCCTATACTAAATCAATAAGTTAGATAATTCAATAATAGATTCAAACAGATATAGCTCTGTATTTCAGAGAAATTAACACTTAAAACCCAAGCAAAATGAAAAACCCCTCCTATACTGAATATATAGCAACTTTTGGAGGATGGGTTATGCAACACGCGCCTCGTAAGAAGGATTTACAAGCAGAAGTTGATCAGCTTGCAAAAGAGCTTGGGGAAAATATTGCAAAGCTAGAGGAAAAAAATGACCTGCCTTCACGATTACAAAAGGAGCAGCAACAAGCTTTTTTAAATTATTTATTAAAGTCAGATATCGGGGATGATGAGGTAGACGAAAATTATAAACAATTTAAAGTTAAAACCAATGAGCTTAAAAAGAATGCTAGGGTATTATTTACCGACCAAAAATTTGTAAAATTCCAAGACCATCTGATGGACATCTATGACCGAGTGGATACTGAGCGTGAAAATAATTTTCAATTTGCTGCAAAACCTTTAGCCATTAAAAACCAAAAAGCTAAACCCATTAAACTGGTTTATGCAACAGCACTACCAAAATCAAAAGAGAAAAATAAAATAGTAAGAAATGTTGAAGATGGGTTTAATAATTTTCTGGTTGCTGCAGAAAATAAAAGAATAGCAGACAGAGCAAAAGGCGATACTGGTCAAGTAAAGCGTGAACAAGAAATGCGTATGGGAGCTGCATCAAAAGCGTATCGTGAGTTAGAAGAATCAATTCAAAAAGCTCAAGGCGATATCGATAAGACAAAAGTAATAAGTTATATCGATGAACGTCTTGAAAACTTATCGATGGAACAGTTACGAGACTTAGCTCATGCAGCCGCTAATGTTGCAATAGCCAATAAAGATGCTGCATTTAGAAGTAGCGGTCTTATAAGTACAAGAATATTAAAAGCCTATGTAGCGGCTTCTGGATATACCCCAGAAAGTAAATCCGTACCACCCGGATTATTAGGATTAGTTGAGCTTACCTACCAATCAATTGTGGCTAGCGGAATTCACGTAAACCCAGGAGAAAGTTTGCACGATAAAGCCGTACAAGCGACAGCCAACGTATTTGAATTTACGGCAATGGGCAAAAGCGGCCAGAACGCGAGTAAAGCATGGACTGATCAAATAGAACAAGCATTGGAACAAGCAAAAAAAGGTATACCTGAACCCGGAAAAAAAGTGGTCGTTGAACCATCGCCTTTACAAAAAGAAACAAAAGGCTTAACAAAAGAAATTATTAGTTATCTAGAAAATTTAGAAAAATCTAAGGATAAAGCGGATGTAAAAGCAAAAAAAGCCGCCGTTATGTCCATCTATTTAACTTATCTCTCCATAGGCGATCCAAAAATATTACAAGCCGTAAAAATGCAACCAGGTTATCCGGGTTTTCTAGATGCTGAAGGACAAGCATTTAAAAATCGAATTGAAGCTACCCAAGTCAACATGGCGCCTAAAGCACCTAAAGTAGAAGTTGCGCGAGCAGCAGTCGAAGTAAAAGCCGCAGAAGAAAAAAAACCGGTTCAAAGCTTATCAGAAGAGTTAAATGCACTTATTGCTGAAATGAAAACAGTCACGCAAACTGCTAAGAAAGAAAAAGAAAACGAAGAAGAGTTTGTGCGATTCCAAAAAAATACATTAGATCCTTTAGAAGAAAAATATCAAAAGCTAAGTTCAATAATAGAACGTGCTAAAGAAGAAAAAACGCTCGCAAAAGAAGATGAGCCCGTGATTCCAAGATTAGAAGCAGCACATGCGAGTTTAGATGTAGCAATCACTGCCGCGAGAGAAGAATGGGCAAACCCATTAGCTGAAGATTTTGAAGAAGTAAGAAAAGCACCTCGTCTTGATGCTAAGACAAAACAAATTTTAGGTCTTTTTGAGGTATATGCTACCGAACAAGTAGATAGTGATGCTGCGCAAGATAAATTATTTGAAGAGTTAGGAGGTGAAAATTTTTCTGCCGCGGATTTTGACCGTGTTTTTTCAAATGAAAAGCATTTAGGATTAGTTAGTCGAGCGCTTAATATTCGTGAAAATAGTGATCAAGTGTTGGCTCAGGTAAAACAAATACAAAATAATGCAGCTACCAGAGCAGTTTTAGTTGATCAATTTGATAAAGAAATAAAAAAAGCCAAGAAAAATCCTGATACAGAGGCTCTATTAAAAGCTTTTTTATCCTATATTAAAAAACCAGACAAGCCTAGGAGATATAACGAGTTAGATAGTGCCTTATCGAAGCTTCCTGGCTTATCGGACCCTGCATTGAATACACAGCAAAGAGAGGCCATCCTTAAGAAAGCTTTTGCAAATTTAAGTTCTGAGCAAAGAACGTTAATTGAGAAAGCTGCGAAGTTTCATAAAGCCGAATATTTCGTTGATAAGAAAGAGCCTAGTAAAACTACTACTCTTTCTACCAAAATTTCTACGGATATATTAGCGAAATACCCCGCTGAAGCCAAAGCTGAAAAACCTGTTAAACCTACCAAGCAAGAGCAAGCGTTTGCGCAAATTGCAAAAGGAGCGATGGATAACCAAGCATCTTTAGGTAAATCTAAAAATCCATTTGTGGCATCTGTCTTAGGTACTCCTCCTATAGTAGAAAGCAGAAATCAATTAAGAAAATTGGAGAAAGCATTACAAACTGCCAAAAAGAAATATAACGTATCGCCTGCAGATGAGACGTATCAAAAAGCACAAGCTGCCATTCAAACATTAAAAAATAATATTGAAGCTCTAGAAGCTCCAAAAAAAGCTTTCGCACAAGATCAAATAAGAAAATTACAAAATCTCAAAGAAGGAGCTCAAGCTTTGGATGAGAAGGCTGAAATTAAAACCCAAATTAGAACTCAAGCAGCGAATGCGATGAAAAATATCAGAAGCCTTAGAAAATTTGACGCTATTGTTAGCAAAGGCGAGCTTGCTGCCGCGCGTAAAAATATTAAGTCTATTGATAAGAGATATAAAGAAGTTAAGAAAACGCTCAAAAAAGAGATTGAAGCCGCAAGAAAAGAAAGCATGGATGTCGAATTAAGCGAAGCAAAAGTCTCCGCAGAAGCGCCCCCTCCTCCACCGGTATTTGATGATTCAGCTTTAAAGCAGCAATATGAAGACAATATAGGGTATTTAAAAAGTTCTTTTAACAATAAAGATTCTGCAGAGTTAGCGGCATTGAGCGGAGTGTTGCTTTCTGATGCTAAGGAAGTGGCAAAACAAGTAGAGCCAGGGAGTGCAGCAGAAGAAAAAGTAGTCAAACAATGGCTGCTCGACATTAAAGGTCAAGTAAGAGTGCTCGATCAAATTGCGGCACTTAAAGCTCTTGAAAACCGTTCATTGCAAGGTTTCAATGAGGCTCAAAAAGCCGCTCAAAAATATAAAGAGAATCCTAATAAAGAAAATGCTGCAGAGTTAACTCGCATCGAAGAAAAAGCAAAAGACTTAGAATCAGCGACAGAGATGCATAGAGATTTAATTATTGAATATTCAAAGGGAGTTAGGATGGACTCGCGTGAGAAAGATAAATTTGTTCGCAATGTTATAAGACTCCAAGGAAATTGCTCAGTTCATGTCTCGGAAATAGTGAGCG
>Ga0207134_1051_pt1 | contig 36336 bp, 28 predicted proteins | sample Alteio_BWMinHeat_12_FD_153527 | JGI IMG/M metagenome (GOLD analysis project Ga0207134, IMG submission 153527) | Enriched cells from forest soil in Barre Woods Harvard Forest LTER site, Petersham, Massachusetts, United States -... | ecosystem: Environmental > Terrestrial > Soil > Temperate forest >... | reverse complement strand
ACTTCAGATTGGAAGCGCTGTGGTAGGGTGCGGCTTTAAGCTCGCCACTGGGAGCTTTGACCACTCGCTCAGCCAGGCGGCGCAGGTCATGAACATGTTGCTCCAGATTTTGGGGAGAACTTTGTGCGGCGGCTAAACTTGCAATCTCATTTTCTTCGTTCTTCCGGGCAAGCGACTGCTTGGCCAACTCCTGTTGACGACGCTCCTGCGATTCCCGGGCTTGTGTTTTTTGCAGCTCGATGGCATCCAAGTGGTCTTGAATGTCTTTGTACTCGGCGTTTTCTACGCTGCCGTCAGAAGGATGCACGGTACGGCGAAACTCTTCTACAAAGACAGCGTCAATGCGCAAAATAGTTTTCGTCGCATCTCGTGACTGAACGATATAGCGTACCGCCAGCGTGCCTTCGTCATTCGCTTCCTTGAAGTGAGCTGGAGCCAGGACTTCGGTTCGAACCTTGTAGAACACTGTTCCAGTGCCTTTCCACGCCGGGAACAAGGGAGTTGCTGAGGCCGCAGCAGCATGCTCGACAAACTTGTCCTGGCTGTACTCCTTGCTACCTTGGATAATGCCATCACCAGCCACTGTCTCTACCGCCTGTAAGACTTCGTTCTCCGGGGCGGCGACCTCAGTTGAAAAACCCAGACTTGAATCTTCCGGTTTCTTGTCGTGTCCCGAGGCTGCAACCATCATCGTTGCCAGGAAAAGGAATGTAAGTAGAGACGAAAAGAACAGGAGCCGCCATATTACGCTCCTACAGCGCACAGGCCTCAGGCAGCGTGTGCCAGAAATGAATGGGCGAAGGGTAGAACGACTCTGCATGACTTGCCGTGGCCATGTTCCCTGGCTGTTGCGATTGTAATTGAGTGGAGCAGCAATTTTGAGGCCTGCATGTCATTCTGCGTACCACCTATCCGTTCGATCCCATTGGAGTGGAACATCGGCCAGGGGGCTGACATATTCTTGACATTTATTTTACAAAACCCAGACGAGTTTGTCACATACCTTCCGCAGTTCGGTGATATGGTCGCTGGTCGCTTTCCACTTTGAACCCCATGACAACAACGAAACGCGTAAATGGAGCGCCGGGCCGAGATCAGCGGGTTCAGTCTAGAAGCAACCGGCGGAACGGCCGGCCAAAACGGACACGCAATCGGGCTGCTAAGAAAGAGGCTTTGATGTTTGCCGCTTTGGATTTGTTTGCATCCAAAGGCTACGAATCAACCACCACGCGTGAGATTGCAGCCACCGCAGGTTGTGCCGAAGGCTTGATCCATCGTTACTTCAATGGTAAGGCCGGCCTTCTGACCGCGTTGGTCGAGCACAGCACAGCAAAAGACACTCCTGATGCCAGGCCTGGTCCACGTCCCGCTCGTAACCTGGCAAACGAACTCCTGCAATTAGTGGACCATGAAGTGGAGTGCATGTGGGAGAGTCGCGATTTCTTGCGCGTCTTCCTCTCGCGCGCCATCGTCGATCCTCGCATGGGTAAAGTGATCAACAAAGCGCTCCTTAACGCGCGCACGAAAACTATTCTGGACAGACTGCAAAAGCATGGATTGTCTGAGCACTTTGGCCCAGACGTTATCGAAGCATTGGCACAGTCAGTGGGAGTGTTGGGATTAGTCTTCGGCTTTGTGCGCCCAGCATTACTTGGACAAAACCGCGCCGAAGCCAAAAAAACAGCGACTGCTGTCGCCAGAATTCTCGCCAAGAGCCCCGGGCGAGTGCTCGCGAACTGAGCCTCAACTCTATAACTTTGAACAGCAATCAGAAGATTTGCGCCAGGAAAACATTCGCCCTTGCGCAATTGGGCTGCGATCCTTATCATTCCTCCCAGTTCCCAACGTTGATTACTTGCAGTAGTTCATTGAGCAACCTAGATTTCCGCAGAAGTGTGCGCACGAAACTGGGCAAGACTGGTAGAATGGCGGCCACGAACGGAATGACAAATTCCACATTATTGAAAACGCTCCCCCCCAGACTTCGGGATTACTACACTCTGACTAAGCCAGAGGTGAATCTGCTGATCCTCATGACTACGTCTGCGGGCTACTATCTCGCATCACGTGGGCCATTCAGGATCGTTGGATTGATCAACACACTGGTCGGTACGCTGCTGGTAGCCAGCGGCACCGCCACCTTGAACCAGTGGATGGAACGAGTTTGGGACAGTCAAATGCGCCGTACCGCGACCCGGCCTCTGCCCTCCGGCCGACTGGGCTCTCGCGATGCATTTCTATTTGGTATGGTGTTGAGCGTTGCCGGAGGAGTCTATCTGGCGCTGGCCGTTAATGTGCTGTCGGCATTGCTCGCAGTGTCCACTCTCCTGTCTTATCTGCTGATTTACACGCCGTTGAAGAGGAGAACACCGCTGTGCACCCTGCTGGGAGCGTTTCCCGGCGCCATGCCAACCCTGATAGGTTGGGCGGGAGCCTCGGCGGGCATCAGTCGATCTGCTTGGTTTCTGTTTGCGATTTTGTTTCTTTGGCAGTTTCCCCACTTTCTGGCAATCGCCTTGATGTACCGTGAGGACTACGATCACGCCGGCTATCGCATGTTGCCTGGATTCGATTTGGACTCTCGCTTCACCCGAGCGGAGATCGTGGGTTTCACTTTCATCCTGATCGCAATCACGATGCTACCGTTCGCGGGTCGAGGCGGGCCGATCTATACCACTGGGATGTTCCTGGCGGGGATGTTTCTGCTTTATCACGTGGCTAAACTCACGCGATCGGCTTCGAAAGTACTGGCCAGCCGCGTAGTTCACGCCTCGGTGATCTACCTGCCCGTGGTGCTCACTCTCATGGTCTTGTGGAAGAAATAGATAACTAGATCAGAGATTTCGTCGTTCCCGATAAAGAAATCCAACTTTAATTCAAAACAGGTGAGCTACTGCTGAATCAAAGCGGTTGCGGAAACTCCAGTTCCAGGATACTGCAGTCCCAGCATGACGACCTGACGCGTGAGCGACTCGTAGCGTTCCACCATGATGGCTGAGGAAGAGCGCAATCCCGGGAACACCATTCTAAGATATAGCCGAGCCATAGCATTCAAAGCATACAGCCGAAGTTGAATCGCGCTTTGAAGCAGTTTCTCAGCCGAGGAAACAGTTGCAGAATCAGAGCTATGCTGCGCCGCTTCCGCCACCCGTACCAGCAGGGCTGCATTATGAGCAGCACCAGAAACATAATCCACGGCAGCAAACAAACGCTCCCGCTGAATTCTTCGAAACTCCGACGCTGCGAGCCGCTTCCGAAGGTATTCCTCCTCTGCCGGGTCGATGAGGTTACGGAACGCTTCCACGTCAACGTAGCGGAAATGCTTTGTGGGATCTTCCAGGAGGGACAACGGTACCATGCGCCCCTTGGCCAGCCACAGAAGACATAAAGGCAGCAAGATTGCCACGAAAACAAGAGTGAAAGTGATTATCATCGCTGAATCAAATGCTGCAGCTCCCGGTTCCAAATATCCAAATCGTGTTCTGGTAGCGCGTTAAGAACACGCTGAGATTTACGCTCGTTCACTGACAGGTAGAACATCCAGATCAAGATACAGGCATGGTAAACCCCCATGCTAATAAAATCTGATGTCCGGCCGCTAATCAGACCATAAAGCCGCATGGCCGATGTGGCCAGATCCACGCTCGCCAGAATTCCCATACCGAGCGCGATTCCGAAAGCCTGGCTTCGCCATGAAAGAGCGAAGTATCGTGAAAACAAGAACAGTGACACCAGCAAGCCGGCCTGGAGAATCGAAGCCGTCCGATCCAGTGCATAGGTCGTATGCAACAGGAAATTTGTGTCCGTCCCGGGTGCGGACATGGTCAGGCCAACTGCGACCAGTAGAAGCACCACGACCGAACAACGCAGGAACATTCTCCCAGAGCCACTTAATGATGGGTACCGCTGGAAAAATTGTCCGAATAACTCGTGAATCACTCCGAAACGGATGGCAGCACTCACGGCCAGTCCAGCTGAGTAGAAACGAAAGTATCCGACACCAAAATGGAAGGCAGAAATTGACACCCCAAACAATATCGCGAACTGAACAATTTCACCGCAGTTATACAGGAAGAACATCGGAAACTGCCGATACCACCGGCGGCGGATCATCAGGAAAACAATGATCGCCTGAAGCGCATGAGGAGCGATCCAAAGGTAGTACCAAAGTGCGCGCAAGAAGGGCATGGGCTACCGAGTTGAATATAAACCGTTTTTCGGTAGCCCACAACTACTTGCAAAACAAAATCTTGCATTCTCTAGGTCAGCGGGCCATGCTGCACAATGGGCGGAGGGCCACTCGGGTTGCCGTCCGTTGGCGGAGGGCCGCTCGGGTTGCCGTCCGTCACGGCTAGCAGGGAAGGTACTGAAAACGCGCCAAGAAGCAGGGCAACGGCCAACCAACGCACGCTCTTTTTCATAGTGAATCCTTTCAAAGTGGGATTGCAGCTGCGATAATGCGTGAGTGGGAAGGGCTTTTAACGAGGAGTATGATTAATTTAGAGTTTCCAAAAGTGTAACGGCCATGACTCTAATTTCTGCTCTGGAAGACCTACAGGAAACTACTCTGAAGGCAGTTGCAGGATGTCTACGGGCCCTGGAATACATCTCCGGTTTACGACACAAAGATAGTGGATATGGGCACTGGGGGCTGTCACAGGTTCACGGAGACTCTTCGGCTAAGAGGGCTCTGGCCTTGGCACACCGCTCGACTTTGTCGAAGGTGCTCGCGATGCCCTTCCGCCAACTTGTAGAGGATGCGGAGAAGTCCGGCGAACTTGCCGGATTGGAGCCTGCAGCGTATACCGAGCAGTTGGCCGCCAATGCGACAGATCTGTTGCCGCCCGAACCGGGTGCCGGTTCAGCACGCCATCTTAATTCAGTGCTTCACGCACTTTCGAGCTTGCTGAAAAATCCAAAGCGGGACGCCACTCCCCCAACCGGATAGCCATTCCCACGACCTGACCGATGATCTCTGCCTGTTGAGGGAACTTCAATACACGCGCCGCCACCGGCGACAGCGGATGGGGCTGGAGAATGATCTCCTCCCTGGTGAGGGTGCACCAACAGCAGGTGTGACCGTTTCTGGTCTCGACAAAATAGATGGGGCGCTCGTACTCCGATCTCCAACCGCCTTCCACCACTTTGTTCTTCGACTCGTCAATCTGAACAAAACTGCCAGGCGGCAGGATCGGATACATAGTGAGGTCCTCGCTGCCAATATATCCATAGGTGTACTGGCAAGTGGCAAACTGCGCCAAGTAGGCGAGTGGAACCTGTCCCCATTGCTCCACCATCCGGCCAAAATTCACTGTGCGGCGGGCATCAAAGCTGGGATCCAGGCGAATCGGTACCTCAACGCTCGAAAGATTGGCCAACGCTTCCGAAACGTGCGACTTGGGCGGGATAGCAAAATCCAGATCAGAAGCCATGGTGTTGAGATCCACGCCGTACCAGGCCAGTAGCTCACGCATGTCTCGACGGTAGATAACGGCAAGCGCATAGAGGCGATAGATACTGGGGACGACGCCTTTTGTTTCAAAATCCGAAAGTCGGCTCGGAGCGATGACGAATTCGTCATTGCCGTGTTTCTCAGCGATTCTGGTGCTGGCGTACTCGACGTCACGCATGGTCAATCCCAATTGCTCCCGGAGTACCCGAAGACTCTGACCCCTGATGGACATGTGACCCCCGATCACCCTTCCGGAACTAGCCGAGATGAAAATAGTTGCAGCTTTCCCGGACGGCGCAATTATAGTACTTTTCGTCAATAATTCGATGGGATTACGAACTGGGGGATTCCGACTCCAGACAAAGAGGATTTGTTCTGAATTTGTAACAAGGTCGTCAACCTCTACACATTTCTGCGTACAATTTCCAGAATATCCACAGAAACGAAGCCCCGAACTTCATGAAGGTATGGTTAGCTTGCCAAAAAATGGGCCGACTTTTCGTCTAAACCGGTGGGAGCGTTCCATCGTTCGCTATCTCGATGATCCACTGACCAGCAAAATTCCTTCCGATTGTCTATGATGGAAGGTTCCCATTCAATCGTGGAGTAAGCAGACGTGGCTGAGACGCAGACCAATGGCTTGGAAGTCCTGGAAACTCGAGAATGGCTGGATTCGCTGGATTACGTGCTGTCGAAAGGCGGCCCGGAGCGCGCAGGAAGGTTGTTGCAGCAATTGTCGCTGCACGCAAAACGCGCCGCCGGAGTAAACCTGCCCTTCACTGCAACCACCCCCTATCAAAATACGATCCCAGCGGAACAGCAGGCCCCTTTTCCAGGGAGTCAGGAAATGGAACGCCGCATCAAGAGCCTGGTGCGCTGGAATGCACTGGCCATGGTGGTGCGGGCCAACAAAATTCAGGAGGGCATCGGCGGACACATTTCGACATTCGCCTCCGCCGCCACGCTGTATGAAGTCGCCTTCAACCATTTCCTCCAAGCTCAGACCGAGACCGGCGACCGCGACTTAGTCTATTTCCAGGGCCATGCCGCTCCCGGCATGTATGCTCGGGCCTATCTCGAAGGCCGCATACCCCGGCAAAAGCTGGAGCACTTCCGTCGTGAATTGAAACCCGGCGGCGGGCTCTCCTCTTATCCCCATCCCTGGCTCATGCCCGATTTCTGGGAGTTCCCTACCGTGTCCATGGGGCTGGGCCCGATCCAAGCGATCTACCAGGCCCGTTTCATTCGCTATCTGGAGAATCGTGGTCTGAAGCTCTCCACCGGCGGAAAAGTGTGGGCATTCCTCGGCGATGGTGAAATGGACGAACCCGAGTCGCTCGGCTCCATTACTCTCGCCTCACGCGAACGCCTCGATAACCTCATCTTCGTGGTGAACTGCAACCTTCAGCGTTTGGATGGACCGGTGCGCGGCAATGGCAAAATCATCCAGGAGTTGGAAGCCATTTTCCGCGGTGCGGGCTGGAATGTCATCAAGGTCATCTGGGGCGGTGATTGGGACACCCTGATTGGTAACGATCGGGACGGCCTGCTGGTCAAACGCATGGGCGAGATCAGCGACGGTCAATATCAGAAATACTTCGTCGAAAGCGGGGCTTACTTCCGCCACAGTTTCTTCGGGACCGATCCCCGTTTGCTCAAGATGGTGGAACATTTCTCCGACGAGCAACTGGCGCGCATGCGGCTTGGTGGTCACGACCCCATCAAGGTACACGCCGCTTTCAAAGCCGCGACCGAGCATACAGGCACACCCACCGTGGTTTTGGCGAAAACCATCAAGGGCTATGGCTTGGGCGAAGCGGGCGAAGGCAAGAACATCACCCACCAGCAAAAGAAACTGAACGACGATGAACTGCAAATGTTCCGCTCGCGTTTCGGCATCCCCATCCCGGATGCAGAACTCCACGATGCTCCCTTTTATCGCCCCGCAGACGATAGTCCTGAAATCACATACATGAAGGAACGGCGCAAGCAGCTCGGCGGCTATCTCCCCGAACGCAAGGTGCGTGCCAAGCCGATTCAGCCGGTTTCAGAAGCCCACTTCGAGGAGTTTTACAAAGGCACCGAGGGCCGCGACGTTGCCACCACCATGGTCTTCGTGCGCCTGTTGGGAAAATTACTGCGTGACCCCGAGATCGGGAAACTGATTGTGCCCATCATTCCCGACGAAGCCCGCACATTTGGGATGGAAGCCCTGTTCCGTCAGGTAGGCATTTACTCCAGTGTGGGCCAGCTCTACGAACCCGTGGATATGGACACGCTGCTCTATTACAAAGAAGCGAAGGATGGTCAGATTCTCGAAGAAGGCATCACCGAAGCTGGCTCCATGTGCTCGTTCATCGCAGCAGGCACCGCGTATGCTAACCACGGAATCAACACCATTCCCTTCTTTATTTACTATTCGATGTTCGGGTTTCAGCGAATCGGCGACCTGATCTGGGCCGCAGCCGACATGCGCACCCGCGGCTTCCTCATTGGAGGCACTGCCGGACGCACCACCCTTGCCGGGGAAGGGTTGCAACATCAGGACGGCCACAGCCACGTGCTGGCGCTTCCTGTTCCCAATCTCTTGGCTTACGATCCCGCATTCGCGTATGAGATTGCCGTCATCATTCAAGACGGCATCAAGCGCATGTACGTGGACCAGGAATCCATCTTCTACTACTTGACCGTCACCAACGAACCCTTGCCGATGCCGGAGATGCCGCATGGTCCGGAAATCCGCGACGGCATTCTTAAAGGTCTGTATCGTTTTAAGACTTCGGAGAAAAAAGACGCCAAGCTGCGCGCCCAACTCTTCGGCAGTGGAACCATCATGTACGAAGTACTGAAGGCACAGAATGTTTTAGAAGAAAAGTATGGCGTTGCCGCTGACGTCTGGAGTGTGACCAGTTACAAACGGCTCTATGGCGATGGCAACGATTGCGAACGCTGGAACATGCTGCATCCGGGAGAAACACCGCGCGTGCCTTATGTTTCGCAATGCTTGAAAGACGCTCCCGGAGTGTTCGTCGCAGCGTCGGACTACATGAAGGTATTACCCGAATCCATTTCAAGATGGGTGCCCCGGCCGTTGGTCGCACTGGGAACTGACGGCTTCGGCCGCAGCGAGAATAGGGCCTCGTTACGCGACTTCTTCGAAGTGGATGCAAAACACATTGTGCTGGCCACTCTAAGCGCGCTGGCTCGGGACAAGCAGATCAGCCCGGACATTCTCCAAAAGGCAATCAAAGACCTGGGCATCAATCCGGAGAAACTAAACCCGGCGAACAGTTAGGTTCGCTTCTGTGTACCCTGTGCCCCCAGTGGTTAATGTTTTCGGCTGGAAAGTTAGGAGAGATCAAGACGTGACAGAATTCAAGCTACCGGAACTCGGCGAAAACATCGAGCAGGGAGAACTCGTCCGGCTCATGATTTCGCCCGGAGCCAGCATCACCGAAGGCCAGCCGGTCATGGAACTCGAAACCGACAAAGCTGTCGTCGAAGTACCGTCTTCGATTGCGGGCGTGGTCAAAGAGATTCGGGTCAAAGAAGGCGAGAAAATCAAAGTTGGGCAAGTAATCTTCACTCTCGAAAACGGGGCGGGTGGTGTGGCGCGGGCGCCCTCGCCCGCGAAAGAAGTTGCTCCGGCTGCCAAACCATCCCCACCAGTAGTGCCGCCCGTGCAACCGGACCGGAGAAAATCAACGGCTCCGGGCCCGACAGAATTTCGCCTTCCGGAACTCGGTGAAAACATTTCTCAAGGCGAACTAGTACGCCTCATGATCGCCCCAGGGAACAAAGTCGCAGAAGGCCAGCCAGTGATGGAACTGGAAACCGACAAGGCCGTGGTAGAAGTCCCTTCTTCGATCAGTGGGGTCGTCAAGGATGTTCTCGTCAAACAGGGCGAAAAGATTAAAGTCGGCCAGGTGATTTTCACTCTGGGGGGAGCAGCTCCATCGCAGCCTGAGCCATCGCGCCATGCGCCGGTTGAGCACATCTCCGAGCAACATGAAGCACGGCTTTCACTGCAAGCCGCGCTGCGCGCCGAAGGCAAAGCCGAACACGAAGCGCTTCCCCCTGATCTGCCTCAGCCCGTGGAACCTGCATTCGCCATGCCTGCCCAACTAGGCAAAGTTGCGGGGACCGCGCACGGCGAACCTGTACCCGCAGCTCCCCATGTTCGCCGCCTGGCACGCGAGGTCGGTGTTGATATTCATGACGTAAAAGGAAGCGGACCCGGCGGCCGCATCAGCGAAGACGACGTCAAAGCGCACGCAAAGTCGTTACTCATCTCCGCAACTACGGCCGCGCAAGCGTCTCGAGGTACCGCGTTCACCGCGCCCGAGCTTCCGGATTTCACCAAGTGGGGAATGGTCGAGCGGGTCTCGATTCGCGGAGTACGTCGCAAGACGGCGGAGCACCTCTGGCAAGCTTGGACTACCATCCCCCACGTAACCCAGCATGACAAAGCCGACACCACCGAACTGGAGCAACTGCGCGCGAAGTTTGCCCCTAGGGCGGAACAAGCGGGCGGCAAAATGACGGTTACTACGATCGCATTGAAAGTCTGCGCATCCGCGTTGAAAATTTTTCCGCAATTCAATGCCAGCATTGACCTCGCCAAAAACGAAATCGTTTACAAGCAATACATCAACATCGGGGTCGCCGTGGACACGGACCGTGGCCTGCTGGTGCCTGTGATTCGCGATGTGGACAAGAAAAACATCGTCGAACTGGCCGCCGAACTCACACAGCTTTCCCAGAAAGCTCGCGACAAGAAGCTGACACTCGCGGAAATGGAAGGCGGTACGTTCACCATCACCAACCTGGGTGGAATTGGCGGCACGGGGTTTTCTCCCATCGTCAACTATCCCGAAGTCGCGATCCTGGGCCTTTCCCGTTCCAGCATGGAGCCGGTCTGGAGCAATGGGAAATTTGAACCACGCCTAGTGCTGCCGCTTTCGTTGTCGTACGACCACAGATTGATCGACGGTGCCGACGCAGCCCGCTTTTTGCGGTGGATCGCAGAGGCGTTTGAGCAGCCGTTCTTGTTATCAGTACAGGGATAGGAGACCGAAAACTGGAAACCACACGGTGCACAGAGTACATAGAGAAAGCTCATGTACTAACAAGGCCGACCTGCTTTCCTCTGTAACCTTTGTGCACCCTGTGGTTAAAGCTTTTTCATGACTGACAATTCAAATTTACGCATCGCAGTAATCGGTGGAGGCCCCGGCGGCTATGCCGCCGCTTTCTTAGCCGCTGACCTAGGTATGAAAGTCACGCTCATTGATCAGGAGCCCAATCCGGGCGGCGTCTGCCTGTACCGCGGCTGCATTCCCTCCAAAGCTCTTCTGCACGTCGCCAAGCTGATCACAGAATCCCGTGACGCCAAGAACCTTGGCGTCGAATTCAGCGAACCAAAGCTGGATTTACCCCGCCTCCGTTCCTGGAAAGAAGGCGTGATCAAGAAGTTGACCGGAGGATTAGGACAACTCTCGAAGCAGCGAAAAGTTGAATACATCCAGGGCAAGGCAGCGTTTGAAAACTCCAGCACACTGCGCGTATCCCGAGTCAGCGGAACCGAAGACTCTCTCACTTTCGATCGCATCATCATCGCCACCGGCTCGCGCCCGGCAATCATTCCGAGCTTGAAGCTCGACAGCCCGCGCTTGATGGATTCCACCTCTGCACTGGACCTGAACGATGTTCCCAGTTCCCTGCTCGTAATCGGCGGTGGCTACATCGGCCTCGAATTAGGCACCGTGTACACCGCACTAGGCTCCAAAGTCTCTGCTGTCGAGATGCTGCCGGGACTGTTACCGGGAGCGGACCGCGACCTGGTTCTGCCTCTCCACAAGCGGATGGAAAAAATCTTCACTTCCATTCTGCTCAACACGACCGTCGCCAGCGTAAAAGAAGAGCCCAGCGGAATCCGTGTGACCTTCGATGGCCCGGAAGTCAAAGAACGCGAGAAAGTTTTTGACAAGGTCCTGGTTTCGGTGGGCCGCAAGCCCAACTCAGAAATCCCCGGCCTGGATAAAACCCAGGTCAAAGTTGGCCAGCGTGGATTTATTCAGGTGAATAAACAACTCCAGACTGACGATCCTTCCATCTACGCCATCGGTGACGTCGTGGGCGAACCCATGCTGGCTCATAAAGCATCGCATGAAGGCCGCACCGCCGTTGAAGCCATCGCCGGACACAAAGTCGCCTTCGAGCCCAACGCAATCCCTGCTGTTGTGTTTACTGATCCCGAAATTGCCTGGTGCGGTCTCACCGAAACTCAGGCCCAGAAAGAAAATCGCGAGGTAAAAATCGCGCGTTTCCCCTGGGCAGCTTCCGGACGCGCCATGACACTTGACCGCACCGAAGGCATGACCAAACTGCTTCTCGATCCTCAAACCGAGCGAGTATTGGGAGTAGGAATTGTCGGTCCCGGAGCCGGCGAACTCATCGCTGAGGGAGTGCTGGCCATCGAGATGGGCGCTCTTGCCAAAGATATCGCACTCACCATCCATCCTCACCCCACGTTGTCGGAGACGATCATGGAATCCGCCGAAGTCTTCTTCGGTACCAGCACGCACCTCTACCGCCCCAAACGATCTTAGAGTCTGTGGGTTTCCTCTGTGTCTCTGTGGTGAGATTTTGATTCCCTCAACATCATCCACCATCCCTTTCGATACAATGATCTCGCTCCGCACTGAACTTGATTCTTAGTTGCTGAGAAAAGAATGCGGCATTCCTTCAAGCTGATCGCTAGAATTCTGGTCTGGGTTGCCCTCAACATCGCAGCCAGCGCACAGCTCTTGCCCGCACAGGGTCCGACCACACCCGCAGCAAACTCGTCAATCACAGACCCCCTTGGCCGCGATACACCCAGCGGCACCGTCTATGGATTCCTCCAGGAAGTTCAGTCCGGAAACTACGCCAACGCTGCGCAATATCTGCAGTTGAGCAACGCCAAGCGTCTGACCGAAGGCAAAGACCTATCCACCCAACTGAAAGCGGTGATGGATCGCGCCTACTCCGGCAATCTTCGACGGATCAGCAACCTGCCCGAAGGAACTCCGCAGGAAGGAATCTCTCCGGACCGTCAACGAATTGGGCTCTTGTCTGCCGGAGACGAAGAAGCGAATCTCGACCTCGTCCGCGTATCTGATCCCAACGGTACCCGCATCTGGTTGATCTCGGCCGATACTTTAGCCAAGGTTCCCGAACTCTTCGACCAACTCGAGGTGCATCAGGTCGAAACCCGCCTCCCTCATTTTCTGGTGCGACACAGTTTTCTTGGCATGCCACTGTGGCAGTGGCTGGCTTCGCTTTTGGCTCTTCCGGTGGCCGTCGGTCTGGGGTGGCTAACGGTTTGGATTCTAGGACTCCTCCGAGCATGGCGGCGTGGTTCAACCCCGCCAACCCGAACCAGCGCATGGTCTGCCGTTTCACGCCCAGTATGGCTACTCACCGCGATCGCAATCCACGGGTTTATTACGCGATATCTTGTCCTGCCTTTGTTACCCCGACACTACTATCAATTAACCACTGGCGTGTTGTTCATCATTGTGACCAGCTGGCTGTTATGGCGGGTTCTACAGCAAGTAACACGACGACTTCGGCAACACGCCATCTACACCGGACGGACCGGTGCCGGATCCGTCATGATGTTGGGCGAACGCATCCTGAAAGCGCTGATCTTTGTCGTCGCAGTTTTCGTCATCCTGCACTCGCTGGGCTTCAATATGACGACCGCCCTGGCGGGCTTGGGGATTGGAGGAATTGCCGTCGCTTTTGCCGCGCAAAAAACCCTGGAAAATCTTTTTGGTGGCATCTCGGTGCTGGGGGACGAAGTCATCCACGTCGGCGACCTCTGCCGCTTCGGTGACCGTGAAGGTACGGTTGAAGATATCAGCCTGCGCTCCACTCGCATTCGCACCATCGAAAGGACCGAGTTGTACATTCCCAATGGTTCGCTGGCCACTATGAATGTGGAAAACCTGACGCGCCGGGACAAGATGCTGTTCCGCACCAACATTGGCCTGCGTTGTGAAACTTCCGCCGACCAGTTGCGCTACGTCCTCGCACACGTGAGAAAACTGCTCTATGAACATCCCAAAGTGGAGACCGATGGGGCCCGTATCCGATTCATCGGGATTGACGAAAGCGCTCTGACTCTTGAATTGTTCGGCTACATACTTACACGGAACACGCCTGAATTTCTTGCCATCCGCGAAGATCTTCTCCTAAGAATTATGGATCTGGTGGACGCCTCTGGCACGACCTTCGCGTTCCCGTCCCGCACCCTCTACTTGCGCCGCGATCCAGGCTTAGACAAGGAAAAAACCGAAGCCACTGCCGGCCAGGTGCAGCAATGGCGTGAGAACCGTACTCTGCCCTTCCCCGACTACGCATCGTCCGACATCTCCGAGTTCAGCAACTCGTTACCCTATCCGCAACCCGATTCCGCCCTAAGGAGCAAGAAATGAACACCGCCCGTCGCTTGACGCTGCTGGTTGCCGCGCTTGTGTCTATCACCGTGCCACTGTGTTCTGAGGAGATCATGATGCCAAACAGCTCCACCGCCGCGCCATCCCGTGGTACAGCAGCGCCCTCATGGATGACCGCTGCCAGCTCCAAGCTGGAAAATGAACTGACTGCGAAGTATGGCGACCCGCAACGCGCTCGCCTGCAACTGGGTCTCCGCCAGGTTGCGCAATTCTGGCGCACCGAAGACGGGGATGCGGCAACGTTCGAGGAATTCGTTCGCGCCAATTTTGCCGGAGACCAAGCCACACTCGATATCACATTTACTCGCTTCCAGAGTTTGCTCGAACAACTCGACGGCCACATGCACGAAATCAATCGCAACTTTAACCAGCAATCCGATCTCGACCTTGGCCCGGTGCTGCCCTTTGACGAAGTCTTCGCCGGCTACGATCCTTCCGCGCACGTGCTGGATGACTTCTTCAACAACAAGCTGGCGTTTGTAGTGCTGTTGAATTTCCCGCTGACTACACTCGATGAGCGCCTGAAGAATGGCCCTACCTGGAGCCGCCGCCAATGGGCGGAAGTCCGCCTCGCGCAACGCTTCGACAAACGCATTCCAGCCAGCGTCAATCTCGCACTTTCGAAAGCCGGTGCCGAGTCAGGCCAATACATCGCCCAGTACAACATTTGGATGCACCATGTCCTCGATGCGCAGGGCCAGCGCCTTTTTCCACCCAAAATGCGTCTCCTGAGCCACTGGAACCTACGCGATGAAATCAAAGCCGACTATGCTGACAAGCAGGGTGGCACGGCGAAGCAGCGAGTCATCCAGCAAGTGATGGACCGCATCGTAACTCAGACCATTCCCTTTGTTGTAATAGACAACCCCACCGTGGACTGGAATCCGTTCAGCAACGAAGTGAAGGCCGCGGCTGTAAGCGACTCTGACAAGCCACTCTCCGCCACGAAGATCACAAACTCGCCTGAACCGGACACGCGGTATGCAACCTTACTCAAAGATTTTCTGGCAGCAAAGCAAGCGGACCCCTATTCTCCCACCGCGCCAACCCTGATTGCTCGCCGTTTCGATGAAGATCGCGAACTCCCAGAAGCACGTGTCAAAGCGATGTTAGAACAAGTTCTCAGCTCGCATTTGGTTCCGCAGATTGCACAACTGATTCAATCGCGGCTAGGCCGTCCACTCGAACCCTTTGACGTCTGGTACAACGGGTTTCGTCCCGGCAGCCAGTACACCGAAGCGCAACTGGATGAAATGGTCGCGAAGAAATATCCCACGGCGGGCGCCTACCAGAGAGACATTCCGAACCTGCTCGTGAAACTCCGATTCTCCCCTGATCGTGCCCAACACGTCGCCGACAACATCATCGTGGATCCGGCCCGCGGCTCAGGCCACGCTATGGGAGCATCCATGCGCGCAGAGAAAGCTCATCTGCGCACCCGCGTCGAAAAGACGGGCATGAACTACAAAGGCTTTAACATCGCAGTCCACGAAATGGGCCACAACGTCGAGCAAACTTTTTCACTCAACGATATTGATTACACTTTGCTGCAAGGCGTCCCCAACACGGCGTTTACCGAAGCGTTGGCATTTGTGTTTCAGGGGCACGATCTCGAGTTGCTTGGCCTTCCAGCACCCGATGCAAAAAGCCAAGCTGAGAAAACCTTGAATGATTTCTGGGGCACGTACGAAATTGGCGGTGTCGCCCTGGTGGACATGGAAGTCTGGCACTGGATGTACGATCATCCGCAAGCCACGCCCCAGCAACTCGATCAGGCCACGGTGCAGATCGCAAAAGACATCTGGAACCGGTACTACGCCTCGGTCTTCAACAAGAAAGACGTTGTCCTGCTCGGTATCTACTCTCACATGATCGATTCTTTCCTCTATCTTCCGGATTACCCGATCGGTCACATGATCGCCTTCCAGATCGAAGAGCAGATGAAAAAGAGCGGAAGCATTGGACCAGAATTCGAACGCATGGCGAAAATGGGACGCATCTCTCCCGATCTTTGGATGGAACGCGCCACTGGCCGCCCCGTAGGCCCAGAAGCCTTGTTAGAAGCCACAGAAAGAGCGCTAGCGGAAGCTAGCGGTTCCCGCTGAAACGAATCTGATCGCAGACGAGCATCCTCGTTCCGTCTGCGATGATGTGTGCGTCACGGGAGTTGCCCCATCCCCGCACTAATCTTTCGTAACTAGTGATGCCCCTACCTAACAACATATCCTTTGCCCGTGGGTTCTCATTTTTAACGGGAAATAACAACGGCAACCCACACGGCCGTCTTCTCATTTGGAGCGACCATGTATGCATATGCCAACTCGTTTGCTGCGCCGAAATGCAGCTTTATGAGAGCGCGAAGGCTACTTGCCGCGTCGCTGCTATTTCTTTGCGTAAGCCTTCAGGCCCATGCAGCGGCGACATTGCTACTGGAAGAACCCTATAGCTACGATGGGGCGTTCAGCGGAACCGGGCACTCCGCGGTTTATCTGAATCACGTCTGCGCAGACTCACCCGTGGTTTTGCGCGCATGCGCGCCGGGTGAAACTGGAGTCGTCCTAAGCCGCTACAATGGCGTTGCCGGATACGACTGGATCGCGGTTCCACTTCTCCCTTATCTATACGCGGTTGACCGGTCCGACTCCGTACCACTCTTCGCCGATGCCAAACTGGTGGCCTTCCTCCGAGACCAATACCGGCGGGCCCACCTGGAATCGCTGGCCCCAGACCGCCCTGACGGTTCCACTCCAGAAGGAAACTGGTATGAACTCGTGGGAGCGTCTTATGACCGGACCATCTACGGCTTTGAGATTGAGACCACCCCAGCGCAGGACGGAATGCTGATCGCGAAGTTTAACGGCCAGCAAAACCGTCAGCGCTACAACTTCATGAAGAGAAACTGTGCGGACTTCGTGCGTGAAGTGATCAACTTCTACTACCCGCATGCTCTTCACCGGGACGTGGTGGTTGACCTCGGCGTCACCACTCCAAAACAACTGGCCAAAGTGATGGTGAAGTACACCCATCACCACCCTGAATTACAGTCGCGGAATTTCGTGCTTCCACAGGTCCCGGGAACTATCCAGCGCAGCAAACCCATTCACGGCATTGTGGAATCCGTGGCCGCTGCTAAGAAATATATGCTGCCGCTATTTTTTCTGCATCCTTACGTGGCCGGCAGTTTGGTGGCGGGCTATTTCGGTTATGAGCGCTTTGATCCAGCCAAGCATGCGTTCGTTCTCGATGCAGACCATCAGTTGGACGCACCGATTACCTCCGCACGCCGCCGCACTTACCAGAGCCGTCTAGATGAACTGACTCACAGCGGTCCCTCGGTAACTTCCATGTCCATTGAAAAAGATTGGGAACATTTTCGCGCTAGCGCCGCTCCTGCCTTCGACGGTTCCGGCTATCCAGTGGAACAAATGTGGGTCGGGAAACAACTCGTCCAAGTGGGCATTTCCCGCGCAAACTTTCTGAGCACGACTGATTCCCCAGAGATATCAGCGGGTCTTTTGAAAGCACGATTGCATCAGGAGTTGCGTCCGGCAATCGCCCGCAAAACCGCACCTTCCGACATTGAAAGTGATCTGGGATTGCTGCGGCAACTGCTTTCCGTCCGGGTAACCAGTCTTACTGGAGCGACCGATTCCCCTGAATCTGTCCAAGTGTCCGCAAATTCAAACCAATAGTAAGGTCGAGTGGATTTGGGGAAGGGCACGACTTTCAGTCGTGCCGAAAAGCCTGAAAAACTATTCCGGCTTTAGCGGCTGCGGTTCCTGTTTCTGAAGGCAGCAACTTTTTTGCAGTTGGTTCGGCCGCCACAAGGCCGAATGACTTAAGGCCTTCGCCTAGGGTTGCGGTTGAAGAGACAACCTAGACTGGATCAGCGTTTCCACCTGGCTCCACACTTGGGGATCGCACTCAATTTCGGTGTGAGTCTTCATGAACACACGGTCGTACCAGGGATAGTTCCGGCAGTGCACCGGGTTTGCCTTGTAGTCCATGCGAAAATTTCCAATGATGTGAGTGCGTGCTGGATCGGCAGCGAGAATCTGGCTCCGGCCGTGGATCAGTCCATGGGGCTGATAAAAATTTGCAGCCTGCTCCACATTTTCCGGGATCACAGTGTCGTTCTCACCGGCCTTGACCACGCTGTCCACTTGAACTGTGAGAAGTACCGGAAGACCTTCGCGGGCCAGTTCGCGCGCCAGAGTCACAGTTTCCGAACCGCCCCAGCTGTGCCCGTACAAAATCACCCGCGCCTGATGCTTCTCTTGATCCGACAACTTGCCATCCCGGTCGGCGTCCAGCAATCGCAGGATACTTTGACGTGCCTGCTTCCGATGGTGATTGTCTAAGACCTCGACATAAACGCCGGACGGATATTGCTTTCGCAGACGTTCGGCCAACTGCACTTCGCTGCGCACCGCGTCGTCGCGGTGGACAAATCCTCCGACGAAGCCGATCACGATGACAGGGGTTCCAACGGAAGCCGGCAAGTTCACCGATGGCCCAGAATCAGCGGCCCTGGCGGCCTGTAGCAGAAGGAGAAACGAAAGGCCAACAACGAAACTGCGACTAAAGTAACCCACAACTGGGAGAATCATAACAATAAACAGGCCAATTTTCGATATTTTCTACGTATCGTCTGTCGGCCAGCCGAAAAATATCACCCGAGAGCACCAATCTCAGGCTTCAAATTCCTCGCAAGTGCTTGGTAGAGAAGCCATTTCCACCGCTCCTCTATTACCACCGTAACTTGCTGCTGTTTACTCTCGTACTTACGATTCTGGTATGAGCTACAAAGCCCTTTTATTCTGCCCGGATGAGAAAACGGCCCGCGTGGTCACGCAGGTTCTGAGTGATCTGGAATTTCGAGTGGAGCCGTGCAATGAGCCTTTCACCGCAGTCAAGAAGTTAATGGCTGAACACTTCGACGCGATTGTGGTGGATTGCGATAACGAGCAGAACGCGGCTTTGTTGTTCAAGAGTGCACACAACTCCGGCTCCAATGAGGCAGCCCTCGCCGTTGCCGTAGTCGAAGGACAAAGTGGAGTTGCCAAGGCATTCCGCATCGGCGCCAATCTGGTTCTGACGAAACCCATCAATGTGGAACAATCGAAGGGGACGCTGCGTGTAGCCCGGGGTCTGCTTCGCAAAAATGAAGCGGCGAGACCGGCCGGTGCAGCGAGCGCACCACCGAGAAACATCCCAAGCACAAGTTCAACTGTGCGACCACCTGCTGGGGACATTGCTGCACTCAAGCCCGCAGTTTCGTCCTTGCCGGTGCCACCGCCTACCGCAAAGGTTTCTGCGGTAAGCTCTTCTCTGCTCGACGTGGAAGAAGATCCAATCACCAAACCAGAACCCGAAGAAGCAGCGTTTCTGGAATCCGTCTCGGATCCTCTCAAGGAAAAAGCTCACACATCCGAGTCAGCAAGCGCTCCCGCAGCCAAGGAGTATCCTTGGCAGCCAGTTTCGAAGCCGATGGCCGGTCCCATGGTTACGGCCCTCCGCCACGCCGCTGAAGCCGCCGGAAAGCCAGCAGCAGACTCACCCCTCGCCAGCTCTGAACCAGTTTCCGCAGCAAGCATTACGGAGTCCGCGATGGGGCGCTCCTACAGCAGCTCTGCCCCTGGCACAAGCAGCTTGTCGAGCAGCATTTCTTCTGGTCACGGTGCAGCCGCAGCTCCGGCAAAAATTGCACCACTTCCTCATGAAGAGGAAGAAAAAACGCGCCCCATACAGGTGGAAGCCCCGACCTTTGGCCAGACAACCGCGCAAACTTCGGGAGGCAGTAACAAAACCATTCTGATCATCGCTGCCGTGGTTGTAGCAGCGGCCGCAATCGGCTACGTGGGTTGGACCAAGATGCACCCGGCAACCAGCGCTCTAAGTGTTCAACCTATCGCAGCTCCAGTGCAGATCGCTCCTGCTCCGACGCAGACTCAACCAGAAGCTGCCCCACCGTCGTCTCTACCCATGTCGCAAGCGAAACCTGCGGTGGCCGCGCCGTCTCAGCCTGTTGCGCCCACTGCCCACACTTCTGAGCCAACGCCTGAGGTCACTTTAGGGTCAACCAACCAGAGCGCCGCCAAGAAATCAGCTTCTCTGACTGCACCCAACACCGTAGTTCGGATTCCGGCGGTTGCGGAAGCTCCGGCGCCACTCGTAATCAAGAAACAGAGCGCCTCAGCCACACCTGCTCCGCCTCAGGAAACAGCACAAGCCCCGTCACTGGGAGTTGTAGGCACATCCGGTGCAAGTGATCAGGCCATCTCCGGCATCATGAGTACGTCGGCAGCAAACCTGCCGCGCCCCGCTCTGCCGCAAACGCTGAAAGTATCGCAGGGAGTCTCGCAAGGTTTGCTGGTCAAGCGCGTACAGCCTGTCTATCCACAACTGGCCCGCCAGATGCACTTGCAAGGGGCGGTTGAGTTGATGGCCAAGATCAGCAAAACTGGCGACATCACCGAGGTCAAGCTGCTGAACGGTGATTCGGTGCTGTCTCGCGCCGCGATTGACGCTGTGAAACAGTGGAAGTACAAGCCGTATTACCTCGATAGCCAGCCTGTAGAGATCCAGACCCAGATCACCGTAAACTTCAAACTGCCCTAAACATTCGGTTTCACACGCATCATGCGGCGTCAGGATTCAATCCTGACGCCGTTTTTTCTTACGCTTATATTCACAAATCGAGTCGCTGAACCCCACTCGTTCTCCACGTTATAATCGAGAGATGCCCACCCGCCGAAATTCCTTTCTGTAGGCGTGGCAAAAATGCGGTCCTCCTGATAGCTGAGAGCCGATAGTTGATAGCTTCCATGGACTTCAAACTAGTCAGTGACTACAAACCGAAGGGTGATCAAGCCAAGGCCATCGAGTCTTTGACCAGGGGTCTGTTCGATCGCGAGCAACACCAGGTTCTTCTGGGCGTCACCGGCTCGGGCAAAACTTATACAGCCGCCAAAGTCATCGAGCAGCTGAACCGCACCTCCATTGTCATGGCGCACAACAAGACTCTGGCCGCGCAGCTTTATCACGAATTCAAGAATTTCTTCCCGCACAATGCGGTCGAATATTTCGTCTCTTATTACGATTACTACCAGCCCGAAGCCTACGTTCCCGCCGCCGATCTATACATCGAAAAAGAAGCCACCATCAATGACGAACTCGACAAGCTGCGGCTCTCCGCCACCCGCTCACTTTTCGAGCGGCGCGACTGTCTGATCGTGGCCTCGGTGAGCTGCATCTACGGCCTGGGCTCGCCGGAAGCGTACTACGGCATGATGCTTTTTCTGGAGAAGGGCCAGAAGATCAAGCGTGAGGACATTACCCGCAAGCTGGTTGAAATACTTTATGAGCGCACTGATGGCGATTTCCGCCGCGGTACCTTCCGCGTTCGCGGCGACGTAATCGAAATCTTCCCCACTTATGACGACATGGCCTATCGTGTCGAGTTGTGGGGAGACGAAGTCGAGTCGCTCTCGCAAATCGATCCGTTATTCGGCACCGTCAAGCAGAAATACATGCGGCTGCCGATTTATCCGAAGACGCATTACGTGATGAAGCCGGAAACCAGAAGCAAGGCAGTCGATTCCATCAGAGAAGAGTTGAAGTGGTGGGAAGCGGAACTCGAGAAGCAAGGCCGAGTTGTAGAAGCGCAGCGCGTTCACCAGCGAGTCATGTTTGATCTTGAAATGATCAAGTCCATGGGCTACTGCCATGGCATCGAAAACTATTCGCGGCACTTTACCGGACGCCTTCCCGGCGAGCCTCCGCCGACTTTGCTGGATTACTTTCCGCGCGACTACCTGATGTTCATTGATGAGTCGCATCAGACCCTGCCGCAGTTGCACGGCATGTACAAGGGCGACCGCTCGCGCAAAGAGACGCTGGTCGAATACGGCTTCCGTCTGCCGTCGGCCTTGGACAATCGTCCGCTTACGTTCGAGGAGTTCGAGCATCGCATGGGACAGATGATCTATGTTTCGGCGACTCCGGGTCCATATGAGCTGACCAAGTCCGCGGGAGTGGTGATCGAGCAAATCATCCGGCCTACGGGCCTGGTGGATCCTCCCGTCGAAGTGCGTCCGGTCAAGGGACAGATTGACGATCTGCTGCACGAAATCCGCGAACGAACCAGCCGTGGCGAGCGCGTGCTCGTGACCACCCTTACCAAGCGCATGGCCGAAGACCTGGCCGAGTATTACAGCGAAGTCGGCGTGAAGTGCCGCTACATGCACTCCGAAATCGAGACCCTGGAGCGGGTAAAGATCCTGCGCGACCTGCGCAAGGGCGAGTTCGACGTGCTGATCGGCATCAACCTGCTGCGCGAAGGACTCGACCTGCCCGAGGTTTCTCTGGTCGCGATTCTCGATGCCGACAAAGAAGGCTTCCTGCGCTCGAGCGGCGCGCTCATCCAGACCATGGGCCGCTGCGCCCGCAATTTGAATGGCCGGGCCATCCTGTACGCCGACCGCATGACCGACTCGATGAAAAAGGCGATGGGCGAAACCGACCGCCGGCGCGCCATCCAAGAAGCCTACAACGAAGCCAACGGGATCACGCCCGAGTCCATCGTGCGCCCGCTGGAGATGTCGCTGGCCCGCATCATCGAGGCTGACTACACCGACCTAACCGGCGGCGAGACCGAGGGCATCCCCGAATTCAAGTCGCAAGAAGACCTGGATGTCTATATCGGCAAACTGGAAAGCGACATGCGCGAAGCCGCCAAACGATTCGAATTCGAGAAAGCCGCGAAGTTGAGGGATACGATCAAGGAGCTGCGCACTAAGGAGTTTCTGTTTGCCTAAGGTTGTAGGGTGGACAAAACCGAAGTCTGAGCCCGCACGCTAACTTTGAAAAGCACAACGTTAGGATGGGCAACCCGCCTCCAATCAAACATATAAACTCCTACGGGCCGCATCCGAAAAGAAGAGCGCCGGAATGGCGTGGTGGACAAAGTTAAAATTGCTCACCTTAGCCCCGTTGTGGACGTAGTGGTCATGGGTTCGCTGCCATATGTCACTGCCGTGCGGCAGAAAAGGTAGGTACGCCAGCGAGGTCGTCTTGCCTCCGTCTTCCCAAAAACCAGATACATTTTGCTTGAAGGGATTGCTGCCCCCGGCCAGCCCGGCAAAACCCTGGAGAAAACTGTGGGAGTAGAAACGGAGACATTTCCTCTTGCTGGGGTCAACAGTGCTCACCAGACCCCGCCACCCGGATAATGCCTTGATTGTGCTCTCACCAAAATCTTCCGGAGGGTCCAAAATAAAGATTTCCCGCAGCCGCTCGCGCAGGAAATCTTCCACAGCTGGATTGCTTTTCATCCGGGCCAGATTCTCCTCCAAAAAACCGCTTAATACGTTGCAGCCGCTGCTATTAGCCGAGACTGCCACTGGACCCAAGGTTTCTTGCTTTTCTGCGGGCAGAGACAGAATAGTGTTTTGAACAGCCAATAACACATTTCTCATCACTTCAGCCGAATAAAACTGGTAATCTTTCAGCTTGTTACCATCAAAGACACGGCTCACCTGCGGCAGCACAATTACATACGGCTTCTTTGCCTGCCGCAACTGATAGCACAGGCCAAAAGAGGATTGCACCCCTGAGAGAAAAGGCATATCGACAATGTAGTTGTTGGTGGCCGTTTTTCGCGCATTGTAGGTAAGCCAACTCCACATCTCCCAAAAAAGCCAGTCAAACCCCATCGGATTAAAATATTTGAAGAGCGAACTCTGTGGGTCCTGGCCGGGGATGTGTTTAAAATGAACGAGAAAAGCGGGCGGCTCGGAGATATCTAAATCCTGAGGAAAGGCGACAACAATATAGTGAGGTGGGGCTTGGCGACCGCCCGCATAAGTCACACCAAAGATCTTCACAGAATAGCCGGCAGGCGGCGCGGCCACAAAATCCAACCCCAGGATGTCCCCATTACGTGCATCCTTGGCGAACAGCGATGCCTGGGTGAATGGCCAAGCAATGGGTGTCTGGATGTTGGGCAGTGGCAGCGGATCCCACCCGCTGTTGCGGGCGAGGAAATCCTTGTTGTTGACGCGATCGGCCGTTTCTTTGCGGCACATGGCCGTATCTTGCAAGCAGAGAATACTCGCTTCCAACGGCGTGATGGTGCCGTCCGGGGGATTGGATATCACCTCCCAGCTCCGCCTCGTCTGGTCGGCTAGCATCAGAGTAATCGTCCTGTTAGGCATAGCAGACACCTAGTATGATTGGGGACTGCGGGACGTGAACGCGGTTCGGAGGTAATGCACCGGAGACGACTTTCTCTGTCGATCCGTCTAGCCGCAATGCTCCAACCTCATCCCATGCTTGATCATGCCCGCCCGCCGCCCTTCGCTCTTCCTAACTCCGCTCTGCCGCGCTCCCGCCTTCCGCTTCATTCAAGCTGATAACAAGTCCGTCGGCACATATTCCGCCGCCACGATTTGATCGGTAGGCAAGACCGAAACCCATTGGGTAAAAGGTGTATTGGGCGGCAATGCGGCGTCAAATCCCCCGGCGAGGTTATCAAAACCATTTTGAAAAACCTTATCCGCTTCCAACACATTCTTGATGTCGCCGTTTTGCGATTCCAGCCGCTTTGCAATTGTTTCAAGGACATCCCCTACATTCATGCCTTTGAATTCAACATCTTCGGGGGCCGAGCCTAGGTAGGGTGTATCCCACCCGTCGGTTTCATGGCCTTCAATCGCTCGTAACCAAACCAACGCAGCTGTTTCACGTCCGGGGCGGATAGGAATAACCGCTTTCACCCAAGGAGCGTTTAGGAACGCATTGCGTAGATTGTCGCCATCGAGTTGAAGCAACCATCCCAGCGAACTTCCCAATTTCGCCGGAGCGGACTCTTCGGTAATTTTGTAGTTAGCATTTCGTGGTTCGCCTCCCCATTTAGTCAAATCATCATCTGTAAGGCTGAATCTCGCCCCCTCGATCTGAAGATCCAAATTGAGCTTACTAGGCCGCCGACGTGGCATCCACCACTCCGGCGCGACGAAATATAGCAAGGCGTCCACATCGAAAATGGCCCGAATCACTTCTGAGCGCAGGTGGTTGAGGCGACGACCGTCTTCATTGTCGGACAACTTCGATCTGTCCCAGCTATCTAGCATTAGTCGCTCAATCAGATTGCGGTAAACAACGGTGCGTTCCTCCTCGCGCAAGTCCCATGACGGACGAGGCGTGATGCCGTTGGCGGCCTTGATGCGCTGGCGTACGCTATCCTTGAAACTCGTTTCCAGCAGTCGCTGTTTGTCAGCGTCATATTTCGTAGCGGCGGCGTCATTAGCACTGTTAACTCGTTTGACTTCGTCGGGAGTTGGATCAAAGTATACTTCCAAATCCAAATTTATGACGCTCTCACCACCAAAATGCACGCGTTCCATGATCAGGTCGAATGTGTCCCCATGGAGCACAGGGTCACCATGTAAGGTAGCAAACTTGCCGCCTTGCACATTCACCAGTCGTACTTCTGCCAGTTTGTAACCAGTTTGAGGAGGATCAATTTTGTAGCCGAGGCGAGCAATCACGATTTGGCTGTATGGGTCGTCTTCGTCGCCCATCACATGACCCAAATACTGGCCGTTATATTCGGGATGCTCCTGCGGCGGATCCGATGGTTGTGGGTTGGGGGATTCGTATTGGTAGAATGACCGATTGTTCGAATAACCCAGAATCGGATTAAACGGAAAAGGGACTGTCATTTTAACAGATTGAGTCCCCGGAGTAGCAATCTTGTCTGGTTCTTTCAGGTTTGCCAAGTCTGGCGACTCGGCGAAGTGGACTAGTTCTGAAAGGCCCAATGTTGCAGCAGGGTCGTCAATGAACACTTGCCAGCACATGCGCATCCCGATATCTTGCATTTGTACACCCACACGTCGCATCTTGCGTCGAAGTTCGTAGTTGATAAGCCGGTCGGACGAGTTCTGGAGGACATATCGTTTGCTGCGCATGTCAGTTGTTTCGGTAACGGTCTTAAAAACCGACTTCACGCTCCGCTTGATTTCTGTAGATAGTTTTTCACTCTGTTCACGTGTCTGCTTATGTGCTGTTTCTCGCGCATCCTTTCGCGTCGACTCTACGCCGAAGTTTGCAGATACCGTTCCTTGATAAACCCCAAGATTGACAGTGTTGGTGCTTGTAACACCGAGTTTAGTGCTGTTGGCATTTTCTTGCTTTACCGCATCACTGAGTTCATCTTTCAGTGTGGAGCTCTGCTCGGAACGAGTGGTTGCGTCCACGCTTTCTTCTAGCGAACGTTCAACGATCACTTTGCGGGTGCTTACCTCGATCAGTTCAATCGTCGTACCGGGGGCAAGCCAGACGTGTTCGACCGGCTCACCTAGGAACGTCCCCAAGTCGAAGAAATACTGCCGAAACAAATGGACAAACCCGACTGGTGAAAGTGCGCCGCTACTTACGTCCGTGGGATCAATAAGCGACAACGGATCGTTCGAGCTTAGAATCTGAGATAAAGGTGGAGCTTCCTGCACAAGGAAGAGTTTTGTAAGGTCGTTAGGGTCAATACCACCTTGCCCTTTGGCATAGAAAACGAGAAGTGCTGCAATCTGCGACTCGTATTGCATCAATGCAAGAAGATTTGGTCTGATCAGTTTTGAACGTTCAAGCATCCCAAGTTCGGAGTGACGGAGAGCGTCCATTTCTACGCGACTTCGGATGATGTCGTTGACTACTCGCAAGTCCCCAGTGTCTGCGTTTGTGATTGCCTTGATGTTGATGGCTAGCTGCCATTCATCGCTGCCCTTCGGCAACAGCCCCCCATGATCATCCACGAAATTCTGCACGCGCGCGCGAACCAGCTTGAGAACTTCGCTGCTTAGGTCCTTCGTTAACAGTACCGTGTAAGGCGATTTGGCGCTGCCGATCACGAGTGGTTGCGCAGTAGGTCTGTCATCAACACTGTCAGGCCCCGGCTGGATGCGTCCGTCAAGAATGCGCTTGACGTTGGGATCGATGAGCGTGCCACCGCGTTTAATCCATTTCTTTGTCAAGCTTGACTGCCACCCTAGCAGTGGCTGATACACGCCGAAAAGTTCTGTGGCGTAGGGAGGAATTCCTTTGTACTTATCGACATCCTTCAACAAGTCAAACATCTTGTCGCTCCTCTGGCATCTTGCCGGGTTGAGCAAGTGCTATCGAAATTTCGTCGTAGTAGGATCGTCAACATGTGCGTTCACGTGGTCAAATACCTGCTCACTACAGTCAGATCTTTGCGATCCTGAAATACACGTGGATGGTAATCTTTGGTTGATCGCTGATAACTATCCGCACGAGAGGCAATTTGGAAGGGGGCCCGAACCTGCGATTGATGTTGCTTAGCGGATAGTTTACTTAGAACTCCAATCGCTGATTTGCAGCGAATTATACTCCCACAACAAGTGTCTGTCAAACGAAAACTTGGAGTTAGGATGGCGGGTGCCCGGTCCAAAGCTCCGCTTCGGCGGGGATTTTTCTCGGCTGAACGCATGCGTACGGTGGGGAAGACACCAGCCTGTTCCCGGCGGCGCGTCGTCCGCTGCGATTCGATTCCCGCCGCGCTCGTCTTCCCCGTCGCGTGGCAGGTCCCTCAGTGGCTAAAGCCCGCTGTCCCTTGGGATCGTAACGGCCCGGCTGAAGCCGGGCCCTTCAAAGCCACTTTGCTAACCATTTGCGGCAATATCAACTACCCGTACCAATGTCTGCAGTGAGACTCAAACCTTCCGCTGACCCCGCCTCCCTTTTCTCCTTGACACTACCTTCTCAATAGAGATAACCTATATCAAATTATATTATCTGTAAGATAATATTGATCTTTGACAATTTGACCGAGGAACCAGGCGCCGCATTCGCCAGATTCGTCGTGCGATCCGTTCTTGTCCAGGATGTCACTTGCGGAACAAGCCAAGTAACTCCAATGTAATCTATATTTTGCTTGTAATCCCTTTGAATCCATAGATCTAGCGGGAAGCTCGACGACCTGCCTTAGCGTTATCAATATTTTACGGGGACGCGTGATTTTTTTTGCGGAGCCGGAAACTCAAAGCGTGCCACGTGACTCCGCGGGTTAAACCGTTGTAGAATCCTCTCGCTAACCAAAAGTAGTCAGGCACCTTCAGGAAACTTTGTTTCAAAGTGAAGGAGGTTGACATGAGAAGTTGGAAGCAGATTATCGCTCTCACCTTTTGTGTACTGATCCTCATGGCCTCGACCCCCGGAAAGCCTGCCTGGCAGATGAAAGCTGACTACGTCGAAGCCTGCAGCTGCCATCTGTTCTGCCCCTGCTATTTCAACAAACACGCCGAGCACCCGCACTGCGAGTTCAACATGGCGGTCAAAGTGCGCGAAGGGTACTCGGGCAAAACCAACCTGGCAGGGTCTAAATATTGGCTGACCGGAGATCTGGGCGACGAATGGGGCACCAACAAAAAAGGAGAATGGGTGGTGGTATCGTTCGATCCATCCACCAACAAAGAACAACGGGACGCTCTTGCGCCCATGATTCTTAAAACCTACGGTCTGGATTGGGGCGAACTAAAAGTGCAGGAAGCTCCGATCGAGATTAGCCGGGCTGGGGACATCGTCAACGCCACGCTAGGTGGAGGCCAAATGGCCGCGATGAAGCTCCAGCGCGAAGGCGGTGCTGATGGCAAAGGGGTCGTATTGAGGAACGTCAAGTATTTCGGAGCGCAGGACAACAGCGGCTTCGAAATGTATCGCTCACTCGATCACAGCGCCAATGTGCAAGGACACAAATTTTCCTACTCCGACCGGAATGCCTTCCTGATTTCGATTGATACCCACGAAGGCGAGGCCGGCGGCATGGCTAGCGGCAAGTGAAAGGACTTCGTTCAGTTTTGCCCCCGCATGGGCGGGGGCTTTTTCGTTTAGGAGCAACTTCAAGGTCCCCACCCTAACGTCGAAGGGCCAGACGCTAGGATGGGCTGTGGATTACAGTCGTTCCGCTGTTACCGAGACTGGAACCCCATTGACCAGCGAGTCGAATACCGGGGAGTGTCCCGGCCCTAACTGGACAATCTCCTGCAACTGCGCGTCGGGCACGTCGGCCTTGACCTTAAAATTGACCCGGATTCCCTGGTATCCCTTGCGAACTTTCTGGTCGAGGTCGAGAAAGCCGTGCAGATCAATATCGCCTTCGAGGGAAGATTCAACTTCTTCGATATTGATGCCGCGCGCCGCTGCGTGATAGACCATGGACGTCGTCAAACACGATGCTAGGGCGTGCAGCAGATGTTCGACAGGGTTAGCAGCCGTATCCTTTCCGAGCAGAACCGGCGGCTCGTCCGCCTTCAGTACAAATGCTTTCGGTCGGGATAGCTTCTGGCCGGCGCCGTCAAATGTGTCTGCGGTCGAGTTATTTTGGCCGGCATCCTCCCATTGGTTGTGAACGCGAAATTTGAATTTCGCAATGGCCGGAGTGGCCTTGATGGCATCGATGGTGTTAAAAAGGTCGTCAACCGCGACCCCATTGATAATCTTAGGAAGTTTCTGTGCAGTGGCCATGATAGTGTTCCTCATCCTTTGTATGATTTTCTTCGAACATTGCTTGCGATTGCTCCAAGGTAAGCGTGAGATGGGACTTTCACAAGATGGCGGATATGACATTCTACGTAGGTGATTAAGCCATCGAACCAAACGGCAGGCAATATCAGTTTCGCGCTTGGGTTGAATCAGCAGCGACAGCCCGCTGATACTTGCTGAAGATCAGTGACGCCGTGGGTTGTCAGGATGTCGCCTCCTTCCGCCACCTCTTTTGGCGGCATACGGGAGTCTCCCCAGCGCGTATCGGCAGAGATTCGGGATGTAGCGGTTAAACGGGTAATATTCACTTGACATTCTCTGTGACCGGCGTCAGCATACGGTTCCGTAGGACTATATGCCTTTAGCTGGACGGCTCTTTGGCCCGCATCACCCCAAATCGTAGGGCCATCCGTGAGGAGATTCCCCATGAAGAAGATGCTTTTTGCAGCGGCCCTTGTGGCAGCGCTGACCCCGATCGCCGTAGCGCAGGACAACCGTTTGCCGCAAGCTAGCCTGGACCAGGAAGTGGGTTTGCAGGTACCGGCACCGGCGGTGATTCACAGCAACCGAACCCATCAACCCCAGACTCCCCCCAGCTATTGCAAGCCCTGCTTGTTCTACTCGGGCGACTTTGATACCAGCGCCAGTGACGCCAATGGTCTCGCCAACGAGGTGGATATCACCATCAGCTCAGGCGCGGCGGTCTATGCTCCGTTCATCGTTCCCAAAGGTAAGACCTGGACGGTTACGGGCCTATTCACCAATAACTTCATGACATCCCAGGGTCTTGATCCTGTAACCATCCCCTATGAAATCCGCAAGGGCATTCCTGCCGCTGGCGGGAATGGTGGCACGCTAGTTTGCCATGGCAAAAAGCCTGCCACTCTTACGAATACCGGCTTGAACGGCAACCTTCCCATCCTGATTTTGGCAACGAAGGTAGAACACATTAAAGGTTGCAGATTACACGCCGGCAAGTACTGGATGGCTGTCATCCCCTACTGCACCAATCCCAACGACAGCAAGTGCACCAACAGCTATCGCGCCTTCGAAGCCAATGATGACGGCGCGATGGCCCACCGGTTCGGCCGCCTCGAGCCGGCGAACAATTCGTTCTTCAACTCGGTTTTCTTCGGCGCGAACTGGGCCCCGAGTTCGCAGTTCCAGTCCAGTTCCCGGTTCGACGATGGCGTGGAAGGAACATCAAAGTAAAGATCGTGAGCCTTGGGCGGTAAGAATATCCAGGGAGGAGATTCCCCATGAAGAAGATGATTTTTGCAGCGGCGCTGATGGCAGCGCTGATTCCCCTCGCCGTGGCACAGGACAACCGTTTCCCGCAGGCCAGCCTGAATCGCGAATTTGATCCGCAAGGATCAGACCGGACAGCTGCCTGCAACCTGCCCCACCGAACCCCGACTCCACCCTCCTATTGCAAGCCCTGCCTGTTCTATGCAGGCGATTTCGATTCCAACGCCAGCGACGCCAACGGCCTCCCCAACGAAGTCGATATCCTCATCAGCACGGGCGCAGCAGTGTATACGCCATTCATTGTTCCCAAAGGGAAGACCTGGACGATTACCGGCCTGTTCACAAATAATTTTTTGTTCTCAGAGGTGACTGTCGATCCCAAGATCATCCCGTATGAGATCCGCAAGGGCATTCCTAAGGCTGGGGGCAATGGCGGCAAGTTGGTCTGCCATGGAACACGGGCCGCCACACTGGTGAATGCCGGCACTTGTTTTCCCACTTACGCAACCATAGTAAAAAACATCAAAGGCTGCCGATTACCGGCCGGCAAGTACTGGATGAGTGTTATTCCCTACTGCACCAACCCTCACGACAATACCTGCGAGAACAGCTATCGCGCCTTCCTGGCCAACGATGATGGCGCGATGAATCACAGGTTTGGCCCGCTCGAACCAGCGAATAATTCCTTCTTCAACTCTAAGTACTTCGGAGCGAACTGGGATCCGAGTTCAAAATGGCAGACCAGTTCCCGGTTCAGCGTGGGCGTTGAAGGAACATCGACTGGCAGATGATTCCTATGAAGATGATACTTTTACCAGCGGCGTTTATTGCAGCGTTGATTCCGTTCGCCTCGGCGCAAGACAGCCGTTTGCCACAGGCCAGCCTCGATCGTGAAATGGATGTCCAATTGTCGGCGCGTGCGGCGGCTCTCGGCAACCCACCTCATACAACCCCAACTCCTCCCAACTATTGCAAGCCCTGCTTGTTTTACGCCGGCGATTTTGACTCCAACGCCAGCGACGCCAACGGCATGTCCAATGAAGTTGATCTTACCGTCTTCACTGGCGCAGCCATGTACACACCTTTCATTGTTCCCAAAGGCAAGACTTGGACCGTCACTGGCTTGTTCACGGTCAACTTTATGTCGACCAATACGCTTGATCCTCGGATGATCCCCTATGAAGTGCGAAAGCATATTCCCAAGTCTGGGGGCAGTGGAGGTCAGCTGGTCTGCCACGGCAGAAAGCCTGGCAGTACGGTCGCTCAGGGATTCTGCGACGCCTTCGGTTTTCCTTGCTTTGCAACTATAGTGAACACCGTAAAGGGTTGCCGCCTGACGTCTGGAAAATATTGGATGTCCGTGGTTCCCTATTGCACGAACAAGCATGACCCTAATTGCGAGACCAACTATCGTGCCTTTCTGACCAACGATGATGGCGCGATGAATCACAGGTTCGGGCCGCTCGAACCAGCGAATAATTCCTTCTTCAACTCTAAGTACTTCGGAGCGAACTGGGACCCGAGTTCAAAATGGCAGACTAGTTCCCGGTTCAGCGTGGGCGTTGAAGGAACATCGACAGGGAGATGATTTCTATGAAGATGATGCTTTTGCCAGCGGCGTTGATTGCAACGTTCATTCCCTTCTCCGTGGCGCAGGACGGCCGTTTGCCCGAAGCCAGTTTGGATCACGAAGTCAATATCCAAGCACCCACCCACGCGGCGATTGTCGGCAAGCCGCGCCACCAAACCCTGATTCCACCCAAGTACTGCAAGCCCTGCTTGTTCTACGCCGGCGATTTTGACTCCAACGCCAACGACGCTAACGGCCTCGCCAACGAGTTCGATATCACTGTCAGTGCAGGTGCCGCTACCTATACTCCTTTCATCGTTCCCAAGGGAAAGATCTGGACCATTACAGGCCTCTTCACCAACAACAACATTTTCCCAGACATCCCGGTTCTTGATCCTCCGATGATCCCCTATGAGATCCGCAAGGGCATCCCTAAGAATGGGGGCGGCGGGGGAACTCTAGTCTGCCACGGCAAAAAACTTGGCACTCTAACCCTTTCCCAGATAGACCAGGAGCTGTTCATTTACGCGACACGGGTAAGGAACATAAAGGGCTGCCGGTTAGACGCTGGAAAGTATTGGATGACCGTCATTCCATACTGCACCAACCCTCACGACAGCACCTGTGAAGCGAGCTATCGTGCCTTTCTAATGAACGATGATGGCGCGATGGCTCACCGATTCGGCCCCACCGAGCCAGAGAACAACTCATTTTTCAACTCTGCGTACTTCGGTGCGAACTGGGACCCGAGTTCAAAATGGCAGACCAGCGTTCGCTTCAGCGTCGGCGTGGAAGGAACATCAACAGCGAGGTGATCCCATGAAGATGAAGAAGATACTTTTGGCGACGGCATTGACAGCGCTGATTCCCTTCGCGAGCGCGCAGAACAGCCGTTTGCCACAGGCCAGTTTGGATCGTGAACTTAATATCCAAGCGCCCGCCCAGGCGGCGATTGTCGGCAAGCCGCTCCATCAAACCCAGACTCCACCCAAGTACTGCAAGCCCTGCTTGTTCTATGCCGGGGATTTTGATTCCAACGCCTCCGACGCCAACGGTCTCGCCAACGAGTTCGATATCACCGTGAGCTCTGGTGCGGCTGCCTATGTTCCTTTCATCGTTCCCAAGGGCAAGACTTGGAACGTAACTGGACTGTTCACCAACAATTTCCTGGTGGATTTTACTCTTGACCCCGCGATCAGCCCCTACGAAATTCGGAAGGGCATTCCTGCGGCGGGCGGCAAAGGTGGGACTCTAGTTTGCCATGGCAGAAAGCCCGCCACGCTTACGAATGCCGACGTCTGCGGCCAATGCGCCATTCAAGTTTACGCAACGAAGGTAGAACACATCAAGGGTTGCAGGTTACCGGCCGGCAAGTACTGGCTGTCCGTGATCCCCTACTGCACCAATCCCAACGACAGCGCTTGCACCAATGGTTATCGTGGCTTTTTGTCCAACGATGATGGGGCGATGGCCCACCGGTTCGGCCCGCTCCAACCCGCGAACAACTCGTTCTTTAACTCAGCGTACTTCGGGGCGAACTGGGACCCGAGTTCAAAATGGCAATCCAGCGTTCGCTTCAGCGTCGGCGTGGAAGGAACGTCCACGGGGAGATGATCTCGATGAAGAGGCGCTGGCCTTTACGTCTAGGGTAAAGGTGGGGACGGCGAGGTCGTCGTCACGGCTTTTCTTTTGCATCACCCTTGCGCAGAACGCAGAATGGGGCACCCATCGGTCTGTGTTTGGTAGAGGAAAACCACTCATTTTTTAATGCGGCTGTAACCACTGAAAAGGGGCTTCCTGAGTATAATGCGTGCGACATTGTCCAAGCATTTCGTGGGAGGCTTCCTTTGCGACGCGCTTTCTTTCCGCTTTATCTTTTGCTCACCTTCGTTCTTACCGACTGCGGGGGCTCGAGCAACTCTGCCATCAATCAAACGACTTCCCTGTCCGTGCAACCCACTGCGGCAACCTTGAGAGTTGGTGATGTGCTACAACTTCAGGCCGTCGCTTTCTCCACCGAGACCAATCAAAGTACAACGCCAATGGGCTCCTGGTCCTCGTCCGACACAAAGATTGCTAAAGTAAACTCCAATGGACTGCTCCTAGGCACAGGGGATGGGTTTGCTACCATTACTTTCATCAGCTCTTCTGGTGAATCGATGGGAGTCGCGGTTACTGTCAACCCCAGAGTGACTTCGCTGACCATAAGCCCCATCAATGCGACCGTGAAGTCCGGTAGTTCATTTCAGTTTGCTGCGTCTGGTATTGTTGACGGCAAAGAGCAGGATGTAACCAGCTTAGCCACGTGGAACCTGGACAATTTCCTCGGAGGAACCGCCTCGATTGGCGGTGGACTGTTAGTTACTGGTAGTGGTTCGGTAACGACGCAAACCATCATCCAGGTCACGGTCTCCTACGGAGGTTTAAAAGCGTCGGCACCTGTCTTTGTCAATCCTTGATTCGATTCTCAGGCAGGCGGCCAGGACGATCACCCAAAGCCGATTTCGCAATGTCACCTTCCCCTGAACATCGAAGAGCACAACCCCAGGTTGGAGCACAGGCAACGCAACTATCCACGGGATGCCGTGTTTGTTCTGCTTAGCCCGGAGCAATTGCTAACAGCGCAAGTCTCCAGAACCAACTCCAAAGAGCCAGAGATATAACGCAATGACAAATCTTCTGAAAATAACCCTGCTAAGTGCAACCCTGGTGGGCTTGCTGCTGCCTTCTGCCGCGCAGATGTCCATCGCGCCGTTACAGACTAACACCTCCTCAGCTACGACCAAACCGGCACAAGCTACCCCTACGGAGACCACCAACCCGTACGACAACCAGCAAGAAGTCATTGCTTCAACCGCCGCAAATCAGAAGGGTCCCCTCATTGTCGGCCCGGTTAACCTGAATTGCATTGATAAGCCTTGCTCGGCAGCAACGATAACCGCTCACGCGCGTGGCAGCGGCATCAATGGTCCCGCAACTGCCCAAACTGGAATGTCGATCAACATTAACAAGGACAATTGGTGGACGGGTGGGAAGGTTGGCGAAGTGGATGGCTTGGGTATCCTGGTCCGCCAGAATGGCCCACATTCGGATTCTTCAGGAATCCTGGTCAATGTTCAGAATCAGGGACGTGGATTTCTCTCCGCCACTGAATTTGCCTCATCGATTGTGGATCCCGTCAAAAATGTCCTCACCTACGGCATTGATGTTCAGGAAGGTGTTCTCGACCATTTAACTGGAGACTACATTGGTGCTGTATATACTGCGGACTTCGGAGCCCTCGCTACTGGGATTCAAATCCAAAATAGTAGTCCAGACTCCTCATGGCAATACGCTATTAAATATTTAAAGAATGGGAATGCGCTATTTACCGTAGATGGTTTAGGCAACATCGTTGGATCCGCCGCGTCCCTTGGCAGCGTCCAACTGAATGGCGATGCCGCAAATGGCTCGGTTGACGTCGGCAACAGTGGAAACCAGTCGGCCACACCGTATATAGACCTGAACGGTCTGGGAACCCAGAATAATGTGAGAATGATTAACGATGCCAATGGTCAGCTGACCATCAATACGGCAACCGGCGGGAACCTTCAAGTAAACGCGAACGGCATTTTCACGACTGGAAGTTTTCACGTAAACCTGGCAACGCCGTCCAGTTCGTCGGCCCCTTGTACGGCTGGGCAAATTGGCGCAGATACGAATTACATTTATGTTTGCGTAGCGACGAATACGTGGAGACGTTCTGCTTTAAGTTCCTTTTAGAGGATGTCTGCGCTCTACAGACTTGCCGCGACCGCTTGTGACTTTGCTCCGGCAGCGAGAGAACTGGCTGGATACGCTTGTGCTTGTAGCTGGCGAAATGCTGCGCCGTGCCAGCGCCGAAGCTGAGGGGTCGCGTCTGGAACACGCGAATGACGCTCTGCATCGCCAGGCTTTGCTCGGCCGCTACATGCTGGAAATGCGGCACACCTTAAATAACACTCTCACCTCGGTGTTGGGTA